>OEIV010000641.1_pt1 | contig 18209 bp, 18 predicted proteins | sample 1539231 | NCBI WGS metagenome assembly OEIV01 (sample SAMN03794762, study PRJEB22550) | activated sludge metagenome | feature: wastewater treatment plant; material: activated sludge; isolation source: Wastewater treatment plant of a petroleum refinery complex | place: Argentina: Buenos Aires ...
AAAACTTCAGATTGTTTTTAGCTGCAGTTAGTGATGCAGATATACCTGCCGGACCGGCTCCGACAATAATTACATCGTATTTTGCTTTAGATATTGGGTAAGATTTTTTTAAAAAATATTCAACAGCTTGCTTGCCTTGTTCTACGGCATTTTTTATTAAACCCATTCCTCCCAATTCCCCAGCTACAAAAATTCCTGGAATGTTTGTTTCAAATTCCTGAGAAATATGCGGAAGTTCAACTCCTCTTTTTTCAGTACCTATACAAAGCGTAATTGCTTCCACAGGACAGGCATGAAAACAGGCTCCGTGCCCTACGCACCTTGATGCATTAATAGTTTGAGCCTTGCCTCCACTAATTCCTAAAATATCATGTTCGGGACAAGCCTTAATGCAAGCACCACTTCCGATACAAATATCATAATCGATAACGGGATGCAATGAAACGGGTTCATAAAAACCGAGCTCTTTTGCTTTACTGGCTTTACTCAAAGTCCGCAGCGTGGCTAGTCTATTTTTTCTATGGTAAAAGTAAAATATTCCACCTAAAAGGAAGAATACCAGAATGTAAGCGAAAATATTTTCGATTAATTGTTCCAATTGCGTCAGTATTACAAAGTTATTAATTGATAATTACAAATAATTTCAAAAATTGTTCCTTAACACAAGCAACAATGCATACTATAGTTTATTTAAAGAGTTTTTTGCGAGTTCTGATGTTTTGTCTGTTGGATTATCCTTTATCAATTTAGTCCAAATCTCACGAGCTTTCTCTTTGTTGCCTTTGGTAGCTTCGATTGCACCAAAATTATATCTGACCATCGGATCATCAGGAAATAATTTCAGCATCGTATGAGTAATTTCTTCAGCTTTTACTAGATCACCTTTTGTATAATGCACAAACGTTATTGCAAAGTAGATGTCTTTTCGTTTTTGATCCTTATTAACGATTTTTTGATAATACAATAATGCTTCCTCAGACTTATGAGCTGCAGCTAGTAAATCTGCATACTCACGCAACTTTAATGTATCATTTGGATTTGCATCTACATCCTTTTTCATCACATCAATTTTATGCCTAACCTCCTCAGAAACATTTGAACCGCTTGGATCCTGCATCATGCCCTTATTAAGATTCTTATGCACATCATCCATTGGCATTTGTTTGTTTGTTATATCAACTTTTGTAGTTTCATCAATGCTGCTGGATTGAGAAACAACAAATAGAGTTATTACTACAGCAAGAGAAATTATTATATATAAATAAATGGGTTTGAACTTCATTTTTTCATCTCCTAAAAAATCCATTTGTAACCAAATGTAATTGTAACTATTACGTGAATTATCATTATTATAAACATTGCAAGGGCAAAAGGAAGATGTGCTACATGCCAGTAACGAAACAGATTTTGCATTGTTCTTAGCATACCAAGTCTTCTCGACAAAATAATTTCTGCCTCAGCTTTGTTTTTTATTTCTTTTCTTTTGATTTTAGAAAACCCCGCGAAAGCTAAATTCTTCTTTAATTTAGATTGAAAAGAACGAATTCGAAAAAAATCCTTGAAATAAATAAATAAAGTATCTAAAATGTTCAAAGATTTATATCTTTCCGGCGAAGCAAGTTCATCAAGTTCCTTTATTAATCTTACGTCGAAAAGCATTTCAAGTTTCATCTTTTCCATCAACTCTTCTCTCATAGATACCAAGTCATTCATATCGATTTCTTTTCCCTGAATTGTTCTAGGTATCTGAATGTAAATAAATCTGCCTGCAACCCCGCTTAACACAACCAGAACCATACTCCAAAAACTAACCGAAACAATGCCACCGAATTTGAATGCTGTATGATAAAGTACTAAAATTGGACCGACAGTGCATAAAAAAATATGCAACTCCAGCCAATGTTTTAGATATCCAAAAGTAATTAATCTTCTGGATCTTTTACGAATCATATAAATCGCTACACCAACAATCATCATTAATGTACCAATTATTCCAAACCCATGGCCCCACAAGCCGCTAGGTTTTAAAACACTATGTGATGCATTGAAAAACCTTTCTTCTACAGGTAAAGAATAATACTGATATCCATTAAATGCTAACAGTATTAAAACAAGCATTCCAACAACAAAAAAAGTTCCTACATATATTAAATGTACTGTCTTATTCATCTGTATAAAAAGGATATTGTTTTTAAGTGATTTACGTTTGAGGAAAGTGACATTAATAAAAAATAAATGGGTCTCGAGAGAGACCCGCTAAATTTATTCGTCAGCAAGTTGAACAAGAGTATTGTATTTCGTGGATTTATCAACAGACATTCCACTTATTTTATCAACAAGGATATTTATACGTTCGTCATTCATATCATCAAAAGCTTCGTAAGCTTCCATAGTGGTGAATGTATAAAGTTCCTGAAAACTGATTGCTTTACCCTTAACTTCGTAAACGGTGTAGGATTCTAAGCCTTCTGCTTTTAAAAGATTTTTTAGTTCCTTTATAACTTTTAAATATTCATCTCGTTTTTCGGGAACAATTTCATACTGAATTGAGAAAAGCACTTTTGACATTTTTACTCCAATAATTAAATAAATAATTTCTCATCTATTGAACCTTCAAAAATAATTTTTGCAGGCCCGGTTAAAGAAAGATTTTTAACTTTCTTATTTTCAAATTCAAAATCAACAGTAAGATAATCTCCTCCATAAGTTTTTAATCTTATCGGTGGTTTAAGATTATCAGTAACATAACAAATTAAAGCGGCAGCAACAGAACCAGTTCCGCAAGCAAGTGTTTCATCCTCAACGCCGCGTTCATAAGTTCTAATATGAATTTCGTCATCAATCACATCAACAAAGTTTACATTTGTTCCGCCAGGTTTAAAATCATTACAATATCTTATCTCTTTGCCAAGATCAAAAACAGGAAAATCCAAAATGCTCTGAAAGTATGATTTAGGATTTACAGCATCTTTAAGAACATCGGATATTTTAATAACAACGTGCGGTGATCCTGTGTCAGAAAAGTTTGATGTTATCATCTGTCCAAATGCTTTGATCTTAAAATTGTATTTGATTTGCTTTGGTGAATTAAGATTAAACTTAATTAATTCATCATATAAAACTTCACCGGTGTATTCAGTATCATTAGAAATGAACTTTGCTATTCCGTTTTTTAAGCGCGAAGTTTTTTCTGCAAACCAGATTGAACATCTTGCACCGTTACCGCACAAACTCCCAGTTGAGCCATCGGCATTGTAGTACACCATTTTGTAACTATAATCCGCCAAATCCTCAATAGTAATCAAACCATCTGCCCCAATACCATTTCTTCGGTCACAAAGATTTTTGATTTTTTCTGATGTTAGGATAAAACCCGGATTTTGATTCATATCCACTAAGATAAAATCATTACCGGCACCGCTCATCTTTTTGAAAAAAATCTTTTGCATTCAACTGCTAATTTAGTTTAATGCTTTATGCTTTTCAATAAAAATTATTGTTAAATATCAGATATTTATAAAAGAATTGGAATACGGCTGGATAAGAATTCCTGCAAATATTTCTATCTGCAGGATGAAGAGTAAAAATTTACTTCAGTTGTTTAACCATAAGAGCAACCTGCTGAGCAACAACTGAGTTGTATTCGAATGCAAGTTTTCTGTGATTAACTAAATCTATTATGGTGCCAATAAAACATAAGCCAGCTGTTAGGAAATATAGAATTCCCATACCAACTTGATTTAAAATGAACCTGTGAATTCCAGCAAAACCAACAAATCCTACAAGCGCCAAAATTAATATTGTAGTCGGATCCTTTCTGCGTGCGCTGTACGCCATTGCAAATTGCTGCGCTTGTGCATCCGTCATATCATTAATCAGGCTTTGAACGTAAGACATTTCTTCGCCTTCTAGACTTGGTAACAATTGGAAAATATTTGGCATGATCGCTCCTTTTTTATATGGTGATTTTTTCTTTTCTAAGATTGAATTTTATAATAGAATAAATTCTATGAAAAATAATTAAGAATGCTGGTATTCCTAAAACGTGAGCATTAAATGACTCTACAAAATTTCCGTGAAAAAGAAGTGAAATAGAATTTCCTAATCCGCATCCCGGGCAATGTTCAAATCCAGCATTGGCTAAAGGGCATATTGTAAAATGAGTTTCAAATGGATTAATAAAAAATGCAAAATAGAATATTGCAGCAATCCAGATAAATCCTTCAACACCAATCAAACGGACATATCCAAAAATCTTTGAGTAAAGATTATTGATTGCTAGTATATTTGTTTGGCTATTATTATTTATCATCAATTAGAATTGAATTGTTGATTAAAACATACTTAAATATTAAAACCAAATCAATTTCAGGATGATGAATGGTAGGTTTTTATCGGTGAACAACACTAAAAATTGAGAGAGACTTTAGTGTTAGAGTTTAAGTTCTTCTGAATTTGAAAAATAAAAACTCAGAACCAGTTGTGGAGGTGGCGGGAGTCGAACCCGCGTCCGAAATTATGATCCAAAGAACATCTACATACATAGTCTATTTCATTTTTGACTTTAAGCTGCCAAATAGACAAAGATCACTTAAAGCCTACTTGCTGTTATTTCGCCTTTCCTGCGCAAGAGACAGAATCAGCTATTGTATCTAAACGTCGTTCAATCCCAGCCCGATACAAGAGGATAAGTTGAACGGCTGTTAACTATTAATTAAGCAGCTAGGGCGTAATTAGATTCGCCATTTATTGTTTTTTCCCAATTCATTTACGTGTATTCGGGGAACACGGTATGCAGTTCTAAGTCTCGTTAATCCCGTCGAAACCAAAATTCACCCCCGTAAAATCAGTCTTCATTTTGCAGTCTTCAGTCAGCAATAAATTCGAAAAGAAGAGACTTCAATTAAGATATTACGGAATCCATTTTGTGTCTGGAATGTTTGAGTACTTGTTCTCAAAACGTGAAAGAACAAAAAACAGATCAGATAATCTGTTTAAAAATATAACAATGTTTTCACCGATATGTTCGGTATTTTTTAATGCCACTACTTCTCTTTCCGCACGTCGTGAAATTGTACGGCAGATATGTAAAATTGCGGAACCTTTACTTCCACCTGGCAAAATAAAGTTCTTAAGTTCATCCAATTGAGCTTCAAAATTATCAATAGCTTTCTCAGTGTCTGTAATATAAGAATCTGGTAATCTGGTAATTTTTAATTTTGCATTTTTTTCTGTTTCCGGTGTTGCAAGATCTGATCCCAAAACAAACAATTTATTCTGCAAATCTTTAAGTGTATTTTTTATTTCATTATTTTTAACTTCAATTACAGCAAAACCTAAAAATGAATTTAATTCATCTATACTGCCATAGGCATTTAGTCTTAGATTATTTTTGGATACTCTTTCACCACCGAATAATCCTGTCTCGCCTTTATCACCTGTCTTTGTATAAATTTTCATCTTGGTATTATTTCTTAAAAGGAAGCTCGTGAACCATTACTTCCATAGTTTTAGTATCATTTTTAGCGGTTACTTTCATTCCCTGAACTGCTAAAGATCTTTTTAGATAACCTAAAGCAATATTCTTTTTTATTTTAGGAGAATATGCCATTGAAGTAACTACACCAACTTCATTTTTATCATCATCTAACAGTGTAAACTTTTCATTTGTTTCAACTGCTTCAGGAAAACAAAGTCCAACCAGGTGCTTTTGAACTTTATCATAGGTATCTAATCTTGCAATAACTTCTTGCCCTATATAGCAGCCCTTTTTAAAATCAACAAGGTTTATAATCTTCGCTTCATGCGGATTATATAAATCGTTCAATTCTGAAGGATCTGAAGCAATTCCGTTCTCAATCTTATAAACATTATAAGCATCTTCACCGATAAGATTAAAATCAAACGGACCTTTATTTTCAACCATGTTAGTAATAAGTTTTTTAGCATTTTCCTGCTCTGCAAGAATCCAATATTTTTTTAATCCATTTTCATCAATCAGCCTTGCAAGAAAAAATAATATTCCATCTGCACTTACTACCTTAAACGAATTATCAGACACTGCATTTACTGCATCACCAACAAATAAAGATAAAAATGATTCTGATTGCGGACCAACAATTTCTAACAAATTAAATCGATGGCTTGCATCACTAAGTTTTACATCATCACCAATTATGTATTTATTTAGCCAGCTCATGGTTTTTTGTTTGCTGTATATTCCGGTAATTAAGAGTATGTAACTTTCAAAATTCATAACGGTAGAAACGCCGATAATTCTTCCTTTTTCCGATGTAAAAATTGTTTTCTTTACTTCTTCTTTATTAAGATTTTTCATTGAGTTGGTAGATATCCTATGAAGAAAATCCAGAGAGTCTGTTCCTTTCAACTCAATTATAGATGAAGTATTCATGAACTTTAGCGCTACTCCATTATTAAGACTAAAAACTTCTTCATCAAGAGAAGAATAACTTTTAATATGTGATACATCATTAAGTAATTCAGTTTTAGCACCAAGTGAAACAAAAAATGATAGCATATCTGAATTTGTATTAGTCAACTCGAACATTATTACTCCATTGTATGTCTATTGTTTTTCGGATAAGAAAGAGGAAAAATTCCTACGCTAAAGATACGGAAAAAATTAATAACGGCGAGTTTGTTTTTGGTTCTTCGTATTGATGTAAAGTGTATCTTTTTCACTCCATTTGAATGCAACGGAATCCCTGGAATAGACTCGATCATTCAGGTTGTAATAGATATGTTCATAATAATCCGGAAACTTATCATTGTTAACATTAGCCAATGTTCTTCTAAAACTGGTGCCAGAATAGGTCATCAGCAAATGGGGATAATTACGGATATTATCGATTAAAAAGTAGTTATAGTTTATATGGCCAACGCCCTGTGCATAATGAAAATTATTTTCGAGATAATAAGTTCCATTGTAAATCCATTTTTTTAGAGAAATACTATTAAATCCACCATGAGATGGAATCGGTGCTTCCCATTGTTTAATTAAGTTCTCACCATTGCACTCAAACAAAACAAGATACAAAAATGGAGTACCGAGTTCTGTGCTATCTAAATCAATAAAACTTTGATCGTATCCAATAACATTTGTGGGTTCAATCAGTCTTTCACCAGCTCTTGAGGAAGCAACAACAGAAAAAACAAACTTACTTCCATCTTTGTCAGTAAAATAAATTAATGCGGGTTTGGGAATATCGTAAGTGGTGGTTCTATCCAATTCTAATAAATATGTGCCGGCAGGATAAGTATTAAAAATATGTTCTATTATTGCAATTGTGTCGCAGGGAAATCGGTTCTTGGAGTCTTTTTTTTTTAACTCGAGATTGTATCGCTGAATATCTGCATCTTTATTTTGATCAAAAGCAGCTTGCTCTTTATAGTTTATCCGGTTTTCCTCTGTTTTAGTTTTATGTTCACAACTGAGCAGTAATAACAAAATCAAAAGAATGATAGGATAAATAAGTGACGATAATTTGATTTTTTTTAACATAGATGCAGAAATAATGCAATATTTATGCCCCCAAAAAAAACAAAAAAAAGCCTCAGAATTTCATTTAATTAAACTCTGAGGCAGAAAAAAATCAGATCAGTCTTATAATAAAACAACTATTTGGAATACTCATCTAGAAAATAAGCTGAACTTTTTATTCCAAGCTGATAATGGTTTAGATTAAAATGTTCATTTGGTGAATGAAGATTTTCTGTGTTCAAACCCAGTCCCATTAAAACCGGTGAGGCCTTAAGTGTGTTTGCAAATTCAACAACGATTGGAATAGAACCACCTTCCCGCATAAAAACCGTTTTCTTACCAAATGCTAACTGCATAGCTTTTGCACCTGCAATTGTAGCTTTGTCATCTAAAAGAGTTATTACCGGATAACCGCCATGCAATCCTGTTACTTTTACATTAACTTCCTTTGGTGCGATTTTCTGAACGTATTTTGTAAAAAGTTTTTCAATCTTTTTGGGGTCCTGATGAGGAACGAGGCGCATACTAATTTTTGCTGATGCTTTTGAAGGGATTACTGTTTTGGCACCCTGACCTGTGAATCCGCCCCAAATACCATTACAATCTAAAGTTGGTCTTGCCCAAATTCTTTCCAGGGTTGTATAACCTTTTTCTCCGGTAAGATGTTTTAATCCGATTGCTTTGCCCCATTCTTTTTCAGAAAACTTAAGTGCTTTAAAATTTTCTCTTTCTTTTTTTGATAATTTTAAAACATCATCATAAAATCCGGTAATTTTTATTTTGCCATCTTTATCAACTAATTGAGAGATCATTTTTGTAAGCACATTAATTGGATTTGGAACACCGCCGCCGAATGTACCTGAATGTAGATCGCGCGACGGCCCTGTAACCTCAATTTCCATATAACACAAACCACGCAATCCGTAAGTTATTGTTGGAACTCCTGGAGCAAATAATGCAGTGTCAGAAATGAGGACCGAATCACATTCTAATAATTCTGCGTTGTTTTTCAAAAACACAGATAAGTTTGTACTTCCAATTTCTTCCTCGCCCTCAATTAAAAATTTTACGTTTAAAGGTAAACTTCCGTGCGTCTTAAAATATGCCTCAACACTTTTGATATGCATATACATCTGACCCTTATCATCAGTAGCGCCGCGCGCAAAAATATTATCGCCGACAATTGTTGGATCAAATGGTGATGATGACCAAAGTTCAATTGGGTCTACAGGTTGCACATCGTAATGGCCATAAATTAAGACTGTTGGTTTTCCAGGTGCACCAAGCCATTCACCATAAATTAACGGATGACCTTCAGTTTGAAAAATCTCAATTTTATTAAGTCCTGCATCTTTTAATTTTTCAGCAACAAAATTCGCTGCAGTTTGCATATCCGATTTATTTTCTGCCAATGTACTGATGCTGGGAATTTTTAAGAATTCTTTTAATTCATCAACGTATCTGCCCCTGTTATTTTCTATGTAATTAATTACTTCTTTCAACTTTATTCTCCTTAAGGATTTGTTACTTTATATTTAAAAATTGTTGGGATATACTCTTTAAAATTACCAGTTGTTTGATCATCAAGTTTATCTAAAATATCCTGCTTAGGAACAAAAACTTCTCTCCACGGATCATCTACAATATAGATATTACCATCATCATCCATTGTAATACTTTCGTAAGAAGGTAGATAATTTAAGTTGTTGTAGCCAGGAATAACTGTTGCTCCATCAAACTTAGAAAACGATATTATGTTAAATTCTTCATCAAAAAGGATATGAAATATTGTTCGGTTGTTTCTATCAATTCCCCAAAGCGAATAATCTTCATCAGAATACAATCCGCAAATAGTATGAATACCAAGACTTCTTGTACTTATCTTTTTTACAATATTATAATCGGATTTGTTAGCAACAAAAATTAATGCACTATCTGCAAACTGGTAATTATTCTGAAATCCTTCTAATCCTAAATAAAAATAATTATCATCTAAAGCAAACCCTTCATAACCTATATTCCAGGCAGTATGTTTATAAAATAAACTTGACGGTTCGTATGTCATTTTTTCCACATAAACAATTCGCTTAGATAAGATATCCCTATTTTCAAAGACCAATTTATAAATTCCAACAAAATCATTAAAATTTATTCCATTACCTTCCACTGATAGATAAACATCCCCCGTGTTTTCATCATAAACAATTTCTTCAAAATCTTTTTTAGGAAACCCGGAAAAGAATTGATCGGAATTATTTGCAAATAATATTCTTTCTATGCTAAAAATAGAATCACCATTTAAGATTAGAAGATTGATACTCCCTATATCATCTGCAAGAAGAAAATATTTTTTATCACATTCATTTTTAATAAATGTAATTCCTGAAGTTTGGTCAGTTCTTGATTGGTCAGTTTTTAACCAAAGCGGGTAGTTAATGTCTGGAAGTAAATTTATATTTTCACTCTGTGCATTTGATACGACACAAATGAATAGTAAAAATAGTAATGTTAACACTCTGCTCATTTTTAAGAAATCAAAAAAGAAACAATTAAATTATGTGTATTAAATATAAGTAAATTCCTTCTATCACACGGCAATAATCAGTTTCTTGTTAAACTTTTGTGCGTTAACTATCTTTGATAAATGATTTTATTCCGATACATATTAAAAGCTCATTTTATTCCGTTTGTATTTTCATTAATCACTCTAATGTGCATTTTTTTACTTCAGTTTTTAATGAAATTTGCGGATAGATTAGTAGGTAAAGGATTGGATGGCTGGGTTATAACTAAACTAATTGCTTATAATCTTTCCTGGATGGTTGTTCTTGTAGTTCCAATGGCTTCACTAGTTGCAACATTAATGGCATTTGGAAATCTCAGCCAGAATAATGAGGTAACTATCATGAAATCATCAGGAATTAGTCTTTACAAGATGATGTTCCCACCATTTATTGCGAGCATTAATGTGGCAGTTCTTCTATTTCAGTTTAACAATGATGTACTTCCTGATGCAAATCACCAGGCAAAAATATTAATGAGTGATATTTCCCGAACTAAACCAACACTTTCACTTGAACCGGGTTTTTTTTCACAGGAAGTAAATAACTATGCAATTTTGGTAAGATCGATTGATCAAAAATCAAATTGGTTATATCAGATTACAATATATGATTATTCTAACGGTGCTAAGATTAATGTTGTAACTGCTGACAGCGGAAAAATATTTTTCTCAAAGGATCAATCAAAGTTATTGATGGATTTGTATCATGGTGAAATTCACGAATCAGATGTTCAGAATACTACTATGTATAGAAAATTGGAGTTTGAAAAACATATAATAACAATGGATGGTGATCAGTTTTCATTTCAGCAATCTGGACCAACTTCCCGCGGTGAAAGAGAGTTAAGTGTTTATGATATGCGGATTATTGCTGATAGTATTTCAAAAGTTTTAAATGAAAATGTAAGTTTATTCAATAAAGAAGTAAACAGACATTTGTTTATAGATAGTATAAAGATTAAAAATGAACCTGAGAATAATTTGGGTAAAAGTCCTGAGTTGGTTTATCTGCGTGCAATTGATAAAGTAAGGACAGTAAAAAATATTGTCATGTCTAATTTTAACAGAGTCGAATGGTCAAAACGTGAACTGGAAAAATATGAAGTTGAAATATACAAGAAGTATGCTTTACCAGGTGCTTGCATTATTTTTATGCTTATTGGTGCACCTTTAGGAGTTATGGTACGTAAAGGCGGATTTGGCGTAGCTGCTGGAATTAGTTTGTTTTTCTTTCTGATCTACTGGGCATTTTTAATTGGCGGAGAGAAATTATCTGAGCGTGGTTTCTTTTCTCCATTTATTGGTATGTGGGCTGCTAATATTGTCTTAGGGGCTATTGGAATTATTCTGACTATCAAAACAAACAAAGAAGTAAAGACAATTACATTCAACTTTTTTAAAAAACTTATCCCTAAAAGATTCAGACGAAAAGATATTGCTACAGATGAAAATAATCGATAAATATTTAATCAAACAATTTCTGCAGACCATTGCATTTGGATTACTAGGATTTACATTTATCTTTATTGTAATAGACGCAATGGAAAATCTGGATGATTTTATTGATCAAAGCGTACCGGCTTTAAAAATTATTCATTACTATGTTGTATTTTCCCCTGAAATAATTCGGTTAATGACGCCTGTTGGAGTGCTATTTGCAGCCCTTTTTACAGCTGGCAAAGCTGCTAATTTAAGTGAGTTAACTGCGATCAAAGCAAGTGGTGTAAGTCTTTTCAGATTTATGCTTCCATTTCTTATCACAACTTTTATTGTAAGTTTTTTCTCCATTTATTTTAGCGGTTATGTTGTTCCGATGGCTAATAAAACCAAGTTAAATATCGAACAAGAATTTCTAAAAAAGAATATTACTTTTTCAGGGAGTAACATTTATTTTCAGGATTCCAAACAAAGAATTGTAAGTATTTCTTTTTTTGATAATAATTCAAACCGAGCAAATCGGGTTAGCATTCAGGATTTTAATGCAAGTGATCTTAAACAAATGCAATCTAGAATTGATGCTACGAGCTTATCATACGATACATTAAAACACATCTGGGTAGCAAATAACGGAATAAAAAGAGATTTTTATGGAAGGCAGCAGAAAGCAGATTACTTTACATCATTAGAAATATCTAACTTAAATTTCTCCCCTGCAGATCTGCTGCAAAAACAAACACGCCCATCTGAAATGAATCTTTCTGAACTTAACGATCTTGTGATCTCACAAAAGAATGCAGGGAACGATCCGACTTCAACATTGATTGAATTTCATTCAAGAATTGCTTTTGCAATGACAAGTGTTATTGTAGTTTTGTTCGGTTTGCCTATCTCTGCTAATAAAAGAAAAGGTGGGATTGCTTCACAAGTGGGATTAAATATTCTTGTAACATTTCTGTATTTAGTTTTTATGAAGGTTAGCCAGGCCTTTGGTAAAAACGGATCACTAAATCCAATAATAACTGCATGGTTAGCAAACTTTTTATTTATGATTGCGGCTGCAATAAATCTTTGGCGGGCTAGACAATAATCAAATATAGTTTTATCTGTCTTTTAACTTGACACCAGATTTAACTATTTAATTTATTTTCCATCTTGAACTAAACGCTGCTGATAGCATATCTGATGATTTAGGAAAAAATAGATTTTGCATTGCATTTGTGGCTAGGTGAATTTCAAGAAATCCAAAATCAAAACCCATTCCATAAGTCCAATTAAGTTTTTCAGTTCCGCCCATCTCAACTCCCGTACGAATATTTGGAAACGATTTCCACGGACGCCATTCTGCACCGAAAGAAACTCTGGGATTAGTTGAATTACCAGGCAAATTATTAAATCCTTGATTATAATCAAAAGCAACCAATAATCTTCCTGGAAATCCATCCTCATTATCATCTGAAACTAAAAATGCAGTTCCAAATCTGATTGCGGTAGCCAAACTTGTAACGAATAAATCTATTGGTTCACCAGATCCAAATATTTTATCAAAAACTGAATCACGCTGTGCCTCATTTGTAATATCTGTGACAATTATATCACCCTCTGAAACAAATCTAGCAGTATTTTTATTCCATGTCATTTGTCCGATATCTGTTACGGATGCAGCCACTCTCCATCTATCATTAATCTGCGCGGAAAAACCTAAGTCAAATCCGAATCCCTTTCCAACGGGAGAAGGAAAAATGGAAAGGTTACTTTGTCTATCAACATCTTCAAAATCGTAAACTATTCCAAAATCATCTGATAATGCTGAGTAAGCTAAAAGATTTGCTTCGCCTGATATTGTACCATTGGCGTTTGTTGTTAAATATGTGGTGATGTCTTTTGTTGCAATGTATCCAAACCCCTGATAGTATTTTAATGATAATCCAAATCCAAATTTTTCAAACATTCCGCCACTTAAAAATTCTAATTGTCTTGCATAAGAAAAAGAAAAACTACGCACCCACCAAGCTTCGACCGAAGCATCACTAAAATCATAGACTTTTCCTTCAGTATATGAAAGATCTTTTATTGCTTCTGGAAAATTAAATCTTCCGCCTCCGTAATCACCAACCGAGAAAGCAAATGTTCCAACTTCATTACTCGGGTTTACACTAAAAGAAAATAATGTAATTCCGGCATGAGTATAAAACAAACCACCGTTTTCAAATAATCTATTAATTCTAACTTTATCATCTTCAGTTAATATCTTATCCTCACCACCAATGCCGCCAAAATAATACTGAAAGTCATCATAAGTTAAAAAATCCGTTCCGCTTCTAACACCTGCAGATGGAAATGGTAATGCGGTTGTGAAGTCGAATAATCCCTCTTCAGAAAAAATTAAATTCGCTGGATTAATACCTATAGAAAATATTCCTTCTGAAGTTGCTGTATGTGTTTTACCCAAACCCAGGCTTCTTGCATCTGTAACTCCAGTAGAACCATATTGTGCTGAAACCATAACATTTACTAATAAAAATATTACAGTTATGTAAAAAATATTCTTCATAATGATTTTATTGATTTTAATGTTTTGTTGAGTAGGAATAAGTGAAGGAAAGAAATTAGATTGATAGATTCACTTTTTAAGGTGAATTCTATTCTATTAATATAAAATGGCTTATATGTAAGTTTAATTTTCATGAATCATTTTAGTTTATAAAAACCAGATTCACCTACCTCCAGTTGAATCCAATTACTGACCAATTGACACAATAATTATTCCAACTATTGTTTTGCCTAAAGCGAGTAATTTTAGAGATTAGATTAGCGTAGAGGAAAATATGACTTTTGATTTGTAATATTTACAATAAAAAAGCCGGCTAAAATTAACCGGCTTGACCTAAAATATGATAAGCAAAATTAGTTTACTTTTTCACTACTCTTTGGTGGAACAAAACCAAACATCTGGTTTGGTGCTGAATCAATTTTAATTTCACCAAACTTTGATTCAAACTTATCAATGTTATCCATCAAAGCCTTCATCAACATTTTTGCGTGCTGCGGAGTAGTTATAATTCTGCTGTAAACTTTTGCCTTGGGAACACCGGGAACAATTCGAGTAAAATCGATTATAAATTCTGCCGGCGAATGCGAAATGATTGCAAGATTGGAATAAATTCCTTCAGCTTCTTTTTCGCCAAGCTCAATATTTAGCTGCTGTCCCTGTGGTTGTTTATTTTGATCCATAATTTTTATTATCTCATCTCATCCGCTTTTTTGAAAGCATTATTTGCATCATCCTGCATTCCAAGAACTGAATAAACTCTTCCTAAAAGTTCCCATGTCTGTGAGTTTGCATCTTTCATCTGGACAGCTTTTTCTAAATATGGTAAAGCTGCTTGATACTTTGTTTTATATTCATCAGAAACTTTTCCTTCTTCATCAGATTTTTTATTGAGATAAGTTCCCCATTTAAGATATGTAACGCCTAAATTATATATAGCATTATCATAAGCCGGATCCAATTCAATAGCTTTTTTGAATTGAGTTTCTGCAGCGGCAAAATCGTCTGCACCTAATAAAAGAACGCCATAATTATATCTAATATTTTTATCTTCTGGTTTCGCATCAACAAGTTTTTTGTATTTATCAATAGCTTCATTTCCTCTATCAGCACCAATATAAGCAGTTGATAATGTTACTAACATTTCAGGATCTTCAGGATAATTTTTTAATCCTTCTTCTAGAACTGTGATACTTTTATTAAACTCTGCTTTTGCTTCATCATTTTTACCCTGAGCTTTAAGGTTCGTTCCATTTACATAATAAATCTCACCTAAAAATTTGTATCCATCAAGTGATTTATCACGATCAATTAATTGTTTTAACGGAGCCACTGCAGCTTCATTATCACCTTTGCTTAAATAAACAAATGCAAGATTTTTATACGTGTCTACGGAATCAGGCTCTATATTAAGTGCGGAGTTAAAATCGGAGATCGATTTATCATAATATATTTTTGCACTATCGGGCGAGCTTTGTGCTAAACCGTTACCTTTTTGAAAATAACTTACTCCTCGATTATAGGCTTGTGCCCAAAAATATTTTCTTGAGTCATTGATGTTTTTCTCAAAACTTTTGCTGATCGCCAGTGATTTATCATAACTATCAACCATACCTTCAAAATTTCCCTGTTCTCCCTGAACATAACCTAACAAATAGTAACCTTCATCACTTTTAGGATTCTTTGTAATTTCTTTTTGTAAAACTTCGATAGCTTTATCATAGTTTTTTTGCTGGATATACAATTTAGCACTTGTAATTTCAGTGGAACCACATTGGTATCCAACAAAAATCATACTTAGCATAAGAAATGCAATTACGAGCAATTTTGAGTGTTTCATTTTTTCTCCGATTATAAGTAAAAAATTAATTCCCTTATTTATAGAATTGTAATTTTATTGTTTCAAAGATACAAACATTTTTTAAAATATATAGCCATTTCTTGGGTGTTAATAAACCTATTTAAATTGATTTTACTTGCTTAAAAGGATATTTTTTGGTAACAAAAAAGAGGTTTATTGTGACTACTGAACAAATTATCAAAACAATACCAAAAGTACTTCTTCACGATCATTTAGATGGCGGGCTTAGACCGCAAACTATTATTGATCTTGCAGAAGAACTTCGCTACGATAAACTTCCCACAAAAGATCCAATTGAACTTGCCGAATGGTTTCATCGCGGTGCTAATAAAGGAAATCTTGTTGAGTACTTACAGGGATTTGAACATACCACTGCAGTTATGCAAACTAAAGAAGGATTGGAAAGAATTGCTTATGAAATGATGGAAGATATGTACAACGATGGTGTTGTTTATGTTGAAACAAGATTCGCGCCTGTTTATCATCGAATGAAAGGTTTGTATTATGAAGAGTCTGTTAATGCAGTTCTTGCCGGATTAGAACGCGGCAAAAAAGAATTTGGTGTTGGTTTTGGTTTGATACTTTGCGGGATGCGGAATATGAAAGACACAGTTGATATTGCGGAGCTAGCGGTAAATTTTAGAAACGATGGTGTTGTTGGTTTTGATCTTGCAGGAGAAGAAGGTGGTTATCCACCTAAAAAACATATTGAGGCTTTTCAATATATACAAAGAGCAAACTTTAATATTACAATTCATGCCGGCGAGGCATTTGGTAAAGATTCAATCTGGCAGGCAATACAGTGGTGCGGTGCTCATCGAATAGGGCATGCAACACGATTACTTGAAGATATCGTACTTGACTCACATGGAAATGTTATCAGTTTTGGTGAGCTTGCACAATATGTATTGGATAAAAGAATTCCATTAGAGATCTGTCTTCTATCAAATGTTCACACAGGTGCAGTTGATAAAATAGAAAATCATCCATTTGGAATTTTGTATAAAGAAAAATTCCGTGTTACGCTTAATACAGATGATCGATTGATGAGTGACACAACAATGACAAAAGAATTTTTAACAGCAATCCAATATTTCAATTTAAACTTTGAGGATTTTGAAAAGATTACAATCAATTCAATGAAATCCGCGTTCATACCATATAAAGAAAGATTGCATTATATCTATAATGTAATTAAACCTGGCTATCAGAAAATAAGAGAAAAAATATTATCGTTTAATAATGCTAAAGGAGAAAATGAAAAAACTATTCACTAATTATAATTTTGAGTTCGATAAGAATGAAAAAAAATTATTAACCAATTTTTGCAAACAAGCACTAAAGCAAGTATCTGGCGATAGCAGATTTTTTGCTGAAGAAAAGGTTTTTAATTCTATTATTGAAAAATTAAAACAGGGGGAGGATTCTGTTAAGTTTACTAAAGATGAAAAGATAAGATTAACACATCAGCTTAAACAAAATTCTGAGTTTATGAAAAAAGAAATGAAGAAAAGTTGGTTCTTAAAAAAATGGATTTACAAATCTTTATTTAAACAATACGATAGTTTAATAGAAAAGTATTTTAAGGATTAAGAATGTTAACAGACCATAAAGATATTATTGCCCCAACTGGTACTGAGATTTCTTGCAAAGGCTGGATACAAGAAGCTGCAATGCGTATGCTTATGAACAATCTTCATCCCGATGTTGCAGAAAATCCGGCAGAATTAATTGTTTACGGTGGAAGTGGAAAAGCTGCACGCAATTGGGATGCTTATAAGGCAATTATAAATTCATTAAAGAATTTAGAAAATGATGAAACTCTATTAGTTCAATCTGGCAAACCTGTTGGAATTTTTAAAACACATACAAATGCACCACGAGTAATAATTTCAAACTCTATGCTTGTACCCGATTGGGCAACTTGGGATGAATTCCGTAGACTTGAACAACTTGGATTAACGATGTATGGACAGATGACCGCAGGAAGTTGGATTTACATTGGAACTCAAGGAATTTTGCAAGGCACTTATGAAACATTTGCAGAAGCCGCTAAAAAATATTTTGGCGGATCGCTTAAAGGAAAATTTGTTTTAACAGCAGGTCTAGGTGGAATGGGCGGCGCTCAACCACTTGCCGCAACTTTTAATGGCGCAGCTTTTCTTGGTGTTGATGTTGATCGTTCAAGAATACAAAAAAGAATTGATACCGGTTATACTGATGTAATTACAGATAATCTTGATGAAGCATTAAAGATCGTTCTTGAGGCAAAAGAAAAAGGTGAAGCAATTTCTGT
>OEIV010000642.1_pt1 | contig 18194 bp, 15 predicted proteins | sample 1539231 | NCBI WGS metagenome assembly OEIV01 (sample SAMN03794762, study PRJEB22550) | activated sludge metagenome | feature: wastewater treatment plant; material: activated sludge; isolation source: Wastewater treatment plant of a petroleum refinery complex | place: Argentina: Buenos Aires ...
CGAATCACACCCTACCCGTGGAGGGAAACCGTCCGACCAAAGACCCAGTGCATTCCCGTACCGCCGCTCTGCGGCGGGTTCAGGATCGGCGTCGACAGCAGCGAGCCGAACACGCCGCCGTTGGTGATCGTGAAGGTGCCGCCGGTGATGTCCTCGATCGCGAGCTTGCCGTCGCGCGCCTTCAGCCCGTACTCGCGGATCTTCGCCTCGATGTCGGCGAAGCTCATCGCATCGGCATCGCGCAGCACCGGCACCACCAGGCCGCGATCGCTGGAGACCGCGACACCGATGTCCTGGTAGCCGTGGTAGACGACGTCGTTGCCGTCGATGGAGGCGTTCACCACCGGGAAGCGCTTGAGCGCCTCGACGCTGGCGCGCACGAAGAAGCCCATGAAGCCCAGGCGCGTGCCGTTGTGGCGCTTCTCGAACTGATCCTTGTACTTCGCGCGCAGATCCATCACCGGCTGCATGTCGACCTCGTTGAAGGTCGTGAGCATCGCGGTGTTGCGCGAGGCATCGAGCAGGCGCTCGGCGACACGCGCGCGCAGGCGCGTCATCGGCACGCGCCGCTCTACACGACCCTGTGCGCTGCGCGCCACCGGCACCGCGGCCGGCGTCGACGACGGCTCCGCGGCGGCGCGCGCCGCTGCCGGCGCTGCAGCGGATGGCGTCGAGGCAGACGCTCGAGGCGCGTGCGCCAGCACGTCCTCGCGGGTGACGCGCCCGCCCTTGCCGCTGCCCTTCACCTGCGCCGGATCCACGCCACGCTCGGCCGCGGCGAGCCGCGCCGCCGGGCCGGCGCCCCCGGCGTCGGCGGCGGGCGCCGCGGCTTCGGCTGCCGGCGCCGCCGCGCCATCCGGCGCACCGGCCGTGGCGCCGGCGACGAAGCGCGCGATGACTTCCTGGCTCAGCACCGTGGCACCGGTATCCTTGAGGATCTCGGCGATCGCACCGTCGGCCGGCGCCACCACCTCGAGCACGACCTTGTCGGTCTCGATGTCGGCGACCACCTCATCGCGCCGGCAGGCCTCGCCGGGGCGCTTGTGCCAGCTCGCCACCGATCCTTCGGCCACCGATTCCGGAAACTGGGGCGCCTTGATGTCGATACTCATGGTCGGATATTCCTGTCGTTGCTGCTGCGTGAATCAGGGGTTGGGCCAGCGCGGCACCTGCGTGCCCAGGGCGTCGCCGATCAGCTTGTCCTGCTGGGCGAGGTGCAGCGCGCTGTAGCCGGCGGCGGGTGCCGCCGAGGCCTCGCGGCCGGCGTATTCCAGGTAGAGGTCGCGGTTGTGTTCGCGCACGACCTGGCGCATGTGGTGCTGGCTGCTGAACCAGGCACCCTGGTTCTGCGGCTCCTCCTGGCACCAGCACACCTCCAGCAGCTGGCGGTACGGCGCGATGGTCGCCAGGAGCTCCTGCTGCGGGAAGGGATAGAGCTGCTCGATGCGCACGATCGCCACGTGCTGCAGGTTTTCGGCGTTGCGCCGGTCGCGCAACTCGTAAAACACCTTGCCGCTGCAGAAAACCACGCGCGTGACGGCGTCGGGGTCGACGGCGTCGGTTTCGCCGATCACGGTCCTGAACGAACCCTCGGCGAGCTCGGTGAGCTCGGACACCGCGTCCTTGTGGCGCAGCAGGCTCTTGGGGCTGAACACCACGAGGGGCTTGCGCAGCTTGCGCACCGCCTGTCGGCGCAGCAGGTGGTAGATCTGCGCCGGCGTGGTCGGCACGCAGATCTGGATGTTGTGCTCGGCGCAGAGCTGCATGAAACGCTCCAGGCGCGCCGAGGAGTGCTCCGGCCCCTGCCCCTCGTAGCCGTGCGGCAGCAGCAGGGTCAGCCCGCACAGTCGCGCCCACTTGTGCTCGCCGCTGGTGATGAACTGGTCGATCACGATCTGCGCGCCGTTGGCGAAATCGCCGAACTGCGCCTCCCACAGGATCAACGCGTTCGGCGTGGTGGTCGCGTAGCCGTACTCGAAGCCGAGCACCGCGAGCTCGCTGAGCAGCGAATCGTGGATGTCGAACGGCGCCTGCGCCGCGCCGAGGTGCTGCAGCGGCACGTGCACGCTGCCGTCGTTCTGGTTGTGCAGCACGGCATGGCGGTGCGAGAAGGTGCCGCGACCCACGTCCTGGCCGGTCAGTCGCACCAGGCAGCCTTCCTCGAGCAGCGAGGCGTAGGCCAGCAGCTCGGCGAAACCCCAGTTGACCGGCATCGCCGCCGCGCTCATCAGCCGGCGGTCCTCGTAGATCTTCTGCACCTGGCGCTGCAGCACGAAGCCCTCGGGCAGGGCGCACATGCGCGCGCCCAGATCCTTGAGCGTCGCCAGATCCAGCCGCGTGTCGGCGCTGGCGGTGGTGGCATGGCCGATGTAGGGCCGCCAGTCGACATAGAGCTTGGTGTTGGGCTCGGTCACCAGGCTCTTGGCGACGTGCTGCCCGCTCTCGAGCGCATGGCGGTAACCATCGACCAGCTCCTGCTCCTGCGCGGCGCTGATCGCGCCTTCGGCGAGCAGGCGCCTGGCGTAGAGCGCGCGCGTGGTCGGGTGGTTGCGGATCTTCTGGTACATCATCGGCTGCGTCGCGGCCGGCTCGTCGGGCGCGTTGTGACCACGGCGACGGGAGCAGGCGAGGTCGATCACCACGTCCTTGCGAAACTGCTGGCGATAGTCCATCGCCAGTTGCGTGACGAACAGCACCGCCTCCGGATCGTCGCCGTTCACGTGGAAGATCGGCGCCTGCACCATCTTCGCGACGTCGGTGCAGTACTCGGTCGAGCGCGCATCCTCGCGCCGGCTGGTGGTGAAGCCCACCTGGTTGTTCAGCACGATGTGGATCGTGCCGCCGGTGCAGAAGCCGCGCGTCTGCGACATCTGGAAGGTTTCCATCACCACGCCCTGACCGGCGAAGGCGGCGTCGCCGTGGATGATGACCGGCACGACCTGGTCGCGCGCGACGTTGCCGCGCCGGTCCTGGCGCGCGCGCACGCTGCCCTCGACCACCGGAGCCACGATCTCGAGGTGCGAGGGGTTGAAGGCCAGCGCGATGTGCATCTCGCCGCCCGCGGTCATCACGTTCGACGAGAAGCCCTGGTGGTACTTCACGTCGCCCGAGCCCTGGTAGGTCGCCTTGCCCTCGAACTCGTCGAAGAGATCGGCCGGGTTCTTGCCGAAGATGTTCACCAGCACCGCGAGACGGCCGCGGTGGGCCATGCCGACCACGAGTTCCTTGGCGCCGTAGCCGCCGCTGCGCTGCACCAGTTCGTCCAGCATCGGGATCAGGCTCTCGCCGCCCTCGAGTCCGAAGCGCTTGGCGCCGGGATAGCGCGAGGCGAGGAACTGCTCGAGGCCCTCGGCGGCGGTGAGACGCTCGAGCAGGTGCAGCTTCACGGCGGCATCGAATCCGGGTGCCGAGCGCACGCCGTCCATGCGCTGCTGGATCCAGTGCCGCTCCTCGGTGGAGACGATGTGCATGAACTCCGCACCGACCGTGTGGCAGTAGGTGCGCTCCAGTGCGTCGACGATCTCGCGCAGCGTCGCCTCGTCCTTGCCGATGTAGAGCGAGCCGGTCTGGAACACGGTGTCGAAGTCCGCCTCCGACAGCTGGTGGAAGTGCAGATCGAGGTCGGGCACGCGCTCGCGCACCACGAGCCCGAGCGGATCGAGACTGGCCTTCTGGTGGCCGCGCTGGCGGTAGGCACTGATCAGCTGCACCACGCGCACCTGCTTGCGCTCGTACTCGGTGCTGATGCCCGGGTGCACCATGGGCGCGTCCGGGCGCGCCTTCTGGCGCGCGAGCAGCGCGAACTGCTGCTGTACCGTGGAGTGAGGCACGTCGATCCGCGTGCCGTCGACCTGCGGCAGGCGGTCGAAATAGTCGCGCCACTGCGCCGCGATCGAGTTCGGATCGCGCAGGTAGGCCTCGTACATCGCTTCCACGTAAACGGCGTTGCCGCCGGAAATGTGGGAGCTGCGCCACAACAGCTCCATCGTGCCCTGCTGCATTCCGTCCTGCCTCCACCCTGGCGCGACGCGCCGTGTTGCGCGCAGCCGCCGCGATTCTAGCCCAAAGTCCCGCGCATCTCAGCCGGGATGCCAAAAAGAAACGGCGCCCCGGGGGGCGCCGTTCGCGTGCTCGCGCTGAGCACTTGGCCAGTATGTCGGGCTGAAGCCCGACCTACGGGGCGATTCTGTTCAGGTGCCGCGTTCGAGCAGCATGTTGCGGATATGCCCGATGGCCTTGGTGGGGTTGAGGCTCTTCGGGCACACCGACACGCAGTTCTGGATGCCGTGGCAGCGGAACACGCTGTAGGGATCGTCGAGCTCGGCGAGACGCTCGTTGGTGGCGGTGTCGCGGCTGTCGATCAGGAAACGGTAGGCCTGCAGCAGCCCCGAGGGGCCGATGAAGCGGTCCGGGTTCCACCAGAACGACGGGCAGGCGGTCGAGCAGCAGGCGCACAGGATGCACTCGTAGAGCCCGTCGAGCTTCTCGCGGTCCTCGGGCGACTGCAGGCGCTCGATGGCGGGCGCCGGCTGGTCGTTGATCAGGTAGGGCTTCACCTTCTCGTACTGCTGGTAGAACATCGTCATGTCGACGACGAGGTCGCGCACTACCGGCAAGCCCGGCAGCGGACGGATCACCAGGCGGTCGTTCTTCACCGTCTCGGACAGCGGCGTGATGCAGGCCAGCCCGTTCTTGCCGTTCATGTTCAGGCCGTCGGAACCGCACACCCCTTCGCGGCAGGAGCGGCGATAGGTGAGCGAGGGATCCTGCGCCTTCAGCAGCTCGAGCACGTCGAGCACCATCAGGTCCTTGCCCCCGGTATCGACCGTCAGCTCCTGCATCGAGGGCTCGCGATCGGTCTCCGGATTGTAACGATAGACACTTACTTGCAGCATGTGGCAGGTCCCCGATCAGTAGGTGCGCTTCATGGGCTCGAAGGCGTCGACGGTCTTCGGCCTGAAATTCACGCCACGCTTGCCCACGCGCTTCTCGCCCGGCAGGTACAGCGAATGGCACAGCCAGTTCTCGTCGTCGCGCTCCGGGAAATCCTCGCGCGCGTGCGCGCCGCGGCTCTCGGTGCGGGTCTCGGCGGCAATCGCGGTCGCCTCCGCCACTTCGAGCAGGTTCTGCAGCTCGAGCGCCTCGAAGCGCGCGGTGTTGAACGCGTTGGTCTTGTCCGTCAGGACCACGTTCTCGATGCGCGGACGCAGTTCCGCCAGCGCCTTCACGCCGTGGCGCATGTATTCGCCGGTGCGGAACACGCCGAAGAAATTCTGCATCACGGTCTGCAGTTCCTTGCGCAGCGAGGCCACGCTCTCGCCGCCGCTCGAGCTGTTCAGGCGGTTCAGGCGCGACATCGCGCCATCGACGTCGGTGTCGCCCGCATCACGGTAGTCGATGCCCTCGCGCAGCGCCTTCTCGATGAACAGGCCCGAGGCGCGGCCGAACACGATCAGGTCGAGCAGCGAGTTGCCGCCCAGGCGGTTGGCGCCGTGCACCGAGACGCACGCGACTTCGCCGCAGGCGAAGAGTCCCGGGATCACCTGGTCGTTGCCGGCGGCGTCCTGCGTGAGCGCCTGGCCGTGCACATTGGTCGGGATGCCGCCCATCATGTAGTGACAGGTCGGGACGACCGGGATCGGCTCCTTGACCGGATCGACGTGCGCGAAGGCCTTCGACAGTTCGCAGATGCCCGGCAGGCGCGAGTTCAGCACGTCCTCGCCGAGGTGGTCGAGCTTCAGGAAGACGTGGTCGCCCTCGGGGCCGCAGCCGCGCCCCTCGATGATCTCCAGCACCATCGAGCGCGCCACGACGTCGCGGCCCGCGAGATCCTTGGCGTTCGGCGCGTAGCGCTCCATGAAGCGCTCGCCGTTCTTGTTCAGCAGGTAGCCGCCCTCGCCGCGGCAGCCCTCGGTGACCAGCACGCCCGCGCCGGCGATGCCGGTGGGGTGGAACTGCCACATCTCGATGTCCTGCACCGGGAAGCCCGCGCGCAGCGCCATGCCCACACCGTCGCCGGTGTTGATGTGCGCGTTCGTGGTCGAGGCGTAGATGCGCCCCGCCCCGCCCGTGGCCAGCACCGTCGCGCGCGATTTCACGTAGACGGTCTCGCCGGTCTCCATGCAGATCGCGATCACGCCGACCACCGCGCCGTCCTGGTTCTTCACCAGGTCCACGGCGAACCACTCGTTGAGGAACGCGGTCTTGCTCTTCAGGTTGGCCTGGAACAGCGTGTGCAGCAGCGCGTGACCGGTGCGGTCGGCCGCCGCGCAGGTGCGCGCCGCCTGGCCACCGCGGCCATAGTCCTTGCTCTGACCGCCGAAGGGGCGCTGGTAGATGCGGCCTTCCTCGGTGCGCGAGAACGGCAGCCCGAGGTGCTCCATCTCGAACACCGCCTGCGGGCCGACCGAGCACATGTACTCGATCGCGTCCTGGTCGCCGATGTAGTCGGAGCCCTTGACGGTGTCGTACATGTGCCAGCGCCAGTCGTCGTTCGGGTCGGCGCTGGCGATCGCGCAGGTGATGCCGCCCTGCGCCGACACCGTGTGCGAGCGCGTCGGGAACACCTTGGAGATCACCGCGGTGCGGTAGCCCGACTGGGCCAGCTGCAGCGCGGCGCGCATGCCGGCGCCGCCGCCGCCCACGATCACGCCGTCGAAACTCAGAGTCCGGATTCTCGCCATTGCTCAGTTACCCCACAAAATCTGGACGCCCCAGACGAGGTAGGCGAACAGCACCACCGCGTAGGCCATCTGGAACACGATCCTGATGCCGTTCGCCTTCGCGCCCAGCATGCGCACCGTCAGGTAATCGGTGCTCACCGACCACAGGCCGATCCAGGCGTGCACCACGATCGACAGCAGCGCCATCAGGCTGAACACCTTCATCGCGGTGCCATCGAAGTGCTCGCGCCACGTGGCGTAGTCGATGCCCGGCGTGAACAGCAGGATGCCGCCCACGCACAGCACGTAGGCCAGCAGGACCACCGCGGTGAAACGCTGCAGCAGCCAGTCCGACAGACCGCTGCGCCCGAAACTCGTGACTGCCCTTACCATACCCACACCCCCGCGAGAACGATGAGTACCGCCGCCACCGCGAAGGTGATGCGGGCCGCCGTGATGCCCCCCTGCAGGGATTCGCCGATGCCCAGATCCATCAGCAGGTGCTTTACGCCGGCGACGCAATGGTAGATCAGCGCCGCGAGCACGCCCCATATCACCAGTTTTGCCGGCGTGGTCGCGAGCAGCTCGCCCGCGCGCGCGAAGCCCGCCTCGCCGGAGAGCGAGAGGTCGAACAGGTAGAGCAGCACGGCCACGGCGACGACGAGCGCCACACCGGAGACGCGGTGCAGTATCGAGGCCTTGGCGGGCAGCGGCAGGGCAATCGTGCCCAGATCCAGGTTGACGGGTCTGTTTGGCTTCACGGCTCTGATACCTTCCTTGAGATTTCCCGATTGAGGTAGCGCATGGCAGGCGCCCGGGCATCGCACGCCGGCGGAGCGGTGGCGCACGGGGCGCGGGCCGGAGTCGGGGCGCGCCGGCGGGCGCGTTCGAAACGCGGCGGATTATAGGGACATGCCCCCCCGATTACAAACCGGCAACGTGACCGCGTGGAGCCCCGCGGGCACGCGGCCCGCAGCGGCGCCGCGACGGGCTGTCGAATTGACAATGCAACGGACCCATCTATAGAGTTAGCCGCCGCGCCACATCGCGGCATGCCCCCCGAAACGTTGCAAGGAGTCGTAGTTACATGACGGGAAAAACCGCCAGATTGACGATACAGGGCGCCGCGGCGGACCTCGAATTGCCCGTTTATTCCGGCTCCATGGGACCCGACGTGATCGACGTGCAGGGACTCACCCCGAAGGGCTATTTCACCTACGATCCGGGCTTCGTATCCACCGCGGCCTGCGAGAGCAAGATCACCTTCATCGACGGCGACAAGGGCGTCCTGCTGCACCGCGGTTACCCGATCGAGCAGCTCGCGGACAAGTCGGACTACCTCGAGACCTGCTACCTGCTGCTGTACGGAGAACTGCCGAGCGCGGCGCAGAAGCAGCACTTCGTCAACGTGGTGATGCGCCACACGATGGTGCACGAGCAGCTGCAGTTCTTCTATCGCGGCTTTCGCCGCGACGCGCACCCGATGGCGATCATGTGCGGCGTGGTCGGCGCGCTGTCGGCCTTCTACCACGACGCGCTGAACATCACCGACGAGGAGCACCGCGAGATCGCGGCGTTCCGCCTGATCGCGAAGATGCCGACGATCGCCGCGATGAGCTACAAGTACTCGATCGGCATGCCGTTCATGTACCCGGACAACTCGCTCGACTATTCGGCGAACTTCCTGCACATGATGTTCGGCAATCCCTGCGAGAAATCCGTGATCAACCCGGTACTCGCGCGCGCGATGGACCGCATCTTCCTGCTGCACGCCGACCACGAGCAGAACGCCTCGACCTCGGCGGTGCGACTGACCGGCTCGACCGGCGCCAATCCCTTCGCCTGCATCGCGGCCGGTATCGCCGCGCTGTGGGGCCCGGCACACGGCGGCGCCAACGAGGCGGTGCTGACGATGCTCGAGCAGATCGGCGACGAGTCGCGCATCCCGGAGTTCATCGCGAAGGCCAAGGACAAGAACGATCCGTTCCGCCTGATGGGCTTCGGCCACCGCGTGTACAAGAACTTCGACCCGCGCGCCAGGGTCATGAAGCAGACCTGCGACGAGGTGCTCGCCGAGCTCGGGCTGGAGAAGGATCCGCTGTTCCGCATCGCGCAGAAACTCGAGCGTATCGCCACCGAGGACGAGTACTTCGTCGAGAAGAAGCTCTATCCCAACGTGGACTTCTACTCGGGCATCATCCTGCGCGCGCTCGGCATCCCGACCAACATGTTCACCGTGATCTTCGCCACCGGGCGCACCGTGGGCTGGATCGCGCACTGGCACGAGATGATCAGCGCGAGCTACAAGATCGGCCGCCCGCGCCAGCTCTACACCGGCTACACGCCGCGCGACTACGTGCCGATGGACCAGCGCGGCTGAGCACGATACCCGGCGGCGCAACGCGCCGCCGGCCATTCACGCACACGCCGCCTGCACCGGGCGCCGGAGCGCCCCCGGGGCGCGGCAGGAGTTCCGGCATGTCCGCACTGCATGTTCCTCCCGGGCGCTCCGCGCAGCCGTCCCGGGCTGCGCACTCCACCTCGTTGCTGAATGCACTGTCCGAGATGCGCGCCCTCGCCGAGATAGGCAGCTATTTCGGCATGCGTCCGCTGCTGGAACGCGTGGTCCCGCGCGGCGACGGACACCCGGTGATGGTGCTGCCCGGATTCATGGCCTCGGACACGCTGACGCAGGGACTGCGGGGCTTCCTGCAACGGCTGGGCTACGAGGTGCACGCCTGGGAGCTCGGTCGCAACCCCGGCCTGCGCCTCGAGCTATGCGAGAAGCTCGAGGCGCGCGTCGAGGCGATCCGCGGCGCCTCGCACCGGCGCGTGAGCCTGGTCGGCTGGAGTCTCGGGGGCATGTACGCGCGCGCGATCGCGCAGCGGCGCAGCGATGACATCCGCCAGGTGATCACCCTGGGCACGCCGTTCAGGGTGAGCGCGGAGGACGGCGGCAAGGGCGCCATCGCCCGGATGTACATGAAGCTCAATCCCCAGGCGTCCGCGGACCCCCTGATGGCCAGCGGGCTCGCGCGCCTGCCGACGCCGGTGCCCTCGACCTCGATCTACAGCACGCGCGACGGCATCGTGCCGTGGGCGAGCTGCGTCGAGCAATGCGACGCGCGCCATGAAAACATCCGCGTGCGCGGCAGCCACTGCGGCATGACGTACAACCCGCTGATCCTCTCGATCGTCGCCGAGCGCCTGGGCCAGCGCGAGCACGCGTGGCGCCCGTTTCGCCCCTCGGGCCTGCAAGCCGTGCTGTCGCGGCCGGTCTGCGATCCCGCCGCGGCCTGAGAGTCCCGTCGCGGCGCGCGGGCGCGGCCGGCAGGCGCCCTACTTCCAGCTCCTCACGGTCGACTCGATGTTCTCCAGGCCCACGTGGCGCAGGTCCTGGCCCTTGACGAGATAGAACACGTACTCGGCGATGTTGCGCGAGTGGTCGCCGATGCGCTCCAGCGAACGCAGCGCCCACATGATGTTCATCACGCGCGAGATCGAGCGCGGATCCTCCATCATGTAGGTGACCAGCTCGCGGGTGGCCGAGCGGTACTCCTGGTCCACCGTCTTGTCGCGACGCACCACTTCCAGCGCCGCATCCACATCGAGTCGGGTGAAGGCATCCAGCGCGTCGTGCAGCATCTCGGACACGGCGGCGCCGATGTGGCGCAACTCGAAGTAGCCGCGCGGCGCCGGCCCCTCCTCCGTGAGCTTGAGCGCGAGCTTGGCGATCTTCTTCGCCTCGTCGCCGATGCGCTCCAGGTCGCGCACCGCCTTGGTGATGATCAGCACCAGGCGAAGGTCCGAGGCCGCGGGCTGGCGTTTCACCAGGATCTTCGTGGCTTCGTCATCGACCGCGACCTCCAGGCCGTTGACCTGCTTCTCGCGCGCAACGACCTCGTCGGCGCGCTGGCTGTCGGCGTCGATGATCGCGACCACCGCGTCCTCGATCTGTCGCTCCACGATGCCGCCCATCGCGAGCACGCGGCTCTTGATGGCTTCCAGCTCGGCGTCGAACTGGTGCGAGATGTGATGTTCGGATGCCATTGTCCTTTTCTCCCGATCAGCCGAAACGGCCGGTTATGTAGTCTTCGGTCAACCTGTGCTGCGGCGTGGTGAACATCTGGTCGGTGCTGCCGATCTCGACCAGCCGGCCCAGGTGGAAATACGCGGTGCGCTGCGATACCCGCGCCGCCTGCTGCATCGAGTGCGTCACGATGGCGATCGTGAAGTTCTCGCGCAGCTCGGCCATCAGCTCCTCGATGCGCGCGGTGGCGATCGGGTCGAGCGCCGAACACGGCTCGTCCATCAGGATCACCTCGGGGTCGATCGCGATGGTGCGCGCGATGCACAATCGCTGCTGCTGCCCGCCCGAGAGCCCGGTGCCGGGCTTGTCGAGGCGGTCCTTCACCTCCTCCCAGAGTCCGGCGCGGCGCAGGCTCTTCTCGACGATCTCGTCCAGCTCGCTGCGCCGCGAGGCGAGCCCGTGGATCTTGGGCCCGTAGGCGACGTTCTCGTAGATCGACTTCGGGAACGGGTTGGGCTTCTGGAACACCATCCCGACGCGCGCGCGCAACTGCACCACGTCGAGCGCGGGATCGTAGATGTCCTCGCCGTCGAGCTGCAGCGTGCCGCTGACGCGGCAACCCTCGATGGTGTCGTTCATGCGGTTCAGGCAGCGCAGGAACGTCGATTTGCCGCAGCCCGAGGGACCGATCATCGCGATGATCTGGTTCGGCGCGATATCGAGGCTGACGCGGTGTATCGCCTGGTTCTCGCCGTAGAAGACCTCGACGTCGCGCAGGCGCATCTTGGGCGCCTCGACGAAGGCCTCGCCCACGGTCTGGCCGGCGGCGGGCATCGCGGATGTCATCGTGTTCTGGACCATGCTCTCGTTTCCGGTGGATTCTTGCCGGCGCCGCGGCTACCAGCGCTTCTCGAAGCGGTTGCGCAGGAATACCGCCAGCGCGTTCATGATCACCAGGAAACCCAGCAGCACCATGATCGCGGCGGAGGTCAGCGCGGTGAAACCGCGCTCCGGGCTGTCGGCCCACAGGTAGATCTGCACCGGCAGCACCGTGGCCGAATCGGTGAGCGTCCGCGGCACGTCGACGATGAACGCGACCATGCCGATCATCAGCAGCGGCGCGGTCTCGCCCAGCGCGCGCGCCATGCCGATGATCGCCCCGGTCAGCATGCCCGGCAGCGCGTTGGGCAGCACGTGGTGCAGCACCATCTGCACGCGCGAGGCGCCGAGCCCCAGCGCGGCCTCGCGCAGCGAGGGCGGCACGGCGCGGATCGCCGCGCGGCTGGCGATGATGACCGTGGGGAAGGTCACCAGCGTCAGCACCAGCCCGCCGACCAGCGGCGCCGAGCGCGGCATGCCGAACAGGCTGATGAACACCGCGAGACCCAGCAGACCGAAGATGATCGAGGGCACGGCCGCGAGGTTGTTGATGTTGACCTCGATGAGGTCCGTCCAGCGGTTGCGCGCGGCGAACTCCTCGAGGTAGATCGCCGCCGCCACGCCGAGCGGGAACGACAGCAACAGCGTCACCGCCAGCGTGTACAGCGAGCCCATCACGGCACCGCGGATGCCGGCGAGCTCGGGATCGCGGCTGTCGCCGTTGCCGAGCAGGTTGCGATTGAGCCTGAGATCGAGCGCTCCCGCGCCGTCGAGCTGGCCGAGCCACGCGGCCTGCTGCGCGCTGATGCCGGTGGCCGGCGGATCGCCGATGCGCCCGGTCTCCTTCACGTAGGCATCGACCTTGCCATGGGCCACCAGCCACAGCGTTTCGGTGCGCCCGAGCAGCGCCGGCTGCGCCATCAGGCGCTCGCGCAGCTCGTAGCCCGCACCGGCGCTCAGCAGGCGGAACAGCTCGCGCTTCTGCGCACGGGCCGTGACCTCCGGGAAGCGCGCGAACAGGGACTGCTTCAGCACGCCCTCGTAGTCGGCCGCGGCAAGCGCCTCGTCGCTGGCGCCGGGCGCAACGCCCAGCAGCTCGGGGTCGTAATGCACCTCGAGCTGCAGCTGCGTCTGCTCGAAGGCCTGCCAGCCCTTCAGCACGATATCCGTGAACAGCAGCGCCAGGCTCGCGAGTGCGACCAGCACCGAGGCGATGCCGTAGAGGCGAAAGCGACGCTCGCGCCGGTAGCGCCGCTGCAGGCCGCCGCGCACGATGTCGATGGTGTTGCGCCGGGGCGCGGGATTGCCGCCTGGGCTACTCATACTGCTCCCTGTACTTGCGCACGATGTGCAGCGCGAAGATGTTCAGCGCCAGCGTGACCACGAACAGCACCAGGCCGAGGGCAAACGCCGCGAGCGTCTTCGGACTGTCGAATTCCTGGTCGCCGACCAGCAGCGTCACGATCTGCACCGTCACCGTGGTGACCGACTCGAAGGGATTCGCCGACAGGCGCGCCGAGAGCCCGGCCGCCATCACCACGATCATGGTCTCGCCGATGGCGCGCGAAGCGGCCAGCAGCACCCCGCCGACGATGCCGGGCAGCGCCGCGGGGATCACCACGCGCTTGATGGTCTCGGAGCGCGTGGCACCGAGCGCCAGCGAGCCGTCGCGCAGGCTCAGCGGCACCGCGTGCAGGATGTCGTCGGACAGCGAGGACACGAAGGGAATGATCATCACGCCCATCACCAGGCCGGCGGCCAGGGCGCTCTCGGAAGAGGCCTCGAGCCCGATCGCGGTGCCGAACTCGCGCACCAGCGGCGCCACGGTGAGCGCGGCGAAGAAGCCGTAGACCACGGTCGGGATGCCGGCGAGGATCTCCAGCAGCGGCTTGAGCCGGCTGCGCAGCTTGGCGCTGGCGTACTCGCTGAGGAAGATCGCCGACATCAACCCGACCGGCACCGCCACCAGCAGGGCGATCGCCGAGATCAGCAGCGTGCCGGTGAACAGCGGCACCGCGCCGAAGCGCCCCGAGGAGCCCTGCTGGTCGGCGCGCAGGGCGATCTGCGGGCTCCACTCCAGCCCGAAGAAGAACTCCACCGGCGAGACCATCTGGAAGAAGCGCAGCGACTCGACCACCACCGAGAGCAGGATGCCGATCGTGGTGAGCACGGCCACGCAGGCGCACGCGAACAGCAGGCGCGTGAAGATGTGCTCGACCACGTTGCGCGCCACGAAATCGGCCCGCACCCGGCGCCAGGCCAGGAACCCGCCGAGCAGCGCGCAGGCCACTGCCAGCGCCCACATGCCCAGCAACGAGCGTTGCCCGAGGCTGGCCATGCGTTCGGCGGCGCTCACGAGCACGGGATCGGTGGCGCCGGTGGCGCCGCCCGCGGCCAGGTTGGCGATGGAATTCAGCAGCAGTCCGGCGTCGGTTCCGGCATGCGAGGCCGGCAACGAGTCCAGCACCAGCCTCTCGATGAGTGGCGCGGAGGCCAGCGACCACACGAGCACCGCGGCGAGCGCGGGCAACAGCACCATCAATGCGACGTAGGCACCGTAATGCGCCGGCAGGGACGGCAGGCGACGCACGCCCCCGAGCGGTGCCGCCACCGTCACGGCGCGCGAACTGCCCTGGTAATAGCCCGCGACGGCCAGGGCGGCGATCAGCAGCAGCAGCGTGGAAACATTCATGGCAAAGCGCTCACGTCATCCTGCTCCAGGCCCGGCCGCCGCGGGCATCCCCGCGGCGGCCGGGACCGAATGCTCTCCCTGGCTCAGGGCGCGAACGGCGCCAGGCTGCGCGCGGCCGCGGCCGTCGCCTCGAACTGGTCCTGCGGCAGCGCGATCAGGCCGCGGTCGGCGAGGTAGCCATCTTCGCCCATGGCACGTTCGCTGACAAACTCCGCGACGAACTCCCGGATGCCGGGAATCACGTCCGCGGGCGCCGTCTTCACGTAGAAGTAGAGCGGGCGCGACACGGCATAGGAGCCGTCGGCGATGCTCTCGTACGTGGGCTCCACGCCGGCGACCTTGCTGCCCTGCACCTTGTCGGCATTCTCCTCCATGAAGCTGTAGCCGAAGATGCCGAGCGAATTGGTGTTCGCGCCGAGCTTCTGCACGATCAGGTTGTCGTTCTCGCCGGCCTCGATGTAGGCGCCGTCCTCGCGCACCGCGTGGCAGACCGCCTTGAACCGGTTCTCGTCCTGGTCCTTGATCGCCTTGACCCAGGGGAAGGACTTGCAGCCGCCTTCCATCGCCAGCTCGACGAAGGCATCGCGGGTACCGGAGGTCGGCGGCGGGCCCAGCACCTCGATCCGGTTGGCGGGCAGCGCGGGGTTCACGTCCTTCCAGCTCTTGTAGGGGTTGGGCACCAGCGTTTCGCTGCCGTCGGGGTTGGGCACGTCCTTGGCGAGCGCGAGGAACACGTCCTTCAGCGTCAGCTCGTAATGATGCGCGCCGCGCGCGTTGGCGATCACGATGCCGTCGAAACCGATCACGACCTCGGTGATCCCGTTCACGCCGTTCTTCGTGCAATCCGCGAATTCGGAATCCTTCATGCGCCGCGAGGCGTTGGCGATATCGGGGTGCTGCACGCCCACGCCGGCGCAGAACAGCTTGATGCCACCACCGGTGCCGGTGGCCTCGACCTTCGGCGTCTTGAAGGTGCCGGTGCGACCGAAGCGCTCGGCCACCACCGTCGAGAACGGATACACCGTGGACGAACCCACGATGCTGATGTTGTCGCGCTGGGCGAGCGCGAGCGGGACCTGGGTCAGCGCGGCAACGGCGATGGCGGTGCGAAGCAGTTGGTTCACGGGAGCCTCCTGGGCTGTTGCTGGACTCGATTCAGCGAGACTGGATCAGATGCGCGACGATATTATGAATGTTTTATGACTGTTTCGTGACAGCGCGGATCAGCCCTGCGCCGCGCCGCTCAGCCGTGCCAGCGGGAAGCGGCAGGTGAAGGTGCTGCCCGCGCCCGGGCGACTCTCGATCTGCAGTTCCCCGTCGACGCGCTTGAGCGCGTGCTTGACGATCGCGAGCCCCAGCCCCGTGCCGCCGCTCTCCGCCGAACGGCTCTTGTCGACGCGGTAGAAACGCTCGGTGAGGCGCGGGATGTGTACGGGGTCTATACCGATGCCGTCGTCGCTGACGCGAAACAGCGCGTGCCCGCCGCCGGCCTCGAACACGACGCGGATCTTTCCCCCCGCGCCGGTGTACTTCACCGCGTTGAACACCAGGTTCGCGAAGATGCTCTCGATCTGCAGCCGCGGTCCGCGCAACCTGAGGCCCGGTGCGCACTCGAGCGTGATCTGGCGCTCGCCGCCGCAGGCGGCCAGCGCGTTCTCGCGGATCGAATCGAGCATCGCGCATACCGCGATCGACTCCTCGGCGGAGGAATCGACACTCTCCGTGCCCTCGAGTGTGGACAGCAGCATCAGGTCGCGCAGCAGGTTCTCCATGCGCGCCGACTGCTGCTGCATCTGCCCCAGCACCTTGGCGATCACCGGCGAGTCCTGCGGCAGGAGGTCCTGGAGGGTCCCGACATAGCCGGCGATCACCGTGAGCGGGGTGCGCAGCTCGTGCGAGATGTTCGCGACGAAATCGCGGCGCATCGTCTCGAGGCGGTTGAGCGCCGTGACATCGCGGATGAAGATCACCTTGCGATTGGCGCCGAAGGAGGTCGCCTGCACCTCCAGGGTGCGCGCGGCCGAGCCACCGATCTCGAGCTCGAAGGAATGCTCGAAATCACTGGCCGCGAGATAGGCCGTGAAATCGGGATCGCGCACCAGGTTCCCCAGCGGCTGCCCCGCGTCCTGCGGGTAGCGCAGCCCCAGCAGCGTGAGCGCGCTGGCGTTGGACCATTCGATGGTGTTGTCCGGACCCAGCATCACGATGCCGTCCTTCAGGGCGGCGTAGGATTCGCGCAGGCGCAGCACTGCCGCATCGGCCTCCTCGAGTTGTTTTTGCAGGCGGGCATGGGTGTGCTGCATGCGATCGGCCACGTCACCGAGCATGCCGCCCTGCACCGGCGGATCGCGCTCGAGCGGGCCGTCCGCGAGCCAGCGCTGCAGTTTCGCCATGCGCCGGTAGCTGATGAGCAGGTAGACCAGCACCCCGCCGGCGAGACCGGCGCCCGCGTTGCCCGACACATTGCCCAGCAGCAGCCCCGCGAGCATCAGCGCGCCGAGCAGCAGCAGGTCGCGCCCCGGGCTGGCCGGCATGCTCAGGCACGCGCCATCTGGTTGGAGAAGCGGTACCCGGTGCCGCGCACGGTCTGGATGAACTCCCCGAAATCCTTCGCCCCGGCCTCGAGGGGCTCCAGCGCCTTGCGCAGGCGCCGCACGTGCACATCCACCGTGCGCTCGTCGATGTAGACGTTCGCGCCCCAGACCTGGTCGAGCAGTTGCGCGCGCGAGTAGGCGCGGTCCGGATGGCTCATCAGGAATTGCAGCAGGCGGAACTCGGTGGGGCCCATCTCGACCGGGCGCGCGTCGGCGAACACGCGGTGCGCCAGCGGGTCGAGGCGCAGGCCGTCGAACTCCATCGGCTGCTGCTCCTCGAGCGGCGCGCTGCGCCGCAGCAACGCGCGGATGCGCGCGATCAGCTCGCGTGGCGAGAAGGGCTTGCTGACGTAGTCGTCGGCGCCGCCGTCGAGCCCCTGCACGCGACTGCCCTCCTCGACCTTCGCCGTCAGCATGATGACCGGCAGGCGCGCGCAGTTCTCGTCCTTGCGCAGGCGCCGCAGCAGTTCATAGCCGCTGGTGTCGGGCATCATCCAGTCGAGCAGCACGAGGTCGGGGCGGGCGTCCAGGATCTGCCCCATCGCCTCGCGGGCGTTGGCCGCCTGCAGGCAGTTGAAGCCGGCCAGCTCCAGCGAGAGCTGCACCATGTCCCGGATCGAGGACTCGTCGTCCACCACCAGGATCGTCTGCTTGCCGTTCATCCTTTTCCGTCGCCTCGCCTCGTCATGATCGTTGCGTGACAGTAAAAGACAGAATTATGACGTTTCGGTGACTCGCGCCAGCCGGTGGCGGATGCGATACAGCCGGTGCGGCACGGGCTTGCGGTTGAAGTCCGGATCGATGCTCTGCTCCGTGAGGTCACTGATCTCGAGATCGGCCAGCGCCCCGGCGTCGAGGCGAAAGCCGCGCCGGTTGGTGGAGAACAGCAAGGTGCCCTCGCGCTCCAGCACGCGCAGCGCGGCGCGGATCAGCGCGACGTGGTCGCGCTGCACGTCCAGCGTCTCCTCCATGCGCTTGGAATTGGAGAAGGAGGGCGGGTCGAGGAAGACGAGATCCCAGCGCCGGCGCTCGGCACCCAGCCAGCGCAGGCAGTCGGCGCGCACCAGTTCGTGCTGCGCCTCGGGCAGCCCGTTCAGCGCCAGGTTGCGCCGGGCCCAGTCGAGGTAGGTCGCCGACATGTCGACGCTGGTGGTGGCGCGCGCGCCGCCGAGGCCCGCGAACACCGTCACCGCGGCGGTGTAGCAGAAGAGGTTCAGGAAACGCTTGCCACGCGCCTCGGCCGCGACCATGCGCCGCAGCGGCCGGTGGTCGAGGAACAGGCCGGTATCGAGGAAATCGCGCAGGTTCACCAGCAGGCGCGCCGGCCCCTCCGCGAC
>OEIV010000643.1_pt1 | contig 18176 bp, 14 predicted proteins | sample 1539231 | NCBI WGS metagenome assembly OEIV01 (sample SAMN03794762, study PRJEB22550) | activated sludge metagenome | feature: wastewater treatment plant; material: activated sludge; isolation source: Wastewater treatment plant of a petroleum refinery complex | place: Argentina: Buenos Aires ...
CGGCGCGCTCCGACCTTCGCCTTCCGCATGAACCCAACGACGCCCGCGACCGTCCGCATCGTGAACAAGGGACGGCATCCCCTGCCGCAATACGCCACGCCGCACAGCGCCGGCCTGGACCTGCGCGCCAACCTGGAGGCCCCGATCGTGCTGGCCCCCGGCCAGCGCGCGCTGATCCCCACCGGCCTGTACCTGGAGCTGCCCGAGGGCACCGAGGCCCAGGTGCGGCCCCGCAGCGGGCTGGCCCTGAAGCACGGGGTGACGGTGCTCAACAGCCCGGGCACCATCGATGCCGACTACCGCGGCGAGGTGGGCGTGCTGCTGGTCAACCACGGGCACGAGCCCTTCACGGTGAACGACGGCGAGCGGGTGGCCCAATTGGTGGTGGCGGCGTACGTCAGGGTCGCATTCGCGGAAGTTGATGACCTTCGCGGCTCGGATCGCGGGACGGGCGGCTTCGGCCATACCGGGGTCCGCTGAGCCAGAGAAGCCGAATGAAGATCATCGTCCCCATGGCGGGCATGGGCAAGCGGATGCGTCCGCACACCCACACCACCGCCAAGCCCCTGCTGCCCATCGCGGGCAAGCCCATCGTGCAACGCCTCGTGGAGGACCTCGCCGCCGTGGCCGGCGAGCCCGTGGAGGAGGTGGCCTACATCGTGCACCCCAGCTTCGGCGCCAAGGTGGAGCAGGGCCTGGTGGCCATCGCCGAAGCGATCGGCGCCAGGGGCAGCATCCACTACCAGGAGGTGGCGCACGGCACGGCCCACGCCATCCTGTGCGCCGAGAAGGCGCTCAGCGGCCGCATCATCGTGGCCTTCGCCGACACCCTCTTCCGCGCCCAGCTGAAACTGGACAAGGACTGCGACGGGGTGATCTGGGTGAACAAGGTGGACGACCCGCGCCCCTTCGGTGTGGTGAAGCGCGACGAACAGGGCATCATCACCGAGTTCGTGGAGAAGCCGCAGGAGTTCGTGAGCGACCTGGCCATCATCGGCATCTACTACTTCGCCGACGGCGGGCGCCTGCGCACCGAGATGCAGTACCTCATCGACAACGACATCAAGGAGAAGGGCGAGTACCAGCTCACCAACGCCATGGAGAACATGAAGCGCAAGGGCGCGCGCTTCAAGGCCGGTGCGGTGGACGTGTGGATGGACTGCGGCAACAAGAACGCCATGGTGGACACCAACACCAGGGTGCTGGGCTTCCTGAAAGGCGATGCGTCCCTGATGAGCCCCGATCTGACGCGCGTGAACAGCGTGGTGATCGAGCCCTGCTTCATCGGCCGGGACGTGACGATCACGAACAGCGTGGTGGGCCCCAACGTGAGCATCGAGGAGGGGGCCCGGATCAGCGGCAGCGTGGTGCGCGATTCGATCCTGCGGGGCGGGGTGCGTGTACAGGACGCGGTGATCGCCAACAGCATGATCGGCGAACGGGCGAGCGTGACCGGCCGCGCCCTGGACCTGAGCCTGGGCGACGACGCCACCGCGGGGTGAACGGGCGCCGGATGTGCGACCTTTGTACCCCTCGGCGGGATCGATGTCCCCGGCTATCTTGAGCCGGCCAAGCCGCATCCGCCACTCCCCGAACCGCCCCCGCATGCGCCATCCCCTCCCGCTCCTGAGCCTGCTGCTGGTGATGGCCACGGCCTGCGGGGGCACGCGGCAGGCCACCGTTGCCCCGCCCTCCGGCGGCCACGCGGAGCCCGGCGACCACACGCAGGCCAGCGACCAGCGCGCCCGGGTGATGCGCCTGTTCATGGACGCCTCGCAGGCCCGGTTGAACGGCCAGCCCGGCAAGGCCACCGCCCTCTTCGAGCAGTGCATCAAACTGGACCCCGCCAACCACGCCGCCATGTTCGAGCTGGCCAAGCTGCTGCACATGCAGCAACGGCCCTCCGAAGCGCTCGCCTGGGCGAAGAAGGCGCAGTCCGGCGACCCGGACAACATCTGGTACCGGTTCCTGCTGGCCGACCTCTACGGGCAGTACGGGCAGTTGGACCGATCGGCCGAGACCTTTCAAGGGATCGTGGACCGCTGGCCCGAGCGGCACGAGGTCCGCTTCCAGCTGGCGCACACCCTGGCCATGGCGGGCCGCACGGACGAGGCGCGCAAGGTGTTCAAGGACATCCGCACCCACCTGGGCAGCGGCGAGGAAGTGGTGACGCAGGAATACGGCATGCTGGCCAACGCCGGCAAGCTGCAGGAGGCGCGGGAGGTGCTGGAGACCGCCTTGAAGGACGACCCGGACAACGTGGCCTACCTGGGCATGCTGGCCGAGCTGTACGACGAGATGGGCGAGGGCGAGAAGGCCCTGGAACTGTACCGCCGCGTGCTGGAGGCCGACCCGGACGACAGCATGACACGGCTGGCGCTGGCCGAGCACTACTACGCCAAGGGCGAGATGGACCCCGCCTTCGAGCAGCTGGGCCTGGCCTTCGGCGACCCCGACCTGGAGGTGGATCCCAAGATGCAGGTGCTGCTCGGCTTCTTCGAGATGAGCACCGGCGGCACCGACGACAGCAAGGACCTGGTGCGACGGGCCTACACGTTGATCGACGTGCTGGAGCGTACGCACCCCGAGAGCGGCAAGCCCAGCACCATCCGCGGCGATTTCCTGATGCGCGACGGACGCATCCCGGAGGCGCGCGATGCCTTCCGCAAGGCCCTGGTGCACGAGAAGGACAAGTTCCCCATCTGGATGCAGGTGCTGCAGATGGACCTGCAGGCCGGCGACCACGCGGCGCTGCGCGATGACGCCCAGGCCGCGGCCGAGCTCTTCCCCACCAGCCCCGAACCGTGGCTCTACCTGGGCATCGCCCAGTCCCAGTTGAAGGCCTACGACCCGGCCATCGAGGCGCTGGTGACGGGCCGCGACCTGGTGGTGGACAACGACCCCTTGCTGGCCTCGTTCTGGACCAGCCTGGGCGACACCTACCACAGCGCGGGCCGGCACGACCGCAGCGACGAGGCCTTCGACCAGGCCCTGCGCCTGGACCCGCGCAACGCCACCACGCTGAACAACTACGCCTACTACCTGAGCCTGCGCGGCGAGAAGTTGGAGCGCGCCCGGGAGATGAGCGAACAGAGCAACAAGCTGGCCCCGGGCCAGACCTCCTTCGAGGACACCTTCGCCTGGGTGCTGCACCGCATGGGCCGCCACACCGAGGCGCGCACCTGGATCGAGAAGGCCCTGGCCAGCGGCGGCGCCACCAGCGGCGAGGTGGTGGAGCACTACGGCGACATCCTCTATGCCTTGGGCGACCACGCCGGTGCGGTGGAGCAGTGGCGCAAGGCGCTGGCGCTGGGCGGTGCCAGCGAGGCCATCGGCAGCAAGGTGAGCTCCGGTCGGCCCGCCGAATGAACCCGCGGCCCATGGACCGGTCCGCTGCGCGCCTCTTCCGCTTCACCTTCGTGCTTTTGCCGGTCCTGGGCCCGGGCTGCCGCCCGGTGAAGCAGGTGTTCCAGGCGGACCGCGAGCTGCCCCTGCGGTCGGCGGAGAAGGTGGTGGAGAACGCGCTCGCCGCGCTGCCCGCCGGGGTACGCCACTACAGCGCCAAGGCCGATGTGGACCTGGTGATGCCCGATGCATCACGCTCCTTCCGCAGCACGGTGCGGCTGGTGACCGACAGCGCGCTGTGGGTGAGCATCACGCCGGCGCTGGGCATCGAGGTGGCCCGTGCGCTGGTGACGGTGGACAGCGTGAAGGTGCTCGACCGCTTGAAGGACACGTATTTCGTGGGCGGTCGCGACAGTGCCTGGGCGCGGTTCGGCATCGATCCGGACCTCGACCTGTTGCAGCAGGCGCTGCTGGGGCGGCCCATCGGGCTTGACCCGCGCGAGAAGTACCGCGTCGACCGGGAGGACGGGCACTACGTGCTCACCAGCCGGGAGAAGCGCCGCTTCGTGCGGGCCGCGGAGGACATCCTGCCCGGGGACACGCTGGCCGACGACCGCGACATGAAGGAGCGGCGCCTGGAGCGCACCCTGCGCAAGGCGGGTGAGCGCGAGGCCGTCGTCTTCCGCTATTGGGTGGAGCCCGACAGCTTCCGCGTGGTGCGCGTGCTGGTGAGCGACCTGGCACGCGATCAACAGGCCGATGTGCGTTATGCGGACATCGGCACAGGCGATGCGCCACCCTTCCCCCACCGCATCTCCCTTTCTTTGTCCGACCCGGCCCGCCATGCCTCAGGCACCCTTCAGCTCATCCGCATCGACACCGTCGGTCCGCTCCAGCTCCCCTTCCGGGTGCCGGAGAAGTTCGTCCCGATGGAGTAGGCGCCTGCTCGCCGGCCTGCTGCTGCTGCTGGTGCTGGTGCCCGGTGCGGCCCAGGACCGCAGGAAGCTGGAGAAGAAGCGGGATGCGCTGGACAAGCAGATCCGCACCACCAACACCCTGCTGGAGCAGGCGCGCAAGGAGCAGCAGAGCGCCGAGCGGCAGCTGCAGCTCCTGGACCAGCAGCTGCGGACACGCCAGGAGCTGATCGCGACGCTGGGCGGCGAGGTGCGCGAAGCCGACCAACGCATCGCCGAGGACGAGGCGGTGGTGAAGGCCCTGGAGGAGGACCTGGGCGTGCTGCGCAACGAATACGGCCGCATGCTGCACTACGCCTACCGCAACCGCAGCGCCTACGACCGCCTCAGCTACCTCTTCGCCGCCGAGAGCTTCCAGCAGGCCTGGAAACGGAGCCGGTACCTTGATCAGCTGGCCGAACACCGGCGCCGGCAGGTGGAGCAGATCACCGCCACCCAGGCCGACCTGGAGGCCCGCATCGCCCGCCTGCGCGACCTGCGCAGCGAGAAGACGGACCTGCTGAGCGAACAGCAGCAGGAGCGTGCACGGCTTGACCGCGACAAGGACGGTCGCGAGACCACCCTCGCGCAGCTGCGCAAGGAGGAGAGCCGCCTGAAGAGCACGCTGCGCAAGCAGGAAGGACAACGACGCGACCTGGACGCCGCCATCCGCAAAGCCATCGAGGCCGAACTGAAGCCCAAGGCCGGCGGCACCACCAGCAAGGGCGGCAAGCTCGACCTCACCCTGACACCCGAGGCGCGGGAGCTGAACGCCGACTTCGAGAAGAACAAGGGCCGGCTGCCGTGGCCCGTGACCAAAGGTGTCATCACCAGCCGCTTCGGCAAGCAGCCGCACCCGGTGCTCAAGGGCATCGTCATCGAGAACAACGGCATCGACATCACCACGGAGAAGGGCGCCTCGGTGCGGGCCTTGTTCCGCGGGGACGTGAGCAGTGTGATCGCGATCCCCGGGGCGGGCAAGGCCGGCATCGCCACCCCCGGGGCCTACCCCACGGGGGGCAGGACCCCGGGGCACGGGTCGGGGGCGCAGGGGCAGAAGGTGGACACCAAGCAGGCGGTGGGCACCGTGCTGAGCGAGGAGGGCACGGCCGTGGCGCACGTGGAGATCTGGAAGGTGACGGCCGAGGGCCTGGTGAAGGTGGACCCGTCGCCCTGGCTCGCACAGCCCTGAGGGGAAGCCCCGATCGGGCTACTTTTGCGGCGGCCAGCGCCCCACACCACCGGACGCACGCCCTACGACCATGAAACTCGGCATGTGGGAGATCATCCTCATCGTTCTGGCGCTGCTGTTGTTGTTCGGCGGCAAGAAGATCCCCGAACTGATGCGCGGGCTGGGCAAGGGCATGAGGGAGTTCAAGGACGCGCAGAAGGGCGACTCGCCCTCCGACGAGAAGCGCTGAGCCCTTCGACCGCTGATGCGCCCCACCCGCACCCTGCGTGAGGCCCGGGAGGCCATGGCCTCGGGCACCACGGTGCGCGCCCTCACCGAGGCGGCGCTCACCGAGGCCCGGCGGCAGGCCCACCTCAACGCCTTCCTGGAGCTCTACGAGGAGAGCGCGCTGGCGCAGGCCGACCGGGTGGATGCCGCGGTGCGTCAGGGCACGGCCGGACCGCTCGCCGGCCTGATGCTCAGCATCAAGGACAACATCTGCTACAAGGACCACCGGGTGGGAGCCTCCAGCCGCATCCTGGAGGGCTTCACGAGCCTCTACAGCGCCACGGTGGTGGAACGGCTGTTGGCGGCCGGCGCGGTGATCATCGGCCGCACCAACTGCGACGAGTTCGCCATGGGCAGCAGCAACGAGAACAGCGCCTATGGTCCGGTGGCCAACCCGCTGGACCCCGCGCGGGTGCCGGGCGGCTCCAGCGGTGGCGCGGCCGCCAGCGTGGCGGCCGGCATTGTGCACGCGGCCTTGGGAAGCGACACGGGCGGCAGCATCCGGCAGCCCGCCTCCTTCACCGGCACGGTGGGGCTGAAGCCCACCTACGGCCGGGTGAGCCGCTACGGCCTCATCGCCTTCGCCAGCAGCTTCGACCAGATCGGGCCCTTCGCCCGTACGGTGGAGGACGCCACGGCGGTGTACAACGCCATGGCCGGACAGGACCCCCTGGACAGCACCACGAGCGCACGTCCCTCACCGCCCGTCACGCTGCGCGATCCCGGCAAGCTGCGCATCGCCTACTACCGCGAGTGCGTGGAGCGCCCCGGGGTGGCCCCGGCGGTGCGCGAGGCGATGACCGCCCTGGTGGAGCGCCTGCGGGCCGAAGGCCACCGGGTGGAGCCGGCCGAGCTGCCCCTGCTGGACCACCAGGTGCCCACCTACTACATCATCGCCACGGCCGAGGCCAGCAGCAACCTGGCCCGTTTCGACGGCATCCACTACGGGCACCGCAGCCAGGCCGCCAAGGGGGTGGAGGAGACCTACCGCCTGAGCCGCAGCGAGGGCTTCGGACCGGAGGTGCAGCGGCGCATCCTGCTGGGCACCTTCGTGCTGAGCGCCGGCTATTACGATGCCTACTACGCCCAGGCCCAGCGGGTGCGCCGGCTGATCCGCGACGCCACGCTGCACACCCTGGCCGACCACGACCTGATCCTGCTGCCCACCTGCCCCATCACCGCCTTCGAGCAGGGGACGTTGACCGCCGACCCCATCGCCATGTACCTGCAGGACATCTTCACGGTGCAGGCCAACCTGGCGGGCAATCCGGCCATCAGCGTACCGCTGGGCACCGATGCCCAGGGCCTGCCGTTCGGAGCCCAGCTCATGGCGGCACCCTTCGGTGAAGAGGTGCTCCTGCGGGCCGCGGCCCACCTGCTGCCCGCCTGACCGGCACGGGGTTATCCACACCCTGTTGGATCCATGCGATCCGCTACATTTGCCCTTCGTTTTCAGAACGGGGATCACCGTGCAAGCGCTCAAGGATCATTCCATCGAGTTCGTCGGGTTGAAGGACGGCCTGCACGACTTCCGGTTCGTGCTGGATGATGCCTTCTTCGCCGCCGCGGCCGATGAGGAACTGCATGGCGGGGCCTGCACGGTGGACGTCACCTTGGACAAGAACCCCAACCTGCTGGTGGCCGACCTGCACATCGCCGGCAGCGTGCGCATGGACTGCGACCACTGCAACGCCCCGCTGGAGCAGCCTGTGGACGGCAGGCTGCGGCAGGTGTACCACCTCAATGGCCGCCAACGTTTCGACGGGGACGACGATGTGATCGGCCTGGACCCGGCGGACCATGCGATCCAGCTGAGCCACCCCATGTATGAGTGCCTGCGGCTGGCTTTGCCGGCGCGGCGTGTGCACGCCCCGGGCGGCTGCGACCCGGCCGTGGACGCCATCCTGAACGAACAGCACGCAGGCCCGGCGGGGAACGACCCGCGCTGGTCCGCGCTCAACGCCTTGAAAGACAACCGCTGACCTGAACTCCTGAGCCATGCCCAATCCCAAGCGACGCCATTCCAAGACCCGCACCATGAAGCGGCGCACCCACCAGCGCGCCAGCACCCCCACGGTGAGCAAGGACCCCAACACGGGCGAGATGCACCTGCGTCACCGCGCCTACAAGGTGGGCGAGGACCTGTACTACCGCGGCAAGGTGGTGGTGAGCGGCACGGCCGCCGAGTGAACCCACCGGTGAGCTTTCTTCGCGCCTTCCGGCCAGGATGAGGATCGGACTGGACATCATGGGAAGCGACCATGGGCCCGAAGTGCCCATGAAGGGGGCCGTCATGGCCGCCCGCGAACTGCCGGCCGACGTGCACCTGGTGCTGATCGGCGACCCGGAGGCCATCGCCGCCGGGTTGGCCCGTGAAGGCGCGGACCCCGCGCGCTTCGAGGTGGTGGCCAGCCGCAACGACATCACCATGCAGGACAGCGCCACCAAGGCGCTGCAGTCCAAGCCGGAGAGCAGCATCAGCCTGGGCTTCGGGCTGATGAAGGCCGGCCGGCTGGACGCCTTCGCCAGCACCGGGAACACCGGCGCCATGCTGGTGGGCGCCGTGCTGAGCGTGAAACCGATCCCGGGCATCATCCGCCCGTGCATCCCCAGTGTGGTGCCCAAGGAGAACGGCCAGTACGGGATCATGCTCGACGTGGGGGCCAATGCCGACTGCAAACCGGACGTCCTCACCCAGTTCGGGCTGCTGGGCCACCTGCTGGCCAAGCACGTCTACCGCATCGATCAACCCAAGGTGGCCCTGCTCAACATCGGCGAGGAGGACAAGAAGGGCAACGCCAACGCGCTGGCCGCCTACGCCCTCATGAAGGAGCAGACGCAGTACACCTTCATCGGCAACGTGGAAGGGCGCGACCTGTTCAACGGCAAGGCCGACGTGATGGTCACCGACGGCTTCACGGGCAACATCGTGCTGAAGGCCGTGGAGGCCTTCCACGACCTGCTGAAGCTCCGCGGCGTGCACGAGCCCTTCTTCGACCGGTTCGACTACGAGAATTACGGTGGCCTGCCCGTGCTGGGCGTGAACGGCAATGTCATCATCGGCCACGGCATCAGCAACGAGATCACCATCAAGAACATGGTCCTGTTCACGCGCGAGGTGGTGGAGAGCCGCCTGAACGACCGCATCCGCGAAGCGCTGCTATGAGCCGCCGCATCACCGCCGCCGTCACCGCCGTGCATGGCTGGGTGCCCGACCGGGTGCTGAGCAACCACGATCTGGAGCACATGGTGGACACCAACGATGCGTGGATCACCGAACGGACGGGCATCAAGGAGCGCCGCATCATGGACCGCGGGGTGGGCACCTCGGAGGTCGGGGTGCGGAGCGTGCAGGCCATCTGCGCCAAGCGGGGCATCGATCCGCTGGAGATCGACCTGCTGATCTGCGCCACAGTGACGCCCGACCACCAGTTCCCGGCCACCGCGAACATCATCTGCGACCGGATCGGCGCGAAGAACGCCTGGGGCTTCGACCTGATGGCGGCCTGCAGCGGCTTCCTCTACGGCCTCACGGTGGGCGCCCAGTTCATCGAGACCGGCAAGTACCGCAAGGTGGTGGTGGTGGGCGCCGACAAGATGAGCAGCATCATCGACTACCAGGACCGGGCCACCTGCATCATCTTCGGCGATGGTGGTGGTGCGGTGCTGCTGGAGCCCAACGAGGAGGGCCTGGGGATCCTGGACAGCGCATTGCATGCCGACGGCTCGGGCTGCCAGTTCCTGCACCAGAAGGCGGGCGGTTCCGTGAAGCCGGCCACCATCCGCACGGTGGAAGCGCGTGAGCACAACGTGTTCCAGGAGGGCAAATCCGTGTTCAAGTTCGCCGTCACCAACATGGCCGACGTGAGCGCCCAGGTGATGGAGCGCAACGGCCTCACCGCGGCGGACGTCACCTGGCTGGTGCCTCACCAGGCCAACCTGCGCATCATCGACGCCACGGCGCGCCGCATGGGCCTGGACGACAGCAAGGTGATGATCAACATCGGCCGGTACGGCAACACCACGGCGGGCACGCTGCCCCTGTGCCTGTGGGAGTGGGAGCCCCGGCTGAAAAAGGGCGACAACCTGATCCTCAGCGCCTTCGGTGGCGGCTTCACCTGGGGGGCGGTGTACCTGAAATGGGCCTACGGGGGCTGAACCCCGGGACGTGATACATTGGCGGTCCTTTGGCGGCCGACCGACCGCCGGAAGGGCTGAACGAACAATGAGCGAACCGATGAACCTAGCGCAGATCCAGGAGCTGATCAAGTTCGTCGCCAAGAGCGGCGTAAGCGAGGTGGAGATCGAGCAGAAGGACTTCAAGATCACCATCAAGACCCCGGCGGGCAGGAAGGAGGTGCAGGTGATCGCCGCGCCGGCCCCGGCCTACGCACCCCCCACCCCGGTGGCGGCCGCACCGGTGGCAGCACCGGCCGCACCGGCTCCCGCAGGGCCCGCACCGGCCAAGGAGGAAAGCCGCTATGTGACGGTGAAAGCGCCCATGATCGGCACCTTCTACCGCGCCCCGGGCCCCGGCAAACCGGTGTTCGTCAACGTGGGCGACACCATCGAGAAGGGCAAGCCCATCTGCATCATCGAGGCCATGAAGCTCTTCAACGAGATCGAGAGCGACGTCTCCGGCAAGGTGGTGAAGGTGCTGGTGGACGATGCCAAGCCGGTGGAGTACGACCAGCCCTTGTTCCTGGGGGATCCGTCCTAGTGAGCCGCAGAGGCGCAAAGACGCTGAGAAGTCCATGTTGCTTGATGGAACCGCCGACGAGCACGCACTGAGGCACGCATTCTCCGCGCCTCCGCGCCTCCGCGGCCAATCTCCCTGCTGATGTTCAAGAAGATCCTCATCGCCAACCGCGGCGAGATCGCCCTGCGCGTGATCCGCACCTGCCGGGAGATGGGCATCAAGACCGTGGCGGTCTACTCCACCGCCGACAAGGAAAGCCTGCACGTGCGCTTCGCCGACGAGGCCGTCTGCATCGGTCCGCCGCCCAGCAAGGAGAGCTACCTGAACATGCCGCGCATCATCGCCGCGGCCGAGATCACCAACGCCGATGCGATCCACCCCGGCTACGGCTTCCTGAGCGAGAACGCCAAGTTCAGCAAGCTCTGCCAGAAGCACGGCATCAAGTTCATCGGCGCCACGCCCGAGCAGATCGAGGCCATGGGCGACAAGGCCACCGCGAAGGCCACCATGATCAAGGCCGGCGTGCCGGTGGTGCCCGGAACCGAGGGCCTGGTGACCGACATCGCCGTGGCCAAGAAGGAGGCCAAGCGCATCGGCTACCCGGTGATCCTGAAGGCCACGGCCGGCGGCGGCGGCAAGGGCATGCGCCTGGTGTGGAAGGAGGAGGAGTTCCAGGAGGCCTTCGAGAAGGCGAGCCAGGAGGCGGGCGCCGCCTTCGGCAACCCGGGCATGTACATGGAGAAGTACATCCTGGAGCCGCGCCACATCGAGATCCAGATCGCCGGCGACCAGTACGGCACCTTCTGCCACATGAGCGAGCGCGACTGCTCCATCCAGCGGCGCCACCAGAAGCTCGTGGAGGAGACGCCCAGCCCCTTCATGACCAAGGCGCTGCGCAAGAAGATGGGCGAGGCCGCGATCAAGGCCGCCGCCAGCGTGAACTACGAGGGCGTGGGCACCGTGGAGTTCCTGGTGGACAAGGACAGGAACTTCTACTTCATGGAGATGAACACCCGGATCCAGGTGGAGCATACGATCACCGAGGAGGTGATCGACTACGACCTGATCCGCGAGCAGATCAAGATCGCCGCCGGCATCCCCATCAGCGGCCTCAACTACGAGCCCACGCGCTGCAGCATCCAGTGCCGCATCAACGCGGAGGACCCCTTCAACAACTTCCGCCCCACGCCCGGCAAGATCACCAGCTACCACAGCCCCGGCGGCCACGGGGTGCGGGTGGACACCCACGTGTACGCCGGCTACACCATCCCCCCCAACTACGACAGCATGATCGGCAAGCTGATCGTGAGCGCGCAGACGCGGGAGGAGGCCATCACCAAGATGGAGCGGGCCCTGAGCGAGTACGTGATCGAGGGCGTGCATACCACCATCCCCTTCCACCTGCAGCTGATGCAGAACGAGAAGTTCCGCGCCGGGGAGTTCACCACCAAGTTCCTGGAGGACTTCGAGATCAAGCGGCCGGGCTGACGCTCCAGGGACCGGCCCCCGCCGCACCGTGAACGGAGGCCGCCGTGCGAACGACCGTGCTACCTTCACCGCATGCGGTGGGTGCTGCCGATCGTGCTGATCCCGTTGTCCGTGGCGCTGCGGGCGCAAGAGACGGCCACGGACCGGGTGGAACCCGCCACCATCACCATCGGACCGGGCCTGGGCCTGGACTACGGCGGGCTGGGCGCACAGCTCAGCGGACGTCCGGTGCCCATGCTGAACCTGCTGCTGGGCGTAGGCTACAACCTGAATGGGGCGGGCATCAACGGCGGGGGGGCCCGGCGCATGCTGCCGAAGAAGCGGTTCTGCCCCTACCTCGTGGGCCTGTACGGCTACAACGCGGTGATCAGCATCCGCAACGACGAGGGCTACACGCGGACCTACTACGCCCCCTCGGCCGGGGTGGGGCTCGAGGTCCATCCGCGGCGGCGCAGCGGTCACCTGCAGCTGGCGGTGTTCCTGCCGTTCCGCTCGCAGGAGTTCAGCGACGATCTGGAGCGCGTGAAGGCCGACCCGGTGGTGGACCTGCGCGCCGAGCCCCTACCGGTCGCCTTTTCGCTGGGTTACCACTTCGGCCTCTGAGCCGGGCCGGGACAGGCGGCGGGCCTCATCGCCATACGCATTCCCCCTCCCCCGCACAAGGGGGAGAACACGTGGGTGGACCCACGTGAAAATACATGGGTGGACCCACGTGGAAATACGTGGACGGCGGATCATGCGCTGGCCTTGGTTTGTGTGGACCAACCCGAGGCCACGGCCGAACGCTTCGGACGCGGTCCTTACAACACCCCCAACGCCATGTTCACCGACCGTTCCCGACCGCTTTGGGCGCTCTGCGCCGCTGGTCTCTGGGTGCATGCTCCGGTCCACGCGCAAACGGACCCCGTGTGGATCTCCGGCTCGCAGGCCATCCACTTCCCCGCGCCGGGCGGCACCGCCGTCACAACATCAGCCCTGCCCACGTCATTCGATCCGAACATCGCCGATGCGTTCGAGTACCAAGGCGCCACGGCCTCGATGGCCCAGAACGTACAGGCCGACGGCACTGGCGATGTCCGCTTCTTCATCGTGGATGGCCGGGTGTACAATGGTGATGGCCTGCTCATCGCCGACCGGTCCGACGACCCGGATTGCGAGGTCTGCATGTTGCCTGGCGGTCCGCATGTGTTCATCGCGCCCATCCGCGGGAGCTGCGATCGCTACCTGGTGATGGCCCCGGAGATCGACACCGACCGCGACGAGGAATACACCATCAAGGTGCGGTTCGGTATCCTGGACATGAGCCTGGTGAACGACCATCCGTACTACACCACCAACAACCTGACGGTGATGGGCAGGTTCCTGAGCAACACCGACAATGCGATGGTGGACGACTTCGACTACTGGGACCCGCAGCTCGGCGGCATGTCGATCACGTGGGTGAACGGCAACAGCCAGGCCTATCTCGCCGACTGGACGTTACCCTTCTCGTTGACCGGTCATCCGGACGTGGTGCGGATCGATGCCGCAGCGCTGGCCAACGGCGATCAGGTGATCGGGCTGGAGTCCGCCGCCGCGCTCAATTTCCTGCTCAACACCGACCGTGGGCCGCACTACGTGGATGGAACCGGAAAGGCACAACCTGAAGCGGACTGGAATGCCGAGCGCAGCGTGCGGGGCGAGCTGGAACTGCATCGCAGCGGCACCCAACTCCTGGTGACCTACAGCGGTTATGTGCGCGCCGGGGGAGGTCCCTCGATACACACCCTGGGGGTGATCCACTCCGCCTTCGACCTCAATGGCCTGCCGGGTGCGCTACCCATGATCACAGGCCAGGGCTATCCGCGGATCTACGAGGTGGAGCACTACACCGATGGCACCGGGCTGGCGCAGGAAGACCACTTCGGGAACCCGATCGAGCATCCGCGCGTGGGCGGGTTGGAGTTCTCGCCGAACGGCGACCACATCTACTACCTGAAGAGCAGCTACCACGCCGCACCGCACACCAACTTCGGGGTCATCGACCGCAGCCTACTGCCGCCGAACGGGGTGACGCCGCTGGCGATCGGCCCCTACACCGAGACGCGCAAGCTGGCCGATTCCGAGCTGGAACTGAACGTGGACGCCACGGGGAATGCGGAGGTGCTCTACGCCATCGGCACCAGCGGCGTGGGGCAATACTGGCTGGGCGCTTTTGCGGACCCCGACGTGCCCGACCCCGCCAACTGGCAGCCCAATGCCGTCACCCTGGGCACCCCGGCCACTTATGGCGGCATCAACGCCGTGGAATACCGCCTGCTGAACGGACGCATCCGGGGCGATGAGCACATCCTGACCCTGCAGGACGGCAGCTGTTGCCTGGAGGCCCACCTGGCGCGTGTGGAGCCCACGCTCTACAGCCTCACGGGAACCAATACGCCGGCCACGGCCTGGCAACCGGGCCAGAATCCCTTCCAAGGCGGTCCGACCCTGGTGGTGTTCGACCAGGACGTGGTGGTGCAGCCGGGCGCCCATCTCTATGTGAAGGACATGGTCTGGCGCTTCGCATCCACCGCCCGGTTGATCGTACGGAAAGGCGCATCGATCACCTTCACCGACTGCACCCTCAGCAGCTTCGACTGCCCCGACCAGCGCTGGCCGGGTGTGCGGGTGGAGGGGGAGACCAACAACCCGCTGCAGAGCGGCACCAACCAGGGGCAATTGCGCTTGACGAACAGCACCGTGTCCAATGCCGTCATCGGTGTGCATTGTGCGCGGGAACTGGCCAATGGTGCCATCGATCCGGCCGGCTTTGGCGGCGTGGTGCGCGCGGTGGGGTGCCAGTTCGTGGACAACATCACCGGGGTGCGGATCGAGCAATACCACCGCTATGGCAGCTTGGGCAATGAGCTGAACAACATCTGTCTGTTCAGCAATTGCGGCTTCCACACCACTGCGGATTTCCCCGGGCTGGGGAACACGGTGCCGCAGAACATGGCCCTCCTCTTCGACGTGAACGGCGTTCGATTCACGAATTGCGCCTTCGAGAACCAGGCCTACGGGAGTTTCCCGGGGCCCGACCAGCGCGGCAGGGGCATCATGGCCTGGGCGGCGAGCTTCACCTGCACCGGCGGCATGAACTATGCGCTCCATGGCTTCCGCAACCTCACCGCCGGGGTGCTGGCCTACGTACCTGTTCCACCTGCGCATTACACGGTGGACGGCATGGCCTTCGAGAACAACAAGTTCGGGGTGCTGGACCTGGCCAGCCGCCATGCGGTGGTCACCAACAACCACTTCAGCACCCTGGCCACCGATCCAATGAACGGTCCTTCGAGCATCGGCCTGTTCCTGGTGCAGAGCGAGTTGTACACCGTGGAGCGCAACACCTTCACGCGGCCCGGCACCGCCCAATGCCCCGGCATCGGCATCTGGTTCAAAGGGCCGGCCTTGGAGGAGAATCAGATCTACGACAACACCTTCGCGGACCTCAACGCGGCCTGCGTGGTGGAGGGCCGCCACGTGGCGTATACCAGCAACCTCAACACCCTGCCGGGCCTGCAACTGCTCTGCGGCGACCACACGAACAACTTCATCGACCAGTTCCTCATCCAAAGCGCGTTCATCCGCGAGAACCAGGGGATGGGCACCGATGCCACCACGCTGGCCAACAACCGCTTCGACCTGGCTGCCGATTGTGACCTGAACGCGTGGCCAGCCCGACATCCCTTCGTGTTCGCCCTCACGGACTACGGCCTCCATGTGGACTACCACTACTACGCGTACACGGGGAATCCTGAGCTGCGGCCGGAATGTGTCGAGGATGAGTTCGGTGTGGCGTACGACTACACAGGCGACTGGTTCTACGATCTTCTGGAGCATAACCAGCCCGACCCCTTTGATAAGGAGGATCATTGTAAAGAAGGTGATCTAGACCAACTGTCTGGTGGGCTCGAGGAATACCGACAGACCTACATGGCCAAGGTGGTGGAGCTGGGCAGCGCGGTGAACACGTACAACGGGGTGGTGGACGGCGGCGGTCGTCCCGACCTCCTGGACGCCATCGCCGATCCGGTGGCCTGGCCCAGTCACGCCCTGCGCAGCGTGCTGCTGGCGAACGGCCCCTTGAGCAACGAGGTCCTTACAGAGGCCATCCGGCGCGAGGTGGCCATGGACCCCTGGCACCTCACGCAAGTGCTGATCGATAACAGCCCCCTGAAGAAGGACGTGGAGATCGTGCTGGACGAGAGCGAGGCCCTGCCGCCCTTCCACCGGGCCCTGCTGGCGCAGTACGACCAGGGCACCAGCCCGCGCGACCTGCTGGAGATGGAGATCGTGCAGCGCAGCCAGGAGAAGAGCCGCCTGCAACACCGGCTGGTGCTGGCGGTTGCGGCGGACAGCACCCTGGCCGGCAAACCCGACAGCCTGATGAACATTTATCTGGCGGACAGCCTGCACCTGGGATCGCGTACCTTGTACACCATGCACCTGGCCGCAGGCAACTTCGGCGCCGCACACGCCTTGGCGAACGGGGCCTTGCAGCATGAGGGGCATGCCGGTCTGGTGGCCTTCGGCGAACTGCTGGAGGCCATGGCGGGTGATCCCAACAGCCTGACCGCCCCGCCGATCGCCGCGCTGGAGGCCCTCGCCTTCGGGGAGGAGAACAGCGGGAGCGCACAGGCCTGGGCCACGCTGCTGCGCCTGGGCGCCACCGATAGCCTGCCCCAAGGCTGGTTGCCCGAGCCCTACCGCATGGCCTACTTCCCCGCCGATCGCAAGGGCTGGCGTATTGCCCCGCTGCTGGGGGCCTCCCCCAACCCCGCACGGGACCGGGTGATGATCAGCTACCCCGAAGGCGCCGAGCAGGGCACCTTGGAGTTCTTCGATGCACAGGGGCGGTTGGTGGCGGTGCAGCCCTTGAACGGACGGCGCGCCTTCCACGACGTGGACGTGCACAGCTGGGGTGAGGGCCTGTATCTGGCCCGGCTCCTTTACGAGGGCCGGCCCATGGCCGAGGTGAAGTTCAACGTGGTGAAGTGATGCGCATCCTCGCAAGCATCGCGGTCATTGGGGCGGGCACCCTGGGGGTGCCCGCCCAGACCGGCTTCATCGTCCACTTCGACTCCCTGCAGGACGGCAAGGGCGGGAGTGGTCGAAGCATCGTGGAGGTGGATGGCGGGTACCTGTTGTTCTCCCATCAGGTTTCTCCGGATGGTTCGGGGAAAACCCACCTTTTCGTGCGCAAGTTGAATGCACAAGGGCTGCTTGTGGCCGAGCAGGAGCACACCAACGGGGACCCTAGGCACTACGCCTTCGGGTACATCGCACCGGTATGCCCGCTCGATACCGGAGGGTTTGCCAGTGCGGTCCTGGAGGGTTCGGACTATTGGGCCGAGACCTGGCTCTACCGCTTCAACCAGAACGGCGATACCACGGACCGCAAGCTCATCACCACCTATCCCCCGGCGGATTCGATCACGCACTACATCCGGCAGACCAGGCAGACCCAAGATGGAGGATTTCTTATGGCGGGATTCTACCACGAGCCGGGTATAAAGACGCGGGCTTATCTGATCCGAATCGATGCTGAAGGGGACACAACATGGACTCAGTACTACGGTCCTACGTCTGGCCAGACCACCGCAGCCACCGGAGTAGCGGAGTATGTGGACGGAGGCGCACTGTTGACGGGCTATCGGTTGATCCCAGGGACACCTCACCCGAGCTTTCTGATCCGGACCAATGCACAAGGCGATCAGCTTTGGTTGCGCTACTATGGCGAGCGCTCCTCCCCGAACGGTGCGGTCCGGGTGCTGCCCGATGGCCACATCGTCACCTGGAGCGAGTACCGGGAGCTGGCCTGGCCCTCCTACTGGCAGCAGATGATGCTCACCAAGTGGGATGCGAACGGGGGCATCGTCTGGCAGAAACGATCACACTACAACTACTACTCCTCCACCACGGACTTCGAGGTGTTGCCCAACGGGACCTTCATCGGCACGGGGAGCATGGTGGGAGAGGGTACCATCACGAAATTCTCCCCGACGGGCGACAGTCTGTGGTCGCGCAACTATGATGTGTTCCATTCCGACCACCAGCTCTACGATGTGGAGCCCACCAGTGACGGTGGCTTCGTGCTCTGTGGCCGCGGTGATCAGAACAACCTCGATCCCACTCCGGGGCTGGAGACCATCTACGTGATCAAGACCGACAGCCTGGGCTGCGTGGTGCCCGGCTGTCATCTGGTGGGGGT
>OEIV010000644.1_pt1 | contig 18135 bp, 16 predicted proteins | sample 1539231 | NCBI WGS metagenome assembly OEIV01 (sample SAMN03794762, study PRJEB22550) | activated sludge metagenome | feature: wastewater treatment plant; material: activated sludge; isolation source: Wastewater treatment plant of a petroleum refinery complex | place: Argentina: Buenos Aires ...
GAGACTCAGGCCGAAGCGACGCTGCAATTTCCCGGCGGCCTCGACGACTTCCTGGGTGCTGCCCTGGAGAAGGAGGCGACGGTCACCCCGCGCCCGTTCGCGGGACGGATCGAGGCCAAGGACAAGCGCGGCGCGGTGGAGTGGGCGGTGCATTGGGCGCCTGGCCGCGACAGCTTCGTCAATTCCTACGCCAACACGATCCCGACGCCGCAGGGCGGCACGCACGATCTCGGCCTGCGCGGCGCGCTGACGCGCGGCCTGCGCGGCTATGCCGAACTCGCCAACAACAAGCGGGCGGGTAACATCACGGCCGACGACGTGATGGCGAGCGCTTGCGCCATGCTCTCGGTCTTCATCCGCGACCCCGAATTCCAGGGCCAGACCAAGGACAGGCTGTCCAACCCCGAGGCGCAGCGCTTCGTGGAAAGCGCGGTGCGCGATCACTTCGACCACTGGCTGGCCGAAAGCCCGGTCGATGCCGACCGCCTGCTCCAGCACGTCATCGAGGTCGCCGACGAGCGCATGCGGCGCCGCGCCGAGAAGGAAGTTGCGCGCAAGTCGGCGACGCGGCGTCTGCGTCTGCCGGGCAAGCTTGCGGACTGCGCCAGGGACGCGAGCGAAGGCACCGAGCTGTTCCTGGTAGAGGGCGACAGCGCCGGCGGCAGCGCCAAACAGGCGCGCGATCGCAACATCCAGGCGATCCTGCCCCTGCGCGGCAAGATCCTGAACGTCGCCAGCGCCGCCGCCGGCAAACTCCAGGCGAACCAGGAACTCTCCGACCTGCTCCAGGCGATCGGGGCGGGGACGGGAACGAAGTACCGCGGCGAGGACGTCCGCTATGACAAGATCATCGTGATGACCGACGCCGACGTCGACGGCGCCCATATCGCCTCGCTGCTCATCACGTTTTTCTATCGCGAGATGCCGGGCCTCATCCGCGACGGAAAGCTCTACCTCGCCATGCCGCCGCTCTACCGCCTCCAGCAGGGCTCGAAGATCGCATACGCCCGCGATGAGCGGCACCGGGACGAACTGATGCAGACCGTCTTCAAGCCGAACGCCAAGATCGAGATCGGCCGCTTCAAGGGCCTGGGCGAGATGATGCCGGCGCAGCTGAAGGAAACCACCATGCAGCCCGGCAAGCGGACGCTGCTCAAGGTGATGATTCCGGAGGGCGAGGAAGGCGACACCGGCGACCTGGTCGAGCGGCTCATGGGACGCAAGCCGGAATTGCGTTTCCAGTACATCCAGGAACACGCCAAGTTCGTCGAGGACATCGACGTCTAGCCGCCAGGGGGGACGGGCGCATGAAACGGGTCTTCACCTTCAACTGGCCGAATGCGGCATTCGACTACGAGCCGTATCCGATCTGCTACATCCCGCAGATCCTCAGCGATGCGGACTATCGGGACCTGAGCGAGAGCTATCCGCCGCTTGAACTGTTCAGGTTCATGCCTGACCTCGGCGACAAATACTCGCTCGCCTTCCGCAATAACCCGAAGAACTACCACGCCTTTCTGGCCAAGTGCCCGCCCTGGCGCGACTTCGTGGAGACGCTGAAGAGCCGCGCCTTTCTGGGCGAGGTGCTGGCTTTCCTCGAAAGCCGGAACATCGATCTGGGACTGAAGGGCTACGGCCACCGGCACACGGCGCGCACCCGCGGGCCGCTCAGCCGCCTCGTCAACCGGCCGGTACTCAGCACGCGCATGGAGTTCTCGGTCATGCGCGCCAATGGCGGCCACATCCTGCCTCACACCGACGCGCCCGGAAAGATCGTGACGATGGTCTTTTCGTTCGTGCGTCCGGGCGAGTGGGACGAGGCCTGGGGCGGCGGCACCGACGTGCTGAAGCCGAAGGATCCCGCGCTTACCTACAACCAGGTCAACCGCCAGCTTCCGTTCGAGGCGGTCGATGTGGTCAAGACCTTTCCCTTCACGCCCAATCAGGGCCTGATGTTCATCAAGACCTACAACTCGCTGCACTCGGTCCAGCCGATGACCGGCCCCGCGACCGGCCTGCGCAAGACGGTGACCATCAACATCGAAAGCCTGCGCTGAGCGCCGCCCCGGCGGACCTCAGAACGGGTTGAAGTTCTTGAAGAAGGCCGAGACCGCATGGCGGCGCTGCTCGCGGCGCACCACGTCTTCGCCGGTCACCCAGTTGAGCTGGATCACCTGACGCTCGCCCTCGAAGGATTCGTGTCCGTGCCAGGCGTTCGGGACGCAGGGGAAGACCAGCAGCGTGCCGTTCACCGGCGGCACTTCGGCTGCGAAGTTCTGGAGGTTGTCCGGCCCGTTGAGGATGCGCAGGCATCCGGCATGGCTCTCGAAGGCATCGCTCGCCCGGTTGAGATAGACGAGCACCGTCACGACCTTCGTCTTTGAGTCGAGATGGATCTGGCCGTCGCGGGCCCGTGCCCGGCTGCGCAACGTCGTCATTGTCGGCTTGCCGCTGAGATCGATGCCGAACTTGCGCTCGACCGCCTCGCGGAAGTCGTCGCCCTCCAGCGCGTCCAGCACGGCGCGCAGGCCAGGTCCCGGCTTCTGGGTGAAGACCGGGAACGATCCCGGCTTGCCGATCTTGGGATAGTCGGCGAGCGCCCGTTCGAAGGCCTCGCCCGTCACGAAATGCGGGACGACGACATAGGGGAAGGGCTTGTCCGCTACCGGGGTGCGCTCGAAAGCGTCGAGGTCGAGAACCGTCATGTCGCGCTCTTAAGGTTAAACTCAGACGTGGTGTCGCGGCCGCCCCGCGTCCATGATCTTACCCCAAGCCGATGCAGGAGGCACGAGTCGGTGCGGGTGGTACTGGCGATCATCGCGATGCTCGGCTTCGCCGCCAACGCAGTGGCGGCGGAGGGAGAGGCGCTTGACCTGCGCGACGGGCCGGGAGCCGACGCCCGCCTGGTGGGCGAGGCCTGGATCATGCGCTGCCCCGATAGCGAACGTCTGGTCGGCCTGCGCCTCCGGTCGGAACTGCGTATTGTGGGCGTCGAGGCGATCTGTGCCGCCCCCGGCGGCGGCCCGCCGCATGTCTGGACGCGGCCGCCGGGCGCCTTGTCGGCCGCCGGCTCCGGCGAGAACCGCAGCGCCGGCCGGCTCCTCAATGCCCGTTCAGGCGGAGTCGCGCGCTTCCAAGGCGGCCCCGCGCTGTTGATCGGCGTACCGCGCCCCCCGGATCCGCACTTTCCGGCGCGGCCCGCGGGTTTCCGGGCCGAAGCCGGCGATCTCATTTGTCCGTCGGGCAAGGTGGTGACGGCGCTCCGCACCGCCCAGGCGGCCGATGGCGACGGACTGACCGGCGTGCAGATCGTCTGCGGGGGAGATGTCGCTACACCGCTTGCGGTCGGCCCGGCGCTTGGGGAGCGCGGACCGCTGGTCCAGCAGGTGCAGTGCGGCGGCGCGAACACCAATCCGCATGACGGCGCGGCCGCCGATGCGCTTCTGGGTTCGGGTTTCGATGGCCGGCTCCAGAGCCTCGGACTGACCTGCGCGGCGGCGCCGCGCCAGGACTGAAGCCGGCCCGAGCGGCGGATTTCCTTGACTTGTGACCGTCTCTTCCCATATTGCGGCGCAACGTAACGTGAGAGTCGCGGGGGACTACGGCCCCCAGGCGCTTTGCCGGTCGAGCGTTTGAAACCCGCTCCCGGCCCCGACCCAAGCGAAGTCTGGCGGATGCGTATGGAGTTGGCGGAGGCCCGGATCGGCATCGCTCGCTCAGGTCCCACGCCGATCCATGAAGAGTTATATGACAACGTTTGCCGAACTCGGCCTCAGCGAAGAATTGCTGAGAGCCGTCGAAGATACTGGCTACACCACCCCCACACCGATCCAGGAACAGGCGATCCCGCACGTGCTGCGCGGACGCGACGTTCTGGGTCTTGCCCAGACGGGTACCGGCAAGACCGCCGGGTTCACCCTTCCGATGATCGACATCCTGGCCTCCGGCCGGGCCAAGGCGCGCATGCCGCGCTCGCTCATCCTAGAGCCGACCCGCGAGCTCGCCGCGCAGGTTTCCGAGAGCTTCGTCAAATACGGCAAGCATCACAAACTGACCCAGGCGCTGATCATCGGCGGCGTGGCGTTCGGCGACCAGGACAAAAAGCTTGACCGCGGCGTCGACGTGCTGATTGCCACGCCCGGACGCCTGCTCGACCAGTTCGAGCGCTCCAAGCTGATGCTCAGCCAGGTGCAGATCCTCGTCATCGACGAGGCCGACCGCATGCTCGACATGGGCTTCGTGCCCGACATCGAACGCATCGTGAAGCTGCTGCCCTTCACCCGCCAGACGCTGTTCTTCTCGGCCACCATGCCGCCGGAGATCACGCGCCTCGCCGACCAGTTCTTGCACAATCCGATCCGCATCGAGGTGTCGCGCCCGGCGACGGCGGCGACGACCATCGAGCAGCGCCTGACCGTCATCGACGCACAAGACAAGCGTGAGGCGCTGCGCCGTCTCATCCGCTCCGAGCCGGTTCAGAACGCCATCGTCTTCTGCAACCGCAAGCGCGATGTCGATATCGTCGGCAAGAGCCTGAAGAAGCACGGCTTCGACGCGGCCCCGATCCATGGCGATCTCGACCAGGCGACGCGCACCGCGACTCTCGATCTCTTTCGCGCCGGCGGCCTTCAGATCCTCGTCGCGAGCGACGTGGCCGCGCGCGGACTCGACGTGCCGAGCGTCAGCCATGTCTTCAATTTCGACGTGCCGATCCACGCCGACGACTACGTCCATCGCATCGGCCGTACCGGCCGCGCCGGGCGCAGCGGCATCTCGATCACGCTGGCGACGCCGCACGACACGAAATACGTCGATGCCATCGAGAAGCTGACCGGCAAGCCGATCGACCGCTTCACGATGGAAGGCCTTGAGGAGGCCCGCCGCCCTGCCCGCGAGGGCGAGCGCGAAGGCCGCCGCGATCGCGACGCCGAGCGCCGTTCGCGAGACCGTAAGCGCAAGTTCGACCATGCGCCGCCGCCGCGTTCGATCGATGACGGCGTGTCGATGGAAGCCTTCCGTCCGGACCCCGAAGCTGTCGCGGCCGCCGTCGCCTCGCCCGTCGAAGCCGTCGGCGAGGCCGAGACGCGTCCCGCAAGGCCCGCCCGGGCGCCCCGCAGCCGGACCGCGAAGCCGCGCGCCGAGAAGCCGGTCGTCGAAGTGACCGAGACGGCAACGCCTGACGAAGCCGTCGTTCACGCCGAACGCGCCCCCCGCGCCGAGCGGGCGCCGCGTGAGGATCGCGCGCCGCGCCCCGAACGCGCCACCCGCGAGGATCGGCCGCGCCGCGAGGAACGCGCCGCCTCGCCGCAATCGCGCGACGACAAGCGCCGCGAACGTCGCGACCGATACGGCAAGGACGATCTCGGCCCGTCGGTGGTCGGGTTCGGCGACCACCTGCCGCACTTTCTGACGATCGCCGTCCCGCGCATCTGGGAAGCTCCGGCCCGTGCCGAAGCCGATCAGGCGCCTGCGGCAGCCGCCGAGGAATCCGCCGCCGAAGCCGCGTAGCCGGCCCGGTCATCGCGCTGTTGTTGGGGGAGGTGTCCGCCGTGGGTCCAGAGCACGCCATGGACATCGTCATTCGCCCTGAAACACCGGCCGATCGCGCGGCCATCTGGGACATCACCAAGCGCGCCTTCGCGCCGATGCCCTATGCCGGCGGAAACGAGCAGGACCTGATCGACAGGCTGCGCGACGCCGGCGCGTTGGAGATTTCGCTGGTTGCGGACTCCAAGGGCCGTGTCGTCGGCCATGCGGCCTTTTCGCCTGCCTTCGCGGCAGATGGGTCGCCCGGCTGGTATGCGCTTGGCCCGATTTCGGTCGAGCCGGATCTGCAGCGCAGCGGCATCGGCAAGGCATTGATCGCTGAAGGCGAGCGGCTGTTGCGCGAGCGCGACGCGGCAGGCTGCGTCCTTGTCGGCAACCCCGCCTATTACAGCCGGTTCGGCTTCAGGCCGTTCCCTGATCTGGCGCCGCCGGGCGAACCGGCCGCGTACTTCCAGATACTGCCGCTGCGGGTGAGCAACCCCAAAACGGTGATCGGATTTCACAAGCTGTTCTACGGCTGACCCCCGGCGCCGCTGTTCCCTTGGTCTCCCCATGGCGGCGGCGGCGCTTCGACCGGCTTGCTCAGATCGAACTCGACCCGGAACAGCCGGTCCTTGCGGCTGAGTTCGTAGACGAAGCGCTCGCCCGGCACGATTTCGATCGCCCAGACATTGGTGACTGAGGCGGTCAGCTCGTTGGCGAGGAACATCGCCTTCGACTCTTCATCGACCGGAAACTCCTGCCGCGTCTCGCTTCCCGGCGACGCGGTGTCGCCGCCATACATCGTGACCTTGTCGGGCGTCCCGTCTTCGTGCCGGTGATCGTGCTTGAGCCTAAGTCCGTTCCCGATCCGCGTCAGGCGCCAGGTGCGCGACCGGTTTTCGCCGACATGGAAGGGGATCGCGATAGCCTCGTCCGAGCACTGCGCCACGTGCATGACGAGACGCTGGCCCGCCATGTCCGCATCGCGCGGATCGCTTGTCACAACCCGGCCCTCATAGGCCGTGCCGCACAGCATCTTGATCTTGCCGAACAACGCGTCGGCCTCGTCGAAGGCCAGAGCGGGCGGGGCGCTGAAGGTGAGCGCCGCGGCGAGGAAAAGCGTCAGTCGCATGGTGCTGTGTCCTTTCAGCGCATCGCCGCGAGGCGCGCGAGGGCCGCATCGATAGTCGCCTGCTTCTTGCAGAACGCAAATCGCACGAAGCGCGTCGGCGCATCGGCGCCATAGAACACTGAAAGCGGGATTGCGGTCACGCCCTGCGCAACGGTCAGACGGCGCGCAAAGGCGACGTCGTCCTCGTTGATGCCGAGCGGACTGAAGTCAGCGGTGACAAAATAGGTTCCCTCGCAGGGCATCGTGCGGAAGCCGGCGGCGCCAAGACCCTTCACCAGACTGTCTCGCCTGGCCTGCAGAGCGCGCGGCAAGGCGAGATACCAGTCCTGCTCATGGTCCAGACCGTGCGCCACGCCGATTTGCAGGGCCGGTGCAGTCGTAAAGGTGACGAACTGATGAGCCTTGGCGATGATCGACATCAGCGCCGCGGGCCCCATGATCCAGCCGATCTTCCAGCCGGTCAGCGAAAAGATCTTGCCGGCCGATCCGACGCGAACGGTGCGCTCGCGCATGCCCGGCAGGGTGATCGGGGGAACGTGCGCGAGCCCGTCGAAGGTCAGGTGTTCGTAGACCTCGTCGCACAGCAGCAGGAGATCGTTGTCGCGCACGATGGCGGCGAGACCCTCCAGTTCGGCGCGGTCGAAGACCCGGCCGGATGGATTATGCGGCGTGTTGATCACCACCAACCGGGTCTTTTCCGTCACCGCCGCGGCGATGACGTCGAGCGGCAGACGCCAGCCGTCCTCGTCCAGCTGGACGCCGATGGCCTTCGCGCCAGCCGCCTCGATGATCGGACGATAGCTGTCATAGGCAGGGTCGATCAGGATCGCCTCGTCACCGGGACTGAGCAGGGCCAGCAGGCAATCGGTCAGCGCCTCGGTGGCGCCCGAGGTGACGACAATCTCGCGCTCCCAGTCGAAGTCGAGCCCGTAGTGGCGCCTGGCATGGCGGGCGAGCGCCTGACGCAGGACCGGCAGGCCCATCATGGGCGGATACTGGTTGGGACCATCGATCAGCGCCTTGGCCGCCGCCTCGCGCACGGACAGCGGGCCGTCCTCGTCGGGAAAGCCCTGTCCGAGATTGACCGCGTGGTGTTCGGCGGCGAGGGCCGACATCACCGTGAAGATCGTCGTACCCAGCGAGGCGAAGACCGGATTTCCCGGCATCTTCGGAGCCTGCATATCTGCCCAATCCTTGTGCAAGTGCCTAAGAGCTAATCAAGTGACCGCTAGAGATAGTAGAGCCAAGGCCGCGGGAACCACAAAATACCGCGAAATTCTTGCCGTTTCCCCGCTGCCGCAATTGGCACGGCGCATGCTAACGTTGATCCAGACCCCGGAGGCTGATCGGCCATCCGGGCCGAACACGCGCATCCGAGGGCTCCAGACCGCTATGAAGAAAATCGAGGCGATCATCAAACCCTTCAAGCTGGACGAAGTGAAGGAAGCGCTTCACGAGGTCGGCCTGCAGGGCATCACGGTGACCGAAGCCAAGGGTTTCGGCCGCCAGAAGGGCCATACCGAGCTTTATCGCGGCGCGGAATACGTCGTCGACTTCCTGCCGAAGGTCAAAATCGAGGTCGTCCTGAAGGACGATCTTCTGGATCGCGCTGTCGAGGCGATTCAGAAGGCGGCCCGCACGGGCCGTATCGGCGACGGCAAGATCTTCATCAGCAACGTCGAGGAAGCCATACGTATCAGGACCGGCGAGACCGGCCTCGACGCGATCTAGCCGGCGCAGGGCGCGCCGGACATCTATAGCCGATCCATCAGGAGAGCATGGGACTATGACGACACCCGACGACATCCAGAAAATGATCAAGGAGAAGGAGGTCAAGTTCGTCGACCTGCGCTTCACCGATCCGCGCGGCAAGTGGCAGCACGTGACGTTCGACCTTTCGCTGGTCGACGAGGACTTCCTGACCGAAGGCACGATGTTCGACGGCTCGTCGATCGCCGGCTGGAAGGCGATCAACGAGTCCGACATGCTGCTGAAGCCGGATCTCGACACCGCCCATCTCGACCCGTTCTTCGCGCAGACGACGCTGACCCTGGTCGCCGACGTGTGCGAGCCCTCGACCGGCGAGCGCTACAACCGCTGCCCGCGCTCGATCGCCAAGGCCGCCGAGTCCTACATGAAGTCGCTGGGCGTCGGCGACACCGCCTATTTCGGCCCCGAGGCCGAGTTCTTCATGTTCGACGACGTGCGCTTCGAGCAGGGCATGAACAAGGGCTATTACTTCCTCGACAGCGCGGAAGGCCCCTACAATTCCGGCACCGACTACGAAACCGGCAATCTCGGCCACCGTCCCGGCGTCAAGGGCGGCTACTTCCCGGTACCGCCGGTCGACTCGGGGCAGGACATCCGCTCGGAGATGCTGGCCGTCATGGGCGAGCTCGGCATTCAGCCGGAGAAGCATCACCACGAGGTCGCCCCCTCGCAGCACGAGCTGGGCTTCAAGTACAACACGCTCGTGAAGTGCGGCGACTACATGCAGATCTACAAGTATGTCGTCCACCAGGTGGCGGCGGCATACGGCAAGTCGGCGACCTTCATGCCCAAGCCCATCAAGGGCGACAACGGTTCGGGCATGCACGTCCACCAGTCGATCTGGAAGGACGGCAAGCCGACCTTCGCCGGCTCGGGCTACGCCGACCTGTCGGAAACCTGCCTCCACTACATCGGCGGCATCATCAAGAACGCGAAGGCGCTCAACGCCTTCACGAATCCGCTGACCAACTCCTACAAGCGTCTCATCCCCGGCTTCGAGGCGCCCGTGATGCTCGCCTATTCGGCGCGCAATCGTTCGGCCTCGGTCCGCATCCCGTTCTCGTCCTCGCCGTACGGCAAGCGCATCGAGGTCCGCTTCCCCGACCCGGGCGCGAACCCCTACCTCGCCTACGCCGCGCTGCTGATGGCCGGCCTCGACGGCATCGAGAACAAGATCAATCCGGGCGGCCCCGCCGACAAGGATCTCTACGATCTGCCGCCGGAAGAGGCCAAGTCGTTCCCGCAGGTCTGCGGCTCGCTGCGCGAGGCGCTTGAGGAACTCGACAAGAACCGCGCCTTCCTCAAGAAGGGCGGCGTCTTCAGCGACGACTTCATCGACAGCTGGATCGAGCTCAAGATGCAGGAAGTGTACGCCTTCGAGCACACCCCGCATCCGATCGAGTTCCAGATGTACTATTCGGTCTGATCCGCGAGGATCGGACGAAGGCAGGGGCCCGGGAGCGATCCCGGGCCCTTTCCTTGTGGCGGCGACGCTCGCCGCCCCGCACAATGGCGCGATGCGAGTCGCCGTCACGAGAGTCTGCCCCGAGGCCGATCCTGCCGACCCCGCGCGCGAGGCGCTGCGCCGGATCTGGGGCCATGCCGAGTTTCGCGGGCTTCAGGCTGACATCGTTGCCGAGGTGATGAAGGGCGGCGACGTGCTGGCGGTCCTCCCCACCGGCGGAGGCAAGAGCGTCTGCTACCAGATCCCGGCGATCCTCAGGCCCGGCCTAGGTCTTGTCGTTTCGCCGCTGATAGCGCTGATGGCCGACCAGGTGGAAGGCCTCAAGCAGCTGGGCGTCGCCGCCGCGCGTCTCGACTCCGGCCTCGATCCCCAGACACGAGCCGCCGTCTGGCGGGCCGCCGAGGCCGGTGAGCTCGATCTCCTCTATGTCTCGCCGGAGGGTCTTGCGCAGCCTCATCTGGTCGATCGACTTCAGCGCCTCGAGCTCTCGCTCATCGCCATCGACGAGGCCCATTGCGTCAGCCAGTGGGGCCACGACTTTCGCCCCGACTACCGTACGCTCGGCCGGCTTTCCGAGCTGTTCCCGGGCGTCCCGCGCCTCGCGCTCACCGCGACCGCCGACGCGCGCACCCGCGACGACATCCTCTCCAGCCTGCACCTCGACGAAGCCCACGTCTTTGTCGACAGCTTTGCGCGGCCGAACCTCGCCCTGCGCAGCGAACGCAAGCAGAGCAGCGGCCGCCTCGCCACCGACCGCAGGGTCGCGGAGCTGGTTTCCGCCAGGCGCGGCAAAGCCGGCATCGTCTATTGCGGTTCGCGCGACGGTACGGAGCGGCTGGCGGAGTTGCTGGCAATGTCCGGCGTGCCGGCGCTTGCCTATCACGCGGGTCTCGACGCCGCGGTGCGCGACCGCCGGCTGGCGCAGTTCCTCAGCGACGATGCCGGCGTGATGGTCGCGACCATCGCCTTCGGCATGGGAGTCGACAAGCCGGACGTCCGCTTCGTCATCCATGCCGATCCGCCGGGCTCCATCGAAGCCTACTGGCAGCAGGTCGGGCCGGCCGGGCGCGACGGCGAGCCCGCGGACGGCGTCACCCACCACGGCCCGGCCGACATCGCATGGGCGCTGCGCCGGATCGACGGGCGCGACATGCGCCCGGAGGTCAAGGCGGTCCAGGTCCGCAAGGTGCGCCAGCTCTACGCCATGCTCGACGGCGCGGTCTGCCGCGCGGCTGCCGTGCGCAACTATTTCGGCGAGGCCGGGGCAGGGCGCTGCGGCGTCTGCGACATCTGCCGCGATCCGCCGGCCCTCACCGACGTCACCGAGGCGGCGCAAAAGGCGCTGGCGGCGGTGCAGCGGCTCGGCGGCCGGCTCGGGCGGGGCCGGGTAGTCGACCATCTCACGGGCCGGACCAAGGACGTGCGCCCGGAAGAGGCGGCGCTCAGCACCTACGGCATCGGCCGCGACATCGCCCCGCGCGGCTGGCGCGACGTGATCGACCATCTGCTCTTCGAGGGCCTGATGGTCGAGGATCCGAACGACGGCAAGCCGCTGCTCGCCCTCGGCGATGGCGATGCCGTGCGCGAGGTCTATCGTGGCCAGCGGCGTATCGCGATCCGGCGCGCCCCGGACGCTTATGATCCCTCGACCCGCTCGGGCGATCCCCGGCGGCGGGGCAGGGGCGATGGCGCTGCCCGCGAGGCCCGCTCGGCCGCGATGGATTCCCTGCCAGCCGCCGCCCGCGAACGCTTCGAGCGCCTGCGGGCCTGGAGACGGGCGCGGGCTTCCGAGCAGGGCGTCCCCCCGTACGTCATTTTCCACGACGCCGCGTTGATCGAGATCGCCCGCGCGACCCCGGCGCGCCGCGCCGATCTCGCCGAGGTGCAGGGCGTCGGCCAGGCCAAGCTCGACCGCTACGGCCGCGACGTGCTTGCGGCACTGGCCGGCGGAGACGATTGACAGGTGGGCGCCAAAGGCGAGCATCGGGCGACGAAGACACGACATCGACGTCAGGAGAAGCCGTGACACTCGCCCGCATCATTGCCGTCATCGTCACGCTGCTGGTCGTGGCCGCGGCCTATCTGGCCTGGACCCGAATTACGGCGGATCCCGCCGTGGCGACCGAAGCGGTGCGGCAGGAAAAGGTCGAACGGATCCTCGCAGCCGTCGGGGGCATCAAGCCCCAGGAAAGCGTTACGGAGCTCTCGCCGGTCGCCGGTCAGATCGCGACCATGCCGGTGGACGAGGGCGCCAGCGTGGCGCCGGGCGACGTCCTGGCGACGCTCGACGACCGCGTGCCGCAGGCGGCCCTCGCGCAGGCGGAAGCCGCGTTCTCGACAGCCGCGACGACGCGCGACCAGGCGGCGCGCGACCTCGACCGCGTGCGCGAGTTGCGCCGCAAGGGCGTCGCCACGCAGGCCCAGCTTGAGCAGGCGGAGACTGCGTTGCGCAACGCCGAAGAGAACGTCACGCGGTTGCGCGCCGCCCGCGATCAGAGCGCCGCCTTGCTGGCCGACTATACGATCCGCGCGCCCACTGCGGGGCGCGTCCTCACCCGCCCGGTCGATCCGGGGCAGGTGGTAGCCACCTCGACCGTCATCTTCGAGATCGCGGCCGGCGATGCGTTCGAGGTCGAGACCGATATCGACGAGACCTACGCCCAGACCCTGAAACCGGGCATGGCGGCGCGGCTTTCGCCGGCCGGGGTCAGCCGCCGCATCGAGACGGCGAAGATCGTCTTCATCTCGCCCCGCGTCGACGTTGCGACCGGCGGACGCACGGTTCGCCTGGCCTTCGACGCGCCCCAGATCGAGATGCCGCCGGGCCTGACCGTCGACGTCAACATCGTCGTCGAGGTGCTGGAGGCGGCGATCACCGTACCGCGTACGGCGATCGGCGATCCCGGCGGCGCGCCCTATGTGCTGAAGCAGGCGCCGGGCGGTTTCGAGCGGACTCCGGTGGCCTTCGTCGACTGGCCGGCCGAGCGGGTGACGATCTCGTCGGGTCTGGCGGCCGGCGACGTGATAGCCACGGTGGCGGGCGCGGCAGATCCCGAAACGCTGCGCATGACCGACGTCATCCCTGCCAATATGGGGCAGTAGCATGCCCTTCGCCGTGAAGGTCGCCTGGCGCTACCTTCTCAGCAGCCGGCTGCAGACGGCGCTGCTGCTGTCGGGCGTCGCCATCGGCGTCATCGCCGTGGTCTTCATCACCGCGCTGCTGGGCGGCCTTAAGATCTACCTGATCCGCCAGACGACCGAGAACATTCCCCACGTCACGCTGGAACAGCCTGACCAGCTCGCCACCTTCCTGCCCGGCGACCCGGTTGCGCGCCAGATCTATGTCCGGCTGAAGACCAAGGACCGGCGCGAGCAGATCCTGCAATGGCGTTCCGCCATGGCGATCGTCGGCCGCACGGGCGGCATCGCAGCGGCGGCGCCGCTGATCTTCGGCAGCGGCTTCGTATTGCGCGGTCAGGCGCTGGCGCCGGTCAGCGTTCAGGGCGTCGAGCCCGAGAAGCTGGACGCGATCTCGCCCATCAGCCCGAAAATCGTCGCCGGGTCGGCGATGGTCGATCTGCAAGCCCTGCTGATCGGCGTCACGCTGGCCGACGATCTCGGCCTGCGTGTCGGTCAGCCGGTCGTGCTGCGCTCCGACCGGGGGCGCGAGCGCACCCTGGTCGTGCGCGGCATCTACCGCACGGGCCTCGGCAATCTCGACGAACGCACGGCCTACGTTCACATCAAGACGGCCCGCACGCTGTTCGACCTGCCGCAGGGCGTGAGCGAGATCGACATCAAGCTCGCCGATCTGAACGCTGCGGACGAGTATGCCGCGCGTCTAGGCGCCGCGACCGGCCTCAAGGCGACCAGCTGGATCTCGCGCAACAAGCAGATCTTTCTCGCACTCGACAACCAGGCCCGCACCGGCACGATGATCAAGTTCTTCGCAATGCTGACGATCATGATCGGCGTGGCGAGCGCTCTGCTGCTGACGACGTTCCGCCGCCGGGCCGAGATCGGGATCATGCGCGCGATGGGTCTCAGCCGCCGCTTCATCGTCGGCGTCTTCCTTCTGCAGGGCGTCTTCATCGGTCTGGGCGGCGCGCTGCTCGGCGCCGCGTCGGGTTTTGCCTTGGCCAGCCTGCTCGGCCTCAATGCGATCCAGAACGGCGGAACCGGCCTGCCGATCGACGCCGCCGAAGGTTCCTATATCGAGGGCATTCTGGTCACTACGCTCTGCGGCCTGCTGGCGGCGCTGCTGCCGGCCCGGGCTGCCGCGCGGATCGACCCGATGGATGCGATCAACCAGTGACCATCGCCTCGTCCCTCGTCAGAATCCGCGATCTCGTCAAGACCTTCCGCGAGGGCGAGACGGCGACGCGCGTGCTCAAGGGCGTCGATCTCGATCTCCAGGCGGCCGAGTTCGTGGCGCTGCTCGGCCCGTCCGGTTCGGGCAAGAGCACGCTCATGTCGATCATCGGCACGCTGATGCGCCCGACCTCGGGCGAATTGTCGATGCTGGGCCGCAGCCTGATCGGCATGGCCGAGGACGAACTGACCGAGTTCCGCAATTCCTATCTCGGCTTCGTCTTCCAGGCCCACCATCTGCTGCCCGACTTCACCGCCGAGGAGAACGTCTGCTTTCCCGCCGCCGGCCGGGCGGGCTTCGAGCGGGCAGCGGACAGGGCACGGGCGGCGAGCCTTCTGGAGCGGGTCGGTCTGGCCGATCGCCGCGCCTACCGCGCGACCCAGCTCTCCGGCGGCCAGAAACAGCGCGTTGCCCTCGCCCGGGCGCTCATGAACAAGCCGCAGCTCGTCCTCGCCGACGAGCCGACCGGCAATCTCGACCGCGAGAGCTCCGACCAGGTGCTGCATCTGCTGCGCGAGATGAACAAGGAACTCAGGACCACCTTCCTCATCACCACGCATGACGAGGGTGTGGCAGCGTTCTGCGACCGGCGGATCCATATCCTGGACGGCAAGGTGGCCGAAACGGCCGGCGTCGCGCCCTGAAAGCGACCGCGCCCGCCGGGGGTCGGCGGGCGCGTTCTTGGGGCTTTCGCGTTGCGGGGGATGTTCGGGCCCCAAGCCGGTGTCGCCACCGGCACGACTGACAATCGCGCGGCGGCGTGCCGAACTCAAAACAAGACGCCGCGAGGGCTTCCTGAACGGATCGTCAGGTTTCTCAGCCGGCGCCGTTGACACGCCGCAGCGGTGTCCCAAAGTGCGGCCGCACAAGAATGCGGCCGGATATCGGCCCTGCGGGAACGGCTGGGATCATGGACAACACATTCGACTTGGTCGTCGTCGGAGGCGGCATTGCCGGCAGCGCTCTGGCAGCAACGATGGCGCGGGCCGGGCGCAGCGTGCTGGTGCTCGAGAAGTCCGAGGCGTTCGAGGACCGGGTGCGCGGCGAATGGATCGCCCCGTGGGGAGTCGCCGAGGTGAAGCGTCTCGGCCTCTACGACCTGCTGGTCGCCGCGGGAGGGCACCACCTCGATCGCCACGTCACCTACGACGAAAGCAAGCCGCCGGAGGAGGCGGACGCCATGCCCATGCCCCTCGGCATGTTCATTCCCGGCGTCCCGGGACCGCTCTGCCTCGGCCATCCGCACCACTGCCAGACGCTATTTGACACTGCCGGGCGGGCAGGGGCGGTCATGCTGCGAGGCGTCGACGTGACCCGCGTCGTAGCGGGCGCCGCGCCGTCGGTGACCTACGCTCACGCGGGCGAGACCCGCACGGTCCATGCCCGCCTCGTCGTCGGCGCGGATGGCCGCACCTCGATGGTACGCGAGGCGGCGGCCATCGTGCTGCACCAGGACAAGCCGCACCACATGTTCGCCGGCATGCTGGTGGACGGCGTCTCCGGCTGGGACGACAGGCTTCAGGCGATCGGCACGGAAGGCGAATTCGGCTTTCTCGCCTTTCCGCAAGGCGGGGGCCGCGTCCGCGTCTATGGCAGCTTCCCGCTCGAACAGCGTCGCCGCTTCGCCGGGCCGGATGGGCCGCGCGCCTTCCTGGACGCCTTCCGCATGGGCTGTGCGCCGGCCAACCGCTATATCGCCGAGGGAACGCCGGCCGGTCCGGTGCTCGCTTACGTCAATGCGGACGCCTGGACGGACCGGCCGTTCGCCGAGGGCGTGGTGCTGGTCGGCGACGCAGCCGGCTGGAACGATCCGATCGTCGGCCTCGGCCTGTCGATCACCTATCGCGACGTCCGCATGGTGACCGACATCCTCAAGGCGTCCGACGACTGGAGCCCCGCCGCCTTCGCTCCGTATGCGGAGGAACGCGCCGAGCGGCTGCGTCGCCTGCGCTTCGCGGCGTCGCTCACCTCCAGCCTCGATGCCGAGTTCGGACCGGAGGCGCGGGCGCGCCGTCACAGCTTCGACAAGCGCAAGGCCGAAAACCCGCTGCTCGCCATCCACGGCCTCGCCATCATGGCCGGACCGGAGCACGTGCCGGCCGAGTTCTTTACCCCCGAACACCGCGCCCGCGTCCTGGGAGAACCCGCATGAGTCTCGACATCGCTGACCTCAACGCACGCTGGCTCAAGGCCTGGAGCGACAAGGACGTCGAGCGCCTTGTCGGCTTCTATGCCGCCGACTGCCGTTACTTCGACCCGCAGGTGCCGCAGGGACTGACCGGCCACGAGGCGCTGCGCGCCTATCTGACCGGCCTCTTCGGCGCGGCGCCGCCGATGCGCTACGATCCGGAGGAGACCTGGGCGACCGGCGACGGCTTCTGCGGCCGCTGGTACTGCACCATCGACAAGGCCGATGCCCCCGCCATGCGCGGCTTCGATCTCGTGGTCCTGAAAGACGGCAAGATCGCCCTCAACGAGGTCTACGTGCACATGCTGGCGCCTGCGGCTTAGTCAGCCGCTTCGGACAGCGCCTTCAGCGACTGCAGGTCGATGGCGTGCTGGCAATGGCGGCGCGCCATGGTCATGAACATCCGGTCGCCGCGCTCCGTCCGCACCGTGCCGACCGAGGCGAAGATCGAGGTGAAGACGCCCTGCAGGATCCCGACCCGGTAGTCGCGCCAGGCGGCGTTGCGGTCGTAGTCCTTGACGCCATAGGGTTTCAGCGCTTCCAGATAACGCTCGAAGAGCGCTTGCTCGTGCCGCCGGCGATCTTCGGGCAGCAGTCCCGCGCCGACGAAATAGGCGACGTCCAGCATGCCGAAGCCGACGGCGATCGACTGCCAGTCGAGCACCGCCAGGGGATCGGCGCCGTCCCGCGCATCGAACAGCATGTTGTCGAGCCTGAAGTCCGTGTGCTGGGGCGCGATGGGGATCGCGCGCGCCGTGAAGAACGCCGGCACTCGCTCGGCGAAACGCAGGCACTCGGCCATGTATTCCGGCTCCAGCATGTCGTCGTAGCGCTCGCGGAAGGCGGCGATGGTGGCCGGGAAATTGTTCACCAGAAACCCGCTGAGATCGGGGCTGGGCATCAGCCAGGGGATCTCCAAGAGGCTGGGGTCGTTCCAGCGCGGCCCGTGCAACGCCGCCGCCTGGTCCATCGCCCGTTCGGCATCCTCCAGCGAGCAACCGGCGATCTGGTCGCCGCCGCGCGCCGGGGCGAGGTCTTCCAGGATCAGCGTGAAGTCGGACGTCGCCGGATCGATCTCGGCGACGTAGGGGTGGGGCGAACGCACCGCCACGGTGTCGCGCAGCGTGCGATAGAAATTCACTTCCTTGGCGTAGAGCCCGATCGACGCCCCGGTCGCCTTGCTGACCGGATCGGACGAGGCGAACTTGCCGACGACGCTGGCGGGCGCCCCGTCCTCGGCGCGATCATAGCTCAGCGTGAACTGCACGCTGTCGCCCAGCATGCCGTGACCGACGCGCCTGGAGGCGATGTCGGTTACGGTCGCATCGTGCAGCGTGCCGGCCCGGCGCAAGGCGGCAGTCAGCCACGCGGGCGTCACGTCGCCCGGCGTGCGGGCGAGAGTGTCGGCGGTCATCCTGGTGCCCTCCCGGGGCGGATACGAGTGTCTTTGTTCCGTCATCAAAGCCGACCCGGCGGGGCGCGCCAAGCGGTTTCCGCCCCGGAAACTGGACAAGCCCGGCGCACCGCGCCAAACCGGACATCACCCAGGAACCCAAGATCGGACAACCGGCATGAGCGACAGCATCGATCCGCGCACTCCCATCCTGATCGGCGGCGGCCAGTTCACCCAGCGCACGGCCCAGCAGGGCAAGTTCGCCGAGGGTGAGGCGCCCGTGCCG
>OEIV010000645.1_pt1 | contig 18129 bp, 17 predicted proteins | sample 1539231 | NCBI WGS metagenome assembly OEIV01 (sample SAMN03794762, study PRJEB22550) | activated sludge metagenome | feature: wastewater treatment plant; material: activated sludge; isolation source: Wastewater treatment plant of a petroleum refinery complex | place: Argentina: Buenos Aires ...
CGGGGGTCAGGGGGGGGGTCCGGGGGCGGCCGGGGGGGGGGGAAGGGGGGGGGGCCATCGGCCCGCCTTTCGGTTTCGACAGTTCGGTAACCGCCGGGATCGTCAGCGCCAAGGGGCGTTCCCTGCCGCAGGAGAATTTTGTTCCTTTCATCCAGACCGACGTCGCCATCAATCCAGGCAATTCGGGCGGACCGCTGTTCAACATGCGCGGCGAGGTGGTTGGCATCAACTCGCAAATTTATTCTCGTTCCGGCGGCTACATGGGCGTGTCGTTCGCCATTCCCATCGATGTCGCCATGCAGGTGCAGGCGCAACTGCGCTCCGGCGGCAAGGTCAATCGCGGGCGGATCGGCGTGGCGATCCAGGAAGTCACCAAGGAACTGGCCGACACCTTCGGCCTGCCCAAACCCCAGGGCGCGCTGGTGGCCTCGGTCGAGAAAGGCGCGCCGGCCGACAAGGCCGGCATCGAGGCGGGCGATGTCATTCTCAAGTTCGACGGCAAGGCAGTCGCCCAGTCCAGCGATCTGCCGCGCATCGTCGGCTCGACCGCTCCGGGGGCGAAGGCCCTGGTTCAGGTCTGGCGCAAGGGCACCGCGCGCGATATCACGGTCACCGTGGCGGAGATGCCCGACGAGAAAGCGGATTCCCGACCGCGCAGGGGGGGAGGCGGCATCGAGAAAGGCACGCCGAACAAACTCGGCCTGATGTTGAGCGAACCATCGGCGGAACAGCGCCGGCAGTTGGGCATCGACCATGGCCTGATCGTCGAGGACGTCCGCAACGGCGGCGCCCGCACCGACCTGCGACCCGGCGACCTCATCCTGGCCTTGGTCAGCAAGGGGGCGCAAACCGACATCCGCTCGGTCGAGCAGTTCAATGGCCTGCTGTCGAAGTTCGACAAGACCTCGACCATCACGCTGCTCGTGCGGCGCGGTGACTCCCAGACCTTCATCACCATCAAGGGCGTTGGCGACAAGTAGGCGGCGCGCCGCCACGGCTGACTTTGCTCGGCCGTGGCGTTTTGTCATCTTTTTGGCGATATGCCGAAACTGTGTGAATACTCGGGATGGTTCCGATAAAATTCGCGCCTTCTCAAACCTATCGAGGCGCTGAAAGTATGGCGCCGTTGCCTTGGACCACATCCGCAACTTTTCCATCATTGCCCATATCGACCACGGCAAGTCGACGCTAGCCGACCGTATCATCCAGCGCTGCGGTGGTCTGTCGGACCGCGAGATGGAAGAACAGGTGCTCGACTCGATGGATCTGGAGCGCGAGCGTGGCATCACCATCAAGGCCCAGACGGCGGCGCTCTGGTACCAGGCCCGTGACGGCAAGCGCTACAACCTCAACCTGATCGACACGCCGGGCCATGTGGACTTCTCCTACGAGGTGTCGCGCAGCCTCTCGGCCTGCGAAGGCGCGCTGCTGGTGGTCGATGCTTCGCAGGGCGTCGAGGCGCAGACGGTCGCCAATTGCTATACGGCGCTCGATCTCGGTGTCGAGGTCGTTCCCGTGCTCAACAAGATGGACCTTCCGCAGGCCGACCCCGAGGCCGCCAAGGCCGAGATCGAGGACGTGATCGGCATCGACGCCACCGACGCGGTGCCGTGTTCGGCGAAGACCGGCATGGGTGTCGATGAAATCCTCGAGACCGTGATCGCCCGCATCCCGCCGCCGAAAGGCGATCCCGAGGGTCGCTTGAAGGCGCTGATCATCGACTCGTGGTTCGACAATTATGTTGGCGTGGTCATGCTGGTGCGCGTGGTCGAGGGTGCGCTCAAGGCCAAGGATCGCATTCGCCTGATGTCCACCGGTGCCGTTCATCTGTGCGAGCAGGTTGGCGTGTTTACCCCGAAGTCGCAGGAAAAGGAGTCGCTGTCGGCAGGCGAGGTCGGCTTCATCATCTCCGGCATCAAGGAACTCCAGGCCGCCAAGGTGGGCGATACCGTGACGTTGGCCGACAGGCCTGCTACCGAACCGTTGCCTGGATTCAAGGAGATCAAGCCTCAGGTCTTTGCCGGCCTCTACCCGGTCGAGGCCAACCAGTACGATGGCCTGCGCGAGTCGCTGGAAAAGCTCCAGCTCAACGACGCCTCGCTGCACTTCGAGCCGGAAGTCTCGCAGGCGCTGGGCTTCGGCTTCCGTTGCGGCTTTCTTGGCCTGTTGCACATGGAGATCGTCCAGGAACGCCTGGAGCGCGAATTCGATCAGGACCTGATCACCACGGCGCCGACCGTGGTCTATCAGGTGCTGATGCGCGACGGCGAGGAGATCTTCGTCGAGAACCCATCAAAGTTGCCGGATACACAGAAGGTCGAGGAAATCCGCGAGCCGATCATTACCACGGAGATTTTCGTTCCGCAGGATTACCTGGGCGCGGTGATTACGCTGTGCATCGGCAAGCGTGGCAATCAGATCGACATGCGCTACCACGGCCGCCAGGTGCATGTGACCTACGAGATGCCGCTGGCCGAAGTGGTGTTCGATTTCTTCGACAAGCTGAAGTCGGTGTCGCGCGGCTATGCGTCGCTCGACTACGAGTTCAAGGAATATCGCGCCGCCGACGTCGTCAAGCTCGATGTACTGATCAACGGCGAGAAGGTCGACGCGCTGTCGGTGATCGTCCATCGCGCCAACGCCGCCTACCGCGGCCGCGAACTGGCGGCCAAGATGCGCGGCCTGATTCCGCGCCAGATGTACGACGTCGCCATCCAGGCCGCCATCGGCTCGACCATCGTCGCCCGCGAGAACGTCAAGGCCATGCGCAAGGACGTGCTGGCCAAGTGCTACGGTGGCGACATCACCCGCAAGAAGAAGCTACTCGAAAAGCAGAAGGCCGGCAAGAAGCGCATGAAGCAGGTCGGCCGCGTCGAGATTCCCCAGGATGCCTTCCTGGCCGTACTGAGAGTTGACTGAATGAACTTTGCCCTGATCCTGTTCCTGCTCACGCTCGCCAGCGGCGCGCTCTGGTTGGCGGACCGCTATGTTTTTCGCAAAAAGCGAGCAACCGATGCCAAGGACCCGTGGTGGGTGGAATATGGCGCCAGCTTCTTTCCGGTGATCCTGATCGTCTTTTTCCTGCGCTCGTTCCTCGTCGAGCCGTTCAAGATTCCTTCCGGTTCGATGATTCCAACGTTGCTGGTGGGTGATTTCATTCTGGTCAACAAGTACACGTATGGCATTCGTTTGCCGGTGATCAACAAGAAGATCATCGAGCTCAACTCACCGCAACACGGCGATGTCGTGGTGTTCCGCTATCCCGTGGACCCCTCGCTCGACTACATCAAGCGCGTCGTCGGCTTGCCGGGCGACAAGGTGGAGTATCGGAACAAGCGCCTGACGGTGAATGGCGAGGCATTGCCCATCCGTCGCGGCGACGATTATCTGGACAAGGAGCGGCTGTTCTATACGCCGCGCTTTGTCGAAACCCTCGGCGACGTGCGGCATGAAGCCCTGATCGAAGACGAAGCACCTCCCTATGTCGCCCACGTGATGCAATTTCCGCATCGAGACAATTGCCACTACAATGCCGAAGGTTTCTCCTGCGTGGTTCCGCCCGGCCATTACTTCATGATGGGCGATAATCGGGACAATTCCCAGGATAGCCGGGTCTGGGGTTTCGTGCCGGACGGGAATCTGGTCGGCAAGGCATTTTTCATATGGTTGAACTTCAGTGACTGGAAGCGTATTGGTTCGTTCAAGTAGAGGGCGGAACATGAACGTCAACAGAAGCGCGCAGCGCGGCATGACTCTCACCGGGCTGATCTTCGCCGGACTGCTCATCGTGCTGGTTGCCGTCGTCGGCATGAAGGTGGCTCCACATGTGATCGACTATGGCAAGATCATGGCGGGCATCAAGGCGATCGCCGGCGATGCGAGCATGAGGTCGGCGTCGGTCGCCGAAATTCGCCGGGCCTTCGACCGGCGGGCCAATATCGACCAGATCGACGATGTCATCAAGGGCACCGACATCGACGTCACCAAGGAAGGCAACGAGCTGGTTCTGTCGTTCGCGTATTCCCGACAGATTCCACTGTTCGGTCCGGTCAGCCTGCTGATCGATTTCGAGGGTACCTCGAACCGGTGATGTCCGCCGCGGCGCTGGAACGGACGCTGGGCCACCGCTTCGCCCGCCCGGAATTGCTTGGCCAGGCGCTTACCCACCGGAGTCACGGCTCGCCACACAATGAGCGCCTGGAGTTCCTGGGCGATTCAGTGCTGAATTGCATCGTGGCCACGCTGCTCTTCGAACGCTTCGCTCATCTGCGCGAGGGCGATCTGTCCCGTCAGCGCGCCAGTCTGGTCAAGCAGGACACGCTGGCCGATCTTGCCCAGGCGCTGCGGCTTGGTGATCTGCTTCGGCTGGGCGAAGGCGAGCTGAAAAGCGGCGGCTTTCGTCGCCCATCCATTCTGGCCGACGGACTGGAAGCGGTGATCGGTGCTGTTTATCTGGATGGGGGCTTCGCCAACGCCAGGCGCGTGGTCGAAAACCTCTACCAGCCGCTGCTCATCCAAGTTGACCCCCACGCTTCGGCGAAGGATGCCAAGACCGAGCTCCAGGAGCGCTTGCAGGCCCGCAAGCTGCCCTTGCCCCAGTATGTGCTGGTCGGTACGCGCGGCGAGGCGCACGCGCAGGAGTTCGACGTCGAATGCGCGATTCCCAGCCTGGGCATCAAGTCATCGGGTTCCGGCAGCAGCCGACGCAACGCGGAACAGGCAGCCGCGCGGGGCGCCATTCAGACGATGGCGACGGCATGATGTCTTCGGAACAATTTCGCAGCGGTTACCTGGCGGTGGTCGGACGCCCGAACGTCGGCAAGTCGACACTGACCAACCGCCTCGTCGGCGCCAAGGTCAGTATCACATCCAAGAAAGCGCAGACGACCCGGCATCGCATCCACGGCATCCTTACCACCGAGCATTGCCAGTACATTTTCGTGGATACGCCGGGTTTCCAGCGCCAGCATCGCAACGCGCTCAATCGTTTGATGAATCGTGGCGTCAGCCAGGCCCTGGCCGAGGTCGACGTCGTGCTGTTCCTGGTCGAGGCCGGGCGGTGGGGCGCCGGTGAATGCGACATCGTCGGCATGCTGCCGAAGGACCGCCCGGTGGTGCTGGTGGTGAACAAGGTCGATCGCCTCGCCGACCGTGCCGAGGTGCTGCCCTTTCTGGAGAAGGCGAGCCGCGAGTTTGCCTTTGCCGATATCGTGCCGGTCAGCGCCGAGCGCGGCGAGAACATCGACGAGTTGCTGAAGGCGGCCTCGCGTCACCTGCCATTCGCGCCGCCAGCCTTCGAGGCCGACGACATCACCGATCGTTCGGAGCGCTTTCTTGCCGCCGAACTGTTGCGGGAAAAGCTGTTCCGCAATCTGGGGCAGGAATTGCCCTACGGAATCGCCGTCGAGATCGAAAAGTTCGAGCAGGAAGGCGCGCTGCGCCGCATCCACGCGGCGGTGGTGGTGGACAAGCCGGCGCACAAGGGTATCGTCATCGGCAAGGCTGGGGAACGCCTGAAGCGGGTCTCGACCGATGCGCGCAAGGATATGGAACGATTGTTTGGCGGCAAGGTCTGGCTCGAAACCTGGGTCAAGGTGAAGAGCGGCTGGTCCGACGACGAGCGGGCATTGAAGAGCCTCGGCTACGAATGAGCGCGCAGCGCCAGCGCATCGATGGCGCGACGGCGTTTCTGCTCCACGCGCGCCCCTTTAGTGAAACCAGCCTGGTGCTGGAAGTGTTCGCCCGCGATCATGGCCGAGTGGCGATCCTGGCCCGCGGCGCGCGGCGGCCGCGCTCGGCGCTGCGCACCGTGCTGCTTGGCTTCCAGCCGCTCGAACTCGCCTGGTTCGGCGGCGGCGAGGTCAAGACCATGGCCAGGGCGGAATGGCTGGGCGGCCTGCCGTTACTGATGGGCAAGGGCCTGTTGCTCGGCTATTATCTCAACGAGTTGCTGCTGAAACTGCTCCCCCGCGAAGACGCCCATCCCGCCCTGTTCGATGGATATGCCGGCGCGCTGGCGGCCCTGGCGCACGGCGCGACCGAGCCGGCGGAATTGCGTCGCTTCGAGAAGAGCCTACTGCGCGAACTGGGCTACGGGCTGGCGCTGGATCGAATTGCGGGCAGCGGCGCACCGGTGCGGGCGGACGGCGTGTATGCGTATCAACCTGAACGCGGCGTGGTGCAGGCTCGGGAAGCGGACGGCGTGTCGCCGAGCCTGACTTTCGCGGGGAAGACGCTGCTCGATCTGGCCGCGGACGATTACGGCGACCCACGCACGCTCGCCGAGAGCAAACTACTGATGCGGCAACTGATCGCCCACTATCTGGACGGCCAGCCACTGCAATCGCGTCGGGTCTTCATGGAGTTGCAAGAACTATGATCGAGTTGGGCGTGAACATCGACCACGTGGCGACGATCCGCCAGGCGCGTCGTACCCACGAACCGGATCCCGTCTGGGCGGCCGTCGAGGCTCACCTGGGCGGCGCCGATGGCATCACGATCCATCTGCGCGAGGACCGGCGACACATCCAGGATCACGACGTGCGTCGACTGGCCGGGATGACGCACATCAAGCTGAACCTGGAAATGGCGGCGACCGACGAGATGGTCGCCATCGCCCGCGAAGTCGGACCACAGATGGCCATGCTGGTGCCGGAAGGGCGGCACGAAATCACCACCGAGGGCGGCCTCGACGTCGCCGGCCAGGCAGCGAAGCTGACCGTGGCGGTGGCGAGGCTTGCCGATGCCGGAATCATGAGCAGCGTTTTCATCGACGCCGAGCTGCCGCAGGTGGAGGCGGCGGCGCGCATCGGCGTGCGCGTCTGCGAAATCCATACCGGTCCCTACGCCCATGCCTTCTTCGAGTCCGGCCGCGATGCCGAAAGCCCCGCGGTGCTGGCCGAACTGGCCAAGATCCGCGCCGCCGGCGAAGCGATACGAGCGCACGGCATGCGCTTCAACGCCGGCCATGCGCTCAACTACTACAACGTTCAGCCGGTCGCCGCCTTGCCCGGAGTACGGGAACTGCACATCGGCCACGCCATCGTCAGCCGAGCCGTGCTGGTCGGCATGCGCGAAGCGGTGGCTGAGATGAAGCGCCTCATGCGGGAAGCCTCGGCGTGATCCAGGGCATCGGCACGGACATCGTCTCCGTGGCGCGCATGGCGCAGTTCCGCGATCGCCACGGTGAACGTGCGCTCGGACGCATCCTGGCCCCGATGGAAATTCCAGAATGCCAGGCCAGCGCACACCCGGACCGGTTCCTGGCCAAGCGTTTCGCCGCCAAGGAGGCCCTCGGCAAGGCGCTCGGGACAGGCATTCGCGCGCCGGTGCTGCTGACCGCCATTGCCATCGACCACGACGATCTGGGCAAGCCAGACTTCTCGTATTCGCCGGAACTGGCTGCCTGGCTCGACGAGCGGCATCTGACCGTTCATCTTTCCATCAGCGACGAGCGTGAATACGCAGTTGCCTACGTGATTGCGGAGCAACGATGAACCACGGCCCACTGATGATCGACATCGCCGGCACGGAATTGACGGCCCCCGAGCGCGAACGCCTGTGTCATCCCCTGGTCGGCGGCGTCATCCTGTTTAGCCGCAACTACCTTTCGCGAGACCAGTTGCAGGACCTTTGCAGCGAAATCCACGGACTGCGCGATCCACCGCTGCTGATTGCGGTCGATCATGAAGGCGGTCGCGTGCAACGCTTCCGCGAAGGTTTTACCGTGCTGCCGGCGATGCGTGAACTCGGGGGCTGGTGGCAGGCAACGCCGCGCGCCGCGTGCCAATGCACGCATGACATCGGTTATCTGATGGCAGCGGAGTTGCGCGCACTCGGTGTCGATCTCTCCTTCGCGCCGGTGTTGGACCTGGACTGGGGCAGAAGCGGCGTGATTGGCAATCGCGCCTTTCACGGCGACCCGGAAGCCGTCACGGCGCTGGCGGGGGCCCTGATCGACGGCATGCGCGCAGCCGGCATGTCCTGTTGCGGCAAGCATTTCCCGGGACATGGCTGGGTGGAGGCGGATTCCCACCTCGCGATTCCCATCGACGAACGCAGCCCGGTGGAACTGGAGCCGGATCTGATTCCCTACCGTCGGCTCAAGCTCGACGCCGTCATGCCCGCTCACGTGATCTATCCGCGGGTGGATCACCGTCCGGCGGGGTTCTCGCCGACCTGGCTCGGCAAACTGCGCGGCGAACTGGGCTTCGATGGCGTAATCTTCAGCGACGACCTGTCGATGGAGGGGGCGGCGTTCGCGGGAGACATGGTGGCTCGGGCGGACGCGGCGTGGAGCGCAGGCTGTGACATGCTGATCATCTGCAACTCACCCGCTGCCGTCGGGCAAGTCCTCCGAAACTGGAAACCGGAAACGGACCCCATCGGATCTTCGCGCATTGGTCGATTGCTGCCCACGGGGCCAGCACTGTCTTGGACGACCATGTCGAGCCAGGAGGCTTATCTGGCGGGTTGTTCGGTAATCCAGCGCTTGGCGGGAATCAGGCCCAAGCCCGACCGGGCCTGACATCCTTGGCGGTTATATTGCCCGCGGTCAATGCGGGCGATGCCAGTGTCGCGATCCGGCTGTCGGCTGCCAGGACACCAGATCGCTGGCGTGCAAGATGCTCTCGGTGACGAATCGAGCCACCTGTGGATCCTCGATCAGCTCGGCGGACGACTGGGCGGCGAGAATGCGTTCGGGTGCCAGCGGCCGGGCGACGGCGAAGCCTTGAACGTAATCGACGCCGACTTCGGTCAGCGCCTCGACGGTGGCGACGTCCTCCGCCCATTCGGCGATCGTCTTCATGCCCAGGTTGCGCGACAGCTCGGCGATGGCCTCGACGATGGCCAGGTTCGCCGGATGTGCGACGACGTCGCGGACGAAGGCACCGTCGATCTTCACGGCATCCGCCGACAATTCCCGCAGATACGAGAACGAGGTGTAGCCGGCGCCGAAATCGTCGAGCGCCACTTTTGCGCCCAGGCCGCGCACTTTGTCGATGAAGCGGTTGGTGTTGCCCAGATCGTTGAGCGCCACGCTTTCGGTGATCTCGAAGCACAGCAGGTCGACGATATTGCCCGCTTCGGCAAGCATGGAGAAAGCGTCCTGAATGAATCGTTCGTCATTGAGCGAGGCACCGCTCAGGTTAAGGCAAATGAAGCGTGTCTTGGCCAAGCGGGCGCGATGCTCGGCCAGCCATTGCAGCAGCGTCCCAAGCACCCAACGGTCGATCAGCGCGATGCGGCCATTGCTTTCGGCGGCGCCGATGATTCTGCCGGCGGGGGTGGTGGTGCCGTCGGGTTCGCGCAGCCGCAGCAGAACCTCGAAATTATGCGAGTCATAGGGACGGGCCAGCGACATGATCGGTTGCATTTCGAGGAACAGGCCATCGGGAACGCGGGAGACGCCGAAGCGCGACACCATATTGAGTTCGTCGGCGCGTTCCTTGAAGGCGGCGGCATCGCGCTCGTAGACGACCAAGCTGTCCGTGCTGCCCTTGGCTGCACGGCAGGCGCGATCCGCGATGGAAATGGCATCCTGGGCAATCGATTCGCTGGCCACGTCCACCAGGCCGATCGAACACTTGACCTGGAAGGCCTTGTCCTCGATCTGGCAGGGTTCGTCCTCAATGCTGGCGATCACGCCGCGACAAACATCGGTGGCCTGGCGGATGGTCGTGCCCGGAAAGACGATGACGAACTCGTCGCCACCAACCCGCCCCAGTTTCTGATGCGTGCCCAGATGGGAATCGATGCGCTGGCTGATGCTCCTGAGCACTTCGTCGCCCGTCGTGTGGCCATACAGGTCGTTGATTAGTTTGAATCTGTCGAGATCGATATAGGCAATGGCGAGCGCTCGGCCATTGACCAGACCTTGAACGGCCTCGTTGAGGGTCTTTTCGATGCCGCGGCGATTCAGGGCGTTGGTGAGCGGGTCGTACTCGGCAAGATAGCGGAGTCGCTGGTGGGCGAGGGTGCGCTCCGTGATGTCCTGCAGCGATCCTTCGATGCGTCCACCGGCAAAAGCGGCCTTGATGTGGAATATCTTGTTGGCGGCCGTGCCATCGGAGCGTCCGGACAGATCCAGTTCACCTTCCTCGGCCGCGACGCGCTGGAAGTGCTCCCAGGTGGCGTCGTCGAAATAATCCGTCCAGTGACGAATCTCCGAACAGGCTTCCTTGATGCCGAGCATGTCGCGCAGCGCCGGATTGCAGCGATGGAAGTTGCCTTTTTCGTCGAGTGTAAACAGCCCGACCGGCGCGGCTTCATAGGTATGGCGCAACTCGGACTGCGCCTTGATCCGTTCGAGTCGCTCGTGATGAACGTGTTCGGCGATGGCGAGAGCCGCCATGAGCGCGGAGGCCATCGCGGCGGTGACGCTATTGATCGTGCCGATGTGTTTCGCCAATCCAAGCGCCGCGGCGGCGACTTCGTAACCGCTGGCGAAGAGCGTGACGGCGATCGATCCACCGTACCAGAATACGGTCGATGACCTTGCCACAAAGACAAGCCGGAATAGCATGAAGGAAATAATCCCAATGCCAAACGCAGTTGCACCCCACAAGATCGGCAGGAACGACTGGTATGACGCAACCAGCGACAGCAAGAGGAGCGGCAGGCAAGTCCACTGGACGATGACGAGAAGAGTCGATCCCCCCGACTTGTTTAGCTCGTTCCGGAACAGGCGGCTGAACAGGGCTATGGTCAAGACGTAATAGGCTGTCATCGTGATCTGGCGCATCGGCGACAACCACTCGATTGGCACGGGGTAGGAAAGCCACTGGGTGTCCCAGCCCATCGACAATGCTGCCATCCTTAGATTAAGGAATAGCCAAGCGCCGAAGAGTACATAAATGGGTTCCCTGCTAACGAGGGCACTCACCAGGATGAAAAGACAGAGGATGATGAGACCACCATCCAGCAAGCCGGATTCGCGGTGATAGGCTTGAATCGATTCTTCGAGACCGGTATGCGTCCACTGTCGCAGCGTGACCTTGGCTGGCCCCACGAAGCTGCCAAGGCATTGAACATCGGTGCCCGGTTGGATATTCGCGCTATCCATGACAAACCCGGATTTCACGGCACGCAGTCCGCCGTGGCTGCCTGCCCGGTCAGCGTTGCCGATGAGACGTCCGTCGGTAGTCCAGCAACTCAGTGACTTGGCGTGCCTGGAGGGAAATTCGACGAGATGCGATTGACCGCTCGCGTCCAGTGTTTCGGCGAGTCGGAACAACAACCAGACGGGTTGTTCTGATCTCTTGGTCTCAAAAATTCGTTGGGGGACATTGGTTTCGGCATCGGGCAAGGCCTTGAAGCCACTTGGTGAAGCATCCGCTTCGGGCAACACGCGGAACGGCATTGCCGCACCCTGTTCAATACCGGGAGGTTGGCTACTGAAGGCAAATATCAGAATGGAGAAGAGGGCGATGAACAGAGGAACACCCACAATGGAAACGCTGCACAGCAGCGACTCCATCGTCGGCGGTTCGAATGCCCCGAATCGGCCTAGCAGCGTCTTGCGCAGTTCCATACGTCAGCGGCTCTCCGCCCATCCCGAATGGATGAGCCGACGGCCACGTACGCAGGAGCGAAGACGATTGTGGCCATGGTTATTGCAGTCGTGATCCCGATTGATGAAGAGAGGCGAGTGCCGAATGCGTGATGCCGACATCGCGAAACTCGCCTTTCCTGACCTGACCGATATCAATGTCTGGGTGGTTCACTTCAAAAACCAAGTTATAGAGAGGATGCGAAACAGCCCTCCAATTCGGCTCCGCTTGCCGGACGTTGAAAGACATGACGCGATGCGGAATGTTGCCCACATGACTCATGGGGATATATTCGTTCTTACCAAAAACATCGTGGAATAACAATGCGTCGTATTGGCGGTCGATCGGCTTGCGCGCCGTGATCACCATCCAGTCGATTTCGGCATGCAGGCAATAGAGATAGTAGGCCTTGAAAAGGAAAGTCTTCACGACCCGGCCTTCGCGGGCCTCTGTGACTCCGAGTCTGGTTGCTTCGGCCAGACTCATGCATTGCAGCCAGTCCGGCAAGTCGACGGACTGTTCCAGGCCAAGGGGGCCGAACTGGTTGGTCTGAATCCGCATGGTGCCCAGTGGCGTGCCGTCCAACCTGGATTCGGCCAGGAGAATTGCCGTCCCGTCTTCGTAGTCGCGACTTTCCGGGCGCTTGAGTTGCTCCGCGAAATCCGGAACATGGCGCGCATAGGCGGAGTGGCGAATGGAAACGGCTTTGTTCATCTCTTCTTCTGTGGTCACCAACTTGACCGTGAACGGCAGTCTTTCATCGGTAATCCGAACTGCGGTTTTAAGGTCGTTACGTTCATTGCGCTGACGCGATTCCGCTGCGAGCTGCATGGTCATTGGGCCAATCTCCAATTCGGTTCATGAGAATCCGGGCCCTTCCTCCCCCTCGAGGCGAACCCAGCCTCCCAAGTCTCCCATATCCGGAGTTGGCTGTAGTGATTTTTACGACGTAGCTTTGTAAAACTTTAGAAAAAGTTGGCTAAATCTGACGATTGACCGAATGGTCAGTCGTGTACCCGCGATGCCAAAAAAATGGGGCGGCCAAGGCCGCCCCATGTTCATGAGAGATCGACGCCCGGGTTGGTGGCTTATTTCACGCGGTTCTTGTACTCGCCCGTGCGGGTGTCGATTTCGATCTTGTCGCCGGTCGCGACAAAGATCGGCACCATGACTTCGATACCGCTGGGCTTGATGCGCGCGGGCTTCAGTACCTTGCCCGACGTGTCGCCCTTGACGGCCGGTTCGGTGTATTCGATCTCGCGCACGACCGAGTTCGGCATCTCGACCGAGATTGCCTTGCCCTCGAAGAACACCACTTCCACCGGCATGCCGTCCTCAAGGTACGGGATGGCGTCTTCCATGTTCTCCGCCTCGACTTCGTACTGGTTGTAATCAAGGTCCATGAAGACGTACATCGGATCGGCGAAGTAGGAGTAGGTGCATTCCTTGCGGTCCGGAACCACTTGCTCGAACTTATCGTCGGCCTTGTAGACGGCCTCGGAAGGCGCGCCGGTGAGCAGGTTCTTGAACTTGAACTTGACGACGGCGGCGTTGCGGCCGGACTTGTTGTATTCGTTCTTGGTGACGACGAGCGGAGCGCCGTCAACCATGATGACGTTGCCGGAGCGGAGTTCCTGTGCGGTTTTCATGTTGCGTGCCTGAGCCTGTGGAGGCGAAAAATAAAGGGGCGGATTATAGCCGCCCGAGGCAGAAACGCACTAGATTTTCCGCAAGATTTCCGTGACTTGCGATCTCCGCGGCCCACGGCTCGGCATGGCCGGCCAGGTCGGGCAGGGCGGCCCGGAACGCCGGCCAGGCGGCGGCGACATCGCCCCGGCCGTTCCAGGCGCGGAAAAAGTCAGCCGTGGCGGCACGCCGCTCCGGCGATAGTCCGCTTGAATACACTGCGAGAAACGCGTCGATCTTCGGCCAGTGGGCGCCATCGGCCTGGGAATACGCCTGCCAGACGAACGGACGTCGTGCCCACTGGGCGCGCACGAAGGAATCCTCGCCGCGCACGAAATTCAGATCGCAGGCCCCGAGTAATCGGTCGTAGTCCGGCTGCGGCACGAACGGCAGGGCGGTCAGTTCCAGCGCGCCACGTCGCGCTGTGTCGCCTGGCTCGAAGCCTGTGCCGAGCCATCTCGACACTTGCTTGCGCGGCAGGCCGTCGGTCACGCGGCAGACGACAGGCTCACCACCGCCCGCCCAGACGTCCAGCAACGCCGGCAGGGCGGGATTGTCGTAACAGAACATCGATATCGCCAGAGCGCTGCCAATGCCGCGCTGGCCGAAATCGGCATCCCGCTCCCGGATCAACCCGCCGGTACCCGCGACAAATCCCGGAAAGAAGAAATGCTTGGGCAGTGGCAGGGTGGGATGAGGCGAGAGCTGACCATGACAGCCCGGCACCCAGTCCTCCGCCGACAGGTATTCGAGGTTGATCCAGACCGGTGGCCGGGGCTGGGCCGCCATGCGCTCGACATGACGCGGCGGCAGTTCGCAGGCGAAGGCCTCGATGACGACCTGCGCGGCTTCGACGTCCGGAAATTCGCCCTGCCAGCGATGGACTGCCACCGCAACGCCGGCGCGATCCGGCGCCAGCGCGGCGAGCGGTGCCGGATCGTCGATCCACAGGCGAACCTGCCAGCCGAATTCAACCGCCAACTGGCGCGCCAGCCGCCAGCAGACGCCGGCATCGCCCAGATTGTCGACCACGCGGCAGAAGAGGTCGCAGCTGATCCCCATGCGGTATCCTAGCCCAATGCTCGAAGAATGCGCCTCATGTCCGCGCCTCGCCGGTTTCCTGGCCGAAGTGCGCCATCAGCACCCCGGCTACCACGCCCGGCCGGTGCTGCCTTTCGGCGATCCCCGTGCGAGACTCCTGATCGTCGGCCTCGCACCGGGCATGCATGGCGCCAACCGCAGCGGCCGGCCGTTCACCGGCGATCATGCCGGCATCCTGCTGTACGAAACACTGCATGCCTTCGGCTTGGCCAGCCGCCCGGTGTCGGTGGCGCGCGACGATGGCCTGGAACTGATCGATTGCCGCATCACCAACGCCGTCAAGTGCCTGCCGCCGCAGAACAAGCCGGAACCGGCCGAGATCAGGACTTGCAACCGCCATCTCGCCGAGGAGATCGCCGCCTCGCCAGACGTGCGCGTGATCCTGGCGCTGGGCCAGATCGCGCACAAGGCGGTGCTGCTGGCGCTGGGCATGAAGCAGGGCGCCTGCGCCTTCGGCCACGGCGCCCGGCATGCCCTGACCGAGGGGCGCGTGCTGATCGACTCCTACCATTGCAGCCGCTACAACACGCAGACGCGGCGTCTCACCACGGCTGACTTTCACGATGTGTTCCGGAATATCCGCGCCGAACTCGGCTGAAGCGTTCGACGCGAAGGAATTCCTCGCCACGCTGACTGAATCGCCGGGCGTCTATCGCATGCTCGACGCCGCCGACCGCGTGCTCTACGTCGGCAAGGCGAAAAACCTCAAGAAGCGCGTTTCGTCCTACTTCCAGAAGACCGGCCAGAGTCCGCGCATCATCCTCATGCTGCAACAGGTGGCGAACGTCGAGACCACGGCGACACGCTCCGAGGCCGAGGCGCTGATCCTCGAAAACACGCTGATCAAGAAGCTCGCGCCGAAATACAACATTCTTTTCCGCGACGACAAGTCCTATCCGTACATCTGCCTGTCGGGCCACGAGTTCCCGCGCCTGGCCTTCCATCGTGGCACTTTCGACAGGAAGTCGCTGTACTTCGGCCCGTTTCCGAGCGGGCTGGCGGTGAGGGAAAGCATCCATCTCCTGCAGAAGACATTCCTGCTGCGTACCTGCGAGGATGCCGTCTTCGCGCATCGTTCGCGGCCGTGCCTGATGCACCAGATCAAGCGCTGCAAGGCGCCCTGCGTGGGCCTCGTCTCGCAAGAGGAGTACGCGCACGATCTGCGCCTCGCGGCACTGTTTCTGCGCGGCCGTCAATCGGAGGTGATTGACGGTCTGACCGAACGCATGCAGGCCGCCGCCGAGGGACTGCGCTTCGAGGAGGCGGCGGCGCTGCGCGACCAGATCCGTTCGCTGCAGGCGGTGCTGCACCGACAGTACGTCAGTTCGACCGGCGAGGAAAATGCGGACATCCTGGCCATCGTGGTGGCGCGCGGCGAACCCTGCGTGAACCTCGCCATGGTGCGAGGCGGCCTCCACCTCGGCGACCGCGCCTGCTTCCCCGCGCAAAGCGCGGAGGCGGACATCGAGCCGGGCGAAGCGCTCGTTGCCTTCATGAGCCAGCATTATCTCGATCATCCACCGCCAAAACGGATCATCGTCGGCGTGGCGCTCACCGATGACCCAGGTGTCAAGTCGGTCATCGCGACCCCGAAAAACGAAATGGAGCGCGCCTGGCTGACCATGGCCGAAAAGAACGCATGGCTGGCCATCGAATCACGGCGTCAGTCGAGGTTGCGCGCCGGCGGCCGCCTGGTGGTATTGCAGGAAGCACTGGGCCTGCCCGAATCGCCACGACGCATCGAGTGTTTCGACATCAGCCACACGATGGGCGAGGGGACGGTGGCATCTTGCGTGGTCTGCGTCGACGGTGCCATGAAAAAGAGCGAATACCGCCGCTTCAATATCGCCGGCATCGCGCCGGGCGACGACTACGCGGCGATGCGACAGGCGCTGACCCGACGCTACGAGAAGGTGGCGACCGGCGAAAGCGCTGCGCCCGACCTGATCCTGATCGACGGCGGCAAGGGCCAGCATCGGGTCGCCCGTGAAGTCATCGCCGAAATCGGCCTCGACCATCTGGCGTCCGTCGGCGTTGCTAAAGGCGAGGAACGGAAGGCCGGGTTGGAAACGCTGTTCGTCCATGGGCGCGCCGAGCCGCTACAATTGGCTCCCGATCACACCGGTTTCCACCTGATTCAGGAAATCCGCGACGAGGCGCACCGCTTCGCCATCGCCGGTCATCGGGCGCGACGGGCCAAGGCGCGCGGCCGCTCGAAGCTGGAGGACGTGCCGGGCATCGGGCCGGCGAAGCGACGCAGCCTTCTGGCGCATTTCGGCGGACTTGACGGAGTCATGGCGGCAACGGTGGAAGATCTGCGCCGGGCCGACGGAATTTCCCGGAAGATGGCGCAAACCATTTACGACCACCTGCATAGCCGCTGACGATGCCGCTCAACGTACCGAACCTGCTGACCTGGGCGCGTATCCTGATGATTCCCATCTTTGTCGGCGTGTTCTATTCACCCTGGGACTGGCCGCCTGCCGCTGATCGAAACCACTGGGCCACCGTCATATTCGTCGCCGCCGCCGTGACCGACGCCTTCGACGGCTGGCTGGCGCGCAAGCTGGGCCAGACCTCGGCGTTTGGTGCGTTCCTGGATCCCGTGGCCGACAAATTGATGGTCGCCGCCGCGCTGGCCATCTTGATCCAGCTCGGCCGCGTCGACGCCGTCATCGCGATCATCATCATCGGCCGCGAGATCGCCATCTCCGCGCTGCGCGAATGGATGGCCAAGATCGGCGCGGCGAAGAGCATTGCCGTCTCCTTCATCGGCAAACTCAAGACCACCGCGCAATTGATCGCCCTGCCGATGCTGCTCTACCATGATCGCCTCGGCCCGCTGGAGCCGCAAACCCTGGGCACCTGGTTGATTTACCTGGCGGCATTTCTGACGCTCTGGTCGATGGCGTACTATCTGCGCAAAGCGTGGCCGGAGATATCGGCGCGTGTGCGTTGACACTCGGAGGAGCCCGGATATAATGCGCCTCCATTCTGCGGGAGTAGCTCAGTTGGTAGAGCGCAACCTTGCCAAGGTTGAGGTCGAGAGTTCGAGACTCTTCTCCCGCTCCAGAATTTTGGGGGAAAGCCGTGCTTTCCCCCATTTAGTTTCCAGCCCCGTTATTCGGGCGTGGCGCGATGGCAGAGTGGTTATGCAGCGGCCTGCAAAGCCGTCTACGTCGGTTCGATTCCGGCTCGCGCCTCCAGCGGTTCCCCCAATTCCCAAGTGTTATGCCCGGATGGTGAAATTGGTAGACACAAGGGACTTAAAATCCCTCGGCGCAAGCCGTACCGGTTCGATTCCGGTTCCGGGCACCAATGTCCTTCGCCATGATCGTTCTGAATCTGCTCTGTAGCGCCGGTCACAAGTTCGAAGGCTGGTTCGCCTCGGTCAGTTCGTTCGACGAGCAACTCGCGCGCGGGCTGGTTGCATGTCCGCATTGCAACGGCCGCGGTGTGGAACGCCTGCCGACGGCGCCGCGACTCGTCCGCACCCGCGCTGGGCAGCCCGAGGCAGATCGAGCGGTCGATCATGGTGAGTTGGCAACAGTGATGGACATGCTTCGCAACCTGGCCGACGCCAGCGAGGACGTGGGCGATCGGTTCCCCGACGAGGCGCGGCGCATGCACTACCGGGAGGTACCGGTTCGTCCCATTCGGGGCCAGGCTACCCTCGGCGACACCAAGGAATTGATTGAGGAGGGGATACACCTCCTTCCCGTGCCCAAGCGACGACATTAGTTCGCCCCAGCGTCATTGTTAGTATCATTTATTTGACATAATACACATT
>OEIV010000646.1_pt1 | contig 18120 bp, 14 predicted proteins | sample 1539231 | NCBI WGS metagenome assembly OEIV01 (sample SAMN03794762, study PRJEB22550) | activated sludge metagenome | feature: wastewater treatment plant; material: activated sludge; isolation source: Wastewater treatment plant of a petroleum refinery complex | place: Argentina: Buenos Aires ...
CCCAACTCCTAAATAACTGCCATAATGTATAATGAACTAACGCAAATAAAATAAATTAATTAAAAAAAGGCAAGAGGTAAAAAGAATATATTTTTTCTCTGAAAATAAATTAATCATCAACATTCAACTAAATAATTCGAGTATATGATAAAACTAAAAGTGCTGCTGATACTAAACTTTTAATTAAAATATAATTAAAGTACTATAATCAATTAACTACGATACATTTTTATTATGCAAAACAATGAAATAAATAGTCTATACAAATCAGAAGATATATTAAGACAATTACAAAATGTTTCCAGCCTTCCCCCAATTCCTAAAGTACTTCAGGAAATATCACAATTATTCAATTCTCCAGATATTTCGTCTAAAAAAGTAGAAATGTTGGTTGAAAAAGATCCATCATTAACATTAAAGGTTTTGTCGGTTGCCAATTCTCCTCTTTATGGATTAAAAAGAAATGTAAATAGCATCGGTGCGGCAGTTTTGATACTTGGTATCCAAGAGATAAAATCAGTTGTAACTTCTGTAAGGCTTGCTGCAACACTTAAGATGAAAGCAGATACCTATTTTAACCCAGATAAATTCTTAAATCATTCTATGACCGTTGGAATACTTGCACAGAGAATGTCAAAGGATTTAGGTTTTAATTTTGATGGAGATGGTTTTGTAGCCGGCATGCTGCACGATATGGGAATACTTACGATTCACGAATTTTTTCCGAAAGAATTTCAGGAGATTGTTGATTATTCCATTCAGAATGGTACAACGTTTATAGAAGCTGAAAATAGTATTTTAGGATTATCACACCAGGAAATTGGCGAATTTCTTACCGAAAAATGGTCATTGCCTTCAGTTTTTTCTGATGCTCTACAATTTCATCATAATCCAGGCAACTCTAAGGAAAATAATTACCTTACTTCAATTTTACATATCGCCGACTATGCAACTTTTAAATTTGAGACAGATGATCTTCGATGGGATGATAACTACAAAATCGATAGTTCAACAATTGATTTATTAAACTTCTTATCAATTGAAGGTTTAAATGAATTTATTGAAGCCTACAAAGCTGATTATCTTGAAGTATCTAAATCAAAAATAATTTAATAAGATAAAATACAAGCTTACTCACATCTCCAATTTAATTTGGTTTTGTTTGGATTTGCCTTTTAGCTGTACGGCTTTAAATGTGATGTTTACCTGAGGCAGTCTTAATTCTTTCTTTTTGTTAAAGTATTCTTTAAGTGTTAGCAATTGCAATCGCGGAATTTTATAGCCAGGTATTTCTACAAAGCCTGCACCTGCAATTGTTTCTAACATCGGTCTTGTTGGTTCTGCAATTGTAAGGAATACACCAAGTTCGCATTTATGTTTATCCATTGCACCAAGCAAAGCATCTATATCTTTCGATTGAATGTTTACTCCGCCTTTAACAGAAAATGCAGCGCGTATAATGCTCTGATCTTTCGGGTCTGCCAGATATTGAGCTAATCCATCAACACCTTTATCTGCACCTTTTGTTCCGAATGTTGTAGAGAATACTTCAAACTCTGTAAGCCACCAATCCTGGAAAGCATTTGGATTCTGCTGCCATAATGCAATTGCACTTTGTTCATCCGTTGGTGTGCCTCTTACTTCAAACTTATTAAGGCTTTCTTCATACGTATCTTTTAATCTTCGCTTGATAAGTGAAATTGCAATTGGAGAAATATCAATTCCAATCCAGTTGCGATGCAGACTTTCTGCCGCATCTACAGTTGTACCGCAACCGCAGAAACCATCAAGCACAGTATCGCCTTCGTTGCTGCTTGCTTTAATTATTCTTTCTAACAATGCTTTTGGTTTTTGTGTTGGATAGCCGAGACGTTCTGGTGATTTAGTGCCCATAAACGCTAAGTCTGTCCAAAGATTCGAAATAGGAGTCCCTTTTGTTTCATCAAAGTAAAGCTTATAAACTGGATTTTTTGCATTTGGATTAAATCTAGCTTCGCCCTTTGATAATAATTCTTCCAATCGTTCTTTCGAATAACTTCTTAAATCAGCCCATTTAAATCTATTTCCATTTTCATCGACCTTATCATATCGGCTTCTTTTGCACATTAAAAAGAAATTGTTCTGTTTTACCATAAAAAAGGATTATGTCTGTATTAGATGGATATTTTTTTGCAATCGTTTTACTACTTCCCGTACCGAACATTCTTTCCCAAACGATTTCGTTTATAAAATTCTTTGCACCAAAGATCACATCACAAACAGTTTTCAAATAATGGCTCATAGTTGGGTCGCAATGCAAATAAAAACTGCCGGTTGGTTTTAACACTCTATGCAGTTCAAGTATTCGTAAGGACATCATAGTTAAATAAGGAAAAGCGTGCGGTGAAACCTTTTGGTAAGTAAGCAGTAAGTAATAAAGGTTATCGGTTTTTAATGTGTGCAGTTCTGCAAGGGAATCGGTAATGTTCTTCAGTGTCCACGTATCTTCAAAGGCAATACGCTGTGTTTGTATTTCTTTATCATCAAAAAATATATTGTAATCGCGCTTGCTGTTAAACGGTGGGTCAATGTAAACTAAATCAATACTTTCATCAGGAACAGATTCTCGGAGTACGTTAAGGCAATCGCCCAGGTAAAGAGTGTTCATATCACACCAAATTGTTTAATGCAAACTTAAAGTATATAAATGGAATGCTCAAATGAGTAGACGAAATTTGCGAAGGAACATATTTAATAAAGTCAGTTAATCTTCGATTATACTTGGGCAGGATAAATGTTTTGTATATTATTTAGCATAACTATTAAAAGTTATTGATTATTTATTATTAAAGGCTATGATTGAAATAAAAAAAATAGAAAATAAATTTACTGTAATTGCATTAACTTATATTGTAATTGCACTGGTTGGTTATTTCGATTATATAACCGGGGAGGAATTATCTTTTTCATTTTTTTACTTAATACCTATATCCTTTCTGGCACTTTACAAACGTATAACAATAATACCAATAATAATAGGTGCTGTATTTGCATCTGTACTGTGGTTTTTTGCAGAGTTTTTAACAAGACAGTACTCGAGTGTATTTTTTCCTATATGGAATGCAGGTGTAAGACTTGCAATTTTCTTAATAATCGGCTGGATGCTTTATTACCTTAAAGAAAAACAAAAGCAGTTAAACACTCTTAATGATAAGCTTACTACATTGAACTTTGAAAAAAACACATTCATTGGTGTAGCAGCACACGACTTAAGAAATCCTATTGGCGGAGTTTATGCATTATCAGAAAATCTATTTGATGATTATAATGAAATGAATGATGAAGAAATTAAAGATACTTTGAGCCTTATTAAAGAATTCAGTAACAACTCACTATCCATTATAAGCAACTTATTAGATGTTTCTAAAATTGAATCTGGCAAAGTAGATCTTAATGTAAAAGAATATGATTATATAAGCTTTATAAAAGAACATATAACACTTAATCAGATAATTGCAAATCATAAAAACATAAAAATTGGTTATCTCTTTCCAGAATTTGATGTAAAATTAAAATTTGATTACTCACGTCTTGGTGAAGTAATAGATAACTTACTTACTAATGCAATAAAATATTCAAACCCTGCAAGCAACATTACCGTAAAAATTTCCGGTAATCCTGGGAATATAATTTTAACTGAAGTTATTGATAATGGAATAGGAATACCAAAAGATGAACAGGAGAGATTATTTAATTACTTTGAAAAAACGAGTTCAAGGCCAACCGCGGGTGAAACAAGTACAGGTTTAGGTTTAGCAATCGCAAAGAAGATGATAATTTTACATAATGGAACTATTGGGATGAAAGATAACGAACCCTATGGATGTAATTTTTATTATACTCTTCCACTATAATTAACGCCCATATCTCACCAAATTGTTTTTAAATCGACCTCATCCCTGCCTACCGGCAGGCAGGCTAAATCCTTCTCCTTTTAAAGGAGGTGGACTTTTAAAAAAAGGGTGAGGTTGTTTGTTCAAAAATATTAATAATAAAATTATAACAATATTACAAAGTCTGTTCTGTTCTAGCGGTGTATATTACAACCGTTAAAGTTATAACAGCAGACACAAGTAAACCAATATCCTGCAATATTCCAAGTTTAAGTGCCGCAGTAAAACCAATAAGTGCCCAAAGTACAGGTATAATAAATAAAACTTTATTTAGTCTGCCATTTAATAAAAGTAATAATCCAAAAGTAAAAATTGTTGTTGGGCAAGGTAACCCGAAAGTTGGAGTATTTGGATAATAATGCCCAAGTGCATAACCCAGTAAAGGATAAAATATCAGCGCATATAAAAAGAGAATTATTGCTGTAATGCCTTTAATATTATTAACATACTTAAAGTTTAATTCATCACGGGCAATTCCAAAAAAGAAAAAAAGAAATCCCTGCAGAACAAACAAGCCTGCAAAAAAATATGCAAGCGGGTTGATAACAGTAAAAAATGTAAAGTGATAAACTATTCCCATCCAAAACCAATGAAACGTAAGCATAGCTGAAATAATTTTGTCTGAATTTTTAGTTTTATTAACTGCCAGATAGATTGAGATAACAGCAAGTACTAATAAAATAAATTGTGCTGGCCAAACGGTAAGATTATAAGAACCAAACACATCAAGAAATTGATCAGTTGTAAAAGGAAGTTTCATATCATTATCATCAAATTGTTTAAAAAAATATCTTTAATAAAAACGGATGACAAGTAACGGTTTAAAATAAAAGATGACATCCTGCATTAAGATGTCATCAATTATTATCAATAAACAAAACTATTTTTGATTAATGATCTCATCTAAAAGTTTATGAAGTTCTTTTTGTGAAAACGGTTTCGAGATGTAATGCGTAAATCCCTTTGCAAGAAATTCTGTCTTATCTAATTCTGCTGCATAAGCTGTAACGGCAACCATCGGAATGTTTTTATAATAATCTATTTGTCTTATCCTTTGCATTAATTCAACACCATCCATACCACGACCAAGATTTATATCCAGCATAAGAATATCATATTCTTTTTTTGCAGTGTATTCTAAAGCAGTCGCAGCATTAATAGCGGTCTCAACATCATAAGCCGATCTTAAAATAATGCTTATAAACTCAAGCGCTACTGCATCATCTTCTACATATAATAATTTTGGTTTTACATTTGATTTTATTTTTTCTTCAGATTTTTTTACACGTACTATTTCTTTTCCTTCAGTTAGAATATCAGCATTTGATTTTGTTATTGGAAGACTGATTATAAAACTTGTACCCTTGTGTTCTTCGCTTATTAGCGCAATGGTACCGTTAAGTAATTCAACGTACCTTTTTGTAATAGTAAGCCCCAAACCCGTACCTTCAAATGATCTGTTATACCCTTCACTCACCTGCCGGAATTCCTGCCATACCAGGCTTTGCTTTTCCATAGGAATACCAATTCCTGTATCCTTAACGGTAATTAAAAGCCGCGCATCATCTTTATCTATTATTCTTTTTGCCGAAAGAGTGATGGTACCATTTTCGGTAAATTTAATTGCATTACTTACAAGATTATTCAGAATATCTTCAAGTAATTTTGGATCTGTGAGAACTGTCAAATTATCTTCTTCAACACTAGATGTAATAGTTGTGTTGTTAATCTTAGCTGAATTCGAATAAAAACTTTCGATGCTTTTTAACAATTTACAAACATCAACCTGTGTGTTTTTAACTTCTACTTTGTCAAACTCAATTCTGGAAATGTTTAATATTTTATTGAGGGTATCAGTCAATCTCTTTGATGATTTTAATATCTGTTCAGCGTACTCTCTTTCTTCTCTGTTTTCTAATGTTTCTTTCAATATTTCTGCAAAGCCTAAAATGCCAACAAACGGTGTACGTAATTCGTGACTCATATTTGCAAAGAAATATGACTTTAACTTAACCATCTCCTCAGCTTTTTCTTTTGCTTCTATTAGTTCCTGGGTCAATTTCTTCTGTTCAGTAACATCTTCTTTAACAGCAATAAATTTTTCAATTTCATTTTTATCGTTATGAATTGGTGAAATAGTTGCAGCTTCCCAGTAAAGTTCTCCATTTTTCTTTTTGTTGAAGAATTCACCCCGCCACTCATTACCATTTAATATAGTTTTCCACATTTCCTGGTAATCATCGGATGATTTTATACCTGATGAAAGAATTCTAGGATTTTTACCAATAACCTCATCAAGAGAGTATCCGGATACTTCTTCAAATTTAGGGTTAACATATTCGATATTGCCTTTAATATCTGTTATAACAATTGAAACCGGACTTTGCTCAACTGCACGCGAAAGATCTCTTAACTGGTTTTCTATCAGTTTACGTTTTGTAATGTTTGTTAACGTACCCAGCATACGTACAGGTGTGTTGTTAATATCTTTAATAAATGCGGCGTTATCTTCAACATAAATGTAATTACCGTTTTTTTGTTTAAAACGATATTCAACACGATAGTTAGTACCGTTGTTAATAGAGGATTTACAAATATTGATAACCCGATCCTTGTCCTCGGGATCTACCTGGTTATAAATATCATCTGCTACTGTATTAATAAATTCATCATACGTGTAACCGGTAACCTTTTCAACTGCACCCGCCCACTTGGTTTCTTTTGTTATCATATTATGATCATAAACTATTTCCCCGGTTTGCTCAGCAGTTAATCTATATGTTTCTTCACTCTTCTTTAAGGCATCTTCAATTTTCTTGCGTTCAGTAACATCATTTGCCATAACTAAACGCGCATTTCTGCCCATAAAGTTTAATCTATGAGAGTAAATATCTACGAATAGAATTTTTCCATCTTTAGTTCTATGTATCCAGTAACCTGATTTTTGGATAATTTCATCATTATTATGAACGGCGTTCTTTAATCTTTCGCGTTCTTCTTCCGGTCTTAAATCTAAAAGGGACATTGAGAGAAATTCTTCTCTTGTGTATCCATACTTATTAATCGCATATTCATTTACAGCAAGATATTCTAATGTATCAATATCATAAACCCACATTGGCTGCGGATTATTCTCAAACAAATATTTATAATTCTCTTCACTTACCCTTAGGGTTTCTTCAATTTTTTTACGTCCAGTAATATCCCTGATGGTTACGAGGTCAGCATCAGTTCCCTTAAAATTAATTCTTGTACCAAGAGCAGAAATCCATTTTTGTTCACCTTTAGATGTTCTGATCTCATAATCGCTGGTAATCGGTCCGCCGGATTCCAAAACTTCATTAAGTGCTTTGAATGCTTTTTTTACCTGATCTTCGGGCATAAACAACGAAAAGTTTTTACCAATTAAATTGACTGACTGATCAATATCCACTAGCTTATTACAAGCAGGATTTGCGAATAAAACAGAACCATCACTTGAAATAATTAATATTGGATCAATATTTTTGATTACAAGGTCATCGAACAATTCTGCATTTTCTTTTTCCAGGTTGCTTGCTCTTAACCGTTCGGTTACATCTCGACTAAATAATACAACACCATTTACGGCCGGATTATTCAGCATATTTACGCCTACAGTTTCAATAGAACATTTTGAACCATCTTTACAATAAACATTATACAGAGTTGGTATTCCAGAATTACTTGCTGCCATTACCTCTTTGAACTCAATAGCAACATTATTTTTATCTTCTTCAACAACAAATTCCAGAGGAGATCTGCCAATCATCTCCATTTCAGGATAACCAAGTATTTTAGTAACTGAAGGACTTTGATAAAATATTTTTCCGTTTCCGTCAACAATAATTATCATATCAGACAAACCGCGCACTATTGATGTAAATCTTTCTTCAGACTCTTTAAGTTCTGTAATATCTCTGAAAAATGATTGAATTGTTCTATCCGGCATTTGTTTCGAGACCATTTCAACATCAACAAGGTTGCCATCTTTTCTAATTATTGTTCGTTCTTTCTTTACAATCTTTCCAGATCTTAATAAATCAAATTGTAATGGGTTGGTTTCAAGAACTTTCTGAGGAAACAATTCCTTAAGATTCATTTTAAGAAGTTCTTCTCTAGTATAACCTGTAAGTTCTGTGGATTTGTTATTAACAGTAATTAATCGTGTGGATTGATCACACTGAAAAAAAGCGTCCGTAGCAAAATCCAGAAGCATTCTATACTTTTCTTCATTAGCTCTAAGTGAGTCTTCATAACTTTTACGATCAGTAATATCACTAAATATACAATGGGTCTGTTTAAAGTTGCCTAGTTTATCGTGTCCAATCTTCCCCTCATAACTAACAAACATATGAGTGCCATCTTTACGAATCATTTCAAATTCAAAATTGTGAATCTCACCTATTTTTAAAAAATATGGGAATCTGCTTTTTATTAATTCACCCGATTGGGTTGTCATAAATTCTGAGAAATGATGTCCTATAACTTCATCACGCTCGTAACCAAGTGATTGAAGCCATGTCTGATTAACATCAATCAAGTTGCCATTTATGTCCAGTGACTGGTAGCTGAGGGGAGCATTTTCATATAATAATCTAAAGCGTTCTTCGCTTTCAATCATCATTTTTTCCTGAGCACGCTCTTCTGTCTGATCCCTGAATACAAGTACGACACCAATAACTTTATTATCATCATTTTTTATCGGGGAGCCGCTGTCTGAAATCGGAACTTGCTTTCCATCCTTCCTGATAAGTAATGTATGATTCGCCAGTCCTACTATAAAACCTTCTCTTAATATAGTTTCAACCGGATTTTCGACAGGAAGCATTGTGTCTTCATTAATAATTTTAAAGACTTCTCTTAAAAATTTTCCTTTCACTTCACTTTCTTTCCATCCAGTAATTTCTGAGGCGATATTATTCATATTCATAATCTTGCCATCAGAATCGGTTGTAATAACCCCATCACCAATACTGTAAAGTGTAGTACGGAAAAGTTTTTCACTTTCTTTTAACGTATTAATAAAATCTAAATTCTGTTCCTGATCAAGAAGTATTCTTCCAATTAAAACAGTAACTAAAGGATAAATACCAATAATTGTTAAAGCTATAGTCTTATAAGTTTCGGCAATGTTTTTTGAAGGGAGAGTTAAAATGAACAATAACATAAAGATGTGAACAATTATGCCGATTAGGTAAAATTCCCATACCTGAACTTTATTATCTGTTTTTTTTCTTCTGTAGTTATGGAAAAAATAGCCAATTAAGTATGAAGAGAGAATAACAAGAATCCCCATAATAGCACCGCCGCCGCCAATACTAAGTCTGTATCCTGCGGCCATTATTGCAGCAATTAATCCGGAAAGAGGTCCAAAAAATAAAGCGCATAAACTAATTACAATTGATCTTCCATCAAAAATAATTCCCTCAGCAAAATTAAATGGATACAACATTCCAATAATTGCTGTTATACCAAATAATAATCCTTGAAAAATTTTGCCGGTTATTGCAGTCTTACTAAAACGTGTACTTAAAAACCCTGATAATACACTTAATGCGACAAGTACAGATAAATTATATATCAATTCAATTACTATCATATACACCTATAGGATATCTAATTCAAAAATATTCATTATTCTGTAATATTACTATACAATACAGAACCTGTCTAATGTTAAATGATTAAAAAATTCTAATATTATTATCGCTAATTTCTTTTGATTATTTACTTTAAATTTTTTATATAAATCAGGCAGCATTAAACTAATAGAGTTTCTAAATTATCAAAATTAACCTGAATAATGACTGCTGATGTTAATTTAAAGCTAATTATCTCAAGTATTATTGTAATCAGAATATTAGAACTTTTGATTATAAAATGGCATGAATAAAAAAATGACATCTTCTAAAAAGATATCATTTCTGAACTGTATAAAACGGGTTTGTTAATTAGTTGGTCCAACTTTTCTTGTAACTTCAATACCAAGCTGTTCCATCCTGTAGCGAAGTTTCGATCTGGAAAGTCCAAGAACTTCTGCTGCTTTAACCTGGTTACCATTAGTTATTCGTAAAGTGTCTTCAATAAGTTTTCTTAAAACAAGCTCAATTTTAATTCCCTTTGATGGAACTTTTAGTACAAATTCATCTCCTTGTTTTGCCGTAGTTTGTCCTTGCGGAATTAAAAATTGAAAGTGTCGGTCTTTAAGTTCGTCTTCTTCCAGCAATAGAGTAACTCGTTCCATAATATTTCTAAGTTCGCGGATATTCCCTTTCCAATAATAATCCTGAAGCAGTTCTAATGCAGAAGGTTCAATTCGCTTGATTTTTTTGTCAAACTTTTGTGCAAACTCGTTCAGAAATGCGTAAGCAAGAACTGGGATGTCTTCTTTTCGCTCCCTTAAAGGTGGGATATTTATGTTGCCAACATTTAATCTGTAAAAAAGGTCTTCACGAAAATTTCCTTTTTTAACTTCATCTTCCAGATTCTTATTTGTTGCGGCAAGTACTCGTACATCAACATTTATTTCTCTTTCACCGCCAACACGATAAAATTTCTTTTCCTGTAATACACGAAGCAGTTTAACCTGAAGGTCCTGCGAAAGTTCTCCAATTTCATCTAATAAAATTGTTCCGCCGGAAGCTAGCTCAAATTTTCCTAATTTAGTTTTTTGCTGAGCACCGGTAAACGCACCTTTTTCATGTCCAAACAATTCACTCTCAGCAAGCTCTCGCGGTATAGCTGAAACGTTAATTTGTATAAAAGGGCCATTTGCTCGCGGGCTGTTCTGATGAATGAATTTAGCAATCATTTCTTTGCCAGTACCACTTTCACCATCAATAAGTATAGTGGTATCCATACTCTTAGCTAATTTTTCCACAGCAGAAAGTATTTTTTTGATCTTGCTGCTTTTGCCAAAAAAATCTTTAGTAAGAATATCATCTTTAACCATTGCCTGCAGTTTATCCACTTCAGCTTTAAGATTAATATTTGAAAAAGCTTTTTCTACAATCAATCTTAACTGATCAATATCTACAGGTTTTAGAAGAAAATCGTAAGCACCAAGTTTCATAGCTTTAACTGCGATATTAACATCGCTGTAGCCTGTGATCATTATGACAGGTATACCAAAAAAGTTTTTTTGAAAATCTTTAAGCAGATCTAACCCGTTAACTGTTGTAAGATAAATATCTAATAATATAAGATCGGGTTCGTAAGATCTCACTTTTTCAACAGCAGCTTCGCCATCAAGACAATACTCAACTTCATATTCAAATTTTACTAAAACGCGGTGAAGTGTTCTGCAAACGAGTTCATCATCATCAATAATAAGAATTCTGTTGCTCATAGCTGTTTATTGTTTAAGTTAAATTTAATAAAGAACTTTGATCCTTGTCCGTAAGTACTTTTAAAATCAATATCAGCATCAAATTCATTTAATAGTTTTTTACAAACGCTAAGACCCAGTCCCGTTCCCTGTTTTTTACTTGTATAAAAATCTTCAAAGATTTTTTCTTTTTGTTCATCCTTTATGCCAACTCCGTTATCCTCAACCTCCCAATAGATAGATTTACTCTCATCGCTGTCATCCATATAAGATCTTACAAAAATAGTATTTCTTGTATTCTCAGCTTCAATAGCATTAGTGATAAGATTTAAAAATACCTGCAGAAGTTTATCTTTTTGAAAATATATCGATGGAAGATTTGGCTCAAGTTCAGTTTCTATATACATATTTATTCTGCAAGCATTACTTTGCATAATATTTACTGCTATCTGAGTAACATCATTAATAGAACATAATTCTGTTTCAAGATTATGCTTTTTAGAAAAGTCTGAGAAGTTCTGAATCAAAAACATCATTCTGTCTGTTGCTTCAGAACAGGATTGAATACTTTCGGCAGCATCATCAGAAACCTGAGATCTCATTGTGGAGAGATAGTCTAAGTTAAGTTTTAGTGCAAAGAGTGGATTTCTAATTTCGTGCACCAGGCTTGCGGAAAGTTTACCAAGCAATTGAAGTTTGTTATTAAGTATGTCTGTGTTGCTCATCTAATCCGCGAGCTGAAATTGATAAACGAAAATTATTTGTCTAAATATAAAAGATTAAATCAAATAAAAGAAGTATTGAGAAAGGAAATTAAAAGATCGGTAAATTATTTATTATTTACCGATCTCTTTTAAAATAGAATCTGCAACTTTGCCAAGCACTTCATCAGAGTTATAAAAACCGCTGTCAATCTTCTTTTGGATTTCTGCTAAGTTTTTAGTTTCGCCCGTATTTTGCATAGCTATTGCTTGTTTTGAAATTTCAATTTTATCTTTTTTAGTTACATCAGGGTTTTTACCTGATGATTTTTTAATTGGGTCATCATTTTTGTAAACTGATGATAATACGTTTCTTATTTCCATAACCTTACCTGTTGTAGATTGTCATTTTTTTCTGGTTCTGCGATAATTCTATTTCCTTCTGAACCAGCTTGAGCTTATTTGCCCAATCTTTAGTTACATTATCGTACTTTTCAGAAATAAGTTTAGCCATTTGAACAATTTTTTTGGATGGTGTAAAAAGGCCTAATTTTGAGCTGTTTTGGGACTTTATCTCCATAGCTTTCTGCATTTTTAATTTTGCAGAAATAAATTTTTGATTAAAATTATCTTCGGTTAACTCAGTTAGATCTTTATAAACCTCATCGAGTATATTTTCAATTTTTGTCACTTTACTGGTTGTCTGCTTATTTGTTTGCATCATATTTATGAGAAAAGATCACTACCGAATGAACCCGTTGAATTCAATAATGTGCTAAGTTGACTTTGTAATTGTATATATCTGTTTCTTAATACTTCGGAATCTTTCTCGATCTTTGTTTGAATCTTGGTTATAGAATCACTCGTCGATTTAATATTGCCATCAATTGTATTTTTCCTGGCTGTTAGATAACCGTTATAACCGGTATATGGTAATAATTTATTGTAAAGATTTGCAGCTATGCCGGAATCAGAATTAAATGTTTGTTCAACTTCTTCAATATTATTTTCAAGTGCATTGGTCAATTGAGACGAATCTGTAATTGAAAGTCCCGTATTGCTGTTAAAAGTAATTCCCATTTCTGTTAGAGAATTAATTGTACCAGAACCTAGGCTGCTAATTGGAGAATACGCAGTTGAACTTAATAAACTTAAAAGCGAACTGCCGGAAGCATCTCCCAAAAGTACGCCTCTTACTCCATCACTCGATGAAGTATTAGTTTTGATATAATTGTAAACATCATTAAACGAAGTAATAAATTCGTCTATTTTGGCTTTAACAGCTGCTACATCATTCGCAACATCAACAGTAACATCGTTATCATCAACAGCCATAACTGATTTTAGGCTTAATGTAACACCTGAAACAAGGTCCGAAATGCTGTTTGAATTTCTTTCAATATTTAAGCCATTGAATACAATTTTTGAATTTAGTATTGATGTGTTGTGCACATATCCGGCAGTATCTGCACCGCTTTCGTTTTGTATAAAAGCAGTTCTGGTTGTGCCGAGATTTAATCCGAACTGATCAAGCATTCCACCCGATAAATCCGAAAGTTCATCAATCTTAAACCCCGCCCCGGAGTTTTTAGCGGTCAATGAAATCTGAGATAACCCGTTTGAAGGAGAAAAAGAAGTTGCCGAAACAATTCCGGAAGCGCCTTTTTCCTGATCAACAGATATGCCCAATTCAGATACAAGTGTGCCGGTATCACCGCTTATAGAAATATATTTTGATGAATCTGTGACTGTTAACTTAAGGCTGACATTAGTACCATCAACGACCTTTTCAGCAGCTAAGCCAGAAACGTCTTCTAATTGTGTAATTATACTATCAATAACCTCATCGTATGTTCCGGCTGAATAATTTATTGTAGTTTCTGTTCCATTCAAATCAAATGTAAATGAGCCGGATGATAATGTACTTCCGGAAACTGAATCTGATTCCACAACTGCTTTATCATCATTTATTGCCTTAGCAACAATTACAGAAAGATCTTCAAAAGATATATTACCATCAGTAAAATCATCAGCCTCTAAAACAACTGATACATTACTTGTAAATTGCCCACCTTCACCATCGCCACCTTTAATCGCAAAAGTATAAGTGCCTGGTGTTGTGATGGTAGAAAAATCAGCAGAGTCTTTATCCAATGAAACAACTAAATCATTTTTCGCAAGCTGATTTACACGCAGAGCAAAAGCTCCTTTTTGAGCTGCAGTACTGGCGCTAACTGTAACTGCCGTTGTATTGCTTGAAGTCGCTTTCTTAACTGCAAACGCAGAAGAAGTTCCCGTCGCTTTTAAAATAGACATTTTACTTTTTAAAGCATCTACTTTGCTTAGTAAACCAGAATAGATGTTTGAAATGCTTGTATATTTTGTTTTGCGTGTTGCAAGGGGCGAAAGACGTTTTTGTGATTCAGTATTAATATATGAATTAACTAATGAATTTATTCCCGATGTTGTTAAAAGATCATAAGCCATAATAGAGCCTATTTATTCTGAATTGCCTGTAACCAGCTTTCTCTAAGCTCGGTTAATATTTTTGTAACTATATCAAAATTCTGTTTTCTTGCCTGATCCTGGCAGTACTGATAAAGTCCTATTAAATTAATTGCAAGTTCTTTATAGTTATCATCATCAAATCTTAACATCCCAATTAATTCTTGTATGGCGGTATTGGTTTTAATCATATCTTTTTTTTCAGATTGAACAACAGCAAAATCAAAAATCTTTATTAAAAGTTGTTCCGGTGTAGCATTAAGAATTTGATTTGCCAGATAAGGATTTAGTTTACTTCTATTTTGCACAGCAGCCTGATACATTTTTTATTTTCCCAGTTCTTTGTAAAAAAACCCCCGGAGCTTATCCTCCGGGGGAACACCCAGTTAATTTATATTAAGATCATCGAAATAAGGATAGAAGACTTTGTGGAGCTGCGTTAAGTGTACCTAACATTGCTGTTCCAATTTGTGTTCCTATCTGACCTTTGGTAGCATTCAACTGTTCCATTGCCATATCTGCATCGAATATACTTGAAATCAATGCTGTGTTATTTGCAATTGAAGAAGTAAGATATTCTTCTCTTGAAGCAAAAGTTTGGCTGTAGTTACCAATGTAACCTAAAGCTGTTTTTACATCTGCTTGGAATGCTGTAACATCCTGTGTAAGTGATCCAGCGTTTCCTAATTTAACTGCATCCAAAGCTGCCTGGTTACCAGTTACATCCAATTGCGCACCTATGTTGATAACTGACGCAGCTGATCCACCTGAACCGAATGAACTAGCAGCACTTGCAAGTACATCTGATCCGTTAATCTTGGTATTAGAAAGAATACTTTGAATTTCATCAGCGATAGCTTTTATATCGCCTTGAATACTTGTAGCACTCTTCAATGGATCTTTTGCATCTTCTTGTTTTGCAATGATCTGATTTAATTTGTCGTCAACAAGTATTAAAGCAGATTCAGCAGTTGATAACCAGTTCTTACCTGAAGAAATGTTATTCAACTGAGCTTTCATCTTTAAGTTGCCTGCTTCTAACTCTTTTCCAACTTTAAAACCAGATGTATCATCGCCTACACTGTTGATTTTCTTCATTGTAGCAAGACGTAACTGAGCTTTGTTGGTGCTTGCACTAGTTTTTGCTAATGCGTTGTATGCATTAAATGCATCAAGGTTGGTGTTAATTTGAAAAGCCATGAGAACCTCCGTGTTATTTTAATCAAGCATCCTTGCTTGATTGTTTGTTAATGTTGTTTGTTAAAAGAACTTTTTGTGTTCAATTAGATTATCGTAGGTACTTTAGAAATGTTTAGAGTTGTATAAAATATTTTTTAATCTGCGGATTTTATGAAGCAGATGCTGAAAGGATTGGATTAAGTTTTTCTCTTAAAATATCAATTTTTTGTTTTATTTGAGGTTTGTCTGAACAATTTGCCTTAAGCTGATCAAAGTACATTTTTACACCCTCATAATCACTTTTTGAAATGTATATAGAAATCAAGTTGATATAAACAGCCGGATCTTTTTCATATTCTAAAGATCTATTAAATAGCTCAATAGCTTTTTCTTGATCGGAATTGATATATAATTGTGCAAGATTTTTATAAATATTTACAGACTCAGGAAAACTTTGAAGCATTAAACTAAGAGTTGATATAACTATTAAATCATCTTTACACAATTTTATTATTTCTGCAATACTATTTAGATGTATAGAATTCAGAATTTCTTTAAGCAGTTCGGAATCCGATTCTTTAATAGAAAAGTTTAAAAAAAGATTTTCAAAAAATGGTTGAACTCTTTCAATTTCAATCTGTTTTTCTTTTGAAATATTATTAGACAATTCCGTAATTAGTTTTTCAGCATCCGTTTTCTTATCCAATTTTAAACTAAGATTTATTGCACGCAAGTACAAATCTGTTTGATCTAAAATGTTTTCACTTTCAATTTTACTTTTTTTATCTAATAATTGTTTATTAGATGTAATGCAGAGCATTATAAATTTAAACGCTTCGCCAATATTGGCAACTCTTATGTTTATTAGATATAGCAGATAATTCAGTTCAGGCTTATCACTTAGTTTTTTATATGATTTTAATGCAAAACTGTTTGCTGAATTTAAATCATTCTTTTCATACTTAATTTGTGCCATATAAAACATTGCTAAACTAAGATCAGTGCCCGTGCTTAGTTTACTTTTCATTATATCATTTGCTCTTACTTCAGCTTCATCATATTTTTCCAAAGATATAAGTGTCTGAATAAGTTTTAGTTTATCATAGGCGTTACTTTTTTTATTCTCATTGGATAAAAGCAAAGATAAGTTGCGTTCCTTCTTTTTTTGTAAACCTTCCTTATCAATGGCATAACCGTGATGAATGATTTCTATATCCGACTCAACAAGCGGTATTTTATTTTTTCTTAACGAATCAATTATTTGTTCGTGCACCTTACCTACAAATTCCACTCCAGAAACATTTGCAAACAAACGCGGATATTTCATTACGCTTTCATTTGTGCTTGCTGAACCAAGACTTTTTACTGTGCAGTTTACTCCCGCACGTTTGTGTAATTTATACTTTTTAACTTCCTCGATAGAATCAGGACTCAATTCTTCATCAGCGTCAAGATATAGAATCCAATCGCCGGTACATTTACTCAATGCAAAATTCCTTGCAGCAGAAAAATCATTTACCCATTTAAAATGAAATATTTTAACACCGAATAATTCTGCAATCTCAACTGTTTTATCTGTAGATCCAGTATCAACCATAATAATTTCATCTGCAACATCTTTAACGGAAGAAAGACATCTTGCCAGATGTTTTTCTTCGTTCTTAACAATCATACATAAACTTAACTCTAGCATAGATTATTTTTCTGCTTCAATTATTTCGACTTCAACTTCAAATAAAGAATTATGCTCTGATGGAAATGCCAGAATTTCATTAACTGATTTTAATGCTTCCAATGCATTAATATTTTTGGAGTTATTTTTTATGGCCCACTCAAACATCGCCTTAGATTGCTCATACATTTCAGCTTGATAAAAAATTTGCCCCAACCCGAAACATGCTTCTGAAGATGATGGGTTAAGTTTTAAAGCTTCTTCAAAAAACATATTAGCTTTTTCAAGATCTTTTATGATCAAAGAAACATTAGCACTTAACAATAGTAGATCTTCTTTTGAAATTATTGAATAGGCTTTATCAGATATATCATATTTTTCAACTGCCAACCCAAGTTCCATTATAGCCAAGTCAAATTCTTTATCCTTAATATTATTTTGGGCACGTTCAAATAACTTTTTAAATTCATCATTATCTATAGAGATGAATAAATTCCTTGAATGATTAAATGGTTTTTGCTTCAGCCAGATTTCGTCAGGATCAGCACCCCATTTATCAACAAATATTTGATGATTGATGTTTAATCTTTCAGCATATTTTTTCTCACCATCAGCTTTAAAACTTTTGGATCCGTAGTGATGAATAAAAACATCCTGAGCAATAACAGTTTTATATCCTGCTAACTGGGCACGCAAACAAAAATCATCATCTTCAAAATTTCCTGGCGAAAAACGTTCGTCTAGTCCGCCAATTTTTTCAATCACTTCTCGTTTAATAAGCGT
>OEIV010000647.1_pt1 | contig 18104 bp, 35 predicted proteins | sample 1539231 | NCBI WGS metagenome assembly OEIV01 (sample SAMN03794762, study PRJEB22550) | activated sludge metagenome | feature: wastewater treatment plant; material: activated sludge; isolation source: Wastewater treatment plant of a petroleum refinery complex | place: Argentina: Buenos Aires ...
CACCCGCCCCGCCCCAACCCCCTTCCCCTTTCGGGCCCTCGGGGTGCCCCCCCCGACGCGGCCCCCGCCCGCCCACCCCCATCGCCGGACCCAGCTCGAACAATCCCGCCGGGCCCCGCCTCTCGAGCTTGCCGTCGACCACCCACCGCCGCACCGTCTGCCGAGGCACCGTCCGCCGCAGCACCACCTTGAGCGCCTGGACCAGCTCCCGCTCCGTGTAGAGCCGGGCCGCCAGTGTCTCGTGCGTCGCGGCCATGACCGCCGGCACATCGACGCACACCCCGCACGAGGCGCAGTTCTTCGGGTCCGCACCCCGCCGGGCATACACGCCGTCGCACTCGACGCCGGGCACATCGGACTGACACGGGCCGACGAACTCCTGCTCCTCCGGCCGGTCGACCATCCGCATCGACTTCTGGTGCAGCTCCCGGATCTCGTCGTAGGCATCGCGGGCCGGCTCGATCTGCGCCAGGTCCATCACGTGCTCCCGCAGCCAGACCGCCAGCGCGGCGACCGACCGACGTCGAGGATGCGGCAGCGGCAGCTGGCGGACCTCGCACACGTTCGACGTCCACGACATGAGCACCTCCCGCACTTCCCGGGCGAGCTCCGAGGCCGCAGGGTTGAACACCACCGGCGTCTCCGCGGCCTTGCGTTCCGACGGGCCCGTGTACCGGGTCTGCCGCGTGGTCACGTTCTCCAGCTCACGGGACAGCCACGCGAAGTCCCGCAGCCACGCCAACAGAGTCCGGCAGGACGCACGGTCCAGGTACAGATGATCGACTTCCGAGTTCATGTCTTCCTCTTCCGGCGACGCCCACGAGACCGGCGAGGGGCCGGGGAACTCTCGACAGGACCGTCACCCTGGGCAGGCGGGAACGGCGTAGCGACCCGTCCCCGCCCACCCCCACCCCACCCCACCCCACCCCGCCCGGGTATGCCCGGTTCCGTAGTCCCCTGGATTGGCCAGGATTGGTCAGGATTGGTCAGCGGTGGTGTGGTCGGCGGTGGGGCAGCTGGTTGCCGGTCGCTGTTCCCCGATGGTGTCGGGGCCGCGGTCTCGGTCTTGTCCCGGTCGCTGTCGCCCGTGGGGCGCGCGGGTGCCGGGGCTCGGTCGCTGTCGCCGCGGTGCGCGATTCCCCGGGGCCGGTCGCTGTCGCTGTCGCGCGCGATTCCCGGCTCCGGGTCGCTGGCACCGTGGTGCGCGGTTCCCGAGTCGTGGGTGGGTGCGTGCCCGGCCTGGGTGGCTGGTCGCTGGCGTCCGGTCGGCCCCGATGGCTTCGAGGACGAGGCGGTCACGGTGGTGCCGTGGGTCTTGGCCCAGGGCGAGGAGTTGATCCACTCGGCGGTGCGCTTCTTGTAGTAGGGCAGTGCCGGTGGCTCGAGGAGCGGGATCCTGCGGTCGGCGTCCGGGTCGTCACCACGGTCGCGGTTGCAGGCCCTGCAGCAGACGACGACGTTGCCGGGGTTGGCTTGGCCGTCGATGCCGTTGCGGTGGTCGTAGGTGCCGCCGCGTGCGCCGCGCTGGTCTCCCCAGTTGACGACCAGCCGGCAGTAGCGGCACTGGTCGCCGTCGCGGATGCGGACGGGCATGACCAGGTCGTGGTCGGAGAGGTCGCGCTTGCGCTGGTTGTCGCGGTCGACTTCTTCCTTCGACCGCATGTGCATGAACTTCTCGTCGTCGATCAGCTTCCACTGGCGGCGCCCGTCGATGTCGACGGGGATGGCCAGCTCGCAGTCCACCGCGATCTGGAGGAGCTCGGTGGCGCGGGCGCCCGCGATGAGACGGGCGGTGCCGAGGGAGACGATGTAGTCGGTGTAGTGGGCTGCGGCCTGGGTGGCGCAGCGGGCGAGGAATCCGAACATCTCGTTCGTGAGACGGTCGTCCCAGTCGTTGTGCTCGTCGACCCGGAGGAACGCCGGGTAGGTGGCCGCTTCGTCGCCGACCTTCAACCACGCCATCAGCGCTCACCACCGGAACGGAGCTGCGCGGGGCGGGTTGGTCGAGACACGGGGCACCAACTTTCAGACGAGACGACAGGCGAGACGGATCATGCGGGTCGGGTGGGGATCGGGGCGGCGGGCGGCCGGTCATTCTGGCCCCCTCGGGGGGGTCTTGCCGTGACGCTCGTCGTGATCGGCGCGGAGGCAGACGTGGGGGCGGTCGGGGCGCATGACGCACGGGTCCGGGTCCGGGTACGGGTGCATCCCCGCGAATCGACTGCGGGCGAAGTGGACGTCGTCCAACTGGTTCTCGTACTTGGCAGCGATCCTGCGGCCGGCTTCTAGGCGGAGAGCCCAGTAGATCGCCGCGGTACGGGGTGTCATCGCCAGCACCCCCCGCGGGACCTGGGGCACTTCGTCGGTCACGGCTCGTGCCTTCCTCGTCGTCAGCCCGCCAGGCCGGTCTGCTGTAGCCGTCGCAACCAAGGCCTGGACGCTCGTGGTCGAGAGCGTCCTCGCTGCCGTACATTCGGACGCCTAGCCACTGAGTGGTCATGTACGTGTGCGATGCGCAGCCCCGGCAGATGAAGTAGACGCGGCCCTCGTGGATGTCAGGCTGCCGAACCTGCACACGCCCGTACTCGTCCAGGAGCTGGGTCTCGAACACCATCGACACCGACTCCCACACGTGGTCGCAGTCGCGCGGTGCCGCGAACTCGGTCGGGAACCCTAGGCCGCTCATCGCTGCCCCCATTCGTAGCCACACCCGGTGCAGATGCGGATGACGTCGAACGGCCGCTCGTCCCAACGGTCGTAGATGTCGGGGTCGACCCACTCGCGGACCACGCCGCCGCCGAACCTGAGCACCTGGTGCACGGTGCCGTCGGACGGCTGGACGATCCGCGGGGCTGCCGGGTTCGGGACGCGCATCGGGTGCACGTCGCAGACGTGGCAGTGGGGGCACATGGCGCCGGCGGTGAACGGGCCACCGTCACGCTGACGATCCGGGGCGGTCATGACGCCTCCCAATCGGTCGTGTAGGTGGCGACGGTCCGTGACACGCGGTGGTACCGCTCAACAGCCAGCGTCCCAACGGCTACTGAGCCGAGGAACAATTCACCATGGATACGAGCGACCAGACCGCCGCTAGCAACGCTACGGAAAGCGATGATTGAATTGCTGCGATGCCGACGGCGCTTGGCACCTACAGATCCCAGATGGTTTCACAATCTAGTCTCCTTCGACGCACCATTTACATCATTGGGAATCACTCCTTTAGACCGTGCGATCAAGCGGCATTGCACCTCGGGCAGTTGACGAGGTCCGCCGCAGGGCTGCTGTCGGCGTGTTGGGCGTCCGCGTGAGAAGCCGCAGGAAGGAACAGGCCGGGCCGATCCGCGACGGCTTGCGACCGGGAGTACATGCCGCCTCGCGCGCCCTCAAATGCGCAATTCCAAGCCGCGAGTTCCTGGCCGAACTCCAACGCAGTGGTGACGGATGTGACAGATGCAGCGTCCAGTGTCTCAACTCCACGGCTTGCAAGCTTTGCCAGGACTCCAGCGGTGCACCAGTCTCCAGATCCGCACGAGTCGCGCACGTCCGGAGCTGACGCAGCATTCAGCATTCGCCATCCTGGGTTGTGGCGATTGTGCGGGAGTCTGAATCGGAGACCTTCCGATCCCAGCGTCTGAATCTCGAGTCGAAGGTTGCCTGAGTGGTCGCCGGCCGCTAGATCGGCCATTCGTTGGTCGGCGTATTTCACGATGTGCGCGAGTCCGAGCGCTTCTTTGAACAGTCTCTCGTCCCCGCGCCCCGAGGGCTCAAACATGACGACGGCGCCGCCTTCGGAGGCTTGAGTCGCTAGTTCTAGAGCTCCTCGTGAGACGCGGTCGAAGAAGTACACCGAGGTTTCGGGGATGTACGGAACGACATGGTCAACGGCTTGACGGGTGATCGGCTTGAAGGACGGCAGCCAGCCACCGCAACGCAGGCACGACCAGGAGAATCTGTGGGTAGAGCCGCCACTGTTTGACGCCTTGATCTGCTGCACGATGATCGGGGTGCTGGCCGATGGGCGGCATTCCGCGAGATCGAGGTGGACGCCCCACCGTTTGAAGTCTGCTTTGACCCGTGCCGCGGCTGCGTCCTCGTTCAGGCGCGCAATCGGGTATGCGTCCCAACCTAGCCACGCAAGGATTGAGAGGACGTTTCCACAGGTTCCTCCTGCCCACGATCGCACCGGCGAATCGGGGTCGGCGCTCACCACGAGGTCCAAGGCGACCAGCCCGGTGCCCAGAATTTTCGGAGCCCGTTCAGGCATTTCTCAGACCTCTCTTCTCAGGGCCGGACGCCCACTACCGTACGCCTCGCCCTCGAGCCAAAGATGCACCAGGCCCGGACTGTCCGCAGTCTGGCTGTTTACGGATGGGGGCTCCGCGGGGGCTTCGAGTTCGTAGTCTTCAGCCTCAAGATAGGCGACGGGAAGATCCCGCTCCGTGCTGGCCATGAGGGCTCCGAGTGCCGTGAGCTTGCTACCTGTAGGCGACACGATGGTGGCGGAGCCTCCGCTGCCTTCGAAGACAGGCTTGCGCAGATCGTCGATGCGCAGGATGGTCCGATAGACGTCGAGGGGATCGTCCTCATCGGCGTACACGATGTTGCGGACATCGACATCCCAGGTGCTCAGTAATTCTTCTCGGTACTCGAGCGCTAGGTCGTCAGCCAACCTCGGATCTCGTGCGGGGAAGGGCAGGATGGGGCAAGTGTCGTCGGGCTGAACGAAGTCATAGATCCGGCGGATCTCCTGCTGCGCCCCCGAGGCAAGCTGCGGCATCCACAGCCTTGCAGGGTTCTGATCGCGGTCAAGGCCGAGTGCTCCGCTGAAGCCGTGGACCCACCCCGGGCGGTCCCCGGCAGTCCGCGTGATCCGCGCATCGATGCCTGGATCGTGGGTGACCGTGACGTGGAGATTCTTGGGTTGCAAGTTGCGGGCGAACTCCTCGACCAGGAGGCGCACGATCGGGAAGCTGGTTCCAATCGAAAGCGCACTGATGTCCACGATGACGTGCGCGCACCCGATGTACTGGTTGCCGACGCACTCGCGGGCGTTGCTCTCGGACGGGCGTAGGTCGACGTGGCCGTGCTTGTGCAGCCCGTCTCGCGTGTACCTGAGCCCCCATTCGGTGCGCTCTTCTCGGCGGCCTCGGTCTCCCAGGTCCAGGGGTAGCTCCCCGGTCACGCCTCGGCCCTCCCGTCACCCTCAGCACGGTCCACGGCGTCTTGCACCACGAACCCGGCGGCACGGAACATGGCCCGCGCCCGACCCCTGTACTGATCGCCCGTGTACTTGTCGGAGAACGGCATCCGGGCTGTCCGTTGCGCCGCCCAGTCGGTCTTGTACGCGAACTTGGCAGCGGCTTCGACCTGTTCGACAGTCACTTCTCGGAGTGGCGCGGGGGCGAGCAGCCCGTTCGTGGCGAGGGCTTCCGCGATCCAGTGCGGAGTGATCACCCCCTGCACGTCGAGGTGCATCCCGTCCGCCACGATGTCGGCCTGGTTCTCGATGGCTGCCCGGATCACGTCCGCCGCCTTCTCGATGGCGTGCTCCATGCCGGTCACCGCTGATCACCCCAGACCGTCAGGTGGCCGCTGATGCGGTTGCGGAACCTCGGAAGGCCGCCCGGTGCGTACCCGTCGAACACGAACAGGAACCGGTGCAGGAACGGGCATCGCTCGAGCCACATGCCGATCCGCTCATGAAGTGGATAGCTCACTGGTCCGCCTCCTGCCCGAGGATGTGGGCGGCGATGCGCCGGTACTCGTCGGCCACGGTCTCCCACCGGGCGTCCGGGGTCGCCGCCCGGTACAGTTCCCGCGCCTTGTCCTCGACCGGGTCGACGGGCTGCTCAGCCTCGACACCGAACAAGTCGCACACGGCGTCGGTGATTGCGTCTAGTCGTGAGTCGAAGAACCCGCCACCAGACCCGTGAACAACCTTCTCCACGTCCTCGCGTGTGACGGCGGTGCGGGCTTCCGCAGCCTCGGCGCGGTCCTGCCATTCCTGCGCCTTGATCGACCACTCCGATGCCCTTCCCTCAACCTTCGACACCTCCCGCTCGAGTTGCTTGGCGCGGGTGGCGGCGGTGTCGCGGGCGTTCTCGGCTTGCTCGGCGCGGGCGACCGCAGCATCACGCTCACGCTCGGCGCGGACGGCCCGGTCGAACGCCTCGCCCTTCACCCGCAACGACTCATCACGCTCACGCTCGGTGCGTGTGGCGCGTGCCGCCTCGAACGCGATGATCTCCGCGTAGTCCATGGCCGAGCGCTCCGGCTTGGGGTAGTGCTTGTTCAGCCAGTGCACGACCGTGTCGAGGACGCCATCCACGACGGGATCGTGCGCCACCTCCGCTGCTCCGATCCTCGGCAGGTCGTTGCGGGTCCACTGCCCGCCGGTGGGGGTCCGACCGGGATCGAGGGCCGCGGCGAGCTGAACCCGCTGGGCATCGGACAGGCGCGCCCAGATCGACGCGACCCCCTCAGGATGAACCACTCCGACGCCGAGTTTGCCAACCCTGATCTCGACATCGTTCTCGCTCGTGATTGTCGTGCTCATCGGAGGACCCTTCCGGTCTGGTAGTTCCACGTGCGGTTCAGGTGGTCGCGCTCCCGGGCCACGGCCTGACGGTCGCGGTGGAGGGCGCGGGATGCGCGGAGGTAGCGGACGGCGCCCACGACCACGAGTGCGACCACGGCGAGGAGCGATCCGATTACCACTGGGCACCTCCACACGCGAGGCGTCGCATGGTGGCCCAGCCGGACCACGCGGGCAGGTGCGGGATGCGGGCGAGCCAGATCATGGCCGGTCCACGTTCGGGACGAGGGCCTCAGGCTTGAAGATGACGCGGTACTGGCTCGTGGAGGCGGTGGTGCCCTCGAGGTGCTCGGCGACGTAGGTGACGTTGTCGGACAGTCCGAGGAAGTGCTTCTTGAACTCGTCCGGCCCGGTCTTGCAGGTGACCTCGAGCTGCGCGTCGGCGTGGCTGATCGAGCACTTGCCCTCGATGGTGAGCATGTACTTGTCGGTGATGCCGTTGTAGAAGATGATGCGGCGGTCGATCTCGAACTGGTCGGCGGCCTTGGACAGGTTCTCGGACGCGACGTCAGCGTCGGTCGAGCAGGCGGTCAGGGTGAGGGCCGCTGCGATGGCGGCGACTGCGGCGGTGAGGCGGGTTCGGGTCATCTCAAGCTCCTGGGGCGGGCTGGGTGGCTGCGGTGTTGGCGGCTTCGAGGCGGCGGCGGATCTCGTCCCGCACCGCCGGCAGGAGCGGCGAATCGGGGCCGAGGACGGCGATCGCGTCGACGAGGTCGGTGTTAGTCATCGCGGCCGCGACTTCGCGGCACGCCGTCTGGGCGGTCATGACGCCTTCTTGGCGGGGGAGTAGACCGCGGTGATTTCGTCGCGCACGGCGCGCGCGGCGAGGCGGAGGCCGTCGCCGACGGTCTTGTTCTGGGACATCGCCTGCTGCTCCATGCGGACGGCGAGCGCCTCGAAGGCCTTGCGGTCCCGGTTGCGGGCGTCGTCGCCGGCGTGGGCGGTGGCGTGGCCGACGGTGTCGAGCTTGCGGCGCAGCTCGCGGACGTCGCGCTGGGACTGGTTGAGGGCGTCTTTCTTGGCGGCGAGGGTCTCGCGGGTGTTCTCGAGGTCGCGGGTCGTCTGCGCGACTTCGGTCTCGAGTTCGACGACGCGGGCTGTGGTGTGGTCGTGCTTCTCGCGCTCGGCGGCGAGGGCGGTGGTCGACTTGGCGAGGAGGTCCTGGGTCTGGCCCAGGTCGGACTCGAGGTGGCTGATCCGCTGCTCGGCGTCGCGGGCCTTGCGGCGCTCACGCGGCGAGGGGGCGGTGTCGGTCTGGTGCGGGGTGAGGATTTCGGCGAGCTGGTCGCGCACCGCGGGGTCCTTGACGATGTAGGTGCTCATGGTCTGGTCCTGTGGTCGAGTTCGGCGAGGAGGTCGGTCTGCCCGGGGATGGGCGGGTGGTCGAGGGCGGCTTCGCGGCCGGCGATCCAGCGGAAGATCTGGGCCTGCCGGTCGGGCGGGAGGGAGGCCCACCAGGCGTCTGCGAGACGGGCCTGCGGGCTAGTCATCCTCTGCGGGCTGGTCGGCGTCGGCCATGAAGGCCTCGTACTCGTCGATGTGGGCTTCTTCGACGGTGGAGAGCGGGTAGTCGTAGTCGTCGACGAGGCCCTGGAGGTAGGCCACGGTTCCCTCGTCCCACGACTCGGGGATCGCGAGCGCGTCGTGGTCGCGGTCGTGGCCGATGTGGATCCACCAGGCGGCGAAGATCAGACGGTCGAGGGACCAGCCGGCGGGGTCGAAGGCCGGGTCGTCGGCGTCGAGCTCGGCGTCGGGGCCGGCGATGATCGGCGCCAGGCGTTGCCGGTTGCTGGCCATCCTGTACCCGTCGGGGTCCTCGGCGACGAGGTCGCGCAGCTGCCGCTCGCGTACGCCCGGCTCGGCGTGCATACCCTCGCGCCACTTCTCGTGCAGCCACCGGAAGCGGGCGGCCTGCGCGGTCTCCCGGTCGCGGCGCTCCTGCCGGTACTTGTCGTTCTGCTCCTCGCGGACAGCGCGGGCCGCGGCCTCGCGCGCCTCCTCGGCGGCGGTGTCCTCTTCGTTGTCCGCCGGGGTGTTCTCGGCGCTGACGAACGTGGTGCCCTCGGTGGGGTCTTCCTCGGCGCGTGGGCGGATCTGTACCCACTGGACGCGCGGTGCGGAGTTGCCGCCCCACGGTTGGTACTCGGCGACGTACACGCTGACCGTCGGGTCTGTGACGTCGTCGGGGCGCTGGGCGAGGAACAGGCGGACCTCGTCGGGGCCGGCGGCCGCGGGCCCGTCGGTGATGGTGGCTCCGGTCTCGGAGAGTTCGTCGAGGATGGTGTCGCGCTTGCGGTTGAACTCGGCCTCGGCGAGGGCCTTCTCCAGGGTGTAGCGGAAGTTCGGGGTACCGATGAACCTTTCGACGCGCTCGGCGAGCTCGTGGTTGCCGTCGAGCTTGGACAGGTGGAGTGCGTCGGCGATGGTGATCTGCCCGTCGTCGACGGCGGTGCGGGCCTTGTCGGTGAGGCCGGCGATCTGGGCGCGGTCCTTGACGTGCTTGGAGGTGCGGCCGATGGCCTTGGCGATCTTCGCGGGGGTGACGTCGAGGTCGAGCAACGCCTGGACGGCGTCGCCTTCCTCGGTGGGGGTGAGGTCGGTGCGGGCCATGTTCTCGGCGAGCATCGCCTCGAGCACCGCGGCTTCGGTGTCGAGGTCGTAGCGGATCACGCACGGCACCTCGGACCAGCCGAGGGACTGCACGGCGGCGAGGCGGCGGTGCCCCATGACGAGGGTGTAACCGGCCGCATCGTCGGCGGCGGCTGGTGCGACGACGAGGGGCTGGTGCAGGCCTCCGGACTTGATCGAGGCTGCGAGCTCGTCGACGCCGGTCACGGTGCGGCGGACGTTACGCGGATGCGGATGGACGTGGTCGATGTCGACGAGCGCAAACTCGGACGTGGTCGGGGTGGTGGTCATCGGGTGGTCTCCGTCAGGTGTGGTCGGCGGGCCGGGCAGGTCGCGAAGTGCGGCACCCACAGGCGGCTGGCGCGGTCGGCGGGGTAGCGGCGGGCCCGGTCGCGGGCCTCGTCCAGGTCGTGGCCGGACAGTTGCACCACGGTCGAGGTGCGGCGCCCGGTCGGTTCGGTGATGAAACGGCGGTGATAGATGCCCAGCTCTGGATCCGGAGACACGTCGAGCGGCACGGCCTTCCCCGAGGGGATGAGCGTGGCCCACGCGATCTCGTGGCCGCATTCGCGGCACCAGGCTGGGCGACCCATCAGGCGCCCTTGGCCAGTTCGGGGTGCGCGGGCCACCAGGCCTGCACCGGGAACTCGATCGTCGAGGTGTCGCACAGGCCGCCGTGTCCGGCCCAGTACACGCCGCCCGCGAGTGGCGACGACGCGCGCTGCGCGAGGGTGCCGATCTGGCCCCGGGCGTCAGCGATCACCGTGTGCGGCGGGCAGTCCCGCAGCTCGACGAGCGTGGCGACGGTGCGCACCTCTCCCTCGGTCACGACGCCGCCCCGAGCGCGGCCTCGACGGCGCGAGCCGTCGAGCAGGGATAGTCGGCGTTCGCGTATCCGACTTCGGCCGGGCCGTCGCCGGTTGCGCCGTCCTCGACGCGGGCGCACTCGGCGCACTGCATCCACTCAGTCACGTCGCTTGGGTCGCACTCGGTCGCCTCGACGGCTTCCGTGGTAGACCCCCAGGAGCGTTCCTCGAAGCCCCAAACGAGGTACCGCTGCACCGGCTTGTGCAGGTTGAGGACGGCGCGGACAGCGGCGACAAGGGCGGGCACGTCGGTACGGGCCGTGGAGCAGAACTCGGCGTCCTTGTCTGCCCGGGCCTGGATCTCGGTCAGGCGGTCGGCGGCGCTCACAGGAGGTCCTCGATCGGGAGCTGGGACAGGTTGACCGCGTCACGCCGCGCGTCGAGCTCCTCGTACAACTCGTGCAGGGTCTCGTCGATCTCCTGGTAGGAGGTGACCGGCTGCCAGTCGCGGCCGTCGATGTGCAGCTCGACGGTCTCGCCCCGGTCCAGCGCGCTGCGGGCGATGCTCTCGAGGTAGGACAGGTCGCCGTTGCCGATGGTGAAGCCGCTGCCGGAGCGTCGTAGGTAGATCATCGGAGTCCCTCCTGGTGCTCGGCGAGCAGCGCGAGGGCTTGCTCGGTTTCGGCGCGGAGCTGGTTGACGTCGATCACGGCGAGGACCTCGCGCGCCTCGGGCACGGTGCGGGCGTACGACGGCGCCGCGGTGATCGGGGTGGGGGCCGCGACGGCCGGCATCCCCTCGGCGCGGGGGCCACGTGCGGCCTGTCGCTCCGTTCCGGCCGTCGCGGGGTTCTGGAGCGCGTCGGCGGCGGCGGCCCACAGGGCGGCGCGCATCCGGGCCTCGCGCACGGTGGTGCCGGCGGGGGCGACGATGCGGTCTGATCCTGCCGACCGGACGTCGCCGGCGGCGTCGATGTACACGGCGACCATCACAGGCCCCCTGTCTTCGCGACGACGACCATCAGCAGGACGAACGCGACGACGATGCCGAGGGTGACGTAGAGGCAGAACTCGTCCTCTCGCAGCACCGGGCCGGCCGGGACCTCGGGCGCGGCGGGCGGCGCTGGGCGCGGGGCGGGGATCTCGCCGCGCCCGGCCTCGGTCGCGTACGGGAGCGCGGCCGGCAACGGCCGGTCTGGGCGGGTGTCGGTGCTCATCGGATCCTCCGGGGCAGGTGGCGGGACGGCTTGACGCCGGTCGCGCGTTCGATCTCGCTGTGGTTGTGGCCCGCCGCGACCAGGGCCGGGATGTAGTCGGCGATGGAGTCGGGGCCGCAGATGTCGTCGGGGACGGGCAGTCCGGCGACGATCAGTTCGCGGATCCGGCCGAGGACCACCCAGTCCGGCACGTCGGCGGTGAGGTCCCAGTGGATCGAGTGGGACGGAGCGAGGCTGGTGGCCGTGGTGGCGGTGGTCATGACGTCCTCCCGGCGAAGATGCAGATGTCGTCCAGCGCGACGGGCGCCAGGATCGTGCGGTGGTTGTGGTCTTGGATCCACACCATCGCCGCCCGTTCACGGGTCGGCAGGTGGGTGAATCGGTCGATGCCGCGCACCACGTGGTAGCGGCCGTAGGCGCGCGCGTAGGCGTGGTCCCCGGTGGTGATCTCGGTGGCGGGACGCATGTCGGGGGTCATCACTGCTCACCGCCTTCGGGGTTGAGCGCGGTGGCGGCCACGACCCAGTGCCACGATCCGGCGCGGATGCAGGCCACGCGGTGCTGGTCGTCGCCGTCGCCGTCGTAGAAGCGGAGCTCGGTGCCTTCGGGGCGGGCGTAGGTGGTGTGCCGCTCGGCCAGGACCCGGATGTCGGAGCCGTTGGAGCAGCGCACGATCCACGCGGTCTTGCCGCGCTCGGTGTGGGCGGGCATCGCCGCCGGCGACGGCAGGTCCTCACCGAACGACGGGACCGCGCAGTCGCGGTGCTCGGCGGTGAAGTCCTCGAGCATCCGGTGCTCGGCGTCCAGGGCGTCGGTGTCGACATCGTCGTCCGCGGCAGGCGCACCAGCCGCACCGCAGCCGGCGCCGCACTGCGTGCATTCGGCGTGCCAGTCGCCGTTCGACTTGGAGACGACGACGACCCTGCCGGTCTTGGTCATCTGGGACGGCACGGGCAGGACCATCGGGCCGCCGGCGAACTCTTCGGCCTCCACGACCGCGGCGAGGTTGTCGGGTGTGGTCATGACGTCATCTCCAGAAGCTGGGCGAGGGCCCGGCGGATCACCCGGCAGTCCTCGGCATCGGTGTCGTCCTGGCTGATCAGCGTCGCGACCGCGCTCAGCAGCCCGACGGCCTTCAACCCGGCAGGGGCGGCGCCTTCGATGGCGACCTTGAGGACCCTCGTGGCCGTGCCGCCGCACGCGCAGCCCTGCGGGTGCTCGTGGTCGGTGTCCTCGATCGTGGCGACGACCACGAGCGGATGCTCTGCGGTGTCGAGGAGTTCGTAGATCATGACGCCACCTCGAGGTCGAGGGTCTGCTCGAGGTCGGCGAGCTTGCGGCGCAGGAACGGGATCGCCGACGGGCGGGCGTAGGTGCGGTGCGACGGCATGGTCTCGCCGGTCTTCGGGTGCTTGTACGTGCTGAGCTTGACCTCGAAGTGGTGCGCGTACCGCTGGTACGGGAGGCGGTTCGACTGGAGCACCCCGAGCCTGCGGAGATCACGGAAGAGGATGTTCGGGCCCCAGCCGAGCGCCTTGGCGAGCTCCTGGAGCGAGAGCAGCCCCGTCGCGTCCATCAGCTCGTCGGCGACCGCGGCGCGCGGCGCCAGTTCGCGGATGTGTGCTTCCTTCTCCTCGAGCGCGGCGGTGGCCTCGAGGACCGCGCGCGCCAGCAGCTCGGTCCGATCGACCGGCAGGGCCGGGGCGGGGGAGTAGGAGCCGGTGCGGCGGATCTCGGGGAGGACGGTGCCGGTGATCCAGCGGCGGAACGCGGCGGCCTCCGGCTTGTCGGAGCGGATGACGACTTCGTACATGCCCGCCTCGGACACGATGGTCACGGACTGCCGACCGCCAGGGGTGTCAATCGGAGTGACACCCTTCATGTCGTCGTCGAGGCGGCGCGCGACCATCGACCGGTTGGGGAGGTCGAGGATCTTGCAGAGGTCGGCGAGGACGAACCACGGCTCGCCGTCGATCGTCACGACGCGCACCTCGGTGGCGCCGTAGTTGAATGGGACGAGAGTCCCGGTACAGTGGGTCACGACAGACCTACTTTCTGTTCATGGCCCCGACCGGATTGCGCCCGGTGCGGGGCCGCTGTCATGCGGGGGTCTTCTCGGGGACGAGCAGGAGAGCGTCGAGCGGAACGCCCAGGTGGGCGGCAATCGCTTCGATCTCGTCGATCGTCAGCGGGGATCGGCCGTTCGGATTGAGACGCCGACTCAGAGTTGCGCGGGCGAGCCCGACCCCTGCGGCCAGGTCCTGAATGGAGGTGCCGCTCCGGGCCATCTCGGCTCGGATGTTCATGGCGACCCTCCGGGAGGGGCTTGTGTTCATGTCTGCACCGTACGTTCAGACCCCACCGAGGGCAAGCAACACGCCGGGTCGGATGGCCTGATTTGCGCTACAAAAGCACGGCTGAGCGTTGCTTTGCTCGAATTATGGGCATAGTGTTACGGCCATGAGCACAATGCAGCTACCCCAGGGGCGCCCCATGAGCCGGAACACGGACATCACCTTGCGTGTGAAGGAGCGGATGGGGCGCGGCGACATCACGCGCACCGAGTTGGCAGTGCTGGCCGGCCTTAGCCGCCCCACCGTCAGCCGTCGCCTCTCAGGCGGGATCTGGCAACTCGACGAGCTCGAGGCGGTCGCCGAGGCGCTGCACGTCGACTGGAACTGGCTGATGACTGGGGAGGGGAATGCAGAAAGCCCCCACCCGGACGGACCGGGAGGGGGCGTTGTGCGCCATCAGGGACTCGAACCCCGAACCCGCTGGTATGGGGAAAGTCCCAGACCACCCGAGTTATGGGCGACCGTCGTTCCGATGTTCCCCGCCCCGCCGCAGCCCACCGACGACGAGGTCGCGGCATGAACGCCGAGCAGCTGCACACCGCTCTAGTCGAGGCTGAACAGGACCTGCGCGTGACGTCCCGAGCCCGCGGGTGGGCCGAGCTGCACGGCCAGGGCGACGACTTCGCCGACGCCGACGCCGCGATGACGCGCGCGGCCGACCGATACGTCGCCGCGCGCACCGCGCTGAATCGTCACGCCCCGGCCACGATCTGAACACGGGTCTATAAATGTCGCGCGCGCCGCATCTTCACGCCGTTACCTCTGTGGACATGGCCACCACCCTCCACGTCCCCCTCGCCTGGAAGGGGCCCCTCGCCGGGTTCGATGCCGAACTCCGCGCCGCCGGCCGCCCCCGCACCACGCGCGCCATGCGTTACTACCAGCTCAAACGCTTCGCCGCCGACCATGCCGACACCGCGCCGGGCGCGATCGTGCGCGAGGATCTGATCGCCTGGCTCGGTTCGCGGACCTGGGCGCCGGAGACCCGCCGGGCCTACCGCAGCGCGCTGACGACCTTCTACCGCTGGATGCACGCTACTGGACAGGTGGCCGAGGACCCCGCCGCGAAGCTGCCGAAGGTCGTGCTGCCGCGCGCCCTGCCCCGGCCCGCCCCCGACGACGCCCTCCTCGCAGGGCTCACGACCACCGACGAGCGCGCCCGCCTGGCGATCGAGATCATCGACGCCTCCGGCCTGCGGCGCGGCGAGGCCGCAGCCCTGCACACCCGGCAGCTGCTCGAGACCATCGACGGCCCGGTCCTGCACATCATCGGCAAGGGCGGCCACGAACGCCTCGTCCCGGTCCCCAGCCGCGTCGCCTCCCGCATCCGCGCCGCCGGCGGGTTCGTCTTCCCCGGCCAGATCGACGGGCACCTGTCCGCGCACTATCTCGGCAAGCTCATCTCCGAGGCGCTGCCCGGCAAGTGGACCGCGCACACGCTGCGCCACCGCTACGCCACGCGCGTCTACCGCGCCACCAGCGACCTGCTCACCCTGCAGAAGCTCCTCGGTCACGCCTCGGTGCGCACCACCGAGATCTACGTCGGACTGTCCGACGATCGCCTGCGCGGCGCCGCCGAGACCGCGTGGGAGCTGCCGCTGCCGAAGGTGGCGTGAGCGTCGTGCACACCTGATAGGAATGACCTATGCGCACCGTCCTCGCCCTCGCCGCGTCGCTGCTCGTTCTCGCGGGCTGCTCGAGCGAGGCCGAGCCCGCCCAGGACCCGGCGGAGGACGCGATCGCGGCGATCCAAGAGGCCGCCGGACAGCTCGACGCAGACTGCCCGAACCCACCGCAGCCGGGCAGTACCCAATCCTGCTACGTCCGCAACAAGGTCCAGATCGACGCAATGACCGAGCACCTCGGGAAGCTTCCCGCCACCGTCGGCGCCATGAAGCTCGACGACGCCCGCACCGACTGGTACGAAGCGTGGAACCGGTGGAACAGCAACTACTGCATCACCGGTCCGGGCGAGATCGACTGCACTCTCGCCACTACCCACGCGAACCTGAACGTCGGGATCATCGAGGCCCTGGCCGACGATCTCTGAAATGCCGGAAGCCGCCCCCGCCGATTAGGCGGGGGCGGCTCATTCGTGCGGGTGAGGCGGGCGGGCCTAACGGTCGACCAGGTCCATAGTCAGATCGTCGTCGGTCGAGCCCCGGGCCCGCTGCGATCGCCACATGGCCAGCAGCTTGTAGGCGATCGAGATGAGGATCGCCCAGTAGACGAGAGTCTGCCCGGTCTCCCAGCCGGGGTACTTCCACCACAGGCCGAGCGCCGTGTGCCCCGTGTAGAGGGCGGTGACCCGCATGGCGAACATCGTGGCGCGGCCGGGGTAGGTCGAGCGCCAGTTGTACCGGCCGTAGATCAGGACGAAGACGGTCGCCGCGAGGAACGACAGCGTCACGACCCACTGCCGGTGCGCGGCCCCGCCGGCGAAGACGACGAGGAGGACCCCGGCGATCGCGACGACGGTGAAGACGATGCGATCCCACCTGTTCTCGTCGTGGCGTGGGGCCAGAGGGTTACGCATGCCGCCTCCTGTAGGACTCGTAGACGGTCTCCCCAAAGTGATTCCGCCGGCCTTGGTCGTCGACCCGAGCAGCGATAGCGTTCACCGTCGCCCACCGGGCGTAGGCCTCCCGGCGTCTCTGCTCGGCTTCCCTGATCAGCTCGTCCGGACACGCGCCGTCCTCGGTCGGTTCGCGGTGCCGACGGTGCAGCCACCTAAGAACGTCCATCGGACGCCTCCCGTCCCTGGTCGCGGATCGACTCCCACGTGTGATCGAAGGTCCGCATCGTCTCCACCAGTCGCGATACCTGATTGCGGGTCTCCTCGTGCCCGTCGCGTTCCTTCTCGGCGATGGTGCGCCAGTGGTCGCGTTCCTGCTTCGTGTCTTCCAGAGTGGGTCTCGGGACCAGGTCCCCCTTGATGATGGAACGGACGACGAACACCAGCAGGATGATGGTGGCCCCAGAGACGCCGAGCTGGCCGATCGGGACTGCGGCGATGAGATCGGCCATGAGCGGCCCCTATCTAGTCGTGCGCGCGCGGGTGTCACTCGACCAGCCGGTGCTCGCCGACGTAGGCCTCGGGCAGCCACGGTGCCTGCTCCGGGACGTAGTCGATCGCGCCGGCCGGCGTGTGGCCGGTGAGTTCGACGGCCTGGCCCTCGACGGTCTCGCGCAGACGGCGGAGCTCGTCGAGGATGACAGGGATGTTCTCGCGGCCGATCGCGGCCCACTCGAGGACCTCGGGCCCGTGGCCGCGGTCGGCCGGGGTGATGTTGCGGACGGCAGTGACACCGCCGCCGACGGCCAGGACGCCGCCGACGGTCGGGAGGATCGCGTCGACAAGGTCCTGAGTGATCACGCCCCAGGCGGCGAGGATCGCGCCGACCGCGGCGACGCCGATGTACAGGGAGATGCGGACGCGGGAGTCGAGGTGCTTGGCGGTCATGTCTATCAGCCCTTCAGCTTCGGGTTGCGGGCCCCGGCCGGGAGTTCCGGCAGGGTGTCGGTCATGCGGGGCACGCCGAGCTGTGCGCCCACGGCGGCGACGGAGTCGATGAACGAACGGTGCCCGGTCTGGGCCCAGCCGGGGACCTTGCCGAACCCGGCGTCGTCGGCGTCCATGCCCATCTGCACGGCCAGGCGCTTGACGTCGTGCCCGATGGGTCCGCAGTACGCGGCGATCTCCTCGCGCACGATGCGCCTGAGGTCTGCTTCGGTTGCCATTGCCAACCAGTCCTTTCCTTGGCCGGCGGTGCCGGTCATGTGTTCGGTGACGTAGCGCAGGAACACGTCCCACGGGAAATTCTTGCCGGGGTCGGTGTGGTCTGATTCGCGGAACGCGACGCTGATGTCGCCGTGCGTGCAGAAGCCGCGGACCCGCTTGGTCTGGACCTCGGGGATCGACAGGCGTCGCACCTCGTGGCCGTGCTCCTGGCACCACTCGGCGCAGATCCGGGCGGCCTCGCGCAGCTGGTCGTCGTGGGCGAGCCACGTCTCGCGGGAGTCGGCCGCGTACCCGAGGAACCCGACGTGGAATCCGAGCCGGTCCCCGGTAGGCAGGGACGCGCACGGGATGTAGTTGTCGTCATTGGCGCGCAGGCTCTTGCCGTCAGCGGAGATGAGCACGGTGTACGAACCGGTGCCGCTGGTCTGCTGCCACTCGGCCCGTGCCCGCAGCGCGCGTTCGCCGGACTCGCGGGGGCACTCGTAGGTGTGGACCGCGATCAGCGGCACGGTCGACGGATCGCGTGGCCCACGGTCGACGGTGGTCAGCTGGGTGTAGGTGGTGGACGGCTGGCCGGCACCGCCCGGCGCCGGGGCAGGTGCGGGGGCCGGTGTCGCCCCGGGCCAGCGGGCGCCGGCCAGTAGCGGCATCGGGTCGAGGCGGTTCGGGCCCGGCGGGGACCACACGACCGGGGGGCCCCCGGGGGGGGGGGGTGGGGGGGGGGCCCCGGTGGGGGGGGGGGGGGGGGTGGGGGGGCCCAACC
>OEIV010000648.1_pt1 | contig 18076 bp, 12 predicted proteins | sample 1539231 | NCBI WGS metagenome assembly OEIV01 (sample SAMN03794762, study PRJEB22550) | activated sludge metagenome | feature: wastewater treatment plant; material: activated sludge; isolation source: Wastewater treatment plant of a petroleum refinery complex | place: Argentina: Buenos Aires ...
ACGCAACGTCGAATGCCACAGCTGCCAGCGCCGCACGTCCCGAGTGGGCGCAAGCGCGGCGCATCGTCGTCAAGATCGGCTCGGCGCTGCTGGTCGATCGCGCCACCGGCATTCTCAAGTCCGACTGGTTGGCGTCCACCATGGACGACGTCGCCGCACTCGCTTGCGACGGGCGCGAGATCATCCTCGTCTCGTCCGGCGCCATCGCGCTCGGTCGCCACACGCTGAAGCTGCCCAAGGGCGCGCTCGACCTCGAGCGGAGCCAGGCGGCGGCGGCGTGCGGCCAGATCAGCCTCGCCCACGCCTACCAGGAATTCGCGCGCGCCCGCGGCCTCACCGCCGCGCAGATCCTTGTGACGCTCGGCGATACCGAGGAGCGGCGCCGCTACCTCAACGCGCGCCACACCATCGAGTGCCTGGTTGCCCTGAAGGCCATTCCCGTCGTCAACGAGAACGACACGGTCGCGACGACCGAGATCCGGTACGGCGACAACGACCGCCTGTCCGCGCGCGTCGCCTCGATGGTCTCGGCCGATTGCCTCGAGCTGCTCTCCGACATCGACGGCCTCTACACCGCACCGCCAGGATCGAACGCGGAGGCGCGGCGGCTCGATGTCGTCACCGAAATCACCCCGGAGATCGAGGCGATGGCGGGCGACGCCGGAACCGAGCTCTCGAAGGGCGGCATGAAGACCAAGATCGAGGCCGGAAAGATCGCGCGCGGCGCCGGATGCGATATGGTGATCTCGTCGGGCAAGGTGATGAACCCGTTGCGCGCCATTGCCGAAGGCGCTCCCGTCACGTGGTTCCTCGCACCCTCCGATCCGGTGACGGCCAAGCAGCGCTGGATCTCGGGCCAGCTCGAGCCGAAGGGCGTGATCCACGTCGATGCCGGCGCGGAAAAAGCGCTCGCGTCGGGTAAGAGCCTTCTGCCCGCGGGCGTCACCGCCGTCACCGGCACGTTCGATCGCGGCGATGCCGTCATCATACGCGGGCCGAGCGGGCACGAGGTCGGCAGAGGTCTCGTTGCCTACTCGAAGGCCGACGCCGAGCGTATCGCCGGAAAGCGCTCCGCCGACATCACCGCGATTTTGGGCTTTTCCGGCCGCGACGAGCTGATCCACCGCGACGACATGGCGTTGAACCGCGCCCTGCGATAATGGGCCCTGCCTCCGCCGCTGCCATTCACTTCCGAATTGCATGCGGTACGGGAAACGCCTCGCAGCCCTCAGGCCAAGCGCCAGAGCAAGGCCGCCACCGGAATGGCCATGAGGACGAGGCCCAGCGCGAGACGGGGCGATCTCTTGGTCGCCGCCAGGACGAGCCCCGGTACCACGAGCAGGCCCATCGGGATCGCCATGAGCATCACCATGCCTTGACCGATGGCGGCCCCGATCGGATCGGTCGTTTGCAGCATGACAAACGAGAACGCGACGAACAGCAGAGCTTCGATCACGCCGAGGACCAGCGCCATCCCTCGCACCCTTGGATCATATCGCGCGTGCGGCTCCATCGGAGCCGATAGCGCAGTGATACGAGAGCTTTCTCTGCGCGTCACGCTTTCGAAAGAAGCGCGGAGCACCTCAGTCTCGACCGGTCGCCGCTAAGGAAGACGCGCCCGCGCGCGCTCGGGCGGGCTGCTCACGACATGCACCACGTCGCCGATCATGATGTCGCCACCGGCGAGCACCCGGCAGGTGACGCCGCCGCGCCAATCGGGATGCAGCGCCTTCAGCAGCCCTTGATGTGCCTCGTCCATGCGGGCGCAAGGCTGCGTTGGATACGTCACCTCGAGCTGCACCGGCCCGACCGAAAGGATCGCGCCGCGAGCGCGCGGCAGCCGCACACCCTCGACCAGGAGATTGGCGCGGCGCGCTGTCCACGGCAGCGCCGCGGGATCAGCAAGGTCGCTCAGCTCGGCGAGCGCCGTCCGCCAGTCCTCGATCGCCAGCACCGTGATCGCACGGTTGCGGAACTTGAGCCCCTTGTGATCACCTTCAAGGCCGCGCTCGAGCGAGATCGATCCGTGCGTGATTGTTTCCATCGGCTCTCGCCGGGCCGCACGCCGCGCTATTCCGATGAGTCGCCCCGTCTGGTTACCTGCCATGTCAGAACAACGACCAGCCAGGCAATGGCGCGACCGCAAACAGCTTCTCGTGCAGGCCGCCGAGCAGCAGCACGTAGAGCCCCGCGCCGATGGCGATCGCGGCGATATCTCCGCCCCAGCCACCCTGGCGTCCGCCGAGGGGACCGAGCGCGCCGCGCCGCTTCACCGAGATGCGATCATAGACGGCATAGGCGAGGAAGCTGCCGAACAGCAGCAGCGAGCCGAGGTCGCCATTGGCGAGCAGATGCGCGAACGCCCACACCTTCACCGCCGCCAGCATCGGGTGCTTCACCGCGGTACGAATGTGCGAGGGGATGTAGGCAGCGACGACCAGGATGAGCGAGGGCAGCATCAGCGCCAGCGCGATGTGCCGCGTCGCGACCGGCGGGTTCCAGATCTGCGGGTTCTTGCCCGTCATCACCTGGAGCTTGTGATAGCCGAGCACGATCAGGACCAGACCGACGAACGAAACGACGGAGAACACCGCCTTGTAGGTGTTCTCGCCCATCCGCTCCATCAGCGAGCCCCTGAGCGCGGGATTGGTCGGGACCAGATGAATGCCGAGGAATACAGCCAATCCGATCAACAGCGGAATCATGCCCTGCTCCCATTTAAACGTTGCCGTATGTGCCGGCATGGCAAGTTGCGCATATCTGGGTGTTTCGCCCGTCAATTGCGAGACCACACCGCGACGCTATTCAACACCTGTGGCAAAGCCGCCTCGTCAAGGAATGTACCCCTTGTCGAGATCGAGCGCCTGGCGCGACAGGGTCTTGCCGGTCTTTTCGAAGTGGACGCCCTTCCACGAGAGATGCGTGCCAGCCTCGGGCGAGGACCGCGACCGGAGCTCGACCGACACGCGCTCGCCGGCCGCGGCCGTGATTGGCCGCATCAGAGGGAAGTAGAGCTGCTCCCAATGCGTCGGCATCGCCTCCGGGTGCGTCGAGAGCGTCACTCCGGCGACGAGCTCTGCCTCCCACCAGACGGCGAAGCCATAGATCGTCGCATTGCCATTTAGCGTCCAGCCGGCCTCGCCCTTACGTGTCGATGAGCACTCGCGCTTCAGGTCTGCTTCGTCCCAGCAGACGGCCGTCCGGCCTCCTTCGAGCAGATCAGCAGCGGAGATGCGGCGGACGTAGATGTTGTTGAGGCTCATGTCGCGGGCGAAGGCGAGATCTATCGCGAGATCGAGGTCCTGGCCGGTGCCGTCCCATGCCGTCAGCTCGTCGTGAAAGCGCGGCGCGATCACCGGTGCCACGTATTGGCGAATGCGCGAGGGGATCATCACGCCGCCAGGCTTCAGGTGGCGCTTCCTCGCATCGTTCATCGTCGTGACGATGTCTTCCTCGAAGGCGTAGTTGCCGAGCGTCTCGGAGACGACGCAATCGACGCGAACGGGGCTCGCCTCCTCGGCCGAATGGAACGGCATCAGGTGGCAGTTGCGCACGCGGTTACGCCGCAGCACCTCGCGCGCGACCGCGCCGATCTCGGCAACCTCGTAGAGGTAGACATCGCGCGCGCCGAGCCGCGCTGCGATGAGGCCGATCAACCCCGTTCCCGCGCCGATGTCGGCGACGGTTGTCTTGCCCTTCTCGATGACGGCGGCGAGAGCATCGCGGAAGGCGCGGTTACGCGCGCGGTCTGCGATCAGCGTGCGGTGATTCTCGATGCGCATGACCGAGCGGTCCCTCAGCTTTCGATGCGCAGATAGGGCCCGCGCACCTGATAGAGCACCAACGCCGTCGCCACGGCAAGGTTGAGGCTGTCGAGCCGCCCCGCCATCGGAATCTTGACGCGCCGTGTCGCCGTCGCGGTGAGCTCGTCACTGAGCCCCGGCCCCTCGCTTCCCATCAGCACGAGCACGGGCTCGCGATAAGAGACGGTGCGGAAGTCCTCTGCGGCCGCAAGATGCGTCGCGACGATGTCCCCCGCCCATTGTTTCAGCCAGTCGAGAAACTGAGGGCGCTCCATCCGAGCGATCGGCACCGTGAAGAGAGAGCCCATGGTGGCGCGCACGCATTCGCGGCTCCATGGGTCGCAGCTCGGTCCGACAAGAATGACGCCCTTGGCTCCGACCGCATCGAGCGTGCGCAGGATCGTGCCGAGATTGCCGGGATCGCGCACCTCCTCGAGCACCAGCCAGACGTCGCCCTTGGCGATGCCGCGCGCTTGCGGCGGCGGCGCGAGGCGTTGGCGGAACACACAGAGCAGCGATTGCGGGTTTTCCTTCGCCGCGATCTTGCCGAGCACCGCTTCGTTGACGGCGAGCACGTCCGCGCTGGCGGCGCGTGCCCATTGCACGAGCCCGCGGCCAACCCCGCTCTCCAGCGAGCTTGCAAGGCCGAGCAGCGTCACCGGCTGCCAGCCGTTGTCACGCGCGGTGACGATGATGGAAGCGCCCTCGGCGACGAACAGGCCGGTCGCCTTGCGCTCCTTGCGCATCTCGAGCGCGCGGATCGCCTTGATGCGCTCGTTCTGCAGGCTGGTGACAGCAAGCGGCTCGCGCACGGGCGCGTGCGGGCCCTTTCTGCGATGCTCGTCGCTGTCATGTCCGTCACCGCCGGTCATGCGAGTCCCTTTTCCCAGCGCGTGAACAGCGAGGTCGGCACGGCGAACCCGCCGCGTTCCGGAGCGATCGAGAGTTCGCCCGTGTCGTAGCGCCCGCCGCGGTCGGCGAGCGTCTCGCGCATGAGCTGGTCGAATGCGAGAGCGGAAGCCCGGATCGCGTAAACCGTGAGGATCATCGACGAACGGTCGGGCGCCAGCAGTGCCGCGCAATCGCGCAGGAGCGCCGGCAGACCCGACATCAAATCCCACACCTCGCCCTCGGGGCCACGGCCGAACTTCGGCGGATCGACGAGGATGACGTGATAGCTGCGCCCGCGCCGCACCTCACGCGCGACGAACTTGACGGCATCGTCCACGATCCAGCGTATCGGCTTGTCGGTGAGCATCGACGCGGCCTGGTTCTCGCGGCCCCACGCCACCGATTTCTTCGAGGCATCGACGTGCGTGACTTCGGCGCCGGCCGCCGCCGCGATGAGCGAGGCCGCCCCCGTGTAGGCGAAAAGGTTGAGCACGCGCGGCCGCTCCCCGGTGACGGACTTGATGCGTCCGATCATCCAGTCCCAGTGCGGCTTCTGCTCGGGAAAGAGACCGAGATGCCAGAGCCCTTGCATCCGGCAGAGCATCGTCACGTCGCCATCGGGCAGCGGGCCGATGCGCACGGGCCAGCTCTCGGGCACCGGCTTGTCGACCCGCCAGCGCCCCTTCTCATCGTCCTCGCCCGACGCCGAGAACACGGCGTGTGCCTTGCTCCACTCCGCGCGTGCGAGGGCCGGCCGCCACAGGGCTTGCGCCTCGGGCCGGTCGACGATGATCGAGCCGAAGCGCTCAAGCTTGCGCCCGCCGCCCGAGTCGAGCAGCGCGTAATCCTTGAAGCCTTGCGTGGCGACGAGCGAAAGGTGTGCTGGCGGGGTCGGCATCGGTCCGCGTCATACTTTGGGTTGCGCGCCCCGCGCCAGCGAAGGTGCGATTGGTTGGATGATGGATCGCGAGCGCGGTTCCATCAAGGTCGAGACCACTCTACTCGATGTCCGTCACATCGCCACTGGCGCCCTTGATGCGCTGAGCGAGCGAGGCTTCGAGGAACATGTCGATATCGCCGTCGAGAACGTTCGCGGGGACGCCACTGGTGACCCCCGTCCGCAGGTCCTTCACCATCTGGTACGGCTGCAGCACGTACGAGCGGATCTGGTGCCCCCAGCCGATCTCCGTCTTCGAGGCCGCCTCCGCGTTGGCCTTCTCCTCGCGCTTCTTCAGCTCGAGCTCGTAGAGCCGCGACTTCAACATGGCCCAGGCGATCGCGCGGTTCTTGATCTGGCTGCGTTCCTGCTGGCTCGCGACCGCGATACCCGTGGGGATATGGGTGATCCGCACCGCGGAGTCCGTCGTGTTGACGTGCTGGCCGCCAGCACCCGACGAGCGATAGGTATCGACGCGGCAATCGCTTTCGTTGACGACGATGTCGATGTCGTCGTCGACCACCGGGTACACCCACACCGACGCGAACGACGTGTGGCGCCGCGCGTTGGCGTCATAGGGTGAGATACGCACCAGACGGTGCACGCCGGATTCCGTCTTCAACCAGCCGTAAGCGTTCGCACCCTTGATCTCGAGCGTCGCCGACTTGATGCCGGCTTCTTCGCCCGGGCTCTCCTCGAGCAACGACACCTTGTAGCCGCGCTGCTCCGCCCAGCGCGAATACATGCGCGTCAGCATCTCGGCCCAGTCCTGGCTCTCCGTGCCGCCGGCGCCGGCGTGAACCTCGACGTAGGTGTCGTTGCCGTCGGCTTCGCCCGACAGCAGTGCCTCGACGGAGCGGCGTTGCGCATCCTCGTCGAGACGCTTCAGCGCCTCCTCGCCCTCGGCAATGGTCGCGTCGTCGTCCTCGGCCTCTCCAAGCTCGATCAGCGTGACGCAATCGTCGAGGTCGCGGTCGAGCTTCTGATAGCTCTTGATCGAGCTTTCGAGCTGCTGGCGCTGGCGCATCACCTTCTGTGCCGCCTGGGGATTGCCCCACAGCGCCGGGTCCTCGGCGCGGCGGGTCAATTCCGCGAGACGGGCCTCAGCGGGATCCCAGTCAAAGATGCCTCCTCAGGAGGGCGAGCGCCTCCTTGATGGAATCGACGTTCTTCTGAGACTCAGCGCGCATCGCTGCCTCCTTGACCACATAGGGCGCGTTTGAAGGGAGAGGGGTCACATATAGTGAGAGGCCGTTGGCGTGTAAACGCGGCCATTCGGTAATACACGTGGAGCGCAACGGCGAAGTCCGAGAGGCCGCCCTGGCCATGCGCTTGCCCACCCGCCGGACGGACGAGCGAGACGGTCACTGCCTACCAGAGACCGCCGCGTCCGCCCGAATAGCCCGGCGCGCCGCCGCTCGCCGTGCCGTGGCCGTCGCCCTGATAGGTGTCGCCCGTGGCCCCTTGAGCCGCCGGATCGGTGAAGCCGATCACCGAGTAGGCGTCGTCGGGCTCCTCGCCCGGCTTGAAGCTCTCGACGATCGTGTCGGTATCGCCCGGCTGGGCGCGCAGGCCCGACTTCAGGCTGACCTGGATCTGGCGGATGCCCGGCGGCACGCGGAACGGCACCGGCGGTTTTCCGGCCTGGGCCGCCTTCATGAACTCAGCGAAGATCGGCACCGCCACCGCGCCGCCGGTCTGTCCCTTGCCCATCGGCCGCGGGTTGTCGTAGCCAACGAAAACGCCGACGACGAGGTCCGGCGTATAGCCGACGAACCAGGCGTCCTTCTCGTCGTTGGTCGTGCCCGTCTTGCCCGCGATCGGCATGCCGAGCGACTTCAGCGTCGTGGCGGTGCCGCGCTGAACGACACCCTCCATGATCGACGTCATTTGGTAAGCGGTGTGCGGGTCGATAACCGGCCTGCGGTCGTCGGGAATGTCGGGCTCCGACTGGTTCGCCCACTTCTCGGCCTTGCAGCCCTCGCACGTTCGGTTGTCGTGGCGCCAGACCGAGCGGCCCCAGCGGTCCTGAATACGGTCGATGAAGGTCGCCTGGACCTGCTTGCCGCCGTTGGCCAGCACCGCATAGGCCGTCGTCATGCGGAGTAGCGTCGTCTCGCCTGCGCCGAGCGACATCGACAACACCGGCAGCAGGTCGTCATAGACGCCGAACCGGCGCGCATACTCCGTGATGAGGGGCATGCCCATGTCCTGGGCGAGGCGCACCGTCATCTGGTTCCTGGATTTCTCGATGCCGACGCGAAGTGTCGTCGGCCCATAAGATTTCGTCTTGTCGTAGTTTTCAGGCTTCCAGACATCCTTGCCCGGCCCCTGCTCGATCTCGATCGGCGCATCGAGGATGATGCTGGTCGGTTTGTAGCCGTTGTCGAGGGCCGCGGCATAGACGAGCGGCTTGAACGACGAGCCTGGCTGCCGGCGCGCCTGCACGGCGCGATCGAACTGGCTGATCTCGAACGAGAAGCCGCCAGCCACCGCGAGCACGCGCCCGGTATGCGGATCCATCGCGACGAGACCGCCCTGGACCTCCGGCACCTGCATCAGCGACCAGACGCCGGCGAGGTTGGCGGGGTCCTTCGGCGAAACATAGATGACATCGCCGACCTCGAGCACGTCGGTGACGGCTTTCGGCGCCGGGCCGCCCTCGCCCTTTCTCGCCCATTTGACCTCGTCGAGCGTCAGCTCGATCGCCTCGCGCTTATCGACAAGGGCGCCGCTCTGCTGAACGGCCGGCCGAAGGCCGACGATGGCTTTCGCCTTCTGCGCATCGAGCACGACGCCGAGGCGCCACGGCTCGACGTCGGAGGGAGCGGCGATGTCTGAGAGCGCCTTGCCCCAGTCACCGGCGATGTCGATCTTTTTGACCGGGCCACGCCAGCCCTTCGTGCGGTCGAACGCGACGAGGCCGGTGGTCAGCGCCCTGCGCGCGTAGCCCTGCAGAACCGGATCAAGCGTCGTGCGGACCGACAGACCGCCGCCGTAAAGCTTGTCCTCGCCATACTTGGCGAACAGCGAGCGGCGGACTTCCTCCGCGAAGAACTCGGCGGCGAAGATGTGAGCGCCGAACGGGCGCAAATTGACCGTCAGCGGCTTCTTCTTCGCTTCCGCCGCCATCTCCTTGGTGACGTAGCCGTTCTCCCACATCTGATCGATGATCCAGTCGCGCCGGACCGTCGCCTTCTGCGTATAGCGGAACGGGTGGTAGTTGTTCGGAGCCTTGGGCAGGGCGGCGAGGTAGGCCACCTCCTCCACCGTCAGGTCCTTGAGTTCCTTGTTGAAGTAGTTGAGGCCGGCCGCGGCGACGCCGTACGAGCCGATGCCGAGATAGATCTCGTTGAGATAGAGCTCGAGAATCTTGTCCTTGGTGTAGGCGCGCTCGATGCGGACGGCGAGGATCGCCTCCTTGATCTTGCGCTCCATCGTACGGTCGCTGGTGAGCAGGAAGTTCTTGGCGACCTGCTGGGTGATGGTGGAAGCGCCTTCGGCGCGCCGGCCCGAGCCGCGCACCTTGCCCTCGACCAGCTTGAAGACCGCGCGGCCGATGCCCTGGAAGTCGAGGCCGCCATGCTCGTAGAAACGCTTGTCCTCCGCCGACAGGAACGCCGCGATCACCAGTTTCGGAACCGTGTTGATCGGCACGAAGATGCGCCGCTCGCGCGCGTACTCCGCGATCAGCGAGCCGTCGTGCGCGTGGATGCGCGTCATCACCGGCGGCTCGTACTTGGCGAGGCTCTCGTAGTCCGGCAGGTCCTGGGAAGCGCGATAGATCAGGAAGCCGACGACCGCGGACCCGACCACGAACAGAAGCACGCCCGTCGCGAAGCTCCAGCCGAGGAAGCTCAAAAGAAAGCTTTTGCGTCGGCGCTTCCTCTTCGGCGGCGCCGGCGGTGGCAGGGTCGGGGCTCTCATTGACCTCTGGAACCTCGCGTCGGAATTCGCATTCGCTGGCCCGCGGCTCGCGGCCGTACGCCTGGATGGATGGATCTAGAGCGCCGACCGAGCAGACGGAACCTCAACCGGTTCCCCTGATCGGATGAACGCGCTCCAGCATTCAGGTCCTTGAGCGACCTTGTCCGGTCGCTCGTCACCCCCGCCGATTGAGGTCAGCCGGACGATGCTCAAGGCGGCATATAGCTGATCGAGCGCCGCGCGTCTGCTGCAATGCAACAAACCGAAGCGCACCTGCCCCTGCAATCTAACATGGATTGTGGCGCAAGCTCGTCAAAGTTGCCCCTCGCGCTCCCTCCATGCCTGGAAATGCACTTTTTTCGGTTGAACCGTCCGAGCCCGCCCCCGAGACTGGCCCGGAATGTCGCCTGCGACATTTTTCGAAAATGCAATCAACACACTAACCGCAAAGGCGCCTCATGGCCCCCGGGCCGTGCGCCGCTCGAAGAACGTGGCAACCGCGTTGGCGATCGACTGGGCTACCTTGGCCTGCCAAGCGGTTTGCCGCATCAGCGATTCGTCGGCCTCGTTGCTCATGTAGCCAAGCTCGATCAGCACCGAAGGTGCATGCGTCTGGCGGAGTACCTTGAAGGCCGCAGCGCGCTGCGGCTCGCGGGCCAGCGAAATTGCGTTTCGCAGATTGGACGTCAGCATCGTCGAGAACTCTGCCGAATAATTGGCCGTTTCTCGTTTCATCAGGTCTATCAATATGTTGCGAACAACGTCCTCGTCCTCACCGGCGGTCGCGTCGAGGCCGGCGAGCAGATCGGAAGCGTTTTCCTTCTCCGCCATCGCCCGCGCCTGCTCGTCGGAAGCGTGCTCGGACAGGGTGTAGACCGTGGCACCGCGGACCACCGGCGCATAGGTCTTCGAGGCGATGGAATCGGCGTGCAGCGAGATGAACAGGTCGGCGCCCGCCTGACGCGACAGTTTCACCCTCTGGTCGAGTGAGATGAACACGTCTCCCGTGCGGGTCATGCGCACGTCGTAACGGCCCGTGGCCTCGAGTCGCCGCTTCAGCTTCTGCGCGACGTCCAGCACTACCGTCTTTTCCAGCAGGTTGGTGGCGCCGATGGCGCCCGGGTCGATACCGCCGTGGCCCGGGTCGATCAGGACCACGGGCTTGGCCGAAGGCTTCTTGGGGGCGGCCTCGTCGGCGGCCACGGACTGCGCTCCCGCATGCGCGTTGGACGCGACGCCGACCCCGGTGCCCGCCCCGAACGCCTCGGCGGTCGTCGGCACGATCTCGACGATCAGATCGACGGCTTCACCCTTTCCGGCGACCATGCGGGCGGCGTCGATGCGCACCGGCCCGGTCGCATCGATGACGATGCGCGCCTTTCGCTCGGCGAACAGGCCATAGCGGAACGCCGAGATCAGCCCCGAGCCGGAGCGGCCCGTGCCGTCGGCGAGGGTGAAGCCCGCATCCGGGATGTCGACGACCACGCGAAACGGGTTTGCGAGGGTGAAGATCTCCGAGCGCACGCCCTTGCTGAGCGACAGCACGAAGCGGGTCCGCGCCTCGTCCCCCTCGACCCGTGCCCGCTCGACGGAGACCGCCGGAACGGGAGCGCCCGTCGCCGTCCGTGCCGTGGTCGATGCACCGGCCTTGCCACCCTTGCCTTTGGCACCGCCTGTGTGTCGCTTGCGCCCAGGCTCGTGTGACGATCCTGCTCCGTTAGTGACCACCTTGTCGAAGCCCGGCAGCGGCGCGTTGGCCGTAGCCGTCGTCGCGGGTGTCCAGCCGGCGTCTGGCGCCTGGGCCAAAGCGTGCCCTGAGGTCCACACCTGGCACAGAGCGGCCACAGCCACGGCTGCGCCGCAGACAAGGTCCAGCCACCCCTCCCCCCGAATGCCCGCCACGTCCCCCTCGCCTTGCATCGGCATTGCAGCGCAGAGCGCAAATTACTGATGATTCATAATTTTTTTGCTCGGATCGACGATGATTCGACGATCGCTCCCGTACTGCGTCGGGCTGGAATCGCTTATATCACTCTTGCCTTCGTTTGGGTGAACCCGTACAAGTTGGTGTCGCTCTGCGGCGACGGTGTTCGCGACTTGATCGCAGTTTCCACGAGGCTCGTCTTCGCCGATGTCCAGCTCCCGCGAACCGGGGGACACCGGCCTGAGCTGAACGGTGCGGTCACCAGGGTTGCGAGCCACAGCACTTCGCCGCCGGGCAGCGTAGCGTCGGACATGCTCTGAACGGCCGCTCGTCCAACGTGCTTCCATAGCCCTGGCTTGGCCTTGTCGGCCTCGAGCGGCGGAAGCCAAGTCCTTCGGACAGCAAAAGGCCCGTTCTGCCGAGATGGCCGGAACTGCGCGGAGGGTCGCGTTCGGACCAGGATTGCGGGCCGTCGGCCGGGTTTGCGGCCATGCCCAGAATCCGCCTGCCGCGGCACTCTCATCCGAGCTGCGCTCGCGGCCGGGCCATGTCTTCGGCCTCTCCGCTGCCACTCGGGGTCCGCTCCCGTCGCGGGCCGACGTGCAGAATGCCGCCATGGCGGCGCAACCGTTTTCCCGTCCCGAGCCATGAGTGCGAGGGATGTCCACCAGAGCAGGTGCCGCGCCGTCGCGGAGCCCGCGCTGGTTTCGAAAAGCAAAGGCCCATGCCCGAATTCCGTCCGCCATACCTGTTCCATCCGCGGCCACCGGTCCGCGATGGACGGCCGCCTTCCGAGGCCGGCCGCGGTTTGGCTGACGCCCGTCACACCGAAATCCCATCCCGATCAACCCGATTGAACATGTCGCGCAGAACAGATGCGCGCCCGAACGCCGGCTGCAAAGCCTGGACGCGACGGCGTGCGCACCACTGCGCCGAGGACTTTGAGAAATGGCAGAACCGAACAAGATGCTCATCGATGCCACCCACCCCGAGGAGACTCGGGTGGTGGTGCTGCGCGGAGGCCGCGTAGAGGAGTTCGACTACGAATCCGCGGCGCGCAAGCAGTTGCGGGGCAACATCTACCTGGCGAAGGTTACCCGCGTCGAGCCGTCACTCCAGGCCGCCTTCGTCGAGTACGGCGGCAACCGTCACGGCTTTCTCGCCTTCAACGAGATTCACCCGGACTACTACCAGATCCCGGTCGCCGATCGCATCGCGCTGATCGAGGAAGAGGCCGCCGCCGAGGCCGCCGAGGAAGCGGCTGCGGAAGCGCGCGCCGAAGCCCGTGCCCGCCGCGAGGCGCAGCGCGAAGCTAGTCGTGCCCAGCGCGAGGCCGGCCAGCGCTCGTCCGGCAAGGCTGCGATTGCAGACGACAGCGACGACGACGAGGACGAAGACGACGAGTCGAACGAGATCGCGACCATCGACATCGCCGAAGGTGAGTATGGCGACGACGACCGCGGCCCCGACGACGAGCACGAACCCGAGACACGGGCGGAATCGACCGGCCTCGGCGACGACCGGCTGAGCGAGCCCGCGCCCGCCGTGGAACACGATGCCGACGGCCACTCCGACCACGAGTGCGACAACCCGGACCATCATCACGAGCACCACGCGTCACCCGCGCCGCTCGGCGCCGCCGACGACGTGGCCAGCGACAGCGAGAGCGGTGAGGCGATCGCCGCGGCCGCGGAGGATGCCGCCGCCGAGCGCGCGTCGAACGCCGGGGACGCCGCCGAGCCGGCCAACGACAACGCCAATGGCAACGGGGCTGCGAGCCGCGCCGCCGAGCCGGACGAGACGGTGGAGCAGGTCGGGGCGGAAGACGCTCTCGAGGAATTGCCGTCGCGCCCGCGTCGCCGTCAGCGCAACTACAAGATCCAGGAAGTCATCAAGCGCCGCCAGGTGATCCTGGTGCAGGTCGTCAAGGAGGAGCGTGGCAACAAGGGCGCCGCGCTCACCACCTACCTGTCGCTCGCCGGCCGCTACACCGTGCTGATGCCGAATACCGCGCGCGGCGGCGGCATCTCGCGCAAGATCACGCAGCCCCAGGACCGCAAGCGCCTCAAGGCGATCGCCGCCGAGCTCGAGGTGCCGGAGGGCATGGGCCTCATCATCCGCACGGCCGGTGCGGCGCGCACCAAGCAGGAGATCAAGCGCGACTTCGAGTACCTGCTGCGGCTTTGGGAGAGCGTGCGCGACCTCACGCTACAGTCTACGGCGCCGAGCCTCGTCTACGAGGAAGGCAACCTCATCAAGCGCTCGATCCGCGACCTCTATAACAAGGACGTCGAGGAGATCATCGTCGCCGGCGACGAGGCGTTCCACGAGGCGCGCGACTTCATGCGCATGCTGATGCCGTCGCATGCCAAGAACGTCATCCACTATCAGGCGCCGGAGCCTCTGTTCACGCGCTACCAGATCGAGCGCCAGCTGAACGCGATGTTCAGCCCCTACGTGACGCTGCGCTCGGGCGGCTACCTCGTCATCAACCAGACCGAGGCGCTGGTCGCGGTCGACGTCAACTCGGGCAAGTCGACGCGCGAGTTCTCGATCGAGGAGACCGCGCTCAACACCAACCTCGAAGCGGCGGACGAAATCGCCCGTCAGCTCAAGCTGCGCGATCTCGCCGGCCTGATCGTCGTCGACTTCATCGACATGGAGGAGAAGCGCAACAACCGCGCTGTGGAGCGCCGCCTGAAGGACGCGCTCCGCTTCGACCGCGCCCGCATCCAGGTCGGTCGCATCAGCCACTTCGGTCTACTGGAGATGTCGCGCCAGCGCCTGCGCACCGGCGTTCTCGAGGGCTCGACCTCGCAGTGCCCGCACTGCCAGGGCACCGGCATCATCCGCTCCGTCGAAAGTGTCGCGCTCGCGGTTCTGCGCGGGCTCGAGGATTCCGTGATGGGTGGCGCACGCACGTCACTCGTCGCCGTCACGACCTCTACTGTCGCGCTCTACATCCTCAACAAGAAGCGCGCCTTCATCACCGACATGGAAACGCGCCTCGGAATGCCGATCATGGTCGAGGGCAGCGACAAGATGCAGGGCGCCAACTACAGCATCGAGAAGGGTAACGCGCCCGCGCTCCCGACCAGCCGTCCGCAGCGTAACGTCGTCAACATGGATTGGGGCTTCGGCGACGAGGACGATCCAGCCGAGGCCGTGCAGGACGAGGCCGACGACGAGGTCGCATTCCGCGAGCCACGCGAGGAGCGTGGCGCTCGTGCCAACGGCGATGGCGACAGCGAGGGAGAGGGCGAAGGCGAGGGCAACGGCGATGGCCGCCGCCGCCGCCGCCGCCGCCGTCGTGGACGCCGCGGCGAGCGCGACGCGCGCGATGTTTCCGCAGGTGAGGGCGAGGGCAACGGCTCGTCGCGCGAAGCCTTCGACGAGGACGAGGCTGACGCCGACGACGATCCGGCACCCGCGACGGGAGACAACGGCAACGCGGCCGGCGTCGCGCACGCAGGTGATGTCGACGGGGACGAAGGTGAAGGCGAGGGCGACGAGGAGAACGCCGCCGCGCGCGGCACCGGCGATCCCGGCTCCGAGACGCGCCGCCGCCGCCGCCGTGGCCGCCGCGGCGGTCGCCGCAATCGCGATCGCCAGGATCGCACCGAGGCCGGTGATGCCGTCGCGCGTGGCGAAGGGGACACCGACGCTGAAGGCGACGATGGCGATAGCGACGCCGGCGAGGGCTTCGGCGCCGCCGCAGCGGAGCCGGTAGCCGAGGCTCACTCGATTGAGCCGCGGCCGTCGGTCGCCGAGGAAGCTGCAGCAGCGGCAGCGGCCGCCGCCACGTCGAAGACCAGTTCCTACGGCCCGGCGCAGGACGAGCCCGAAGCCCCGGAGCCGGCGACGGCCACAGTCGATATCGTCGAGGTGGTAGAGGCGGAGGCCGTGGTGTTGCCGGAAAGCATGGAGCAGGTCGGCGAAATCGAACCGGCGTCCGCGGCACCGGAGGCGAGCCCTCGGCGCTCGCGCGGAGAGCCCGTGTCGGGGACGCCACGCGTCGAGCGCGTGGTGGTTTCTTCCGATCCGGACACCGCGAAGGCCGACGAGGAGCCGCAGCAGACCCGCAAGGGCTGGTGGCAGCGGCGCTTCGGCGCCTGACTTAGCCCGTGACCACACCAAAACATGGGGCGTGCCTCCTAACGAGGCACGCCCTTTTCGTTTACGCCACTGGTCGATGACAGGCCCGGAGCGCCTTGCGGGCCGACGGGTGAAAGCGCAAACTCTCGGAAACAAGAAAATCCGAGGAAACGTCCTGTCCGAAACACGCACACTGTCCGACCGGTCTCAGTTGCGCGCCATCGCCGCCGGCATGGCGCTTGCCATCGCATTCGCCGTCGCCCTCTGGCTGACGGGCGACGTGACGCGCAAACGGGCGCTCGATGACCTCGCCGAGCGCAGCGGCCACGTTCTGAGCCTCGTGAGCGAATCGTTGCGCGGCGAACTCGCGAAGCACCAGAGCACGCCGTTTCTCATCGCCCACAATCCGGAGATGGCTCGCGTCGTGACCGGCTCCGCCGCGCCGGAGGAAGTGCTGCGCGCCAACGAGGCGCTCGAACGTTGGGCGAAGGCGACGGATGCGCTCGACATCTACCTGCTCAACTCCGCCGGCACGACGGTCGCAACTTCGAATTTCGCCGGTGCCCGCTCCTTCATCGGCCAGAACTTCAACTTCCGTCCCTACTTTACCGAGGCGATGAAGGGCCGGCTCGGCCGCTATTTCGCCGTTGGCACGACATCTGGCGAGCGCGGCTACTATTTCGCCAACCCGATCTTCGACGGGCGCTATGTCGTCGGCGCCGTCGTCGTCAAGTTGCAGGTCGGACACCTCGAAGAAGCCTGGCGGACCACGGATCACGACATCGTCGTGGTGGACGAGGACGGCATCGTCTTCCTCAGCAGCGATCCGACCCGACTGTTGCGGCCACTCGCACCACTCTCCGACGAAGCGCGCGACAGGATCTCGGCGCAGCGCCGTTACGACGGAGCGCCGCTCGAACCACTCGACATTGCGACACGCTCGGAGCTGCCCGGCGGCAAGGCGCTCGTTAGGCTGCGCGGCGATCCGGGCGCCGCCGCAGCGGAGCGGGGCGGCCGCGAGTATCTCATGCAGAGCCGCACCATGTCCGACGCAGGCTGGACAGTGATGATCCTCGCGCGGACAGATGGCGTCGCATCCTACGTATTCGAATCCGTCGCCTTCGCCGCGATCACGCTCACCGCGCTTCTGCTCGCCGCCGCCAACATCCACCTCCGCCGCCGCCGCCTCTACGAGCGCATGCAGATGCAGGAGAGCGCCAAGATCGAGCTCGAGCGGCGCGTCGCCGAACGCACCGACGAGCTGGTCCGCGCCCAATCGGAGCTGGTACAGGCGAGCAAGCTCGCGGCGCTCGGGCAGATGTCGGCGGGCCTCAGCCACGAGCTCAACCAGCCCCTCGCCGCGATCCGCTCCTATTCCGACAACGCACGCGTGTTTCTCGAGCGCGGGCGCAACGATATCGTCGCGTCCAACCTTTCGGCGATCGGCGAGCTGACGCAACGTATGGCGCGCATCATCCGCCACCTGCGCACCTATGCGCGCAAGGAGCCGACGACGAAGGGGCCAACCCTGGTCGCCAAGTCGATCGACGAGGCTATCGGTCTGCTCCAGCGGCGCCTCGATGACGGTGGCATCGCCGTGTCTGTCGATTTGCCCGCGCGCGGTCTCACCGTGATCGGAGGCGAGGTGCGTCTTCAGCAGGTCTTCGTCAACCTCATCAGCAATGCCATCGATGCCATGCGCGAAAGTCAGCGACGCGAAATCTCCATCGTCGGGCGCGAACACGACGGACGCGCCGTCATACTAGTGACGGACAGCGGGCCCGGCATCGCGCCCGAGCACCTCGCCAGCGTCTTCGACCCATTCTTCACGACCAAGGACGTCGGTGCGGGGCTTGGCCTCGGCCTCTCCATCACCTACGGCATCGTCAAGCAATTCGGCGGCTCGATCAGCGCTCGCAACGCCGAGGGTGGCGGCGCCCTGTTCGAAATCGAGCTGACCTCGGCCCGCACCGCGCTCGAGACCGCCGCATGAGCCGCGACGTCATCCTCATCGACGACGAGCCCCACCTCAGGAACGCGACCGCGCAAGGGCTCGACCTCGCCGGGTTCACCGTGCGCGATTTCGCCGACGGCGATCAGGCGCTCCACGGCCTGTCGCGCGCTTTCGCCGGCGTCATTGTTTCCGACATCAAGATGCCGCGCATCTCGGGTCTCGACCTGATGGGACGTGTGCTCGCGATCGACCCCGAGATCCCCGTGATCCTGGTCACCGGGCACGGTGACATCCCGATGGCCGTTTCCGCCATCCGCGCCGGCGCCTACGACTTCATCGAGAAGCCGTTCGCCACCGAGATGCTCGCCGACGCGGCCGCGCGCGCGATCGAGAAGCGGCGGCTCGTGCTCGAGAACCGCGCTCTCAAGGACGCCCTGGCGCACCGCAGTGGACTGGAGCAGGAGATCATCGGCCGCACGCCGTCGATGCAGCGGCTGCGAAGCCAGATCACCTCGTTCGCGACGACCGACGCCGACGTGCTCGTC
>OEIV010000649.1_pt1 | contig 18063 bp, 20 predicted proteins | sample 1539231 | NCBI WGS metagenome assembly OEIV01 (sample SAMN03794762, study PRJEB22550) | activated sludge metagenome | feature: wastewater treatment plant; material: activated sludge; isolation source: Wastewater treatment plant of a petroleum refinery complex | place: Argentina: Buenos Aires ...
AGTGATCATTATCCGGTAACGGCAAAATTTTTAGTTAAATAGAAAAAATCAAATGGATAAAAAACTTATAATCTTTGGAGCGAATGGCGCATTGGGCAAAGGTGTAACAAAGTCATTGCTTTCAAAAGAATATGATGAGTTTTATTTATTCGATTTCAAAATTGATGAAACGCTGTCAGATGCAAGAGTAAAACAATTTATTGTTAAAGATTTAACTATCGAAAAAAATGTTATGGCATCGATGTTCGAAGTGAAAACAAATGAAAAAACTAAATTGTTTTTATATTCTACGATTGGTGGATATTATGGAGGAACTTCTGTCTGGGAAACTGAGGAAATTGATTTCGACCGAATGATAAATATGAATCTTAAGACAAATTATTTTATTGCTAAACATTTCTCATTATTGGTCAAAAAAAGTTATAGCGGATCGATTTGTTTTACTTCTGCTTTCACTGGAAAACATCCTGAAGAATTAAAATTTGCTTACGGTTCAACAAAAGCAGCATTAAATTATCTGGTAAAAACCCTTTCATCTGAAGGAAACAGTATTAATTTATCTGTAAATGCAATTGCACCATTCATAGTTGATACGCCAGCAAACCGCGAATGGATGAAAAACGCGAAATACTCTTCCTGGATGAAACCCGAAGAAATTGGTAACCTTATACATTCACTTTTCCAGCATTATAATTTTTTGTCAGGCAATATTATAGAACTTAAAGAGAGGTTTAATAGTTAGAATAAGATCAAAACTCTAACAATAACACTAAACTATTTTGTTGACTTTGTTTTTCGAAATACTTATTGTAGTTACACGTTTTTAAGAAAATTATTTGATCATTTATAAAATTTGAACTAAAATCTAATTTACCAGGAGGTTATCTTATATGGACTTCACAACAACCATCGCATCGATATTCAATATCTTAGCTCAAGCTACCAATGACGGCGGAGTTTTAAATTACCTTACCGAGAAGTATACGGCAGGTGGAATTTTTATGCATCCCATACTTGCATCGTTAATAATTGGTTTGGCTTTTTCATTTGAAAGATTGTATACACTAACAAAAGCCAGAACTAATACTAAAAAATTCATTGTTGATGTTAAAAAAGCTTTAACATCCGGCGGTGTTGAGGCTGCTAAAAAAGTTTGTGAAAATACAAGAGGACCAGTTGCTTCAGTGTTTTATGCAGGACTTTTAAGATATGACGAAGGTTTAGACGCTGCTGAAAAAGCTATTGTTGCTTACGGCGGAATTGAAATGGGATTTTTAGAAAGAGGTCTTATCTGGATTTCTACATTTATTACAATTGCACCTATGCTTGGGTTCACAGGAACAGTACAAGGTATGATTGAAGCATTTGATGCTATTAAAGAAGCTGCTCAGATTTCTCCTGCAGTTGTTGCTGAAGGTATCTCAGTTGCTCTTTTAACTACATTATTTGGTCTTGTTGTGGCAATGATTCTTCAAGTTTTCTATAATTACTTTATTTCAAGAATTGATAGATTAGTTGGAGATATGGAACAAAGTTCAATCGAATTGATTGATGCTTTGTATGAAATAAAGGTTAAAAAATAAGTTTCAGTTAATTTTAATACTGAGAATCAAAAATGATAAAAAAGAAAAAAATACCTGAAGCTACTATCCCTACAGCATCAATGGCTGATATTGCGTTCCTCTTGCTTCTGTTTTTCCTTGTTGCAACTGTTATTGATGTTGATACAGGACTTGGATTGACTTTACCTGAAATAGTTGAAGATCAAGTGGAAGTGAAAGTTGATCCCAACAGAATGGCCTCTGTTCTTGTTAATGAAAATGGGGATGTTCTTATAGATGGAAATATTATTCCTGTTTTTCAAATTAAAGATATGTTAAAGGCTAGAATTGCTAGCAAAAATGACTTGCCTAAAAGCAAGAAAATGATTGTATCGTTAAAAACTGATAGAAAAACAGTTTATAATGTTTATATAGCGGCATTAGATCAGATAAAACTTGCATACTTTGAAGTAAGAGATGAATATTCTAATGGCAAATATGGTAAAAAATATGGCGATCTAAATGAGGAACAACAAGCAGATGTAAAAGAAGTTGTTCCAATTATTATATCTATTGCTGAACCAGAATTAGTTAAAAAATAGCAGAGGAATTAAGAAATGCATTTTGAAAAAAGAAGAGCAAATTCAAAGACAGAAATTCCGACTTCTTCAATGCCGGATATTATTTTTATGCTTCTGTTATTTTTCATGGTAACTACAACTATGAGAGAAGTTGAAGTTCTGGTAAGTTTTAAACTTCCTGAAGCAAAGGCTATTGAAAAAATTGAGAATAAAAGGCTGGTTTCTTATATCTGGGTAGGCAAAGATAAAAGAGTTCAGATAAATGATTCGTTGGTTAAGGTGGAAGAGATCCAAAATATTATGTATAATAAACGTGTTGAACTTCCTAATGTTATTGTTTCACTGAGAGTAGATCAAAAAACAGATATGGGATTTGTTACTGATATTCAGCAGGAGTTAAGAAAAGCTTCTTGCTTAAGAATAAATTATTCGGCTATGATTAAAGTTTAATTTTAACATAGTATCTAATTATTTTAAGGCAGGTTTGAATTTTTTCACCTGCCTTTTTCAATTTATGAGGTTAATATGAATTTAAAAGATAAAATAAATCAGGATTTAAAAGATGCGATGAAGTCTGGCGATAAAATCAGACTCAGCGTTGTAAGATCAATTCGTGCATTGATACTTGAGTTTGAAAAGAGTGGGTCAGCTAAAGAGCTAACACCTGAAGATGAATTAAAAATGCTTACAACTGCTGCAAAGAAAAGAAAAGACTCTATAGAACAATTTCGTAATGCAGGAAGAAATGAACTTGCTGAAAGTGAAGAAACTGAACTAAAAGTTCTTATGGATTATCTTCCAAAACAAATGGATGAAGTAGAGATTAAAAATGAAATAATGAGATTAGCAACCGAAATTGGTGCAAAGAGTAAAGCAGATTTTCCTAAATTAATGCCTTTAGTTATGAAAGAATTAAAAGGTAAAGCTGATGGAAAACTTGTAAAATTGATAGTAGAAAGCTATTTGGTTTAAAATTGAATTTTATTGATATAATAATAATTACGGCTCTTGCAATTGGTTTTCTTTTAGGTTTTAAGGACGGTTTTGTAAGAAAACTCGTTGGCATAATTGGTTTTATTGCAGCAGTAACTATTGCCATTTTATTTTCGTCCTTTGTAGGAAGAATGATAGAATCAGTTTTTGGAATTGAATTTTATCTTGCAGAAATAATGGCTGGGCTGTTATTGTTTATTGCAATAATGATTGTTACAACAATACTTAAACGTGTAATTCATCCTTTTGATAAAGTTAATAATTTAATTAACCAATTGATCGGTGGATTTGTTGGAATAATACAATTGTTATTTTTTATAAGTGCAATATTATTACTTTTAAATATCTTTGATTTTCCTGATAAGAAAACTCAAAAATCATCTGTATTTTATAAATATGCTTATGCTACTATCCCAACCTCAATAGACTTCCTTAAGGATTACACACCAAGTACTGAGGATGTAATTAAAGATTACATTAATCAAAAAGATTCTATCCAATGATAGATGAATTTGTTTTAGAAAAATTAGAATTTGAAAAAATTCTAAATCAGATTTCTAAATACTCTTCAACAGAAAGCGGAAAAAATCATATCTTGAATTTATTCCCAACTTCAGACATAGATTTTATTACTGCTGAGGGCATCTTAATTGAAGAAGCTAAAGAAATTCTGAACACAGCCGGTCATCCTCCGATTGATTTTTTATCAGATATAAATAAGTCTTTATCTGAAAGCAGAATTGAAGGTGCGATTTTATCAAGTAACAAAGTTTTAGAAATTCTTAAGCTTGCTAGAACATCCAGGCTTGTAATTCAATTCTTAAAATCAGAATTAAAAGATGATTCCAGACTTAGAGAAAAATTAAATATTCTATTTTCTGATAAATTATTTGAACACCACATTGAAAAAGTTATAAATGAACAGGGTGAGGTTAAAGAGAATGCTAGTAACGAACTTTCAAGAATAAAGAAAGACATTAATTCCAGAAGAAATGAGCTTGTTAAATCGATAAATAGGATTATAAAAACTTTAAAAGATGATGATATCGTAAGAGAAGATTATTTGACTTTACGCGATGGTCGAATGGTGATTCCAATAAAATCTGAACATAAGAGACACATACGGGGATTTATTCATTCAGAATCTGCAACAGGACAAACGGTTTATATTGAACCTGAAGAAACACTTGATCTGAATAATGATATTATATCGCTTTCCTTTGCTGAAAGAAGGGAAATCGAAAGAATATTAAAAGAACTTACAAAAATGATTGGACAATCAAGTGAACAACTTAAAACTTCTCTGGTCACTATAGCGTACATTGATTCTATTTTTGCACGAGCAAAATATTCTATTGAAATAATTGGATCGTTTCCTAAGGTGGATAGCACAAAACCAATATTTATCTCTGAAGCTAGACACCCAATCTTATTAAAGAAACTTAGCAGACAAAAGACAGTACCTTTAAGTTTTGAACTTAACAATGATAAAGTTGTTATTATTACTGGTCCAAATGCAGGTGGCAAAACTGTTGTATTAAAAACAATAGGAATATTGAGCATAATGTTTCAGGCAGGTATTCATATTCCTGCTAATTCAAATTCCAATTTTCATATCTTTGAAAACATTTTAATTGATATTGGTGATCAACAATCAATTGAAGATGATTTATCGACTTTCAGTTCTCATTTAAAAAATCTTAAGAGCATCATTGATAATGCTGGAGTAAATTCATTAATTCTTTTGGATGAAATTGGAACCGGAACTGATCCGGCAGAAGGTTCGGCCCTCGCTGCAGCAATTCTTTCAACGTTACTGGAGAAAGGATCAACTGTATTTGCATCAACACATCACGGAAGTTTAAAAGTATTTGCATACAATATTGATGGAATGCAAAATGCTGCAATGGAATTTGATCACACAAATCTTTCACCAACCTATAAGTTTAATCTTGGCATTCCCGGATCAAGTTATGCTTTTGAAATTGCAAAACGAACTGGCTTAGGTGAGGATGTTTTAGATAAAGCAAAGCAAAATATTGATTCTGATAAGCAGAACCTGGAAATATTCTTATCGGAGCTTGAAGAAAAATCTAACAAACTGAATAAAAAGTTAAATGCACTTGAGATTGAAAATTCAAGACTTGAGGGACTGTCTTCACTTTACAAAAAAAGTTATGAGAAAATTGAGAATGAGAAGAAGGAAATACTGAAAAAAGTAAAATATGATGGTGAGCTTTATCTTGAAAATGTGAATAAAAAAATTGAAAAAGTGATTAAGGATTTACGTGAATCGAATGCGAGTAAGGATGTTATAAAGGAATCAAAAAAAATTATCCAAGAAATAAAGTCAGAGAATAAAGAAGTTTTTACCGATTATGTTGTTAAGATAAGTGATAAAATGAATTTCGTTGTTGGGGATTATGTTGGAATTAATAATTCATCAACGACTGGAAAAATAATTGAGTTGAATAAAGGAAAAGCAACAATAGTATCAGGTTTAATTAAAATGCATGTAAATATTTCTGATCTTTTTGAAACAAAAGAAAAGAAACCCACAGTTGATAATACTTACTCAACATATAAAATCTCAGAAGCAAATTACAGATTGGATATACGCGGAGAAAAACCAGAAGTAGCTGATTTTCAAATAGTTAAGTTTTTAGATGATGCTTATCAGAGTTCCTTACAGCGCGTTGAAATTCTTCATGGAAAGGGAACAGGAGTTCTTAAAAAAACTGTTTGGGATATTTTAAAACAACATGAAAAAGTTAAGAATTATTACTTTGCTGCAATTGAATTTGGCGGTGAAGGTATTACTATTGCTGAATTAAAATAGGAGTTGATTTGTTCAAGAAAATTCTTATCGCTAATCGAGGTGAAATAGCTGTTAGGGTAATTAAAGCATGCAAAGAACTTGGAATTAAATCTGCAGCTATTTATTCTGATGCTGATCTTACTTCACTTCATGCACGAATGGCAGATGAATCGTTTTATATAGGCACTTCTTCTGCTTCTGATTCATATCTAAATAAAAATAAAATTATAGAGCTTGCAATATCAATCGGAGCGGATGCAATACATCCCGGTTATGGTTTCTTTTCTGAGAATACTTCATTTATTGAAGAAGTTGAAAAAAGCGGAATCACGTTTATTGGCCCCACCTCAAAATCTGTAAAGATGATGGGAAGCAAAACAGCAGCAAGAACTTTGATGAGTAAAAATAAGGTTCCAGTTGTTCCAGGTACCCTGGAGGCTATTAGTAATGTTGAGGAAGGAATAAAGATTTCTGAAAATATTGGATTCCCAGTTTTGCTAAAAGCATCTGCTGGCGGTGGCGGAAAGGGAATGAGAAAAGTAACTAGTAAAGATGAATTTAAATCAGCATTTGAATCAACAAAAAGAGAAGCACTTAAGTCTTTTGCTAACGATGAAGTCTACATAGAAAAGTTTATTGAAAATCCAAAACATATTGAAGTTCAGGTTATTGCTGATAAACACGGAAATTACCGACATGTTTTTGAACGTGAATGTTCAATACAAAGAAGACACCAAAAAATAATTGAGGAAGCTCCATCCTCATTTGTAGATAGTATAACAAGAGATAAGATTACTGCTGCCGCAATTCAAGCAGCAAAAGCTTGTGGTTATTTTAATGCTGGAACAATTGAATTTCTTATGGATACAAAGAAAGAATTTTATTTTCTTGAGATGAACACAAGAATTCAGGTAGAACATCCTATCACAGAATTAATTTCAGGTATTGATCTTGTTAAAGAACAGATTTCAATTGCTGCTGGAAATATAATATCTTTCAACCAAAATGATATTCGTATTAACGGATATGCTCTAGAATGTAGAATTTATGCAGAAGATCCTGAAAATAGTTTTCTTCCTTCAACAGGAAATATATTACTTTATAAAGAACCAAATGGAATAGGAGTAAGAGTTGATTCTGGTTTTGCAGCAGATTCTGAAATATCAATTTATTATGATCCAATGATAGCTAAACTTATTTGCTGGGATAGAGATAGAAGTAATGCAATTTGCAGAATGAATAGAGCTTTAGATGAATTTCAAATAGCTGGAATAACTACAAATAAAAAGTTTTTAAATTATATCTTGAACACTGATGAGTTTGCTAGTGGTAATTATGATATCAATTTTATTGATAATCTAAATTATACTTCATTGTTATCAGACAAATCATCTAAAAATAATGAGGAGTACGAAATTGCTGCGAGTGTTTTAGCCGCTCTCAAAAAATTGAACAGGAAATCTCCAATAAAGAAAAGCGCCTCTGAATCTAGCAGTAACTGGTGGGAGCAGAAATATGAATGAATTTGTAGTTAGAATAAATGGAAATATCAAACAGGTTAAGATAGTAGATGAAAATATTGTTGAGATTGATAATGTGCAGATGAATTATGCAATTACAGAATTAAGCCCATCAAAATTTATACTTAAAATTAATAATAAAATTTACGAAACATCGTTTTGGAAAAAATCTGATAGTGAAGATTCTATCTTAGTTAATAATTATTTTACCAATTTAAATATTAGAACCACGCTTCAAGAAAAAGCGTATAAACTTTTATCAGCTTCACAGAGTAATACAGAAAAGGTAACTATTATTAAATCTCCTATGCCGGGATTAGTCTTTAAAATATTAAAAAATGTTGGAGATAATATTGTTAAAGGTGAGACAGTTATGATTTTAGAAGCAATGAAGATGGAGAATGAGATAAAATCTAATGTAGACGGAACAATTAAAGAGATATTTGTTTCTGAAGGAAAACCAGTAGAAAAATATATTTCTCTGTTTAGTCTTAAATAATTTGTTATTTGTAAAAAATTGCTAATTTTCGCTAAACTACTTATCAATCACTTTCATCAGGAGGAGAGACTTGAGATCTCGAATATTACTTTTAACAGTGTTTTCATTAATGATTTCTACCAATTTGTTCGGCGGTGGATTTCAGCTTAATGAACACGGTGCTAGAGCCTTAGCAATGGGAGGCGCTTTTACAGCTGTTGCAAACGATCCATCAGCAGTTTATTGGAATGGTGCGGGTTTATCCTTTCTAAAAGGAACCCATATTGTTTTCGGTGCTTCATTTATTGCTCCAAATAGTACTTTTAGAGGAGTAACCCCGGATGTTGATAAATATAGAGGAAAAAATTTACTTTTTTATCCAGTCCATTTTTTCGCTTCCCATAGTCTGAGTGATAAATTTTCAGTTGGTCTTGGTTTCACAACCCCATTTGGTTTAGGAACAGAATGGGATGAAAATTGGATCGGAAAAAACTTAGCAGTAGAAACACAGTTAAAGACATTTATTTTAACACCTGTTGTTGCTTACAAAGCTCTAGATAATTTATCTCTTAGTGTTGGTTTTGTATATAGTTTTGCAGATGTACTTATCACAAGAAAAAATCAATTGCCTTCATACTTAAATAATGAGGAAGCATTCATTCATCTTGAAGGAGATGACATGTTTGCTTATGGATTTAATGCAGGTCTAATGTTTAAACCCGCTAAATTCATTTCGATTGGTGCTTCTTACCACAGTGAAGTTAAATATGAATTTGAAGGTACAGCTACAATCTTAGAGGCTCCTGAACAGGTTATTAATTCGCTACCACAAGGAAATATAACAGCAGAATTAACAACCCCTCAAAATATAGCAGTTGGTGTTGCCGTTGATATTTCTGAAAGAGTAAAAGTAAGTGCAGACTATCAATATGTCGGTTGGTCAAGCTATGATAAGTTGGAAGTTAAATTTACTGATCCGGAACCTGATGTTGTTAGTTCAAGTCCAAGAAAGTATGATGATTCTTATATATTGAGATTAGGTGGTGCTTATAAATTTGATGATCAGGTTACATTTATGGGCGGTGTTTATTTTGATAATAACCCGGTTTCCAATCAATATTTAAATCCTTCTCTTCCAGAATCTGATAGAATAGGATTAAGTTTTGGTATTGAAGCTCACTTATTTGAGAATTTAAGCTTTCAGGGATCATATCTATTTATAAGAGGAAAACAATTAACTATTACAGATTCTGAAGAAGTTTACAGCGCCCCTGATTATAGATTTAATGGTACTTACAATACATATGCAAATATTTTTTCACTCAGTTTTTTATATAGTTTGTAGGAGGAATGGATAAAATGAATAATAAAATGAAAATGTTGTTTACTCTTTTATTACTAACTTTTGTTGTTATCAGTTGTGATGATTACACTGAGTTAGATCCTCCAATTACTCAAACTGTTGAAACCGGTTCAGCAAACTTTTCAAAAATGGTTACAATTGGTAATAGTATTACAGCCGGATATCAGAGCGGTACTATTTATCAAAGTGGGCAAATGTACAGTTACGGAAATCTAATTGCTCAGCAAGTCGGAGTTAATTTCGAAATTCCCTATGTTTCAGACCCAGGACTTGGTGGAAGAATGGAAGTTGAAAGCTTAGCTCCATTCACAATCTATTACAATAATTCTCGCGGATCATTATTAAATGCAACATATCCAGCACCGTATAATAATCTTGGTGTACCTGGTGCATTAACCTACGATGTTTTATTTGCTACGAATTCCACAAACTGTGCGTCAGCATTATTTGCAAATACACCTAATCCATACTTTGATGTTGTACTAAGAAATAGTGTTTTAAATAAAGGCACACAATTACAACAAGCTATATCTTTAAACCCAACATTTATTACATTATGGATTGGAAACAATGATGTACTTGGTTACGCCACAAGCGGCGGAACTGCACCATCTGCTCCAACAGATGCAGCACAATTCGGTCAAATCTACGGTGGTATTTCTCAGGGTTTAGCTCAATATGCTACTCTTAGTGGTGCCAAAGTTGTGGTTGCTAATATTCCTAGCGTCACTGCAATTCCTTTTTTTACAACGGTTGGTTCACAGATAGCTATTAATCCTAGTATTCCTTGGACAAATTTACCACTTGGATTCGTTTATCAAAAAGCTGGTGAAACAGGAATTGGTAATGGTTCTGCTACTCAACAAAATTTAGCCTCCGGACAAATACTTGTTACGTTAAGAGGAAGTTCTTATGCTGCTTTATTAGGACAGAGTACTGGAAAATTTTATAAAGATTTTGGATTCCCAGGTTTACCAGCTGGAATTGATACAACAAAACCGTTTGGTTTCCATCCACAAAATCCATTTCCAAACGCTTTTGTTCTGGATGCAGATGAGATTACAATTGCTAATAATGCAGTAACAGCTTTTAATGGAACAATTGCTTCACTTGCTGCTACCTTTGGATTTGGATTAGTAGATATTAATGGTGTGTTTAATCAATTCAGAGCAAATGATTTTACAGGTGGAACTAATATTGATGGTATCACATTCAAAACAACTTATGTATCAGGCGGATTGTTCAGCTTAGATGGAGTTCATCCATCAAACCAAGCTCATGGTATAGTGGCAAACGAATTTATTAAGGTTATAAATGCAAAGTATGGCGCAAAAATCCCATTGGTTGATGTGGCTAGAATTCCCGGCAGCATTTATTTTACTAGTAAAATAAGTTACAACCAGGGTTATCCAGTTATACCAAATGAAGTATTTGATCATTTACTTTTCTAAATAAACTTAATTATTCATTTAAGGGATGGTTTACCATCCCTTTTTTTATAGTTTTTGGAAAACAAAATTGAGGCATATTAATGAAATATTATTTAATCCATACATTACTTTTAATTTCTGCATATTTTTTTATTTCCGGATGCTCAACTTCGCAACAAAGTGCTGAAGAAGAAAAGCAGATCTACATATTTGATGAGGTTCCTGAAGAAAAAACTATTGAAGTTCCAACGACAGGGGAGTATCCAAGTTTAAAGGAAGCTTATTATGTCGTGCAAATAGGTGCTTTTACAACCGAGGATAAAGCACAGGCGTTTGCTGAATTAAGTAGAGGCAAAACTAATTATAAGTATAGCGTTATATACGGTGAGAGCACCAAACTATACCTTGTGCAAGTTATACCATTCTTTAAATCCCGTACAGAAGCCGAAGAGGTTAGAAATAATTTATGGAAGCTAACTGAATTTGTTGATGCTTGGATTGTAACTGTTAATAAATAAATAAAAAGGGCTGCTTAATTTAGCAGCCCTTTTGTATTTATCTAACAAGTTAATTTATTCTTCGTACCAGCTAACAACTCTGAAATATTTAGTACTTGGAAAAAAGGGAGGTCTTACTTTTGTAAATCTAGTATCATATTTATGAACATAACTATAGCCATTTTTAGGGATTCCAGAAACATAATAAGCGGTTGGTTGAACTTTTTGTCCAATTATTCCACCAACTAAATTCATTTTGTAAGCAGAAGGATAACTTGCATAATCTTCAATAACTAATCCATCTTTTTGTGAAAATATTGATGAGTGAATTGTAATATCACCTCTGGTTATATCTTTCGTTACCGTTACTTTATTTTCTGCAACCATTCCTAGCATATCATCGCAAGCTGGATTTGTTATTGGATCTTTTTCATATTGAATGGAATTTGTAATAAAAATCTGTCCTGCATTTGCATCACCTTTCTGAGAAGCAACAATTGTAGCTCTGCCATTTAAAGTACCCTCAACTCTAAGATTACCTTTTTCAACATAAATAACTCCATTTGGTGCTAATGTTGTAAGAGGTACAGTACTATAGCCAGTGTAACTGCCTGATCCAAGTTTAAGTCTATATTTAACATTTCCATCAGATAAAAAATTAAGATCGACAGTTGTTATTTTACCTGAATTTGTACTATCTCTAAATATCTTACCATTATCGTATGCTGCGGTTCGAATAATTGAAGTATCAAAATTTAATGGAACGGGTTCTGTTACCTTTGTTCCACCAAAGAATTCTGGGTGAGAACTTGCATTATATAGTTTTATTCCTTTAGACGTAGTTACCGGACCTAAAAATACTGGATTGTAATAACAATTTACCCAATCATTGGCATGGAATCTGCCCGAGAATGTATCACCAGTTGCAGCCCATACGCTTCCGAAAACATTATAGAAGTTTCCAAACATCGCAAAGTTTTCTGGTTCAAGAAGAATCTCAACTCGTTTTTCTACTCCATTATATTCTCCAACAGACGTGATTCTGCGACTGTCCCAGCCGACAGTATCTATATCAACATCTATTTCTCCACCTCCAAAACTAAGATTGGAAAATCCAGCCATCCAAGTTTTATTTAGATAAAGTTTATTGATTGCCATGTTAGCTCCACTAATTGCAATACTTTGTGCTCTTGTTGAGCTATAATAATCTGAAAAATTCTCTGTTATAGATACACTATTACTAAGAATATTTCTGCCAAATATTGCAAAAATTGCACTGAACAGCATCACTAAGATTATTGAGATTTTACCTCCCATAACGTACCTCTAGTTTCTTTTTAAATTTTTTGATGTAACAGTTAATCTACGCCAAAAGGCTTCTGTGTATTTTTGATCGTATGCGAAAGGATCTTCTACTCTAAAAGATATTTTTATATATGTTGCTAACCCAGGTGATGCTAGCGGAGTAGAGAGCGTATCGTATAAAGCACCAAGATATTGAAATTTAAATTCTGTGATGTTATTACTTACAATAAACGGAAAATCTGAATTAACTTTTCTATATAAAATTCTATCTCTAGGATTTGGAGTATTGCTTAACATATTTATATCGCTAACAAAATAATAAACCGTATCGTATTCACCATTTTTATCAACATCAAAGACAATCTTAATTGAAGAAGTATCAGCTAATGTAACTTTTGGATCATCATTCATATTCATTGGGTCTGAACAGTAACCTATTTTATTGAAATCACCATCAACTATATTTGCAATATTCACAACCTCAACTTGAAGGTTCACATCATGACCAGTTGCATTATCAACTTGATAAACATTTTCATTCAGCTTTAAAAGATTTAATAGTAAAAGACCACCAATAATTGTGGCACCGATTATATCTAAAATTGTTGTATATCCCATTAATTAAATCCTTTTACTTTTTAATCCAATAAGGTCCAGAAACTAAATATTGTGCTTAATTTAACAGTATCCATCATCGAAGAACTAAAAACCGAGACTGTAATTTTTTTATGATATTGTTTCGAAGCAGATTTAACATCAGGAGCAGTATCCGTTACGTATTCAACTATTGAGCGGATTTCAAATTTTGTAGCGGCTCCCGTTTGAGGATTTTTCAACGAAAGTGAATCAATATAAAGTAAATTGTTATAATCATCAAAATCATCAAAGTCTGGATATACTTCACCAGTTTCTTTACCAAGCGTGGTTGAGAAATCTGCAGCAGTAGTAATCGTTTTGGTTGTATCTAATGCTACTGCATCATAGGCTTTATCTTTAGCTTCTTCTATAAGTGAATTTGCAAGCGAAGTTGCTACTATACCAAATTTGGAATTATATGAAGCTTGCGCAGAAGTAAGGTGAATACTATTAAACCTAAGTACCAAAAATGATAAGAGCATCATGGCACCCATTGCAAGCATTGTCTGTCCTGTATTCATTTATCTATTCAATCTCTATTTTATTGTTTGTTGAAATTATTCAAGTATTAAGCCAAAAATTGTTAGGTTTTATTGTCTTATTAAATGAGTTTGTATTATAGGCGTGTATAATTATGAGATAAAATATTTATTCGAAGTCTTGATTATCTCAAATTTTCAAGTAAAAAAAAGATCGAATCAATTGAATTGAATATGACATGTATTGTTCAAAAAAGGTCGGTAATAATTACGTAACTACTTTACTTATAAATCTTTAACTAACCTTTAACTATGGAATTTGTTTGAAACAAATTATAAATTAGGATCGAGAAAGATCATCACTTTCTTATAATAAAAAATCTTATCCTATAATTAACTTGGAGGCTGTTATGGCTTTTTCATTAAATAAAATTATGCTCATTGGTAATCTTGGGCGTGATGTTGAAACTCGTTTTACAACAGGAAATGTTTCTATTTCAAGTTTCTCTATGGCTACTACAAATGGATATAAAGGTAAAGATGGAAATTGGGTGAATGAAACTACGTGGCACAATGTTACAGTTTTTAATATGTCTGATTATATGAAAGAAAACTTGAAAAAGGGACGCAAAGTATACGTAGAAGGTAGATTGACGAAACGTGAATACACTGATAAAGAGGGAATAAAACGATACTCAACAGATGTTATTTCTGAAAAAATTATTCCATTAGACAGTTCTGGTGAGGGTAGTAATTATTCTGAAAATACTTCTGCCGAATCGACAACCGTTAATGAAATGCCAACTATTGAATCTAATGATGATTTACCTTTTTAGCTTCTAAGTATTTAGAATATAGAATATATAAGGCGGATGAATGAAATGGTTTTATTCATCCGTTTTGATTTTTAGAGATAAATCGATTTTACATTTAAATAGTTTGACCGAGATATTTTGTTAATTTTGAAGTGAAAATAATTTAAGTAATTAAAATTCCGGAACCGAAAATGAAAGATGAAAGAAAAACTGAAATTAGAGTTGGATTGACTGTTCTAATCGGTATTCTAGTTTTTATTTGGATTTTGGGATGGGCAAAAAACTTTTCAATTAAGTCGAACGAGCACTTCGTAAAAGTTAGATTCACAAACGTTTCAGGACTTGAAATTGGCGATCAGGTAACTGTTAATGGTATGCGTAAAGGTTATGTAAAAGAAATGTTAGTAGAACCTAATAATGTGCTTGTAGAACTTTCAATTGAAAATGATGTTCAGTTAAAAGAAGATGCTACTTTTGCCATTTCTATGCTTGATCTAATGGGTGGAAAAAAGATAGAAGTATTTCCCGGAACCTCATTAAACACTTATGATAATAAAAAAATTAGTGAAGGTACATTTTATGCTGATATTCCTTCTGTTATGTCACTATTTGGTTCTGTTCAAGATGATTTGGTTACAGTTCTAAAAGATGTTAAAATTTCGCTTCATTCATTAAACAAATATCTTACGGATGATAAACTCAGTGCAGATGTAAAAACTTCTTTATCAAATCTGAGTCTACTAACAAATAAGTTGAATTTAATGATTACTGAGAATAGAAGTGATATAAGATCATTAACAAAAAATGCTGTTGAAATTACTGAAACAAGCAACAAACTCCTTACAAGTAATAAAGAAAACATCAATGATTTATTTATTGATTTAAAGAATGTTTTTCAAAAAAGTGATTCCTTACTTTCTGATCTGAATTTTCTAACTAAAGAAACGAAAAACCAGCAAAATAATGTTGGAAAATTTTTATATGATGAGAATGTAATAAACGATCTTAAGCAAACTCTTAAACAGGTTAATGAACTAACTTCAATTTTGATTGATCAACTTAAAAATGACGGTGTAAACGTAGATGCAAATATCTTCTAAAATTATTTTAGTTCTGTTTATAATATTTGCCAGTTCTAATAATCTATCTCCAGAATCAAAGGATCCTGTTCGCGGTAAAAATGGAATGATAGTTTCAGCTAGTGAATTAGCTTCTAAAATTGGTGTTGAGATTTTAAAAAATGGTGGTAATGCAATTGATGCTGCTGTTGCAGTTGGTTTTGCACTTGCAGTAACTTATCCAGCAGCTGGTAATATTGGCGGTGGGGGATTTATGGTTATCCACCTAAATGATGGAACAAATACAACGATAGATTACAGAGAAAAAGCACCACTTTCTGCAAATGAATTTCTCTATCAGGATTCTTTGGGGAATTTTCTTCCTGTGAAGAGTCAGATTGGTGTCACTTCATCCGGAGTGCCTGGCAGTGTTGCCGGCCTAATATATGCGCTAAAGAAATATGGAACCTTATCCTTAAAGGAAGTTATACAACCTGCAATTGATATTGCAAGAAATGGATTTATACTTGAGTATAGGCTTGCAAAGTCCTTAGAATATGAAACAGAATCTTTTAATAAGTTTGAGTCATCAAAAAAAGTATTTACAAAAGATGGTAATGCCTATGCCGAGGGCGATTTATTTAAACAAAATGATCTAGCAAACACATTAGAGTTAATTAAAAATTATGGTTTGGATGGATTCTATTCTGGTAAAACTGCTGAGCTCATTGTCAATCAAATTAATCTACAAGGCGGCTTTATAACTCTTGATGATTTGAAAAATTATAAACCTATCGAGCGAGCTGCAATTACAACTGATTACAAAGGATATAGCGTTATTACAATGGGTCCACCAAGTGGTGGCGGAGTTTCACTTCTACAAATGCTTAATATTATAGAGAATCAATCCTTTGTCCAGACTGATTGGGGAAGCAGCTCTTATCTACATAAGCTTATTGAATCAATGAAATATTCTTTCGCAGATAGATCTAAACACATAGGAGATCCTGATTATTATCAAGTTCCAATTGATTGGCTTCTATCAAAAAAATATTCAATAGAAATATTTGGAAAATTAAAAAATGATGCAACACCTTCTTCAGAAATCTTTCCGGGTATAGCAAATACTTATTCGGAGAGTGAAGAAACAACTCATTATTCTATCGTTGATAAATATGGAAATGCCGTAAGTACTACAACAACAATTAATTCATCATACGGCTCTAAAGTTGTTGTTGAGGGTGCTGGTTTTTTACTAAATAATGAAATGGATGATTTTAGTTCCAAACCAGGGGAACCAAATCAATTTGGTTTAATTGGCAGCGAAGCAAATAAAATTGAACCTGGTAAAAGAATGTTAAGTTCAATGTCACCAACAATAATTTTAAAGGATAATAAACCATTTATGATTGTTGGATCCCCCGGTGGTTCTACAATTTCTACCGTTGTTCTGCAGGTGATTCTAAATGTTTTAGATTTTGGTATGGATATTCAGCAAGCCATAGACATGCCTCGTATTCATCATCAGTGGCTGCCGGATGTGATTAATTATGAAAAATTTGGATTAAGTTCGGATGTTATTCAATCTTTAAAAATTAAAGGTCATAAGATGGGTGAACTTAGAACATTAGGTAGATGTGAAGGCATAATGGTAGATTTTGAAAATCAAATATTTTTAGGCGCTACTGATCCCCGTGGATATGGTGCTGCAATTGGATTTTAATCGGATATAAAAATGGTAATTGGTATTGGAATTGATATAATTGAAATTGAAAGAATCAAAAAAAGTATTGATACTTACGGCGATTCATTCTTAAATAAAATTTATACAAAAAATGAATTGGACTATTGTCTTGCAAAACACAACAAGTATCAGCACCTTGCAGCAAGATTTGCGGCCAAGGAAGCTATCTATAAAGCTCTTGCTACCGGATGGGAAAAAGATGCAACATGGAAAAGTATGGAGATTACAAACGAACCGAATGGATTACCCATTGTTGCGTTTTTTGGAAAGTTAAAAGAATTTTTGTCTGATGATAAGGATATTAAAATTTCACTTAGTCATTCAGATAATTATGTTACTTGTGTTGCAATTATCTTTAAGAAGAATTAGCAATTTATCAGTAAATATATAATTGATTAACAAAAATCTAATTTGTAGTTTTAATAATAAAATTGAGTAGTTAATGGAAAAAAACTGGTACAAATATTTTAATTATGGAACAATTGCACTTGTTTTTGTTTTAGCAATTTTACTTATGATTGATATGGTTAGAGGAACTTATGAAATCATTCCTCGATCATATTATTTGCCTTTGATAGTCATAGTATTTTTTATTTTTATATTAAGAATTGTTGCACGAATTTATTTTATGAAACAATCAAAAAAGCAAAGTTAGAGGTGTAAGTCTTCGAACGATCTATTCCCACAAATGGTAAACTCAATTCTAAAGTTCTGGTTTTAAATCAAAGCTACGAACCACTTTCTGTCTGCAATATTCGAAAAGCTGTTATTTTACTGTATCTTGGAAAAGCAGAGACTATTATAA
>OEIV010000650.1_pt1 | contig 18053 bp, 27 predicted proteins | sample 1539231 | NCBI WGS metagenome assembly OEIV01 (sample SAMN03794762, study PRJEB22550) | activated sludge metagenome | feature: wastewater treatment plant; material: activated sludge; isolation source: Wastewater treatment plant of a petroleum refinery complex | place: Argentina: Buenos Aires ...
TGACAATGCGGACATTGCCGTCAAGGACGCGCTGGTCGGCAAGGTCTTCGTATCCGATAAAACCGAAAGTAGTAATTTTATTTACCTCTTATCCTTAGTGAATACCGTGGTATAATTCAGTATGTAGGCTAGGGTCGCTCCCGAAAAGTGGTCAGCTCGCATCACCTGCCTACAATCAAGCAAGCGAGTGACATAAGCGAGAATGTCATGACCACCAAGACGTGCACCAAGTGCGGCCGTGTGCTGGCCGCAACCCCCGATAACTTCAACCGCGACAAGACAAAGCCAGACGGCTTGCGCCCTGATTGCAAGTCCTGCCGCTCCGAGTACGCTCGCGCCTTTCGAGAGGCCAACCCGGAACTCATCAGAGAACGCGGGATGAAGTGGCGACAGGAAAGACCTGAGTATCGGAAGTCCGAATACTGGCACGAATGGGATAGACAGTACGCACGCGCCAATCGAGAGCGCAAGCGAGAAGACCAGCGGCGATACCGTCAGGAAGACCCCGACCGCTACCGCGCCTATTGCCGCAACTACCAATCCCAGAAGCGCGCCAACGGCGGCCGCGTGACTGCTGCGGAAGTCCGCGAGCAGTACAAGCGACAGCGCGGACGCTGTTACTGGTGCTCGGTTGAAGTTGGTGACAATTTCCATCTCGATCACGTCATCCCGTTAAAACGCGGCGGGCTTCACCAGATTGACAATCTTGTTGTGGCTTGCCCGTTTTGTAATTCGAGTAAGCACGACAAGTTGCCTTACACTGAATGGGTTCCACCGAATCCACTCTAACGAGTAACCTCGCCTATTGCCCGTTGAGCCACAGCAGCTTTTGCGCCGTGGTTCCGTCCCAGCCCGGCACAACGCGGCCGACGATGGTGTCCACGGTCGAATCCGTGGCCGCCCCGCCGAACGTGCCGTCCGTGTCGGAAACGTAGATAGGGTCGCCAAACGAGAGCGCGTCCAGAGCCGCGCCCACGTCCACGACGCCCTGATTGATGATGGTCACGGCCTCGCCAATGGCCGCCGCGTGGACGGCGATGCCGCCCATCGCAATCTCGGCCGCGGTCGTGCCGTTACCCAGCGCGATCTTGCCGGTCGAAGCGTCGAACCGGCAACGCTGCCCTTCCGCGATGGCCTCAACCGCGGGGCCGGTGAATTGCTGCACCACCTGCGCCTGGTCGGCCTGCGTGATAACCAAATCTGCCATTGTCTAACTCCTAAATTGTCCTCGTAGCCCGAAGCCGCCGTTCTTCGTCGGTCAGCCCCTTGACCCCTTGCGCCGCCGGTGTCGGTAGCGCGCCTGCCGAGCGGGCCGCCTGCCCATTGGCCGGCTGCATCAGCGCCGCCAGCGTCTTGGCGTCCTCGGCCAACTCATCGACCGTCGCGCCCTGTAGCCGCTGCCAAAGTTGCGGAATCCCGGCCGCCTGGGCCGCGTCCCGCCGCTGCTGGTCGTGCTCCATCTGCGCCAGCCGGGCGGCCACCTCGGCCGCCTTCGCCCGCTCGGCCTCGTAGAGCTTCTGATACTCCCCCTGCGCCTTCGCCCGCTCTCCCTCTTCGTCGGCCTTGGCCTGCTCGGCCGCCGCCGCCTTGGCCTCCATCTCGCGCAACTTCTTGCGCGTGGCCGCCGCTTCGGCGTTGGCCTTCGTCAACTCGGCGCGCAGTTGCTCAGGGGTAAGCTGCTCCGTCTTCGGTTGTTCCGGTTCACTCTGCTGTCCGTTGCCCGCCTGGGGTTCCGGGGTGGCCGCCTGGGCCGGGGTCGTATCTGTCATGTCGCCCTCCTGGGGCTGGAACGCAAAAAGGCCGCCTGAGATATTAGTCTCAGGCGGCCAGTTTCTTACGTGTCGGTCGCCTTGCCGGGTGTGGTGGCCCGGCGGCGGTATTCAATTGCAACTAGTATAATCTGCCTGTTGTGCTATGTCAATCATTCCCCCAGCCGCTCCAGCGGCCCCGGCTTCGACACGAACAGCAGCCACTCTCCGTCAAGGAACACGACCTCAAACGCCAGACGGCCGCGGCCGCCGCATTGCCGCTCCAGGTCGAGCAGCCGGCGGGCAAGGTTAGCGGCGCGCCGGGGTATTGGCTCGGCCGTCGGCGCGTTGCCGTTGGCCTGATACTGTGGCGTCGGCTCGGTCATGCCCGTTCTACTCCCTCGATCGCGCCGTCGGCCGTCCACGTGCCTTTTTGCTCATCCGTTCGCTTGTGGTAAAATAATGGGGATTGATAAGCGCTACGAACGCCCATCAATCCCCTCATCACATTCGTACTGGAGGTGCGAACATGACTGATAAGATTATACCCGTCCCGAAGACTGTTAGAAAAAACTTGACTGGGAAGACGTTTGGTCGTCTGACCGTGCTTGGTTATGTCGGCAAAGACGAGCGCGGGAATTCGTTCTGGCTCTGTCGATGCGCATGCGGAAACCGCGTCAACACTACCACAACGAACCTTTTGAGAACTGACGGCCCGCGAGTTAGTTGTGGATGCCAAATGCGCACATCGAGCCTGACTCATGGCATGACCGGAACGCCAGAATATCAGGCTTGGCGCAGCATGTATCAACGGTGTACCAACCCTAACAATCCTCAGTACCCCCTTTATGGCGGCAGAGGGATTGAGGTCTGCCCCCGTTGGCGTGAATCCTTCCAAAACTTCTTTGACGACATGGGGCCACGGCCGGGGGGTGACTACTCTATTGACCGTATCAATACCAATGGGCACTACACGCCGGACAATTGCCATTGGGCGACGCCAAGCGAGCAGTCCAACAATACCAGGGTTAATAGGCTCATAACATTCAAAGGGGAAACGCATACGATGGTCCAATGGGCTAAGATTACGGGCATATCCAAAAGCGGGATTAAGTGGCGGATGGATCATGGGTGGTCGGTAGAAGAGGCGTTGACCATCGCCCCCGGCAAGCAAAACACTTGGTTGCATAGAGATCACGCCGCCTCCAAAACTAAGTAATCTTCACCGTCCAGTCGTAGATACTCCTCGCTGCATTTGCACCGGGTTAGGCATATGCGCTGCCCCGGCATCTTGTACGCCGGGTCGCCAATGGCGAACACCTTGCGATCTAGACTGACGCACTCCAAACAAGAATCCCTCGCGTGCCTGATACTTCTGACATGTGTTGTCCCACTGGCCCCAAACGCCGCTCTCTTGGCCCGATAGAACGTGTTGCGTGGGGCCTCTGCGTAAAGCTGGAAACGGCGCTCTAGCGTTCCGTCAAGGCGCTGTTCGCCGTTGGCAACTTGCACGAACATGTCACGCGCCTTGCCGTAGTTGTAGCGCACGCGCTGGCCGACAAGTCCCCAATCACTCGGTGTCATGTTGGCGTAACCGCCGCGCGCCATGACCGCCGCATTGACATGCCCGTTCTTGATTTGGCGACGAAGAAGCAACTCAGCATCCGCTAGACTAATCTCCCGGTTGCGTAGCGCCTGGGCCAGCGACCGCGCCGCCGTGTCGCTGTTGTCTAGATAGGTGTCCAACTCGCGGCGCACCGTGGCCCCAGCCACGAATCGCCCCGTGGCCGTGTCGCGATAGCGCCCCGACGCGCCCGCATCCGGGTTCCAGGTGTAGCGGCTCATGCGGGCGGCGGTTCCTCTTGCGGCTCAATGCGCGCCGCGTCCAGTAGTGCCCGGCCGCGCGGCGTGGCGTGGCGGGCAAGGTCGGCTTTGGCGGCTTCGATGTCCTCCGGCGTGACAAGGGCAGCAAGGTCTAGTTCCTCGTCGGGCGTGTCCAGTGGCTTACCTAGCGGTGTGGCCTTGCGTTTCATTGCTCATCCTCCCCGGCCGTCAACCGTCGCGCCTCCTCGCCCATCTCGCTACCCTTCTCACCGGCCCTGGTGATCATCAGCGTGACGAACTCCCCGACCCGTGTCTCCGACCAGGCGTAGACCTCGCGTAGCACCTGGCTTGCCGCATCGGCCATTAGCACCGTCGTCGCCATCGTCGCCATCGACGCCGCCTGGCCCGGCGTCAACCGGCCGGCCGCCTTCCCTCGTTTGCTCATTGCTCCACCCCCGACACCTCATCAACCTGCATGGCCGTCTGCGCTTCGGCGTCGCTGTACTGCGCCAGCCTGTAAGCCGCGCCGACGGCCGCGCCGTTGCTCACATGTTGCCCGGCCTCAATCGCCATAGCGGCCCGTGACGGTGGGAACACCGGCCGCGGCGTGAAGCGATGCTCCGTCGCGCCGCTGTCGTATGTGCCTATCTCCGCCTCTCCGAACACGTCCGGCGCAATGCCCGCAACCTGGGCGATAGTAAAGGCCATCTTGTGCGCCCGCTCTAGCGGCCGTTCCAGGGCGTCGCGCAAGGCCAGCACGCGGGCTTCGGCCTGATTGAGAATCAGTTGCAACGTCTCGGTCGCCACGTTGACGCCCTGTAGCGTCGCAACCCGATACTCCGGCAGGGCGTCGATCACCCCCTGCTTTACCTCAGCCAGTAGCGCCGCCATCGTGCCGAAGTCCACCGGCGTGCCCGCCCAGGTGAGCGTCGTCACGCCCGGCAGATTAACCACGCCCATCACGCCGTCCTCTTCGGCCGAGTAGAGCGTATCCAGCCCGGCCGCCGCGCCCAGCGGTGCGGCCAGCGGTCGCCCGGTCGCGTCCGTGCCACCGGCCGTGACGACGGCCAGCGGCCGGTTCAATCTCTCCATGCGCCACGCCGTGCGGTTGTAGCGGTCGATCTGCGCCGTCTGCCGCCGCCACGGCGTGTCGCATCTGGCCCAAACGATGGGGATGAAGTCGTAGCCTAACTCATCGAAGGTGCGGGCCAGCCGGGCGTACTCGCGGCCCGGCTCTTCCATGTTCTCGCGGCCGGGGGCCACTTCGTAGTAACGCACGCCGCCCGGTTCGCCGCCCGGCCAGCCCTTGCGCCAGATTTCGACCAGGATGTGCCGGCGCTCCTCCCCGTCGAAGATGGACGACACGCGCGGCGTGTCGATACGGATGGCGGTCAGAAAGCCGCGCTCGTCCACGTCCCACCAGCGCACGTTCTGCGGCGGGATGTCCTGCATGTAGACGCCGGTCGCCGGCTCCTCGGTCGATGCGGCGCGTTCGGCCACTTTGACGAACACGTCCCGCAACACGGCCGCCGTCACGGTCAGATCGCGCCGCAACTGCGGGTAGTTCGACCAGCGCCAGAGCAGCGCCACAGCCGCGGCCAACTTCTCGCCGTCACCCTGTCCGTCGGCCGCCTCGACTGTCGCGTCCGCCGGTAGGGTGTTGGCGACGTGGAAGTCAACGACGGCCGGGATGGGGTTGAAGTAGGCGGGCATGGCCTCGTCCACCAGCCCGGCGCGATGCAGGCGGCCGTAGAGGTCGTCGTTGAGGTAGTAAGCCCAGGCGCGGTCATACTCGGAGAGGCGCGCGCCCTCATCGGCCGTCTGGCCCGGCTTATACTGCGTGCCGTCCAGCGCACCGCTATCGATGATGCGCTGCCCGACCGCGCCCCAGAAACGCTGCGAAATGCGGCCCATCGGCCGCCCGGTTGTCGTCCACTCGTTTGTCATCTGCCACCCCTTGCCCGCCAGCCCTCGGCTAGGTAATTCTCAAGATAAATGATAAGTTGCGCCAGAGCGTCAACCTGATCCATATACGCCGATTGCGGGAAACTAAATAGCTCGTCTTCCAAGTCTAGCAACCACTCCGCACCCTCGCCCGGCTGTGGCAATAGTACCATCCCGTTGCGACACCAAACCGACGCGGCCGAAGCCCGCGCCTCTTTCGACCCCTGTGGTTTGAAGGAGAAGATAAGCGGCCCGAGCCATTCCGGTGCGGTGGCCCGCAACGTATGGGCCGCGCTCTTGCCGCTGGACTTATCCTCGATAACAACCTGGCGCAAAAGGCCGTCGCCGTTCCACTGCCGGGCCATGCTCTCGATTGTCGCCGGCAATTGGTCAAAAGTCAGCCGCGCCCGGTAGACGTGACGAATGGCGAGGCGGTAGTCGTTTAGAATCTCCGCCGTGATGTCCACTGTCCAGGCGTTGCCCGCTCCCACTTCCTCGGCTGTATCTAGCGACTGGAAGCGGGCCACGACCAGCCCGCGCAGCTCGTGGCCGTCGGCGCTAAAGCGGTTCCCGCCTTCCCACCACTCGCGCCGAAAGATGTAGCCTCCCGCCGGCGTCGGGTTGCCCTGGTACGTCGCCTCCCAATCCAGTTCCGGCGTAGACGCCTTCAGCGCCAGCACCTCGGCCAGCGGCTTCCGTTCAGGCCAGAGTGCCGGGCCAGCAGCGTGAACCAACGCATGATACGTTTTCATAGCGCCAACCCCTGCGGCTTGCCAATCGGCCACCCGGCATAATCATCGGGATAGGTGATAGTCGCGTACACCTCCGGGCCATCACTCAGTAGCGGAATGTGACATGATGTCCACTCTGGATTCTGTCGCAATCGGGCGTGCGAATCGTCGTGATGCCAGGCGTTGCCAATGATGATGACGCGCCCCGTCCGCGCCTCCGAACGCGATAGTAATGACTTGTGTAGCCATGTATCGGTCGTATTCCGTGCCCCTTGCGTGCGCGTGTTATCGAAGTCCAGAATGTCGTCGCCAATCAGCCACGCCGCCCGACTACCGGTGATGCTGCCCCCTGTGCCATAGGCCGACACCGTAGGGTGAAGGCGGCCGTCGTGGGCCACACCGCCCGGCGCAACGCTCCATTCGTCCTCTCGCCACGGCATACCGGCCGCCGGCAACACGTCGGGAAACGTCAACTTGAATTCCGCCGAGGCGACGAGATTTCGCAAGGCCAGCGACCGCTTGGCCGCCACCGAACCAGAAGAAGCGGCAATAATACCCGGACGCTCCGGGTAGAAACCGATAAGACACGCGGCATAGGCCAGCGCCCAGGTCGTCTTCGCGCTTTCCGGCGTGCCGATAATGAGCAACCGCCGGATGAACGGATCGCACATGAGCCGCAACCAGAGCCAGTGATGCGGCGCGGCGACGATCGGCCGCCCGTTGGCCGTCGTCATATGGACGGCCGCAAAGGCGGTCACAACCTCCGGCGTCGGCGGGCTACCCGACTTCTTAGCCCGCTGAATCGTCGCCCGAAGCGTCGCCCGTGCCGTCTCGTGCTGGCTCTCCGCCGCTTGCCGCCAAGAGCGCGGCTGCGCGGCTGAGTTCGGCCAGGTTGCGCCGTAGCTCATCATCGGTTACATCCTGTAAGCGGTTCACAGTCACGGCCACCGGCCCGCCGTCCGGGCCGCCTAGCTCGTGGCGCGATACATCCCCGTCTATGTGCTTGTACGCCCAACGGACTAGCTCGAAATAGTCCTGAAACCCATCAATGCGGATTGCGCTCCCATCGGGGAAAGTGGTGAAGCCCGTGGCGATTAACTCAGACACCATTCGGGCCATGATGCGCTTCTTTGCCATCCGTCGCCCTTCGGGAATGGCAACCGTCGCGCTCAACTCTGTTTCCAGAATTGCGGTTAGCGCCCGCGACTTGGGCGGGCGGCCTTTAGGGTTGCCCGATTTACCCGGCTGGAATGGCATTGCTCCCCTTTGTTTTACAATGTCCCCCCACCCCCGGCCGCGGCTTACTACGGGGCGACCACTGCGGGGAGAACGGCCCCGCGCCGGTTGAGCCAATCGCGTCTATCGTGCCAGTTTGGAGGTTAGGAGCCAGTCGTTGAGCCGCGGCCGGTTGTGTCATATCAATACACCCCGAAAGCGTTCCATAATGAAACACTTTCGGGGCTAGTATAGCACAACCGTTCGCTCTATGTAAATGGGCCTGCTAGACCTACCGACACACTAGCTCATAGCGCCATTCGGCCGCGTCGGCGGTGATTTCAATCGAGTACACAACCCCCGGCTCCAGCGTCCACAGCGCCGCGCCGGAACGCTCCTCGTCCAGGTCAACCGGCCCCACGCCGCTATCGCCGGGAATGCCCCCGGCCGCGTAGACGGCGAAGTTGATGAACCCGCCCGGCGGGTCGGTCGGCGTGCCCTCATAGGTTAGCTCCTGACGGTTGCAGCCGGTGGGGATGATGAAGTCCCGGCTCACGTCATTGCCGTTGCCCGCGCCGCGAATGATGGCCCGCCCGGCGATAGGGCGCGTTGGCGTGCCCCCTGCCCCGGCCGCGTCGTCCGGCCCGCCCAGCAGCACGAAGGCCATAATGAACATGACCACCAGCCCCGCGCCGATGAGGGCAACGACGAGCAGCGCACCGAGTAGCAGATTGTTCTTCTTCATGGCGATCACCTCCAACGCGCAGTGTAGCACCCGCGTCGAGCCGCGCCATAGAATAAGTGTTCGCAGACGCCAAACGCCCGCGCCGGTTGGGGAGCGCGGGCGTCTAGGCAAAATTCGGCGGGGTTGAGCCGGGCGGCTTTCCCACCTGCGAAGGGTGAGGTGGCGCCAGTATACCACGTCTAGAATGGACGTTCTAGTGCTATAATGTGGGGCATGAATCCGCGCCAAACCCCTTGACTTTTAGTACTAGTACGTTTATACTTGGTACTAGGCAACACACCTTTCAGGAGTAAAGCGCAGTGAAAGACAACCAGTTAATTGAACCCGTCGAAGAAGATAGCGACAAGGAGCGGATCACCCCCTGGGTTTCTGCCTCTGTCGCCCAGCGGTTGCGCCGCCTCGCCCGGCGCAACAAGCGCACCGTTTCGGCCGAAGTGGAGATCGCTATCGAGCGGCATCTGACCGAAGAAGAGCCGGCAGCCATGCCGCGCCAATAAAGCCATGACTGCCAACATTGACGATTTATCCAGCGACGATACGGTTAGTCTGAAAGTGCGCCTCTTGTCTAACTCAATTGTCGTTGGCGATTGCTGGGAGTGGCAAGGCGCAAAGAACGGAAAAGGTTACGGCTCCATCTCAGTGAGCGGCCGCCTTGTCTTGGTTCATCGCCTTTCTTATCGCGTCCACCGAGGGAAGATAGGAGATCGGCTCGTGTGCCATCATTGCGACAACCCGAAGTGTATCAACCCCGCCCATCTCTTTCTTGGAACGGCAAGGGATAACGTCCTCGACATGCGGCGTAAGGGGCGCGGGCCTGAGAACCCAGCCCGCAAAATCTCCGCCGCTGACGCCCGATCCATGCGCGATAAGTATGCAGCCGGAACGCACGGGGCGACAAAACTGGCAAAGGAATACGGGCTGGCGAGGGAGTACGTTCACGCCATTCTGCGGGGTGATTACTGGCCCAACGCGGGCGGGCCGCTATTCAGCGGACGTTAGTCACCTCAGAGATTCGGCTAGACGGGCGTCTAGTCGGCTATCCGTTTTGCAGCCGGATAGCCAAGATATCGTAACTCACACCTGCCGTGTGAGTAAATAGGCAAAATTAGCGATACGGGAGGGCCGTCAGGGGCCAGAGGGAACGTATCGGATTAGGTAGAGGTAGAGCGGCATGATGACCTTAGATGGGCTTAAGGGCTTGCCCCAATGGGTAGGCTACACCGACCGCAAGATTCCCATGTGCCCGCATAGCGGGCGTGCAGCAGCCACAAACAACCCTGAAACGTGGGGCACGGCCAGTCAGGCATGGGCCGCCAAGAAGCGCCACGGCTGGGCCGGTATCGGCTACGTCTTTACCATCGGCGCGGGCGTCGTTGGTATCGACCTGGACGACTGCTTTATTGAGAATGGCCGCCTATCAGATGAGGCGCGTCAGATTGTCCAGATGCTCAATAGCTACACGGAGCGCAGCCCATCAGGGCGCGGGCTGCATATTCTGGCAAGGGGCGCTATCCCCCACTCCGTCAAGACGCCCCGCGTAGAGATTTACAACGAACTGCGCTACTTCACCGTTACCGGACGCCAGTATGGCCCATCGGAGTTTGCCACCGCCAACATCGAAGAGCGGCCGGACGAACTCAACGCCCTCTTTGCCGTCTATGGCGACCATGAGCCGCGGCCCCTGGCTCCCCCACCCCGCCCGCCCGGTGAACGACTGGACGCCGGCACAAATGAAGCAGATGTAGCCCGCGCGTTGGCCTGCCTGCCGCCTCAAGGCGACTACAACACCGACTGGCTCCCCATCCTCATGGCCGTCTATGATGCGTTTCCCGACGAACGCGGGATAGCCCTAATCGAAGCGTGGTCGCCCGGCTATCCCGGCGAAGTGGCGCGGAAGTGGCGGTCATTCGAAACGCGACCGGGCCAGCCTATCACCGTGGCAACGTTATTCCACCGCGCTAAACAGTTTGGCTACCAGCAGCAGCGCGCCACGCGCCCCCCTACCCCTGGCCGCGCCTCTTCCAGCGGGCGTCATCATGCCGACATCACCGATGCCTTGGCCCAGCGGAGGCGCGTCAATGGACATGCCTGATACAGCCGTCTATGCCGATTATGACTTCGATACACCGGCAGTTGCCGCGCCCCGCTGGCAACTACGCACGCTTACCAACGCCCGACAGATACGGCCGCCAACGGAGTACATCGTTGATCGCTATCTAGCGTCCCACACGGTCAACATCCTATATGGCGCGCCCGGCTCGCTCAAGTCGATGATCGCCCTGTCGCTAGGCTTATGCGTGGCCGGTGGGTTGCCGTGGCTCCCCGGCCTGTTTGGCGGCGATAAGGGCGCGGCCGTCATTAGGTCGCCCGTCCTGTGGGTGGACATGGACAACGGCCAGCGCCGTACAGATGAGCGCGTAGACGCCATGTCGAAGGCCATGAGCCTGCCGGATGACGTGCCCTTCTACTACGTCTCTATGCCCACGCCGTCGCTTGTCGCTATTGACGTAGAGAGCATGGGGCTACTACAAGACACAATCGACCAGCTAGGGGCGCGGCTCGTTGTCGTTGACAATCTCGGACTAGTAACCGGCACGGTAGAAGAAAACAGCGCCGAAATGGCCCACGTAATGAAAAACTTCCGTTTCCTGGCTGAGCAAACGGGCGCGGCGCTGCTCATCCTTCATCATCAACGCAAGGGCGGCGCGGCCGGCAGTCGGGCGGGCGACGCCTTGCGCGGCCATTCCAGCATCGAGGCGGCTATTGACCTTGCGCTCCATGCCGTGCGGGAAGCCAACACGAATCAGGTGACATTGCGCAGTACCAAGACGCGCGGCGTAGACGTGCCCAATGCAGTCATGGAATTCAGCTATGACCACGTGCCCCGCACGAATGACCTAGCCAGCGCCTATTTCACAAGCGTCGCCATTCAGCAGAATAGTCTGTTGCTTAAGCAGGCGCTGCTGTCCTTTGCGGAGGGCAACTCCCCGCGCGGCATTCCCAAGAACCGGCTTAGGGAACTTGTCTACGATGACCTCAACGGTGAATTCTCCCATGCCAAGATCCGCGCCGAGATGGATCAGCTTATCGAGGTGACGGGCGAACTGTCCATTACTGAGGGTAAGCAGGGCGCAAAGTTGGTCATCATTGGACGCGCCAATGGGGGCGAAAATGGCCGCTAAAGGTGTACAAAAAGCTGTACACGGCCTGTTTTTCGTCAACCTGTATGTACAGGTCGTAGAGGTCTGTACAGCTTGCGCCGCTATATATTGTAGAGAGACCTGTACGCGACTCGTAAAGCTTATTGTTCAACTGCCATACCTGTACGCTGTACACACACTTAAGAAGTGTGTACAGCGTGTACAGGTCTATTCAGGAGGGTCAAGAATCGCCATGAAATGCGACTACTGCAAGTGCGAAACTGTAGAGTATCGCCGCGCCTTAGCCCAAAACGGCGGGCGGCATGTCTTGGCCTGGTGCATCGACTGTGAACGCCCGGCATGGCGCGGTCAACCATTCGTAAGCGCCGCGCAATTCACCCCTGAGCAAATCGAGGCCATGCCGGTGGCAATGGACTATCGCAACGGCGAGCTTTGCTGCGCGGTTAAGGGCTGCGACCGCTCGGACGTGGAACTCCACCACTACGCCCCGCGTGCCCTGTTTGACGAAGAGTGCGAAGAGTGGCCGACAGGCTACCTATGCACCGTCCATCATGATGACTGGCACAAGCGCACGCAGACGGGCAAGTATGGTCTTCGATCTATCGCCGCCATTGCTCAAACTGTCGCAGAACAGCTTGTCATCCGTTGCCCGGCCTGCCGGCAGCCGTTGGCCGGCACGGCCATTGTAGACGCGCTCAACGACCCGCCCGGCTGGTCATTCTGGGGCAACGAGGGCGCGCGCTGGATTGTGTGCCAGGCGGCTGGATACGTGCATTTTCGCGTCGATGTCGGCCGCGGCCAGATGCAGCACCGGCTGGCAATCATCAAGCCGGGCGTAGCGCCGCGGCCGGTAATCAACCTTTAGGAGGCTCATCATGCTCTACATCATTCTAGCCGCCGTATTTTTCTTCCTCATCGCCCTGGCCGGGTTCGCCTGGGCGTTGTGTGTGGCGTCGGCCGCCGCGCCGACGGAAGAGGGACAGCGGGAAAAAGCAACGGCGCTGTTAGGGCAGCGCCGGGCGGCAGAGGTACTGACCGCCGAAGAGAGTTTAGCACGAATCAGGACAAGAGGTACACGAAATGAAAGACGAAACGGTTGATTACACGGCATTCTTGAAGTCGAAGGTGAAGGTGGTGCATCAGGCGTCGCTGGACGTGGCTGAGAGCGAGTTGCACCCGTCGGCGTTTCCCCATCAGCGGGACGCTATCCGCTGGGCGTTGCGCGTGGGTAAGGCGCTGATTGCGATGTCGTTTGGGCTGGGCAAGACGCACGTGCAGGTCGAAATCGCCCGGCTGGTTGTGGAGCGGACGGGCGGGCGGTTCCTCATCATCTGCCCGTTGGGCGTGCGGCATCAGTTCACCGAAGAGGACGGCCCGCGCCTTGGCGTGCGTTTCCAGTACGTGCGCACCGACGCGGAGATTGAGGCGGCTGATACGCCGTTCCTGATTACGAACTATGAGCGGGTGCGCGATGGGGACATCAACCCGGCGCAGTTCGCGGGCATCTCGCTGGACGAGGGCAGCGTGCTCAGGTCGTTGGGGTCGAAGACTCAGGACACGTTCACGCGGCTGTGTGCCGACGTGCCCTACCGGTTCGTTTGCACGGCCACGCCGTCGCCCAACGAGTATCGCGAGTTGATCTACTACGCCAGCTTTTTGGGCCACATCGACATCGGTCAGGCGTTGACGCGCTGGTTTAAGCGCGATCCGAACAAGGCTGGCAACCTGCAACTTCACCCGCATCATGAGCAGGCGTTCTGGCTGTGGGTGGCCAGTTGGGCGCTGTTCGTCAACAGGCCGTCCGACCTGGGCCACAGCGACGACGGCTACAACCTGCCTGAGTTGCGCGTCCACTGGCATCGGTTGCCGGTTGACCACGCGCGGGCGTGGGGACAGGTGGACAACCGTGGGCAGCACCGGCTGCTGCTGGATGCGGCGGCGGGGGTGCGCGAGGCGACGGCGGAGAAGCGGGCGACGATGGGCGCGCGGCTGGCCAAGGCGGTAGAGCTGCTGAATGAGCATCCCGATCGCCACTGGCTCATCTGGCACCATCTGGAAGCGGAGCGCGAGGCTATTGAGGATGTCGTGCCCGACGCCGTGACGGTCTACGGGTCGCAGGCGTTGGAAGTGCGCGAGGGGCATATTCTCGACTTTGCGCACGGCAAGACGCGCATCCTGGCCAGTAAGCCGGAAATTGCGGGCAGCGGCTGCAACTTCCAGTACTACTGCCATAGCAACATCTTCTTGGGCGTGGACTACCGCTTTCAGGACTTCATTCAGGCGGTTCATCGCACGCACCGGTTCCAGCAGCAGCAGCCGGTGGAAGTCCACATCATCTACTCGGAGAGTGAGGATCAGGTGGTCGCCACGTTGCAACGCAAGTGGCGGCAGCATGACAAGCTGGTAAGCCAGATGAGCGACATCATGCGTGAATACGGGTTGAGCGAGGCGGCATTGGCCGGGGCGATGCAGCGAGGATTGGGCGTCATGAGAGAAGAGGTTGAGGGCGAGATGTTCACGGCGATTCACAATGACACGGTGGACGAAGCGCCGCGCATTGCCGACAACAGCGCGGGCCTGCTGCTGACGAGCATTCCGTTCGGCAACCATTACGAGTACGTGGCCAGTCTGAATGACTTCGGTCACAACGAAGATGATGGCCGCTTCTTCTCGCAGATGGACTTTCTGATTCCCCATCTCTACCGGATTCTGCAACCGGGGCGCATCGCGGCTATCCACGTGAAAGACCGCATCATGTACGGCTGGCAAGGGGAGTCGGGTTTCATGTACGTCAACCCCTTCTCCGACAAGACGACGGCGGCGTTCACCCGGCACGGGTTCCTCTACCAGGGGCGCATTACCATTACAACCGACGTGGTACGGGAAAACAATTCGACCTACCGCCTGGGCTACACGGAGATGACGCGCGACGGGTCGAAGATGGGCGTGGGGTTGCCTGAGTATGTGCTTCTGTTTCGTAAGCCGCCCTCGGACAACACGACGGCGCGGGCGGACGTGCCGGTGGTCAAGGACAAGGCGGAGTACACGGTAGGGCGGTGGCAAATCGACGCCCATAGCTTCTGGCGTTCGAGCGGCAACCGGCCATTGTATCCGTGGGAAGCTGAGGCTATCTATGACCATGAAGCGCATGTGGCCGAATATGACCGGCTGGACGGTGAAGGGAACCTGCCCAAGTACTTTGCGCTCTACCCGCCCGCCTCGCCGTCGCCCAACGTGTGGACGGACGTGAATTTCATGCAAGGCTTGAACACCTTGCAATCGCGCCGGCGGCAAGAGAACCACGTCTGCCCGTTGCCGTTCGACATCGTTGAGCGGCTGATTCGGCGCTACTCCAATGAGGGCGACGTGGTGTACGACCCGTTCGCGGGGTTGTTCACAGTGCCCTACTGCGCGATGAAGCTGGGGCGGCGCGGGCTGGGGGTGGAACTGAATCACGACTATTACCAGTGGGGCGTGCGCTACTGCCAGACGATGGAGCGGCAGGCGATGGCGCCGACGTTGTTCGACCTGCACCCGTTCACGGTTGAGACGGAGCCGGTGCAAGTTGAGGCTGGGGCAGAGGTGGGGTCATGAGCGGCTCTCGCGAGGATGTCCGGTTCATCGCAGAGTTCACGCTGTGCCAGGTGCGGGATGAGAAGCTGCGCGTGGTAGGGCCGGTGCATCTGCACCGCTCTACGCCAAGGCGGGCGTGGGCAAATCGTTACCGCGCGGGCTGGCCTATCTGCCGGACTGAGGCGGGTGACAAGCCGATGAATTTGATGCAACTTGACCCGCCGCGCCCGTTCAATCCGGCACGTGATCTGGCCGACATCTGCCCGGATTGCCGGGCGGTCTATGAGCGACTGGCACGCGAGCGGCTGGGCGCGCCGGTGGCCGGGCGGCTCGTCTTCTGAGGATGGTATGCCAACGAACATGACGCATCACATTGACGACATCGACAGCGAGTTGGACGCGGCCCGCCTGGCGCTGCTGAGGCAGGCGGCCACGGCGGCCACGTCTGAGGCGCAAGTGACGGCCGGGCGCATCGCCGCCTACGTCACGGCGCGGCGGTTGCGGGTTGAGCGGGGTGAAGCCGGGGCGGTCGAACTGCTGGCTATCCAGCGCGAGATGGCCGACCTCGATTGGCGGCTATCGGCGCTGGCCGAGGGGGTGGCATGAGTGACTACGGTCCGCGCCGCGCCCGGCGCACGGATGACAACCATGCGGAGATACGCGACGCCCTGCGCGACGTGCCGGGCGTCTACTGCCATGACGTGTCAGCCGTGGCCGGGCTGGGATTCGACCTGCTGTGCAACTTCCGGGGCGGGCCGCCGGTGTTCATCGAGGTGAAGCGGCCGGCGACGCGCAACGACTTGACCGACAGCGAGAGGCGGGCGCGTGACCACTGGGGCGACGTCTGGCGCGTCGTGACGGACGTGGATGAGGCGCTCAGGGCGCTGGGGGCAATATGAGCACCATCCTTGTGCGATTGGAAGTCATCCACGACAACCCATATCAGACCCGGCTCGACTATGGCGACGTGGCGGCATTGGCGGCCGACATCGCAGCGCGTGGCCTGCTACAGCAGCCGATGGGCCGGTTGGTGTGGGCGGCGAGCGGGTTGCCGCTGAATGCCGGGCAGACGGCGAACGTGTTGCGGAATTATGAGGTGCAAGGGTGGCAGCACGGCTTGCGCGTTGAACTGGCGTTCGGTCATCGTCGCCTACGGGCCTATCGGCAACTGGCAGGTGAGACACACATGCCGGTGCGCATCGCGTCACTGTCGAACGACGACATGCTCGACGCGCTATGGACGGAGAACGCCCAGCGAGTGGACGTGAATCCGATGGAACAGGCCGAACTCATGGTCCGCAAGCTGGAACTGGCTAAGCAACAGGGCGGCGGCGTCCAGACGGTAGCGACCGACTGGGGGCTTGACCGCTCGACAGTGGCGAACAAGCTCCGGCTGTTGAAACTGCCGCCGAAGGTGCAGCAGGCGGTGCGCGACGGGCGCGTATCCGAACGACAGGCAATGGCCATCCTGTCTGCGTTACAGCAGGGGGATGAGGCAGCCACGCCGGTCATTGAGGCGGCATTGGATGATCCACGAGCGGTCAGCAGCGACAAGCTCCGTCGGCTTACATATGCGCCACGGGTCAAGGCGGCGCGATTGCCCAAGAGCGACGTGCCGATGTTGCGCCACGGCATTCGTGGAGATCAGTCGCCTGACACGGTGGCATGGGCCACGGTGATTGCGGCGGCGCGGGGCGCGTGCGAACGTTGTGTTCGCACCGTCGGCCCGGCCAACGAGTTGGTATGTCGCCAGTGTCCTGGCGTCACGTTGATACAGGCATTGGGGGCGACATGAAACAGACAGTCAACATAGGCGACTATGCCGACTTGTTGCCGCTCTTCGATAGCGGCGAATGGGCCGCGTTGCCGCCGGACGTGGGCGACCTGATGGAGGCGGCGCGGCAGTTGCACGACGGTTGCCAGCGCCGGGCGCGGGCCAATGGCGTGCGCAGTGGCATGGGGGCGCTATCGGCGCTGTACCTGGCCCATGCGCTAGGCCAGTTTGCGGCCCGGCCGGCCGTGGCCCGGCGGGTTGACGGGCAATTGGACAGGAAAGGATCATCATGACGACATACATGCGGATTGCGGTTGTGCTGCTGTTGGCCGTGGCCCTGCTGGGGGCGACGGTGTGGCTATTGGCAGGCGCGGCGCGAGCCGACGAAGGGGCGGCGTTGCCGACGGGCGCGGCATTGGGCTATCCCGGCCCTGAGCCGTATCCGGGGCCGTTGCCTGAGCCTGATCCGTATCCGGGGCCGGACGCCTATCCCGGCCCGGCCTATCTGCCCGTGGTGGTAGAGACGGGCACGGAGGCGTACCCATGAGCATCAAGGAGGATCGGGCCACGGAGGCGGCTGTGCGTCATTGCGAGACGTTGACGACGCAGCGCCCGGCGTGGCTCTGGACGGCAGAGTACCGGCGCTACTGGGACGCGACGATGGCCGACATCGACGACATCCGCCACCGGCCGGGGCTAAAGACGCAGTTGCGGCGGCGGATGGGAAAGGTGCGGCCGACTGACGCGCCCCTGCCCGCGCCGGTTGGGCAGCAGTTTCAGCCGGAAGGGGTAGAGGCAGAGGCATGAGCGAGCCGGATGTGGTCTATGAGGTGAAACGAGGCCGGGGCCGCCCGCGCCTGCCGAACGGGCCGCGCGTGGCACGCAAGCCAAAGCCGGACAAGCCGCTGAGCAAGAGGCAGCAGGCGATGCTGGCTTTCATCATTGCCTACAAAGAGGCCAATCAGGGGTTGACGCCCACCATCAGGGAGATTGCGCGGGCGACGGGCATCTCGTCCACGTCGGTTGTGACGTACAACCTGGGGCGGCTTGCGGCGCGCGGGTGCATCGAATGGCGACGGCGAGACGGGTCAGGCCGGGCCAACGACATCCGCATTCCGGGGGCGCGGTGGGTTGGGCTGGGGGAACCGGATGCGGCGGACGCGCCGGTTGTTGCCCAGCAGCGGCCCGTCGCGCCATTTTCCCTATGCGACTATGCCGCCGTCGATGAGGTAGCCGACGCGCTGGACGTTCACCCGGAATCCGTGCGGCGGCTGATTCGACAGGGGGCGGCTCGACGCGGAGACGCTGGCCACGGTCGCCCGTCAGGCACGCTATCTC
>OEIV010000651.1_pt1 | contig 18050 bp, 12 predicted proteins | sample 1539231 | NCBI WGS metagenome assembly OEIV01 (sample SAMN03794762, study PRJEB22550) | activated sludge metagenome | feature: wastewater treatment plant; material: activated sludge; isolation source: Wastewater treatment plant of a petroleum refinery complex | place: Argentina: Buenos Aires ...
TCACAAGATTTATTAAATTATTCTGAAGATCAAAAAAATATTCAAAGACATCCTTTTTGTAATTGCTCATCGAAGGCATAAACACCGAGAATGTTTTCGACTTCTTAATATTTACTGGATCTACCCCTTTAATTATGAATTTGCACAACCATTTGTGTTTAACTTCTGTTTTAGACGGATCTGTTTTAATTTGTTTAGTAGCAAATTGCTTTTCAAATTCAGCTAAGTATAGATTGTTTGTTACTGCAAGATGATCTATACATTCTGCTATACTCCAGCCTTGCTCATCAAGTTTCCAATTTATCTGATTTTCAGAAAGTGATTTAAACCTACTGAAGTCTTTTAAAACTAATTCTGTATCAGAAATAAATTTTTCTTTTAACTGTTGAATGGTTTGCATAACGAATTTTTATTTGTTGATCAAAGATTGGGAAGAGTAAACGTTTTTCCAATATCATCTAGTCCGAGTTCAATATTATAATTAGCAACTGATTTATTCAGCCAGGTTAACGGTTCATCAATCGGTTCGCTCCCCTGTTTAAATGTTTTTGTATGAATTGGAATAAAATATTTTGCACCAATGTGGTCATTTGCCATAATCAAAGCTTCTTCGGGATTACAATGATTTTTCTTCCATGGGTTATAGGCACCAATTGGAACTATTGCTATTTCAATGTTTTCATCTTTTAGAGGCTTAAACAATTCGTGATAAGCAGTATCGCCGCCAAACAAAATTTTCTTTCCGTTTTTTTCTATGAGTACTGCATTAAAACTTCTTCCATCAATCATATAACCTTTAGAGCGATCTTTTTCCCACGGATAGCGCCATCCGAAATGTTTTACTTCAAGTGCTTTAAATTTTAATCCCTGTAATTCAGTCTCTTCGTTCCAATCAATTTCCTGCAAAGATTTCCATTCAAGTTCAGCAATTACATCTGCAGTGTTATATGCTGTTATGCAATCAATTTGGTTTGGATAATCACCAACTATTGTTGAAAGTGTTTCATAATCCATGTGATCCATATGCGCGTGAGAGAGAAGAATAATATCCGGTTTCGGAATTTCCTCAACCCTTAAAGCAGGATGAGTGAATCGGCTTGGACCGAATGTCATTCCAAACAGGTTAACACCCACTCTTTCAAATAAAACTGGATCAGTAAGAATAGTTGTTCCATAAAAATTTATTAGTACTGTAGCGTGTCCAATCCAAGCAATATTTATTTCATCATCTTTCCAGCCTGTTGGATCTGGTTTAAAATTTGGAGATACCGGTGGCTGCTTTGCTTGTATCTTTTCATTTACAAATAAAACTCCCGCTGATGCTAACGAAATATTTCTTAAAAATTTTCTACGATTCAAATCTAATCCTTTGCTTATTCTTATTATAAAACCAAATATTACCGATAATAGTTCTATTCTAAATATTACAAGAAATTTATCAGAATAAAACCTATTTTTCTAACACACAAATTAAGATTGAGGCAAATTATGTTTGAAATAATACTTTTACTTGTAATTGCAGGAATAACAGGCGGTATCGGACGTTCACTTGTTGGATTTAAGCGAGGTGGTTGTATTATTTCAATAGTTGTAGGATTTATCGGTGCTTATATTGGGACTATACTTGCCCGTGAGTTTAATTTTCCGGATCTATGGTCATTTGAAGTAAGAGGAATCAATTATCCAATTATATGGTCTATAGTCGGTGCAGCCGTGTTTACCGCAGTTTTAAGTTTGATTGTACCGAAGAAAGATTAATTAAATCAGTGTTATTTAAGTTCTTTAAGCTTATTAACAATTTCTGGTAAGATTTTCCCAGCTTCGCCAAAAAAAGATTCATCACAAATAGATGAGATTTCAGTTTCTACAACATTTACCTCAACAATAAATGAACCAGCTTGTTTAGCTGCGTGTATCAAACCCGCAGCAGGATAAACAACAGCAGAAGTACCAACAACAAAAAATATATCCGATAAAACTGAAGCCTTTTCTCCACCCTCAAATTGATCTTCCGGCAGATACTCTCCAAACCAAACAACATCAGGACGAATCAATCCGCCGCATTTACATTTAGGAACTCCGTTTGAAAAATCTAATTCTTCATTATAAAACGTTCTGCAATTGATGCAGAAATTTCTTTCAATATTTCCATGCAACTCGTAAATACTTTTACTGCCTGCTCTTCGATGCAGATTATCTATGTTTTGTGTAATGACGGTTACTTCTTCAAATAGATTTTGCATTTCTGCAATTGCTAAATGTCCTGCATTTGGTTTTGCTTCGTGAATAATTTTTTTTCTATGGTTGTACCATTCCCAAACCATTTGAGGATTTCGCATGAAGGCATTAAAGTTTGCAAGCTCTTCTGGTTTTAATTTGTTCCAGATTCCATCTTTACCTCGAAAAGTAGGAATACCTGATTCAGCAGATATGCCAGCACCGGTAAAGAAAACAATTTTTTTTGATTCGGAAAGTTTATTTAGAAATGTTTGTTTGAAAGTCATGGCAATGCTTTCATAAAAATGTGCCTAAATTCCCTCTCCTTTAAAAGGAGAGGGTTAGGGTGAGGTTAATTATTCGTTTTTAATTTCTTCGTAAAGTTTTTTTGCATCTGCTAGAACTTTATCATCATCTTCATCAACTTTAGGAGCTTTTTCAATTTTCTTCAGAAGCTCTTTTGCTTTGTCATACTCATCTTCTTCAACATATGCTTTGGCAAGTTCAAACATAAACATTCTGAAATTTGGCTTCAGTTTATTAGCGATTTCTAAAAGTCTAATTGCTTCTTCCGTATCGCCCCAACCAAGACCAATTGGTAAACGAACCAGATAAGATTTTTCACAAACTTTTGAATGTGTTCTGCCTAAAACGTAATGTGCAAGAGCTTGAACATAATTACCGCCATTACCTAGTTGAATAGCTTTTTCACAATCCTCTTTAACATCATTCACTGTTCCAACTGCTGAGAACACTCCTTGAAATAATGCTATTCTTCCGTTTGCAATTGCACGGCGCACGTAAGTGATTGATTGCCCCGAACCATTTTTTACTGATTTGTCTGCATATTCAAATGCTTTCTGATAAACTTTTTCCTGTTCATCTTTCTGTGCATCAGTTTTATCAGGCATTTTTTCACCAAGATCAACATGAGCACGACTTATACGCCATAAAACTTCCCAGTTATTGGGCGAAATTTTATCTGCTTTTAAATAAGTATCCAAAGCTTTTTGATTTTGATAATCTTCAACAAATTGATCCCCTTGTTTTAAAAGTTCATCTACAGTTTGAGCAAATGATGTACTAAGCCCAAATACAGCAAGCAACAGGATTGATAAGAGTTGTAGATTTTTTTTCATTTGTGTTCCTTATTATTTCTTGAATTAGTCGAACAATGTTTTTTTATTATCATCTGATTTATTTGGTAAACCATGTGAATGAATATCTGTTCCTGCAAGTGAAATAAATTTTGTCCAGTTTGATCCAGGTTTTATTTCATATGTAATAACATTCTTATATGCATTTACTTTAGCACTTAATTCATCTGCCTGATACAGCGTAATTGCTTCTAAAGTTTTTGGAACAACAGGTGAAGCATATTCTAATTTGCCCTGATGACTTAAGATTAAGTGAAGTAAATTATTTTTTAAATTTTCAGGAAAGCCTAATGTTTTATTTATCTCATCATTAACAATCATTGCCGCAATTACAATATGACCAAGCAGTTTTCCTTTATCTGTGTATTCAAATACAGGTTCAAAACTTAATTCCTCGATCTTGCCAAAATCGTGCAGCATTGCGCCGCAAACTAAAAGATCACGATTTATTTGCGGATGAATGTCGCACATCAGATCGCAAATTCTTATAATTTCTAAAGTATGTTCAATTAATCCACTTATATATCCGTGATGCCACATTTTACCTGCTGGTACAGAAGTATATTTAATGAATCGTTCTTCAGTAAAAATATTTTTCATCAAATTTTTTAAATCATTATCTGAAATCTTCTCCATTCTTGATGTGAATTCTTTTTTCATCACATTAAGATCACGCAATGATTTTGGAAGAAAATCTTTTGGAGTTACATCATCGCTTTGTTTTGTTAATCGGATTGATTCAATTTTAATTTGTGCGATTCCCTGATACTCATCCATCGAACCGGTAATCTTAACAACATCACCAACTGCCAGAGAATTTTTTATAGATTTGAATCCTGAAGCATCTTCCCAAAGATTTGCTGCGGATGAAAACGATTTATCGCTAAGTTCTAATGAAATAAATTCTTTGCCGGTTTTGGTCAATCTTACTTCACATTTTTTTACAAGAAAAAAATGGTCTATAGAATCACCTTTTGAAAGTGATGATAATTCTGATTGGTTTAACATATTTATAATATACGTTCAAGCTTAAAATAATAAAGAGTAAACATTTGTTGATTCACTCTTTAAACTGTTAATTAATTATATCAGTTCTTCCTATTGAATAATAAGTAAACTTTAAGCTGTTAAGCTTTTCAGGATCATACAGATTTCTTCCATCAAAAATAACCGGAGCTTTTAAGGATTTTTTTATTATTTCAAAATCTGGATTGCGGAATTCTTTCCATTCAGTAACAACTATCAAAGCATCTGCATCATTTAATGTTTCGTCAGATGTTTCAGCATACTGAATTATATCACCAAGCACCGCTTTTGAAGTATGATTTGCTTCAGGATCATAAGCATTAACCGTAGCACCTGCATCTGATAAAAGTTTTATTAAATAGTGTGCAGGAGCTTCACGAACATCATCTGTGTTTGGTTTAAAAGCTAATCCCCACATTGCAAAATGCTTTCCATTAATATCCCCTTTATAATGAGTTGAGATTTTTTTAAAAAAGTGATTCACTTGTTCTTTATTAACATCAATAACTGATTTTAATATCTTAAAATCATATTTGTTTTCATTTGCTGTGTTAACCAATGCGTGTACATCTTTTGGAAAACAAGAACCGCCATAACCTATTCCTGGGAATAAATATCTTTTACCAATTCTTGAATCTGATCCGATTCCCAATCTTACTGCATCAACTTGTGCCCCTGTTAGTTCACACAATCTTGCAATCTCATTCATAAAAGAAATCTTCATTGCAATAAATGAATTTGCAGCATACTTAGTCATCTCAGCAGATTTTTCATCCATAAAGTATACTGGATTTCCGGTTCTTACGAATGGTTCGTAAAGCTGCTCCATTACTTTTTTAGATTTATCATTACTGGTTCCGACAATTACTCTTTCTGGTTTCATAAAATCTTCAACAGCAATACCCTCGCGTAAGAATTCAGGATTTGAACATACATCAAAATCAAAATTTGGTGCATGCTTTCTTACGGCAGCACGTACTCGATCACTTGTTCCAACAGGGACTGTGCTTTTATCGACAATAACTTTAAATCCAAGTTCGGGTTCATCTCTAAACATCTGTCCAAGATCATCGGCTACTTTTAAAACATATTTAAGATCAGCAGCTCCATCCCCGCCTTGTGGTGTTGGTAAACAGAGAAATATTACTTCAGCTTTTCGAACTGCCTCACGTAAATTTGTTGTAAATGATAATCTTTTCTTAACAATGTTTCTTAAAAATAATACTTCTAGTCCTGGTTCATATATTGGAATATGTCCATCTTTCATAGTCTCAATTTTCTTTTCATCTACATCAACACAGATAACATTATTACCTGTTTCTGCAAGACAGGTTCCGGAAACAAGACCTACGTATCCAGTACCCACAACAGCTAAATTCACAAACTTCTCCGATAATAATTAATTAACTTTAGAAAAATAACGAAAGTCTTTTTCAAATAGAATGACTTAAAATTGTTGAATTAGTTAAGCGCTAAAGAAACTTCTCTATTAAATAGTTTTACATCTACCGGCTTAGGAACAATAGATTTAATTCCAATTTCCCTATATATCTTAAAAAGTGCTTCATCTGTTGAATCTATAAGTGCAATGATTGGTGCATAGTATTTTTTATCGCCTCGTAAAATAGACTTAACAAACTGTATTCCGTTCATAAGCGGTAAATCGTGTGAGGATATTATTAATGAAGGATGCTGCTTCAAAACAACATTAATTGCTTCAAATCCGTTATCCGTTCCAACAAACTTAAACTCAGGAAAGTTTTCACGGATAATTTTCTCTAACTGCTTAAAATCATTTTGATTATGTTCAACTAATAAAATTGTGTTTTCAGAACTGGGGATCGTAAAATGGAATTCACTTCCGACCTTTTCTTTAGAGTAAAACCAAATCTGTCCCTTATGTCTTTCAACAATTTCTTTAACTAATGATAATCCAAGTCCTGTTCCTTTTTCACCGCGAGTACCTCTTGTGCTAAACATCTTTTCAAATTTAAAAATTCTTTGATGATAGTTATCCGGTATTCCCACCCCTTCATCACTTATTACAAATTCCACATGTTCATTGTTAAATCTCTCTGCAGAAATTCGTATTGTCTTTCCATCTTCTGAAAACTTAATAGCATTACTTACAAGATTGGTTATAACCTGAAGCATCAATCTTTCATCAGCTTCAATAAAAATCGAATCTGGCACATTAACTTTTATCTCAATATTCTTTCTCATAGCTACACCTGTAAGTGCAGAGATGCAGTTAAACACTAATCCCTGTGCTTGTACACGATGAGGCTCCATATGCATTCTGCCGGTTTGCAAATTTGACCAATCGAGAAGATAATTTACTAGTTGCAGCTGGTTTGTGGAAGAATCGTTAATATAATTCAGATATTCTGTTCGCTCTGCATCTGTTAAAGCCGCTTCACTGAGCAGTATTTCGGTAAATCCAAGTATACTAGAAAATGGTGCCCGTAGATCGTGAGATAGAATTGATAAAAAATTATCTCTTGCTGTAATTTCAGCCGAGAGATTATTTATGATCTCACCATAATCACTTTCAGACTTTTTAAATTCTGTTACATCAATTACTAATCCCTTTAAGATTTTCTGCTTACCAACAATCTCCATCTTTAATTGTTCTTTTAGCCAGATAATCTTGCCATCCTTACGAATATAACGGTAAACCAGCTCCAGATTTGAAATCTTGCCATTTTCAATCCTATGCAATTTCTTTTTTACATCAGAAGCATCCTCTTCGTGCAGCATCTCCCTTCCAAGCGAAGGAAGTTTAACAAGTTCTGTCGGTGTATATCCTGTTACTTTCTTAACGCTTGGAGAATAAAATATTTCTAATTTCTCACCATCGGTTGTTAAGGAGTAATGAAACTGATCATCAAAAACCGCAGCAATTTCACATAGCACAGAATTTTGCGGTTCCGTAAGTAATTTTTTTGAAGTGATACCGGATAGAAATGAATCCTTATTTTTCTTATCACTAACTTTTGATGGTAAATTATTTTTTTGTCGGGACATTAGAATATTTTTAAAATCGTTTCATTAAAAATATACTGATTTACTCTTTTGTATGAAACGTTATTAATTAACCTGAATGGAACTTTATAAGCTTATAATTGTTTTTATTTACTCTATATTTCAAAATAAAACAGAAAAACCATGCATAAAATAATTTTTATATCAATACTTGTTTTTTTATCTAATTCATTGTTAGCTCAGGATTTAACCGGCGATGTTTATGGGCGTGTATTTGATTTTGTAACAAAACAGCCCATTCCCTTTGCTAATGTTATCGTGCTGGGAACTGACTATGGAGCTGCCACAAATGAAGACGGGTTTTTCAAAATCACTGGACTCCCTGTTAATACTTATCAGATTCGTGCATCTGTTGTGGGATATAATCCTCAGACCAAAACGGATATTGTAATCCAAACCGGCAAACCCGCTGAGTCTGATTTTGAACTTTCTCCACAAGCAATAGAAATTGAAGGGGTTACTGTTACAAGTGATTACTTCCGTAAAGATCTGCTTGAAGTTAACAGTATTAGAAGTTTTAGCTATGAAGAGATTAGAAGAAGTCCCGGTGGATTTGAAGATGTTGTTAGGGCACTTTCCGTTTTGCCAGGTGTAGCTCAAGCCGATGGTGGAAGAAATGATCTAATTGTTCGTGGTGGCGCACCTTCTGAAAATCTTTATTTAATAGATGGGATAGAAGTACCAAACATAAATCACTTTGGTACTCAAGGTGCAACAGGCGGACCTTTAAGTTATGTTAATCTGGATTTCGTTCGCGAAACATCTTTCTCTACTGGTGGATTTTCAGCTTTGTATGGTGATAAACTTTCATCCGTGCTTGATATTAATCTTAGAGATGGAAGAGAAGATAGAATAGGCGGTAAGGCTACTATCTCGGCTTCTCAATTTGGATTAAACTTAGAGGGACCAATTACGGAAAAATCCAATTTTATTTTTTCGGCAAGAAGAAGTTATCTTGATTTTATTTTTAAAGCCGCCGATTTTTCTTTTGTTCCTGAATACTACGATGTTATGCTAAAAGCAGATTTCAATCCGCAATCACAGGATGCATTTAGCTTTTTATTTATAAGTGCATTTGATAACGTAAAGTTTTTTAATGACACGCAGGAACAGCAGGTTGATAACTCAAGAATTCTTGGCACTGATCAGATACAATATGTTGCCGGATTTACTTACAGACATTTATTTACCAATGGATTTTTCAATATTGCCTTAAGCCGTAACTATGTTAATTACGATAGCAGACAGCAAGATTCACTTTTAAATCCAATCTTCACAAATGTATCAAAGGAAGAAGAAAACTCATTGCGTGCTGATTTGGTTTTCAAACTTTCAAAAACTTCAGAAATAAATATTGGCGGTACTGCAAAACTTATCGAAGCAGATTATGATATTTTATTCCCGACTTTTGTTACTACCTTTGGTGATACATTACCAGTAACCAACTTACAGACAGAGAACACTTACACCAAGTTTGGTGTTTACGCAAATTACAACACTGTTTTCTTTAACAGGTTAACAACTAATCTTGGTGTGCGGTCAGAAATATTTACTGCACTTAACAGCAAAGTGTATTTCAGTCCAAGACTTTCTCTTTCTTATGCGCTAACAGATTTAACTAACATTAACTTCAGCACAGGTATTTATCATCAATCACCTTCCTACATTTGGTTAGAAGCATTTGAAAGCAATCGTGATTTAAGAATGATTAAGGTTAATCAGTTTGTTTTGGGTTTTGATCAAAGAATTTCTTCAGATGCGTTATTAAAGGTAGAAGCTTTTTATAAAGACTATGATAATTATCCCACAAGTACTGTAAGACCATATCTTGTTCTGGCTAATACTGGCGCAGGTTTTTCCGGAAGCGATGATAATTTTTCTTCTTTTGGTTTAGAGCCTTTGGTGGATGCAGGTTTTGGTAAAGCACGCGGAATAGAATTATCCATCCAGAAGAAACTTTCTGATATCCCTTACTACGGCATTTTTAGTTTCACTTATAGTCAGGCAGACTATACTTCTTTGGATGGAATTGAACGGCCGGGCAGTTATGATCAGAACTGGCTTATTAATTTATCAGGCGGCTATAAGTTTAATGAGTTCTGGGAATTCAGTTCTAAGTTTAGGTTTGCAAGTGGTAAACCTTACACCCCATACAATTCAGATGGTACGCAAAACGTTGCTGATTATAATACACGCAGACTTAAATCCTCACACAGTTTGGATGTTAGAGTTGATAAAAGATGGTACTTTACCGGCTGGACTTTGATTACATACATAGATATACAAAACATCTATAATCATCCAAACCAAAGTAATATAAGATGGGATCCGCAGACAATGTCCGTAGATGAAACTTCTTCAATTGGAATTCTTCCATCAATTGGGATTAGTGCAGAATTTTAAAATTAAAGTCCCTCTCATTCAAAAAGAGAGGGATTTATAGTGAAGTAAATTATTTTAAATAAATCATCTTCTTATTCTAACAACATCACCAGCCCTTAGCTGGTATTAGTAAACACCACTCGCTATTTTACCAGCATCAAAGTTAATTTCATAACTTTCTGCTTGTTTTTACTCATTTACTAAAACGGCAATTTCATTTCCCAATACATCAAATACTTTTAGTGTAACAAATTGCCTACTGCTTATTGCATACCTAATATTAGTGCTCGGATTAAATGGGTTTGGGTAGTTTTGATTTAAAACAAAATTGTAAGTGTAGGCCACCTTTAAGGCGGACTACACTTTTAACAATTATTTACCCATCTCATCCGCACTTGGTCCGTACACACCCGGAATCGGAATATCCAGCAGTCTAAGGAAAACCCCTAATTGTGCTCTGTGGTGTATAAGCTGACCGAAAGAGTGTCTTATAGCTTCAGCCTTAGAAAGGTCCATAAAAACAACATCACCATTTTTCATAACCCATCTGCTTTCAAGTTTGGCTTCATTTTTTTCAACCAATTGTGCTTTTCCATTTACAACATTCTCATCAAAGAAAGCCAGCAATTCATTTGTGTTATTTATAACTTTTGGGTTGTATGGAGTTTTTACCAAATCCAGTACATCGTTTATAATAACCGAAGAAATCCAACCGGGAATTTCAGCTACGTGTGTTGCTAAAGATCTTATCGTCATACTTTTAGGATGAGGTCTCCAATCGTATTTGTCATTCGGTACAATCTCAAGCATTTTGCGGGTTGATACCGCTTCTTCTTCTAATTGATTTACGAAAAATTTGATTAACGACATTGCAGCTCCTTTTTTAATTGTGAATAATTACAGAGCAAAGATAAAGCAGGTGATTGACAACAGTATGTCAGCAGGGTTTTGGAAAAATAAAAAAATTCTTAACCCATCCCCGCCTTCCCTTTGTAAAAAAGGAAGGAGCTTAAGACGGGGTATTAAAAATTTCTTTTCTTTATTTCGGAAAGTTTTGTGTTCAGCATTGTTTTTAGTGAGTCAGGAGAAACAATATCAGCTTTATCGGCAAACATTAAAAACCATCTCACAAAATATTCTGTTGATGAAGTTAAAAACGTCATCTGTATCTTATCACCAATTAATTGCTCATTAACAAAACCGTTATAATATTTTTGTTCGGTTAAAAACTGCGCTACTTCTTTATCAACACGAATAATAATGGTTACCAGATTTTGTTCTTTGGTTATTTTGCCAAGATAAGTTTTAACAGATGGATGTTTTTTCTTAAACGCTTTATCGGTTTTTGTAATGCTTAAAATTCTATCAAGTCTAAAATCGCGGTAATCCTGTCTCAGTTCGCAGAATGCAATTGTGTGCCAGTAACCCGAAGAAAAGAAAAGCCCAACTGGTTCTATGTTCCTGTCTTTAACTTCATTTGAGTAAAAAGTGTGATAGCGGATCTTAAGAGATTTTCTTTCTGATATACTTTCTATAAGTGCCTGGGTATGATTTGATTTGTTGGAATTTCCTAATTGTGGCCTGCGGCTAAGTACTTCAATATTTTCCTCAATACTTTCGAGCATTTCCTTTTCGGTGCTCTTTAAGATAGCGCGTATTTTCATCATCCCCGATTTGAAATTTGAATCAATTGAATTATCAGTAAACTTTTCAATTAGTTTTTCTGCTGTTAAAAATGCGGTTACTTCTTCTTTGGTAAACATAACAGGAGGTAAACGGTAACCATCAATAAGATAGTAACCAATACCTGCTTCCGAACCAATAGGAACTCCTGCTTCTACAAGAGTTTGTACATCGCGGTAAATAGTTCTTATGCTAACATTAAAACGATCTGCAATATCCTTTGCTCTTACAATTTTCTTAGACTGCAATTGAATAAAGATTGCAGTTACTCTGTTAAATCGATTCATATTTTAAAATTATATTAACTGTGATTTATTAAAGGGATAAAATAAATATATTAATTTATAAGTACTGCCAAATATGTATAAAACATTATGCGGATTATGTCTGTAATAGGTATTAACAATGCAAAGTAAGATGTTTGCAGCAATGGGTATTTTGGTAAACATTCTGCACAATAAATTATTATATTCCTAAAAACAATTTTTAATTCTCTTTTTACAGAGTATAAAATGAACAACCAATCCAATTCATCATTAACAGAATTAAATGATAAACTTCTTGCTGGCAAAGCAGCTTTAGAGCAAAGCGAGATTGATGATCTGATAATTAATCTTCGCATAGAGCTTAGTCGTGCTGTTAACAGTAACCAGCTAGCTAATGAACCGGATGCTGAACAATGGCAAAATATTTTTGATGGACTTTTCAGTAGTGAACTTGCCGCCCCGTTTATGGAGAATATGGATAAGGATTTGTTCTTTGTTTTTGGGGAATATCTTGGTTCTTTTACAGATCAACCCAATAATAGAATTGTTTCTATCATTCATAACTATCTAAACCTATTTCGTACATCATCCTTTCTTCAGAAAATTTATGACGAAAGAAGATGGGATAAATTAATTCACACACTTATCGTCAAAAGCCATTACACTTTTGATGTTTTATTTAATCAGCGAGTTAATCAGTACAAAAAGAAAAGTCTTTTTAGGATAATTAAAGATAGTAACACGATTGATTACAGCTGGCAGAAAACCTCTGAATTGGTTTCATCCCATCGTTCGTCCATCAACCATATTCTTTTTGAGATTGAAAGCGAAAATAAAATTGTTGCTTTCCTTCTGGAAAACAGTTTAGAAATGGTTATGCTGGATCTTGCATGTTTAACATCAGGAATTGTTAACGCGATGATTCCGGCAAACTCCGTATCAGAACATATTTCTTATATACTTAATCAAACCAAAGCGTCAATACTTTTTGCTGATGATGAAAAACAACTTGCAAAAATCAGATCGATAAAAAAAGAAACTCCATTTCTTAAAACTGTGATAATGTTAAAGGGTAATGCCGCTGAAGATTGGGTAATAAGCTTTGAAGAATTTAAAGCAATGGCATCTGATCACAACATAGAAACAGAAGAGCATATAAAACCTGATTCGCTCGCAACATTAATGTATACATCGGGTACCACCGGCGAACCAAAGGGAATAATGTTTACACACACAAACATTGTTTATAAAAGATTCTGCCGCGCAATGGCAATACCAGGTATAGGCGATGCTGATCGTTATCTTGCTTTTCTTCCTTTGTATCACACTTTTGGCAGATGGCTGGAGATGACGGGCGCAATTTTCTGGGGAGCGGAATATTGTTTTATGGAAAATCCTTCTGTTGAAACGATGATTGATAATATGCGTCTGGTTAAACCAAGTATTTTTATTTCAATTCCTAAAAAATGGATTCAGCTTTACGAATACATAACAACCCGTATTGATGTTGAAGTCGATGATGATGAAAAAATAAAAGAAGCTGTTGTTAACGCAACTGGCGGTAATCTTAAGTGGGGACTTTCAGCCGCAGGTTTTCTTCCGCCGGATATTTTTAGATTTCTGCAGAGATACGGAGTTGAGTTAATGAGCGGTTTTGGTATGACTGAAGCAACAGGCGGAATCACGATGACACCGCCGTTTCAGTATCGTGAGAACTCTCTTGGCAAGGCTTTGCCAGGAATAGAAATTAAACTTGGTGAAGATGGAGAGATATTAATTCGTGGTCCGTACGTAATGCAAAATTATTACGATCAGAAGTTTGAAGAAACATTTGATGCTGAAGGCTGGCTTGCAACCGGAGATGTAATGCGGATGGATAAAGATGGATTTATAGAAATAATAGATCGTAAAAAAGAGATTTATAAAAATGTAAAAGGCGAAACGATTGCGCCGCAAAAAATTGAAAATCTGTTTCGTGATTTTGAATTTGTAAAACAAGTTTTTCTTGCTGGTGATCATCGTCCTTTTAACACGGTTTTAATTTTTCCTGATCTTGAATCTGAACACTCCCCATTAAAAAATATGGATGAGCAGCAAAGGCAGGAATATTTTTCTACAGTAATTGTAAGCGTGAATAATTTTCTTGCACCGTTTGAAAGAATACTGGATTTTAGAATTATCACCCGTGCTTTTGATGATGCTAATGGAGAGCTGACACCCAAGGGAACATACAAGAGAAGGGTTATCGAAAAGAATTTCGAAGAGATTATCCAATCTATGTATCAGAAGGATCATCTGTCACTTCCGCTTGGCAAATATGAAGTAAAAATCCCTAATTGGTTTTTACGTGAGAAAGGTGCATTGAGTCGCGATGTTTTTCTAAAAGAAGATGTTATTTCTATTCCAAAACTTCATTCATCATTAGTTATTAAAAGTATAAATAAAAAAGAAAACATCTTTCAGATAGGCAATTTTTCATACTTTATAAACACAAAACAGATTGATCTTCAGGATATACTAACAAATCCGTTTTACTGGCTTGGGAATGCAGAGCTTGTTGAATTTGCAGGACAAGGAATATTCAGATGGTATAGAAAAACAGAATCAGAAAAAGATATTGAATTTGTTGAACGAATCAGCCCCGTTAAGAATGAAGATCAAACAAGAAATAATTTTGCAGAGATTTTAGCTGCCAAAGAAATATCCATTTTAGGATTACACTTTGGTATGGTTATGCTGCAATCGGATAGGATTCCAGATAATGAAAAAGCCATCGAATATTTTTCTGAAATACTTAAAGATTCAAAATCAACTCACTACAAACTTGCTGTTGAAATAGCGTATAGACCAAATTTGATTAGCGAATTATCAACGCAGCGTAAAATGTTTTTAGCAGCGTTCCAGAGCTTGCGCAAAGATAATTTCCGAAAGCTTTTAGAATTGTACACTGGGATTGACCATAAATTTCTAAATAAGGAAATAATTCTTTCTATAGAAAACATTAGCCGCGGTGATGAAAACTTGAAAGAAATAGAAACGGTAATTGGAAATTTTGTATTGTCTGTAACATCCAAATCTCATTTAAGTAAAACGTCAATACCAAATCTTTTTGAGCTGCTTGTAAGTTATGGTGTTAATCATCCATCAAGCTACGAGCGAATAAGGAGGTTCTTTTTACAATACGAACTTTACGGAAGTACAAAAGATCTTAGAGCTATTGCATTAAAATCCAGAATGGAGATTAGAAATCAGTTTACTGTCTGGCTTGGTCAAAACCAACGCGTGGCAATTGATCCTGAAACCGGAGAAGAATATCGATGGGAGGATGTTTTAATTTTTGATCAGGCTATTTCAGAAACAGATCAGTCAATACTTAAAAGGGCGATAAGCGAGAGACAAATTATTCGTGAAGCAATATTTCTTTTTTCCGGACACGTTTTAATTTCGCTGAACAATATTCTTCCATCGGGAGTATGGATAAGTAAATATTCAGAATCAGAAAAAAGATCTGTTTTCCGTGTTACTGTTCAAACAAGATTTCAGGGCGGATTTGATCTTGCAATACATCTTAATCATAAAGAACCCTCTGAAATGATTGAAGAAGAGATTAAATGGAAAGTTATTGCCGGTACAGAAGTAAACGGTGAAAAACTTGCAGCTAAACTCGGCGGATTGTGGGAGGATTATAATCTATGGACTGAAGAATTTGTTGGTGATGAGTCAGTTGAAAGATTTATAAGACGGGAATACAAGCGTAATGATGAATTGACATTGGAAAAGCTTAGAAACCTATGGAAATTCTTTGTATGGAGTGCTGCTGCGGCTTATGTAAAATTCTGGAAGTTATCTGATATGAAGATGGAGCTTACAGATACAACCCCGGATGGACTTATAGTTTCTCCCCATGATTATCAAACAGGATGTATAATCACTTCATTTTCAAAGAGAAGAAAAACAGAATCAACTCTTGCCTTTGTAATGAACTTCTATGAAAGTTTTGTAAAACAAACGGAAGACAAATATCCTCAGATAAAAAAAGCATCTGTATGGAATGCAATATTTTCGGGAATTATTGAGGCGGAGGGAATTGATAACGGAATAAGTTTGATCAATAAATTCAGAAGAGAACTTGGAATTTCTGATATTGATAAAAAAGAAGATATAAGCACACGTATAGATTCTTTTATACGAAACGTTAAAAATCATGGTTACTTACCCAAGCAGCTTTATTTTGCTGTAAAAAGATTTCATCGATGGTACAGCCTGAATAGAAGCGCATCACTTTCCGCGCAAGCAGAAATGATTTACGAACTTTACGAAACATATCGATTGTTTGATCTTGAAGAACAATACCCTGCAGCACGAACAAGATTTTTTCTTGAAACTGTGTTTTATAACTCGACCCAAAGATTTAAAGATGTTTTACGTGAACTTGTAAGAAAACAAAGACATCGTAAAATATCTAAGGATGAATCTCTAAAACTTATAAATGCCTTGCATTTTGAGTTTGAGCTTGATGAAAAGGAAACATATTTCATAACCCGCTTGGGGTATCCTCATCTTAAGCCATCAGATACTGCGGCGTTGCTTAGTATAAAATCAGAGATTGCTGTACAGCCAAATCTTGTTGTTCAATTGCAGGATGATGATGGAAATACTTTTACGATTAGAAATCCAATTAATCCAAAAGAAATATCAAAACTGCATCAGCTTTATCTTGAAGCAAACCTTAATGTAAACTTTAGACCGGAACACCATTTTCTGGTAGCGATATCGGATCGTGGTTTTATCATCGGCGGTGCTTTTTTTTATAGAAGCGATGAGGAAAATGTTTATATGGAAAAAAAAATTGTATCAAACAGATACCGCCGTAAAGGTATTAGTGAAGGATTGATGAACGAGTTGTTTAGCAGAATAAAATCTGAAAACATCAAATTTGTTACTACTGGTTTTTTCCGGCCCGAATATTTTTACCGTTTCGGATTTAAGATTGAAAGAAAGTATTCAGGCTTGGTTAAAGAACTTTGATTAGTAATTCTAAAATTCTCCTGTTTATTTCAAATTGCCAAAAATAAAAAATGGAGGCCATCATTTAAGATGGCCTCCATAAAAAAGTCCCCGATGCTGGGGTAAAACATCGGGGGAGTACTGATAATAAGCTTGGGGGAGGACTTATTACCAAGTACATTTTAATTTCTGTTGTTAAAATAATAAGGTGTAAATTAAATCCAAATAGTTTTTTAATTCTGAATCAAAATATTTTTGTCGTTGATGAAATTGAGCATATTTTTACGAAATTATGGGAGTTTTTCAGCTAGTTTCAAAAGAATGATTGCAAGCTTATTTTCAATTTTTCACTCAATTCCTTACTTTCACATTTAATATTTCAATCTACAAGGAGATTTTAATGAGCAGAGAGATTCATCGTTGGTACAGCCCAAATTTAAATAAGGAAATGGAGATTGTTGTTTATGGGCATTACGGTTATGCGCTATTAATGTTTCCAACAGCTGGGGCAGATTATCTTGAGTATGAAAGATTTAAACTTATTGATTCAATCGCTGGGTTTTTGCGTGATGGAAAACTTAAGGCATTTTCAATCAACAGCATAAACAACGAAAGCTGGTTGAATAATCATATGCATCCAGCCCACAAAGCAATTCGTCATCAACAGTATAATAAATATATTGTTGAGGAAGTTGTTCCGTTTATACATAATCATAGTAAAGGTTTAGTTCCGATTGTAACCACAGGCGCTTCACTTGGTGCATTGCACTCGGCAAATAATTTTTTCAGACGTCCGGATATTTTTTCGGGTACTATTGCAATGAGCGGCAGTTATGATTTAAAGAGTTATACAAAAGGCTATTTTGATGACAATGTTTACTTTAATTCCCCTGTAGATTATTTACCGCGATGGGATGATAATTTTATGTTTGATCATATGAGAAAAGGCAGAATTATAATAGCAACCGGTCAGGGAAATTTTGAAGACCCCGAGGCATCAAAGCAATTATCAAATATTCTAAATGCTCGTGGAGTCAGGCACTGGTTAGATTTGTGGGGACACGACCAGCCACATGATTGGCCAACTTGGAGAAGTATGCTTCCATATTTTTTAGGGAATATTAAATTTTAGTTTACGATTTGTCATTGCGATTCTGATTTTATCGGGAGAAGCAATCAGTCTTTTATTTTATGCATTTAATAATTATCCATTCAGGGGCGTATGAGCTGGAAAGAATTCTTAAAAGAAAAAAGAAACAGAGCTGAA
>OEIV010000652.1_pt1 | contig 18034 bp, 12 predicted proteins | sample 1539231 | NCBI WGS metagenome assembly OEIV01 (sample SAMN03794762, study PRJEB22550) | activated sludge metagenome | feature: wastewater treatment plant; material: activated sludge; isolation source: Wastewater treatment plant of a petroleum refinery complex | place: Argentina: Buenos Aires ...
TGAAGAAACGCGGCGTGCCGCCGACGGAACGGAAGGCGCGCACCGGCGAATTGACGCCGCCGGGAATGGTTTTCTGGGCACGGGCAAACAGCTCTTCGTTGCGGGTCATGGCGATCTCTATTTCCTTTTTCGATCGAACAGGTTCTGGAATTCCGTCGCGCGGCGGCCAATGTCCATGACATTGAACAGGTCGCTGACCACGGCGACCATGTCGGCGCCGGCGGCGATGACTGGCGGCGCATTGCGGACGGTGATGCCGCCGATGGCGGCAACCGGGATGTCGAAGCGGCGGCGCGCCTCGTCGAGCAGTTGCAACGACGCCAAGCTGGCGGCCGGCTTGGTGGTTGACGGAAACATGCTGCCGATGCCGACGTAGTCGGCGCCGGCGCATGCCGCGGCCTCGACGCGGTCGAGGTCGGCATGGCACGACACGCCGAGAATGCGCCGGGCGCCGAGGGCTGCGCGCGCGGTGCGCGGATCGAGGTCGTCGCGGCCGACGTGGGCGCCGTCGGCACCGATCTCCACCGCCAGCCAGACATCGTCGTTGACGATCAGTCTGGCCTCGTGAAGACGGCAGAGCCGCAACAGTTCGGTGGCCTGGACCCGGCGCAGTTCGACCGGCGCGCGCTTGTTGCGATACTGCACCAGGCGGACACCACCCGCCAGCGCCGCCTCGACCAGCGCGGACAGGCGCGGCGTCAGGTGATCGTCCGGCGTGATGGCGTAAAGGCCGGCGAGCGCCTCCCGAAAGTCAGTCATCGCGGTACGCCTCCTGGCGCGCCCAGAAGAAGCGATCGGGCAGGTACTGGCCCATGCCCGGCCGATAACCGGCGGCCAGCGCCCGCCAGGTGTAGTCCTGCGCGTCGCGCACCGCCGCCTCGACATCGACTCCCTGGGCCAGGTTGGCCGCGATGGCCGAGGCCAGCGTGCAGCCGGAGCCGTGATAACTGCCCGGCAGCCGGTCCCAGGCGTCCTCGCGCATCCTGCCGCGCGGGCCGTAGAGGGTATTGACCACCCTGGGGGTATTTTCGTGGGTGCCGGTGATCAGCACGTGCTCGGCGCCGGCCGCGATCAGCCGGCGGGCGCATTCGGCGAGGGTCGGATTGTCGCCCGCGTCGCTTTCGTCACCCTCGTCACCGTCGGCATCCTCCTCCAGCACCAGTCGGCGCGCTTCCATGCTGTTCGGCGTGATGATGGTGGTGCGCGGCAACAGGAGACCGATCATCGCGTCGACCATGCCCTCGTCGGCCAGTTGATCACCGCGGCCCGACGCCAGCACCGGATCGAACACCAGCGGCACATCGGGATAGTCACTGACGATCTCGGCGATGGCGGCGATCACTTCGACGCTGCCGAGCAGACCGAGCTTGAACGCCGCGACCGGCATGTCCTCGAGCAGCGCGCGGGCCTGATCGGCCACCCAACTGGCGTCCACCGCCATGACGGCATCGACGCCGGCGGTGTCCTGAACCGTCAATGCCGTGATCACCGACAAGGGATGGCAGCCCAGGCTGGCCACCGTCAGCAGGTCCGCCTGAATACCCGCGCCGCCGGTGGGATCGGACGCCGCGAAGGCCAGCACCATCGGTGGCGGGAATTCCTGTTCGATGCTCATGAGCGCGGACTCGCGGCCGGGGCCGACGGAAGCGGTGGGTAAGGTACCTTTTGATTCTAACTGAAACGAATAGCCGGGCCGGCGGGCCCCATATCTCGATTTTCTCTTAATACTCGGCTGCAAGCCATTGCCGAATCAGCATTTCGGCGATAACATGGTTCTGTTCAAGACAGCCAGAGGGCTCGGACCGCGATTCGGCGAGCGCCTGGCTGACGCGAGGGAGGAGCAGCGCGTGAGCGACATGGCCAATCCGAACGGCATCAAGGTGATGGTGATCGACGACTCGAACACCATACGCAAGAGCGCGGAGATTTTTCTGGTGCAATCCGGCTATCAGGTGATTTTGGCCGAGGATGGCTTCGACGCCTTGGCCAAGATCACCGACCATAGTCCCGATGTCATTTTCTGTGACATCCTGATGCCGCGCCTCGACGGTTACCAGACCTGCGCGCTCATCAAGAAAAATCCTGGTCTGTCGTCAACACCGGTAATCATGCTTTCCTCGAAGGATGGCCTGTTCGACCGCGCCCGCGGCCGCATGGTCGGCTCGGACGAGTACCTGACCAAGCCATTCACCAAGGACAGCCTGCTGAAAACGGTCGCCGCCCACCTGGCGCGGCGGCGCTCGCCGTAAGGACACCGCCATGCCCGTGAAGAAGATCCTGGTCGTCGACGATTCACCGACCGAACGCCACGTGCTCACCGAGGCCTTGCGGCAGGCCGGCTACCACGTCGTCACCGCCACCAGCGGCGAGCAGGCGATCGACACGGCGAGGAGCGAACTGCCCGACCTGATCCTGATGGACGTGGTGATGCCGGGCATGAACGGCTACCAGGCGACGCGGACCATCACCCGCGACGAAGCGACGCGTGACATTCCGGTCATCATGTGCACCAGCAAGGGACAGGAAACCGACAAGATATGGGGCATGCGTCAGGGTGCGAATGACTACCTGGTCAAGCCGATCGACGTCAGCGCCTTGCTGGCCAAGATCGCGGCGCTGGGCTAGCCGGCGATGGCCAGACGCATCAGTCTGCGCGAATTCCAGGAAAGTCTCGCGCAGCGGTTGGCCTCGGCGCGGCGAGGCGAGGCGCGCCAGGCCCTGCTCGGCGTCGAGTCGGGCAACGAGCCGTGGCTGCTCGACCTGTCCGACTCCGGCGAAGTGCTGCCGGTGCCGCCGCTGACCACCGTGCCCTTGACCAAGCCCTGGTTCGCCGGCGTCGCCAACGTGCGCGGCACGCTCTATGGCGTCGTCGATTTCTCGGCCTTTCGCGGCGGCGAACCGACGCGGCGCGACGCCGAGACCCGCCTGCTGCTGGTCGGCGCGCGCCATGGCATCAACAGCGCGCTGCTGGTCGATCGCACGCTGGGCCTGAAGAGCATCGACGACCTGGAACCGATGGCGGCCGAGGGCGACCCGCCAGCATGGGCCGCCCTTCGTCGTCAGGATGCGCAGGGACGCCAATGGACGCTACTCGAACCGCGGGCGCTGCTCGCCGATCCGGCATTCCTGGACGTCGGTTCATGACCTTGTCGACACGCTAGCGGGGAGAATCACATGGCATTCAGGCTACCCTTCCAACTGCCATCCGTCGGCCAGCCGGCCGGCGCCGGACTCGGCCTTCCGGGTGGCGCGGGATTGGCATCGATGGCCGCGCCAGCCAGCGGCGACAAGCCGGTCGCCCGGCAATTGCGCCTGCTCGGCCTGGCCTTCGGCGCCGCGCTTGCCATCGCCGCCGTCGCCGGGTTGCTCGAACTTCGGCAGCAGCGCAATGGCGATGCGCTGGTGGCCGCGACCGGGCAGGCGCGCACCCTGTCCCAGCAGATCGCCAAGTCCGTGCCGCTGGCGCTGCAGGGCAACGGCGCGGCCTTCAAGGAACTGCGCGTCGCCCGCGACCGGATGTCCGCGTATGCGACGGCGCTAGCCGGTGGCGCCAACCTGGAAGGCCTGTCGATCCCGGCCACCCCCGACGCCCTGCGGCCGACGCTCGCCGTCGCCACTGCGGCCTGGGAGAAATCGGCCAGGAACGCCGCCAGCGTGCTCGGCCAGGAAGCCAGCCTGACCGCGCTGGGCAAGGCGGTCGCCCTCATCAATGCCCGCGACGCCAAGATCCAGGAACTGGCCGACGAACTGCTGGCGGCCAGGCTTGCCGGCGGCCGCGAAACCGCAGCGGCGGCGCAACTGGCCGCGATGGTCCAGCGCATCGCCAAGAACGCCAACGCGCTGCTGGCCGTGGAAGGCCTGCGGCCCGAGGTGGCATTCCAGCTCGACAAGGATAGCGCCGGTTTCCGCGACCACGTCGCGGCCCTGAAACAGTCCGGCGACGGCGCCGGCCGCGCCCGTGCGGAAGCGTTGGAGGATGAATTCAAGTCGCTGCAGGAGGCGCTCGGCGGCGTACTCGCCAACTTGCAGCCGCTAGTCGCGGCCAAGCAGGCCGGCGCCCAGTTGCTGGGCGACAGCCAGCCGCTGCTGAAGGCCTTCGACGACCTTGGTGCGGCCTATGCCGACGAGGCGCGCGGGTCGTTGCCGACCAAGATCGTCGCCGTCGCCGGCGCCCTGGCCGCGCTGGTGCTGCTGTTGCTGATCGTGCGGCTCTTCAACAACGATGCGGCGCGGCGCGGCGAGGTGGCGGAACGACAACGCCACGAGGCCGAGGCCGCCAAGGACGCCACCCAGGAGGCCATCCTGCGCCTGATGAACGAAATGGGCGACCTTGCCGACGGCGACCTGACGGTTCGCGCCACGGTCACCGAGGACATCACCGGCGCCATCGCCGATTCGGTCAACTACACGATCGAGGAACTGTCGGTGCTGGTCAAGCGCATCAACGACGCCGCCAACCGGCTGACCAACGCCTCCGAGGCGGCCCAGAAGATATCCAACGAGCTGCTCGGCGCCAGCCGCCGGCAGTCCGGCGAGATCGTCGGCGCCGGCACCCAGGTACGCGACATGGCCAAGAGCATGGCAGGCGTGTCGCGGCGGGCCACCGAGTCGGTACGCGTCGCCCGCCAGTCCCTGGAAGCCGCGCAGAAGGGCTCGAAGGCCGCGGACAACGCCATCGCCGGCATGAACGACATCCGCCAGCAGATCCAGGAGACCTCCAAGCGCATCAAGCGGCTGGGCGAGTCCTCGCAAGAGATCGGCGAGATCGTCGAACTGATTTCCGACATCACCGAGCAGACCAACGTGCTGGCGCTCAATGCCGCCATCCAGGCCGCCTCCGCCGGTGAGGCGGGACGCGGCTTCTCGGTGGTCGCGGAAGAGGTACAGCGGCTGGCCGAGCGTTCCGGCGAGGCGACCAAGCAGATTGCCGCCATCGTCAAGACCATTCAGGCCGACACCCACGACGCCGTCGCGGCCATGGAAAGCTCGACGCGGGGCGTGGTCGAGGGCGCCAAGCTGTCCGATGCCGCCGGCCAAGCGCTGACGGAAATCTCGGATGTCTCGAACAGCCTCGCCGGGCTGATCGAGCAAATTTCCAGCGACACCCAGTCGCAGGCGGAGATCGCCACCACGGTGGCGACGTCGATGGAAGACATCTTGCGCATCACCGACCGCACGACCACGGGCACCCAGCAGACCGCCGAGTCGATCGGCGAACTGGCCGATCTCGCGGTGGAGCTCAAGGGCTCGGTGGCCGGCTTCAAGGTCTGAGCATCCGTCGATGAGCACCACGGCCACGACCGACATCGGCCCGCTGACCTGGGTCAAGAGCGAGATCGACCTGGCGCTGAATCGCGCGCTCGAGGCGCTGGCGCGTCAGGACGGCGACGGCGCGACCGCCCTGCCGGCGGCGCGCACTCACTTGCACCAGGCGCGCGGCGCCTTGTCCATCGTCGGCCTCGAAGGCGTCACGCGCCTGGCCGAAGCGTTGGAACAGCTTCTGGACGCCGCCGAGGCGGGCCGTCTCGGCCCAGCGGCGGCCTGCGCCGACGCGGCCAGCCAGGCCATCGGCGCCGTTCGTCGCTATCTGGATGAACTGCTGGCCGGCCGGCCCGACCAAGCCTTGCGCCTGCTGCCGGACTATCGCGCCGTCATGGCCCGGCTGGGCCATGCCGAGGCGCCGGCGGCCGATCTGTTCTACCCCGACCTGACGCCGCGCCCGCCGCGCCGCGAACAAGAAACGCCGGCACTGGCGCCCGACCAGGCCGCCGCCAGGATCAAGGCCGCGCGCCTGGGTTTTCAGCGGGGCATGCTGAAGTGGCTGAAGCAGGACCCACAAGGCCTCCAGGACATGCGCGGCGCGCTGACCGCCGTCGAAGCCACGCAGGAATCGCCGTCGGCGCGCGCCTTCTGGTGGATCGGGCTGGCTTTCCTCGACGCCTTGGTCGCCGGTCGAATTCCCGTCACGGCCGAGACTCGCCATCTCTGCGCGCGCATCGACACCCAGATCCGGAAGCTGCTGGAAGGCTCGCGAACGGTCGCCGAACGACTGATGCGCGACACCCTCTATCACGTCGCCGTCGCCGGCGACGCGGGCGATCATGTCGCCCGCGTGCGCGCCACCTATCGTCTCGACTCGTTGCTGCCCGCCACCGCGACGATGCCTGACTTCGCGCCGGTGCGAGCGCTGCTGGAGCCCTGCCGGGAGCAGGTGGCGCAATGCATCGATGCCTGGAACCGCTTCAGCGGCGGCGCGGCGGCGGCGCTGCCGCAATTCCACGACCGTGTGCGCGCATTGGCCGAAAGCATCGGTCGGCTCGGCCAGGCCGATCTGACCGGCTTGGCGACGCGGATGGTCGAGACCGCCGACGCCCTGCGCAAGGCGCCACTCGGCCACTCGGACGCCCTTGCCCTGGAAATGGCCACCGCGCTGCTGCTGATGGACAATGCGCTGGCCGGGTTCCAGTACCTCGGCGAGGAGTTCGCCGGCCAAGCCGGCATTGTCGGACGGCGCCTGACGGCCGCCGTGCGCGGCGAGCCGCTGGCCGCGCTCGACATCCCGCTGCTCGACGAGATGTCGCGCCAGGCACGGGAGAAGCTGCTGCTCGGCCAGGTCGCCCGGGAAATCCAGGCCAATCTCGCCGTCATCGAGCAGACGCTCGATGCGTATTTTCGCGACCCGGGCAAGGCCGGCGAGCTGGCGAGCCTGACCAAGCCGATCAAGCAGGTCGAGGGCGCGCTGACCGTGCTGGGCGAACCGCGCGCCGTGGACGTGCTGCGCGAGTGCGCCGCGGCCATCGACGGGTTCGCCGGCGCCGGCGAAAGTCAGCCGTCGCAACCCGCCGATTTCGAGGATGTCGCCGGCAAGCTCTCCGCGCTCGGCTTCTTCGTCGACCAGCTGCGGCACGGGCCGGCCGACATCGATGCCTTCCTGCGCCCGCCCGCGCCGATGGACGTCGCCGAGCCGACGGCGGAAACCGAACTGCGCGAGGCGCGTCGGCAGGCGCGACACCTGGTCGACGCTCTGCGCGAACAGCCCGGCGACCAGGTGCTGCGCGGCGAGATCCGTCAGAGCCTCGAGGTCGTGCGCGACCACGCCGAACTGGTGGACGATGCCGCCTTGGTCGGCCAGGCGCGCGCCGCCATCGAAGCCATCGAACACGAAACGGCGCCGGCGGCGATCGAAGCCATCGAGGAAGCGGTCGGGCAGCTGGCGCCGGCGGCGACCATGGCGCCTTCGCCCGAAGCGAAGCGCCTGGCCGAGGCCAGCACCGAACAGATCGACGCCGAACTGCTCGGCATCTTCATCGAGGAAGCCCACGAGGTGCTCGCCGGCATCGTCGGCCAGTTGCCGCAACTAGAGAACCATCGGCAGGACAGCGAGGCGCTGGTGACCGTCCGGCGCGGTTTCCACACCCTGAAGGGCAGCGGCCGGATGGTCGGCCTGGCGGATTTCGGCGACGCCGCCTGGGCGGTCGAACAGGTGCTCAACCGCTGGCTGCAACTCGAGCAGGAAGCGACGCCGGCCCTGCTCGACACGGTGCGTCAGGCCCATCGGCTGTTCGTCGACTGGGTGGCGCGGCTGGAGGCCGGTGATGGCGTGCGCCACGATGCCTCGGCGTTGATCGACGCCTGCGGACGATTGGCGGGTGAAGCGGCGGTCCCGGCCATGCCGACCGAGCCACCGCCGGAAACCGAAGCCCCCACGCCACCGGCGCCGCCCGGGCCAGAACCGGAACCGGCGCCTGAAACACGCGGCGCGCCGGTGCTCAGGCTGGTGCAGCCTCCGCCGCCGGAACCAGAGGACATTCGCATCGGCGAACTTGCGCTGTCGCCGACACTGTTCGATCTTTACCTCGCCGAGGCCAGGCAGCATCTGGCCGCCCTCCAGCACGAACTGGGCTTCGACGCTTCGCCGCCGCGCGCCATGATCCGCGCCGCCCACACCCTGGCCGGCATTTCCGCCACCACCGGCGTGATCCCGATCAACCGCGTCGCCCATGCGCTCGAGATGGCGCTCAACCGGCTCGACGAGGCCCGGGCGGCGCCGGCCGACGCCCAGCATCTGCTGATGGCGCGCGCCATCGGCGCCCTCGAAGGCATGATCGGCGCGGTCGCCGAGCGGCGCATGCCACAACTAGAGGAAGCCCTGGCCGACCAGCTCGATGCACTGGTGGCGTCACCGGCACCGCCGGCGCCGCCGGAGGGCGCGACCGCGCCGGCCGAGGCAGTTCCGGCGCCCCGGCCGGCCATGCCGCCACCGGAACCCCCGGAGGCCGAACGACGACAGTTGCGTCTCGCCGACGAACTCGATCCGCAGTTGTTGCCGATCTTCCTCGATGAAAGCGCCGACCTCGTGCACGGCGTCGTCGCCGGCCTGCGCGCATGGCGCGGCCAGCCCGACAATCTCGGCCCGGCCGACGACCTCAAGCGCCTGCTGCACACGCTCAAGGGCAGCGCCCGCATGGCCGGCGCCATGAGCATCGGTCAGTTGGTGCACGGCATGGAAACCCGCATCGAGGACACGGTGGCGGCAGGAACCGTGACCCCGGCATTCCTCGACACGCTGGACGCATCGTTCGACCGCGTCGAATTGATGCTCGAACAGCTGCGAACGGGCGCGCCAACGCCCGCCGAGCCCTCGCCGCCCTTGCCGCCCGTTGTCGCGCCGACCCCACCGATGGCCGCCACCCCGGCGCCGCCGGCGATTCCGGTTCCGCCGGCGCCTCGCGGCGGCGAGTCCGAAGCCGTGGCGCGCGCCATGTTGCGCGTGCGCGCCGACGTCGTGGACAAGCTGGTCAACGAGGCTGGCGAAATCGCCATCGCCCGTGGTCGCATCGAAGGCGAAATGCGCGCGCTCAAGGGTTCGCTGCTCGACCTCACCGAGAACGTCATCCGCCTGCGCAACCAATTGCGGGAAATCGAGATCCAGGCCGAATCGCAGATGCTGTCGCGCCAGGCGCTGGCCGCCGAGCAGGAACGCCAGTTCGATCCGCTCGAATTCGACCGCTTTACACGCTTCCAGGAACTGGCGCGCATGATGGCGGAGAGCGTCAACGACGTCGCCACCTCGCAACAGGCGCTGTTGCAGAACCTCGACCACGCCGAGGCCGCCCTGACCGCCCAGGCGCGCCTGAACCGCGAGCACTCGCAAGCGCTAATGAACGTGCGCATGGTGCCGTTCAACATGCTGGCCGATCGGCTCCATCGCGTGGTCCGGCAGACCGCCAAGGAACTCGGCAAGCGCGCCAACCTTGACATCCGCGGCGGCCAGACGGAGATCGATCGATCGGTGCTGGAAAAGATGACCGGCCCGCTCGAGCACCTGCTGCGCAATGCCATCGCCCACGGCCTGGAAGCGCCGGCCGGCCGGCGTGCCGCCGGCAAGCCGGAGATCGGCCAGATCACGCTGCGCATCGCCCAGGAAGGCAACGAGATCGTCATCCAGCTTGCCGACGACGGCGCCGGTCTCGACATCGAACGCATCCGCGCCCGCGCCCTTGCCACCGGGCTGATCGGCGCGGACGAGCAGCCCGACGAGGCGCAACTGGCGCAACTGATCTTCAGGCCGGGCTTGTCCACCGCCGACCAGATTAGCGCCGTTGCCGGCCGCGGCATCGGCATGGACGTGGTCAGGAGCGAAGCCGCCATTCTCGGCGGCCGCGTCCGGGTCGATTTCGAGGCCGGCCAGGGCACGCGCTTCCAGGTGCATCTGCCGCTGACCCTGGCGGTGATCCAGGCCGTGCTGGTGCGCGTCGGCAATCGGCGCTACGCCATCCCGTCGTCGATGGTGGCGCAGGCGAGCGAGCTCAAGCCCGACGCCATCGCCGCGATTCGCGCCGACGGCGGCACCGTCTGGCTGGGCGAGCGCTACCCATGGCAATACCTGCCGACGCTGCTCGGCGACAGTCGCGCCAGACCGGAACCGGCGCGCCGCCACTGGCTGTTGCTGGTGCGCGCCGGCGACCGGCCATTGGCGCTCGAAGTGGATGATCTCGCCGGCAACCAGGAACTGGTGGTGAAGAACATCGGCCCGCAGCTGGCGCGGGTGGCCGGCGTGGCCGGCGCGACGGTGCTGGGCGACGGCGAGATCGTCCTGATCCTCAACCCCGCCGCCCTCGCCGCTGGACCACGGCTGACTTTGCCGGCCGCGGCGGAGCCGGCGGCGGCCGGCACCGTGCCGACCCCGGCGGCAACCGCGGTCGGCACGGTGATGGTGGTCGATGACTCGCTGACGGTGCGCAAGATCACCGGCCGCTTGCTGGGCCGCGCCGGCTACCAGGTTCTCACCGCCAAGGATGGTGTCGACGCGCTCGAACAGCTGCTCGACATCGTCCCCAACGTCATGCTGGTCGACATCGAGATGCCGCGCATGGACGGCTTCGACCTCACGCGCAACATCCGAGCCGACCAACGGCTCAGGCAAGTGCCGATCATCATGATCACCTCTCGCATCGGCGACAAGCACCGCGACTACGCCCGGGAAATCGGCGTCGACCATTACCTGGGCAAACCGTACGACGAGGACGAACTGCTGAAGCTGATCGCCGGCTACTTCGCCCGCGAACCCTGAGCGCGATCGCCCGCCACGGTAGCGAGATGAACACCGAGCCGAAATCTCCCCTGGCACCGCTGCCGCCGGAGTCGCTTTTTTCACCCTGCGATCCGGCCGCGCTCGATTTCACCACGACCGAGACGCTGGCCGATATCGATGTCGGCCAGCTGCATCCGCGCGCGGTGGATGCCATGAAGCTCGGCCTCGACATCCGTCACGACGGCTACAACCTGTTCGTCCTGGGCGATGCCGGCAGCGGCCGGCACGCCATCGTCGCGCAATTGCTGGCGGGCCAGCAGCAATCGGGCTCGCCGCCGGCCGACTGGTGCTATGTCAACAATTTCGCCGAGCCGTCGCGGTCGCGGCTGCTGCGCCTGCCGGCGGGACGCGGCGCCCGGCTGCGCGACGACATGCAGCGGCTGGTCGGCGAACTGGCGCCGGCCATCGCCGCCGCCTTCGAGAGCGACGACTACCGTTCGCGCATCGAATCAATGCAGGACGAGGCCAAGCAGCGCGAGGACGAGGCCCTGCGCGGTCTCGGCCGCGAAGCGGCGCAGGTCGGCGTGGCCTTGCTGCGCACGCCGCAGGGCTTCGTCTTCGCGCCGATGAAGACCGGCGAGGAGACGCTGTCGCCGCAGGAGTTCGAGCGGCTGCCCGAGGCGCGCCAGCAGGAATTCCGCCAGCACATGGAGACGCTGCACGAGCGGCTGCACAAGCTGATGAACGAGTTTCCGCGCTGGCGGCGCGAGATGCAAGGGCGCATCAAGGAGCTCAGCCGCGAGACGCTGCGCCTCGCCGTGGGTCATCTCGTCGAGGAACTGCGCCCGGGCTACGCCGACCTACCGGAAGTCGGCGCCCATTTCGACGCGGTGATGCGCGACATCATCGAAAGCGGCGAATCGCTGCGCGAGCCGGGCCACGGCGACGAGGAAGGCGAAACCACCTTCTTCTCCGGCAACATTTCGGTGCAGCGCTACCTGGTGAACCTGCTGGTCGGCAACGCGCCCAACGGCGGCCGGCCGGTGGTGCACGAAGACCATCCGACACTGCAGAACCTGGTCGGCCGCGTCGAGCACCTGGTGCACATGGGCACGCTGGTCAGCAACTTCATGCTGATCAAGGCCGGCGCGTTGCATCGCGCCAACGGCGGCTTCCTGGTGCTCGACGCCATGAAGGTGCTGAGCCAGCCCTACGCCTGGGAAGGCCTCAAGCGAGCGCTGAAGTCGGGCGAGATTCGCATCGAATCCCTCTCCGAACTGATCGGCCTCGCCAGCACCCTGCAACTGGAACCCGAGCCGGTGCCACTCGACGTCAAGCTGGTGCTGATCGGCGAGCGGCTGACCTACTATCTGCTCGCCGAACTCGATCCCGAGTTTCCCGAATTGTTCAAGATCAATGCCGACCTCGATAGCGAGGTCGAACGCAGTCCCGACAACACGCGCCACTACGCCCGGCTGATCGCCACCCTGGCGCGCCGGCTGGGCCCGCGCCATTTCACGGCCGGCGCGGTGGCGGCGCTGGTCGAGCACGCCGCCCGTCTGGCGGCTGACGCGCAGCGACTGACCACCCGCACCCGGCCGCTGGGGGATCTCATGAGCGAGGCCGACCATTTCGCCGCGCTGGCGAACACCGCGCTGATTGACCGGCCGCATGTCGAAGCGGCACTGGAGGCGCGACGCCGTCGCCACGAGCGCATGCGCCGCCGCTACCAGGAGGAAATCCTGCGTGGCCAGTTGCTGGTCAGCACCTCGGGCAGCCATGTCGGCCAGGTCAACGGTCTCGCCGTGGTCATGCTCGGCGAGGGCACGTTCGCTCATCCCGTGCGCATCACCGCCACCGTGCGCATGGGCGAGGGCGAAGTGGTCGACATCGAGCGCGAGGTGGAACTTGGCGGCCCGATCCATTCCAAGGGTGTGCTGATCCTCGTCTCGTTCCTGGCGGCGCGCTTCGGCTTCAACGCGCCGCTGTCGCTCAAGGCCAGCCTGGTGTTCGAACAATCCTACGGCGGCGTCGAGGGCGACAGCGCGTCGCTGGCGGAGCTGGCCGCGCTGATGTCGGCGCTCTCGGGCCTGCCGATCCGCCAGTCGCTGGCGGTCACCGGCTCGGTCAATCAGTTCGGCGTGGTGCAACCGGTCGGCGGCATCAACGAGAAGATCGAGGGCTTCTTCGATATTTGCGCCGCGCGCGGCCTCACTGGCGACCAGGGCGTGCTGATACCGGCGCCGAACATCGCGCACCTGATGCTGCGCGACGACGTGGTCGACGCGGTGCGCGCCGGGCGCTTCGGCGTTTGGGCGGTCGCCGACGTCGACCAAGCTCTGGAATTGCTGACCGGCGTGCCGGCCGGCCAACCCGACGCCGAGGGCGTCATTCCGGCGGACTCCGTCAACTTCCAGGTGGCCGTGCAGCTTGCCGAACTGGCGCGCCTGCGGCAAAGCTATTCGCGGTCGCGCAGCCAGCCGCGACGCCGGCGCAAGGCGCCGGCCAAGACCGACCGGAAACCGCCCACGCCCGCCAACGGCGCCGGCGGTCACTGAACGCTTGGCCGGCCGACCGATTACAATGGGCGCATGGCCAGCGAACACGTCAGCAACCAAGTCAGCCTCACCCACCACTTCCTCATCGCCATGCCGGCGATGGCCGATCCGAATTTTTCCCGGACGCTCACCTACATCTGCGAGCACAACGCCGAAGGCGCGCTTGGCGTGATCGTCAATCGTCCGATGGACATGAGCCTGGCGACCCTGTTCGACCGGGTGAATATCGCCCTCGATGCGGGCGAGACCGGTGGGCACTTCTCCCGGCAGCCCGTCTATTTCGGCGGACCGGTGCAGACCGATCGCGGCTTTGTGCTGCATCGGCCGTCGGGCGAATGGCAATCGACGCTGAGAGTCGGCGATGACGTGGCGCTAACCAGTTCGCGCGACATCCTGCAGAACATGAGCGAGAAGGGCGAGCCCCATGACGTGCTCATCACGCTCGGTTATTCCGGATGGTCGGCCGGCCAGCTCGAATGGGAACTGTCGCAGAACGCCTGGCTGACCGTCGCCGCCGAACCGGAGATCATCTTCGCCGTGGCGCCGGAAGAGCGTTTGCCCGCCGCGATGAAGCTGCTCGGCGTCGATTTCGCCAATCTCTCCGACGTGGCAGGGCATGCATAGGACCTGAGCCTGATAACACTACGAACTGCCACAGGGAAGTCGTTGATGAAGGAGAACCTCGCATACACCTTTGGCGCACTTGACGGCATCTCCATCGATGATCACATTATTTCCGCGAGCGGCTGGGTTGTAGGGCTCGAAACCAAGGTCGACGACATCATCATCGAGTGCGATGGCCAGCCGTTACCAACGCACAAGGTTCTATTCAGAGGCGCGTCGCCAGATGTGCAGCAGGCACACCCAGACATTCCCGATGCCGGTGAATGCCGGTTTCAGCTAACGGCTCCGCTTCCCTATAAGCGTGGCGAGGTGAACGACGGTAGATTGGTCGCGGCGATTCCTCGCATCGGCGACCGACGAGGTATACCGTTGGAGCGAATTCTGCCTCTCCGGTTGCCAGTCCCGCGTCCCGAGCAATCGCTCATGGTTGGACATGGCGACTTTGTCGAAACATCGTTTGCCATGCTTGCGTTGCTCCGCTTGGTCGCCCACCTGCCGCGCAACGCACGCGTCCTCGAACCAGGTTGCGGCTTGGGGCGCATCGCGTTCGCTCTCTTGCATTATCTGAATGGCAGCGGACGTTACGAAGGCTTTGATGTATCCCACGAGGCCATCCAGTTAGCTCAATCGATGTTCGCCGGAACCGGCAATGCATTGTTTCGGCATGTCGATCTGTATAACAGGATGTACAACCAAGCCGGAAAACTAAGGGCCGAGGATTTCTCGTTCCCTTATCCGGCGGCTAACTTCGATTTCGTGATACTGACATCGGTATTCACCCACATGCTTCCCAATGATGTTAGGCGTTACCTTGTGGAAATCGCGCGAACTCTCTCTCCCGGCGGGACATGTTTTGCAACCTTCTTTGCTTTGGATGCCGTCGCCCGAGAAAATTTGAGGACCGGCAAAGCTGCTCTCAACATCGTTACCCCATACGCACATGGCTGTTTTGTCTTAAGCGCTTCTGTACCGGAAAATGCGGTTGCCTACGATCACTCAATGCTTTGTGAGATGATCGCGCAAGCTGGACTCACTATTGAGAAGACGTATTGGGGAAAATGGTCCGGGCGTCGACCGTTCCTCTCGTATCAGGATACATTTCTTTTACGTAAGCCTTGATGCATGAATGATTCGTTACTATCTCATCATGTTTATCATCTCTCCAAGGTCTTGACCTCAACGCTGCCCTCCGACAAAGGTGAAACCGGTGTTCACCCATCGAAATTCGTCACGGAGGTCGTGCTCGCTTTCGACTTCGGCATTCGGCGCATCGGCGTCGCGGTCGGCGAGATGATGCTGGGCACGGCCCGCCCGCTGACCACCATCGCGGCGGAAGCCAACGACGCCCGTTTCGCCGCCATCGGCAAGCTCGTCGAGGAATGGCGGCCGGCGGCGCTGGTGGTCGGCCTGCCGCTCTCGCTCGACGGCGCGCCGGGCGACATGACCGAGCGTTGCCAGCGCTTCGCCCGCCAGCTCGAAGGCCGCTACCACCTGCCGGTGGCGCTGGTCGACGAACGCCTGACCTCGGTCGAAGCGGAAGCGCGCCTGCGCGATCGCGGCCTGGACTGGCGGCGGCGCAAGGCAACGCTCGACGCCGAGGCGGCGGCCATCGCTCTGCAAGCCTACCTGGACTCCCATCGCCATGAACACGGTCAAGCCCGCGGCTGAACTGCTCGGCCAACTGGCCGAGGCCATGCGCCCGGCGGTCACGCCTGATACCGTGCTGGTCGGCATCTACACCGGTGGCGTCTGGATCGCCGAGTGGCTGCGCGACGTGCTTGGCGTCAAGGCGGCGGTGGGCAGCATCGATGTTTCCTACCATCGCGACGACCATCACCTCGGCGGTGGACGCGGTGGCGGCAAGGCCTCGCAACTCCGTTTCGACGTGGAGGGCGCGCACGTGGTGATTGTGGACGATGTGCTGGCGACCGGCCGCACCATCCGCGCCGCCATGAACGAATTGTTCGACTATGGCCGGCCGGCGCGCATCGACCTCGCGGTGCTGGTGGACCGCGGCGGCCGCGAGTTGCCGATCGCGGCCCGCTGGATGGCCCAGACGGTCAGCCTGCCAGCCAGCCAGACGCTGGAGCTGACCCGGAACGACGATGGCGAACTGGCCTTCAGGGTGACCGAGAAATGAACTTGGTCACCTCCCACCCCAGCCCGCAGCTGAACGCCAACGGCGAGCTGATCCATCTGATCACGCTCGAAGGCCTGCCGCGCGAGATCATCACCGGCATCCTCGACCGCGCCGCGCCCTTCACCGAGATCGCCGAGCGGGAAGTGAAAAAGGTGCCGCTGCTGCGCGGCAAGAGCGTGTTCAATCTCTTCTTCGAGAACTCGACGCGCACCCGCACCACCTTCGAGATCGCCGCCAAGCGCCTGTCGGCCGACGTCATCAACCTCAACATTAACACCTCGAGCACCGCCAAGGGCGAAACCCTGCTCGACACGGTGGACAACCTCGCGGCCATGCAGGCCGACATGTTCGTGGTGCGCCATGCCTCCAGCGGCGCGCCCTACCTGATCGCCCAGCATCTCGCCAATACTGGCCGCGAGCACATCCATGTCGTCAATGCTGGCGACGGTCGCCATGCGCATCCGACGCAGGGGCTGCTCGACATGTACACCATCCGCCACTACAAGCAGGACTTCACCGGACTTGCCGTCGCCGTGGTCGGCGACGTGCTTCATTCGCGCGTGGCCCGTTCGCAACTGCACGCGCTGGCGACGCTCGGCGTGCCCGACATTCGCGTCGTCGCACCCAAGACCCTGCTGCCCAGCGGCGTCGAAAGCATGATCGGCTTGGGCCGTCTGCGCGTTTGTCACGACCTGCGCGAGGGACTCAAGGGCGTGGACGTCGTCATGATGCTGCGCCTGCAGAACGAACGCATGCTGGGCGCACTGCTGCCCAGCCCACAGGAATATTTCAAGTCCTACGGCCTGACCCCGGAGAAACTGGCGCTGGCCAAGCCCGACGCCATTGTCATGCACCCGGGGCCGATGAACCGCGGCGTCGAGATCGATTCGGCGGTCGCCGACGGCCGGCAGGCGGTGATCCTGCCGCAGGTCACCTTCGGCATCGCCGTGCGCATGGCGGTGATGGCCATGCTGGCGGGAGCCTGACCATGAGAATCCGCGTCAAGAACGGCCGCGTCGTCGATCCCGCCCGCTGCTTCGACGGCGCCGCCGATGTCTTCATCGCCGCCGGCCGCATCGTCAGCCTTGGCGACACGCCGCCGGCCGGCTTCACCGCCGAGGGTACCATCGACGCCAGCGGCTGCATCGTCTGCCCGGGCCTGGTCGACCTCTCGGCGCGATTGCGCGAACCGGGCCTCGAATACAAGGCGACCCTCGAATCGGAAATGGCCGCCGCCGCCGCCGGTGGCGTCACGACGCTCGCCTGTCCGCCCGACACCGACCCGCCGCTCGACGAGCCGGGGCTGGTCGAGATGTTGCGCCACCGTGCCCGGCTGCCCGAGTTCGCCAATGTCCATCCGGTCGGCGCCTTGACGGTCGCCCTGGCCGGCCAGCGGCTGACCGAAATGGCGGAACTGGCCGAAGCCGGCTGCATTGCCTTCGGCCAGGCCAATATCGCGGTGGTCGACACCCAGGTGCTGCTGCGCGCCATGCAGTACGCCGCCACCTTCGGCTTTTCGGTCTGGCTGCAAGCGCAGGATCCGTACCTTGCCAGGGGCGGTGTCGCCCACGATGGCGAGGTTGCCGCCCGGCTTGGTCTCACCGGCATGCCCGTCGTCGCCGAGACCATCGCGCTGGCGACACTGCTGCACCTTGCCCGCGAGACCGGCGTGAGGCTGCATCTGCAGAGGATTTCTTCCGCCGCCGGGCTGGAAATGATCCGCGCCGCGCGCGCCGCCGGCATCGCCGTCACTTGCGATGTCGCCGCTCATCAGCTCCACCTGTGCGAGAACGACATCGGCTGGTTCGATCCGCACTGCCGGCTCGACCCGCCGCTGCGCTCCAGCGCCGACCGCCAGGCCTTGCGCGCCGGCCTGGCCGACGGCGGCATCGACGCGCTCTGTTCCGATCACACGCCGGTCGACGACGACGCCAAGCAGGCGCCGTTCGCCGAGGCCGAGCCCGGCGCCACCGGCCTCGAACTGCTGCTGCCGTTGACGCTGCGCTGGGCCGCCGAGATGAAGCTGCCGCTGGCGAAGGCACTGGCCCGCGTCACTTCCGATCCCGCCCGCGTCCTCGGCATCCCCGCCGGCTCGCTCGCGCCCGGCGCCGCCGCCGATATCTGCGTGTTCGATCCCGCGGCGACTTTCCGCGTCAGCCGGGAAACGCTCAGGAGCCA
>OEIV010000653.1_pt1 | contig 17999 bp, 14 predicted proteins | sample 1539231 | NCBI WGS metagenome assembly OEIV01 (sample SAMN03794762, study PRJEB22550) | activated sludge metagenome | feature: wastewater treatment plant; material: activated sludge; isolation source: Wastewater treatment plant of a petroleum refinery complex | place: Argentina: Buenos Aires ...
TTCCACGCTGAGCTTGCGGAACACGCTGGCCTCCTGCGGCAGGTAGCCGATGCCCAGTTGCGCGCGCTTGTACATGGGCAGGTCGGTGATGTCGTGGTCCTCCAGCCGGATGCGGCCGCTGTTAGGCTTGATGAGGCCCGTGATCATGTAGAAGGTGGTGGTCTTGCCCGCGCCGTTGGGCCCCAGCAGCCCCACAATCTCGCCCTGGGCCACCTGCACGCTGACGCCGCCCACCACGGTGCGCCGCTTGTAGCGTTTCACAAGGTCGTCGGCGCGCAGCATCAGAAGTCGAAGCGGAACTTCAAACGTATGGCGAAGAGCCCGATGTTCGGGTGGTCCTTGTAGGTGAGGCGCCACACGCCGTCGACGCGGATCACGTTCAGGATGTTCTCGATCCCTGCGCTGGCCTCCACGAACGGGCCGTCGTACAGGCTGTACATGCCGGGCAGCAGCAGCATCTCCTCGCTGTGCTTGCCGTCCAGATCGCCGATCACGGCCTTGCCGGACACCACTTCGCGCAGCTTCAGCTTGCGCAGCAGCGGCACCTTGTTCAGGAAGAATCCCTCGAAGTGGTGCTCCAGCTTCAGGCTCACGTACCGGTCGCTGATGAACTCGAAGAAGTTCATCGTGTTGAAGGCGTCATCGTAGTAGTAGAAGGTCTCGTTGCCCGTGTGCAGGATGAGCAGCGGATAGGGCAGGGTGCCCCAGATGCGTCCGCCTTCGAGCCGGTAGCGTGACCAGCCGATGGCCCCCAGCTGCACCCGCTGGTCGATCCGGGCGATGGTCTTGTAGTACTCGTACTCGCTGCCGAAGACGCCGGGAATGCCAACGGCGCCGTAGAACTCGACGATGGGCTTGAAGGTGCCGAGGCTCACCCGCCGGAACTCGCCGCTCACGTACTTCTCACCCCAGGCGAAGCGGGTGTTGAGGGCCACCTCGAGGCTGGTGATGCTGGGCACCTCGGTGAGGGCGAAGCCGTCGTCGAAGGAAGGCCGGAGGTAGCGCAGATCGCCGCGGGGGAAGAGGTTGCGGTGGCGGATGGTGAGCTGGTGGTTGAGGCCGGTGAAGGGCTCCAGCTCATAGAAGAAGCGCAACTCGTCCACCAGGGTCAGCTTGTTGGCGGGGTTGCGGCGGAAGGTGCTGCTGAGCACGTTGTCCGAACGGAAGGCGCTCTGGCTCTGGCCCAACTGCTCGATGTCGTGGCGCAGGTAGAGGCCGGTGAGCTGGCGCGGCTGCTTGGTGATGAAGGTCTGGCCGCCCACCATGCCCTTCAAGGAGCGGTCCAGCAGACCGTAGGCGGCGTAGCCCTCCAGCTCGGTGCGGCGGCTCCAGTCGTTGCTGGTCCGCAGGCCCGCGCGCAGGCGGGTTCCTTCCACCTCGTTGAAGCTGTAGATCGTGTAATACGGTCCGTACTCGAGCGGGCCCACCGGGTAGTAGCCCGTGACGAGCATGTTCACCAGGTCCACGAAGGTGCGGAAGCGCGGGATGGTCTGGATGGTGTCCACCATCTCGTAGATGGTGCTCTCCCTTTCGTTCAGCGGTTCGTGGCGCCGCCCCTCCCAGTAGTCGGCCGCGCGGGACGCGCTGTCGGCTTGCATGCGCACCAGTTCGGCCCCTTCGTAGAGGGCGGGATCGGCGGCGTTGTTGAATGGGTGCTCCCCGGGGGGGGCGGGGGCGGGGGCGGCGGAGGCCCCGGCGCGGCGGCGGAAGATGCTCAGGTCCACGACGAGCGCGTCGCGGGTGAGCATCCACACCTCGTTCTTCACGGGCTCGTACTGCTGCTCCACCCAGAAGCCCTGCACGAAGTTGAGGTTGATGGCCTCCGGGAAGCCTGCCTGGATGCGCTTCACCGCATAGGCCGTGTCGGCGATCCACATCTCCCCATCGAAGGCGAGCTCGTTCCTGCGCTTGGGATGGAACTCGAGCCGGTAGCACCAGTTGCTGCCCACCCAGGCGCTGTCGGTGAGGTAGTAGTCGTAGAAGAGCCGCCCCCCGTCGGCGATGGGGCTGATGAAGTTCTTGCCGAAGAGCACCAGGAAGTTCTCGTAGATGTTCACGTTCTGGTACATGTCGCCCATCAGCTGCGAGATGCTCTGGTTCTGGATGCCGCTCTGCTTGGTGGCGCGGATCACCTCGCGTTTGGCGCGGGGCTGCTGGCGGTAGTGCACCTCACTGATCGACTCGCTGATGAAGATGGGCAGGTAGGGCTTGGCGGCCGTGCTGTCCATGTTGTCGAACACGAAGCGGAAGGGCTTCCACAGCTTGTTCTCCACGAAGCGCCGGGTGAGGTTGTTGACGTCGAACTCCACCTTGTTGTAGGTCTCGTGGCTGTAGTAGGCGAGTTTCTCGCGGTTGTTGGCGGGCTTGTTGGCCACCACGCGGTCCAGGATCTCGAAGGCGGGGTTGCGCTGCTGGGGCCGGATGGTCACCTCCTGCAGCTCGGCCGTACCGGAGGCCAGGGCGAAGTCGATGCGCTGGTCCCTGTCGCGACGCACGCCCCGGGTCTGGGCGGCATAGCCCAGCATGCTGGCCCGCAGCGAGTCGGTGGCGTAATAGGTATCCAGGGCATAGCGCCCGTCCATATCGGTGGTGGTGGCCACGCGGCTGTTGACGAAGCCCACGTTGACGAAGGGCAGCGGCTCGCCGGAACGGGCATCGGTGACGGTTCCGGAGACGCGGGTGGTCTGTGCGGCGGCCGTGGCGGTCCAGAGCAGCAGAAGGACGGCCACGGCCCGGTGGGACCGGCGCAGGTCGTGACGGAGCGCCTTCACCGGCATCTCAACGCGCTTGGGCGATGGGGGTTCGGGGCTTTTCGGCGGCCAGTGCCTGGCGCTCGACCCGGGCGGCCAACAGGATGCTCACCTCATAGAGCACGAGCAGGGGCAGGCTCACCAGGATCTGACTGGTCACGTCGGGCGGCGTGATCACGGCGGCCACCACCAGGATGCCCACGAAGGCATGGCGGCGGTACCTCCGCATCACGGCGGCGCCCATGAGGCCCAGGCGGGCCAGCACCAGCACGGCCAGCGGCAGCTGGAACATGACCCCGGTCCACAGCGGCACGGAGGTCATGGTACCGATGAAGCTGTCGAGCGCGATGGTGTTGCGCACCGCCTCGCTCACCTTGTAGCTCCCGAGGAACTGGATGCTCATGGGGGCGATGACGAAATAGCCGAAGACCACTCCGAGCAGGAACAGCAGGCCGGCGAAGACCATGGCGGAGCGGGCGGCACGGCGCTCGCGGTCGTTGAGGCCGGGCGCGATGAAGCGCCACAGCTCCCAGAGCACGTAGGGCGAGGCGGCCACCAGGCCGGCGACGAAGCTCACCTTGAGGTGGGTGAGGAACTGGCCGCTCATGCTGATGTTCTGCAGCTCGAAGCCCAGGTCGCGGATGCAGAGCGCGTCGCCGAGGCCCAGACGCTGGCTGAGGGCGCATAGTGCGCGGTAGGTGACGAAGCCGGGGTCGCGCGGGGCCAGGATGATCGTGTCGAAGACCAGTTCCTTCCAGAAGAAAGCCACCAGCATGGCCGCCAGGATCACCGCGGCGCTGCGCATCAGCGTCCACCGGAGCTCCTCCAGGTGCTCCAGGAAGGTCATTTCCTTGTCGGCCACGGTCTGTCGACGCCCTTTTCGACGAAGGGGCAAAGATAGCCGGGGGTGGAAGGGGCGTCCGCGGAGGCCCGGCGATCCTTCAACAACGGGGCCGGGCAACAGATGGAAGCCCTCCGGCGTTGAAGCGGACGGCTGTGCACCGGCAGTTCGGGATCCGGAAAGTTGCCATACCTTAGAGTGCGCCGGAACACGGCATAGAAGCGTACAGAACTCGTGATGATCAACGTCGACCTGACCCCTCGGGAAGCCCTCGAGCAATTCTTCGGATTCAGCACCTTCAAAGGCACGCAGGAGGCCGTCATCCAGAGCGTGCTGGAGGGACGCAACACCTTCGTCATCATGCCCACAGGCGGGGGCAAGAGCCTCTGCTACCAGTTGCCCGCACTGATGAGCGAGGGCACGGCCATCGTCGTCAGCCCGCTCATCGCCCTGATGAAGAACCAGGTGGACGCCATCCGCAGCTTCAGCTCGGAGAGCGGCGTGGCCCACTTCCTCAACAGCTCGCTGACCCGGAACGAGTCGCTGCGGGTGAAGAAGGACATCAAGGACGGGCGCACGAAGCTCCTCTACGTGGCGCCCGAGAGCCTCACCAAGAAGGAGAACATCGAGTTCCTCAGCGACATCCGCATCAGCTTCTTCGCCATCGACGAGGCCCACTGCATCAGCGAGTGGGGGCATGACTTCCGGCCCGAATACCGGCGGCTGCGCACCATCTTCGATGAGATCAAGCGGGTGCCGGTGATCGCCCTCACGGCCACGGCCACCGAGAAGGTGCAGGAGGACATCCTGAAGAACCTGGACATCCCCGATGCGGTGGTGTACAAGTCCAGCTTCAACCGGCCCAACCTGTACTACGAGGTGCGCCCCAAGCAGATGGTGGCGCGGGAGATCATCCGCTTCGTGAAGCAGCATGAGGGCCGCAGCGGCATCATCTACTGCCTGAGCCGCAAGAAGGTGGAGGAGATCGCCCAGCTGCTGGTGGTGAACGGCATCAAGGCCCTGCCCTACCACGCCGGGATGGACGCCGGCCAGCGCGCCGACCACCAGGACCAGTTCCTGATGGAGAAGGTGGACGTGATCGTGGCCACCATCGCCTTCGGCATGGGCATCGACAAACCCGACGTGCGCTTCGTGATCCACCACGACATCCCCAAGAGCCTGGAGAGCTACTACCAGGAGACCGGACGCGGCGGACGCGACGGCGGGGAGGGCAAGTGCGTCGCCTTCTACAGCTACAAGGACATCGAGAAACTGGAGAAGTTCCTGCAGGGCAAGCCCGTGGCCGAGCAGGAGATCGGCAAGCAGCTGCTGCAGGACACGGTGAGCTACGCCGAGACCAGCATGTGCCGGCGCAAGTTCCTGCTGCACTACTTCGGCGAACGGCTGGAGAGCGACAACTGCGGCAGCTGCGACAACTGCCTGAACCCGCGCGAGAGCTTCGATGCGACCGAGGACCTGGGCGTGCTGCTCGAGGCGGTGAAGGAGAGCAAGGAGCGGCACCGGGCCAAGTTCATCTGCGACCTGCTCACCGGCACCGAGAGCGCGGAGATGAAGACCTACAAGGGCTCCGGCATGGAGAGCTACGGCCGGGGCAGCGACCACGACGCGCATCACTGGCTGGCCATCGTGCGGCAGGCCCTGGTGGGCGGTTTCCTGCACAAGGACATCGAGACCTACGGCATCCTCACCCTCACCGACCAGGCGAAGAAGTTCCTGAAGAAGCCCTGGAAGGTGGAGTTGGTGAAGGAGCGCGACTACAGCGACTTCGACGAGGGGGACGAGCCGGAGGGCAAGGGCGGCGCAGCTGCTGACGAGAAGCTCATGGCGATGCTGAAGGACCTCCGCCGCAACCAGGCGCAGAAGCTCAAGCTGCAACCCTGGGTGCTCTTCGGCGACCCCTCCCTGGAGGAGATGACGATGCGCTACCCGGTGACGATCGAGGAGCTCACCCAGATCACCGGCGTGGGGCCGGGCAAGGCGCAGAAATACGGCAAGCCCTTCGTGGAGCTGATCAAGCGCTACGTGGAGGAGAACGAGATCGAGCGCGCCGAGGAGGTGGTGGTGCGCAGCGTGGTGAACAAGAGCGGCAACAAGGTCCACATCATCCAGAACATCGACAAGCGGCTGTCGCTCACCAGCATCGCACGCAGCCGCAACCTCAGCCTGGCGGACCTCATCTCCGAGCTGGAGAGCATCGTGATGAGCGGCACCCGCCTGGACATCAGCTACCACCTCGACGAGAGCATGGACCCCGACCTCCAGGAGGAGATCATGGACTACTTCCGCGAGGCCGAGAACGACAGCCTGGAGGCCATGCTGGAGGAGTTCGGGCGCGACGTCAGCGAGGAGGACCTGCGGCTCATGCGCATCCGCTTCCTCAGCGAGGTGGCGAACTAGGTCGAAAAGGCTCCAACCTGTTCCCAGCGCGGATCACCACGCTTATCCATGAGCCCCGCCGACCTCACCCTCGTCGCCCGTCACGCGGTGAAGCTGCTCGTGGAGCGGCGCTTCGCGGAGCTGGAGCAGGCCACGGACGGGGTGCGCCTGAGCGCGGACGACATGGAGGCGGCCGTCGAAGACATGGGCGTCAGCCTCGCGATGCCACCCGAGAGCGTGTGGCGGGAGCTGCGTCCCCGTCCCGCGCGGAACCCGCCCGGGGCCCTCGAGCTCTCCATCCCGCTCCGGACCGCACGCGGCCGCACCCACCCCACGGGGGAGCCCCCCCTTCACCGCGCCAACGGCCGGCCGGTGATCGAGGTGGATGACCTCATCGTGGGCTGAGGATCACTGAAGCTCGTTCAGCGCACCGGCCATCATCATCGCGGCCCCCAGGGTCATCGCCTCCTCGTCGATGTCGAAGGCCGCGGTGTGCAATCCGCTCTGGGTCCCGGGTTTGGCGGGGTTGCCGGTGCCCAGGCGGAAGAAGCAGCCGGGCATCACGTGCGTGTAGTAGGCGAAGTCCTCGGCGCCCATGCGGATGTCCATGTCCACCACGTTGTCCGCGCCCACCAGCTGCACCGCTACATCCCGCATCCGAGCGGTGAGCGCCGGGTCGTTCTTCACCACGGGCGAGCCCTTCACGATCCGCAGCACCGCCTCCCCGCCCATGTCCTTCGCCACGCCGGTGCACACGCGCGGCAGCAGGTCATGGAGCATGGCCCGAAGCTCCTCATTGAAGGTGCGCAGGGTGCCGTCCAGGCGCGCCTCGTCCGGAACGATGTTGGTGGCGCCCTGGGCGAGGAAGCGACCGAAGCTCATCACCATGGGCTCTCCGGCCGGCTTGGCGCGTTCGGCCGCCTCGTAGAGCACAGGCAGCAGGCGGGCGGCGATGGGGGTGGGGTCCACGAGCTCGGCGCGCTTGGCCGCATGCCCGCCACGACCGCGCACGGGGAGGTGGAGCTCGTCGGCGGCGGCCATGAAGGGACCACTGCGGAAACCGAGCTTGCCCGAGGCCAGTTCCGGGGTGACGTGTTGCCCCAGGATGCCCGTTGGCGCCGGATCCGTCAGGGCCCCTTCCTTCACCAGGAGGCTGGCCCCGCCGGGCTCCTTCTCCTCGCCGGGCTGGAACACGAGCATCACAGTGCCGCTCCAGGCCTCACGCATCCGGTGCAACGCGAGGCCCGCTGCGAGCACCATGGCGGTGTGCGCGTCATGCCCGCAGGCGTGCATCACGCCCGGATGGAGCGAACAATACCCGGCTTTGCCCACCTCCGGGATCGGCAGGGCGTCCATGTCGGCGCGCAGCGCGAAGCAGCGTTCGGACGGGGAGCGGGACCCGGTGACGAGGGCGATGAGGCCCGTGCCGGCCGGCCGGTCGGGATGGCGGGCGAGCCCTTCGCGCACGATGAGGCCTTCGGCCTTCAGCACAGAGGCGACGAAGGCGGCGGTGCCCTCCTCGTGGAAGGAGAGCTCGGGGTGCTGATGCATCCACCTGCGCCACTGCACAGGCCGGTCCCCCAGGGCCTCCAGTTCCTTCCGGATGCGTGCGATCACTTGCCGAGGATGAGCTTGAGGGCGGCCACCAGCATCACCAGGCCGAAGACACGCTTGACCGCATCAGCGGGGATGCTGAGCGCCATGCGGCTGCCGAGGTATCCGCCCAGCACGAAGGCGCCGGCGATGAGGCCCACGGCACGGAGGTCGAGCGGGTGCTGGCGGTGGTAGTTCCAGGCGGCGATGGCCACCACGGGCAACACCAGCACGGCCAGGCTCGTGCCCTGGGCCTGATGCTGGCCATAGCCCATGAGCCACACGAGCGCGGGCACCATGATGATGCCGCCGCCCACGCCGACGAAGCCGCTGAGCATGCCGGCCAGCAGGCCGATGAGCAGGAGCAGACCGATGGCCGTGGCGGACATGGTTCAGATATCGAGGCTGAGGGAGAGGTGGAACACGGGGTCGAGCACGCGGCCATCATCCACGCCCCATCCCCAGTCCGCACGAACGAAGTAGCCGAGCAACCGCGCGCGCACGCCGGCGCCATAACTGCCCACGATGGGCTCCCGTTGGTTCTTGATGGTGATGAGCAGCGGGTTGCTGTCGATCACCTGCTGGTTGAAGGTGTTCTCCTCGCTGTAGGGATCGGGGCCGGTCCATGCCACGCCCAGATCGCCGAAGGCCACGATCTGGAAGTTCTGGAGGAAGTCCGACCGCATGGGCCGGTTGACGAGGTAGCGGAAGATCGGCCAGCGGATCTCCGTGTTGAGCACCCCGAAGGAAGTGCCGTTGCGCGCGTTGAAGTAGAAGCCCCGCATCGGCGTGGCGTTGCTCTGGTAGAAGTAGTTCTGCTCGAAGTCGATGGGGATGCTGTTGTCCACCCGGGGAAAGAGCCAGTTGTCCACCCCGCCCAGGAAGTGGATGATGCGGCGGCTGCCCAGGCTGGTGGCACCGGCCAGGCGGTTCACCAGCACCAGGTCGCGATGGATGCGCAGCGAATGGCGTGCATCCAGGCCGAGCACCTGCATGTCGCTGTTGCCCTCGTCCGGCTGGATGTAGTACTCGCCGAAGACCTTGAACTTCCAGCCGGTGTACAGGTTGAGGCCGCGCGGCACCGAACTGTCATACACGTACTCCAGCTTGCCACCGGCTGAGCAGGTCGGTGCTCTGCAGCACGTAGCGATCGTGGCGGTACAGGAGGGAGGCCCTCACACTGGCCAGCTCGCTGAAGGGCCAGCTCACCTGGTAGTTGGCCAGATGGGTCTGCACCTTCACCACCCCGAAGCGGGAAACACCCTGCAGGGTCTGGCGCTGCACCGTGAAGCGCTTGTCCAACCGGCGCTTGAGGTTGATGTAGGTGAGGAAGTAGTCGTTGTTGTTGAGGTCGAGCGCCAGGCGGAAGCCGCCGATGATCTTGTGGTCCTCGAAGAGGTCGCTGATCCCCATCTGGATCATGCCGCTGAGGCCCGGGTTCAGGTTCTGCGCGCCGGTGAAGGGCTGGTAGAAGGCGGCGTTGTAGCTGTTGTCCACCTGGGTGAGCACCGCGTCGGTGGCGAAGTTCACGTGGTAGTTGCGCTGCTCGGGGAACACCAGGGGCCGGTCCGCCAGGGTGTCGCCGGGTGCTGCGGTGGTGGGGTTGGTGGCGATGGTCTGGGGCAGCGCTTCCAAGGGGCGGGCGGGCGGCGGGGCGCTTTCATCGCTGAACTGGTAATTGTCCACGTTCACCGGCTCCCCGACGGGCCTTGGTACGCGGGGGGCCACCTTCACCACCTGATCGAGGGGGTCGTTCTGGTCACTGAGCGGTTCCCGACGATCGGGCCGCGCGTCGGTGGGTGAGGTCTCGCCCAGGCCATCGGTGCCAGGGGTGGTCCGACCCATGCGCAGGTGGTAGCGGCCGTTCTCGAACACCAGCTCGGCCAGGCGACCGGTGCGGGCGTGCACATCGTGCTCCAGCACGGAACGCCGGCCCCGGGTGATCCGGTCGTTCACGGCGAAGTAGCGGTAGTGGATGGTGGTGTCCACATGGCTCACCACACTGTCATAGCGCACCCGGTAGCGGTCGCGCAGCCCTGAGGCATCACCCAGGTAGGTGAAGGCCATGCTGTCCAAGGGCATCGGGGCCGACTCATCGGCGTAGCTGGTGCTGGTGAGCCGGCGCACCAGGGAGGAGCGGCCGGCCAGGTCGTAGAGAAAGATGTCCTTGTGCCCGTTCACCAGGGCCACGTCCGCGTTGGCCGGCTGGCTGCGCAGCGTGTCGTCCATACGGTCGCTGGCGAACAGGATCCCGCGGCCATCCAGGGTGAACGCCGGTTCCAGGTCATCGAACTGGTCGTTCGTGAGCTGTTCCTGCCGGTTGCCGAAGAGGTAGTACAGGTAGAGGTCGGTGCGGCCCTCCCGGACCGCGCTGAACACCATGTTCTGGCCATCCGGCGAGTACGACATGGAGAGCAGCTTCTCCAGCATGAACACCGGTCGCACGCTGGTCTTGCGGTCGTCCAGGGTATAGGTCTTCAGGTAGAGCTCGCCCTTGCGCTCCACGGCGAAGCTGAGGGCACGGCTGCCCGGGTGCCAGGCCAGCACCGGATAGCTGCGGTCCACGATGCGGTTGAGCTTCTTCTCCCCCTTGGCGATGCGCCAGGTGCGCTGCTCGGACAGATCACGCACGAAGACCTTGTACTGCCCCAGCTCGTTGGTGACCCAGGCGGCGTAGCGCCCGTTGGGGCTCAGCTTGAACTGTGACCACGTGGTGCGCTTGCGGTGGCGGATCGGCAGTTCTTCGAGCACCACCGCCTCGCGCATCTGTTCCTCCTTGTTGAAGCGGTCCTTGTAATGCCCCAGGCAATCGATGGCAAGGTTCTTCAAGGGCACGCCGAGGACGTACATGAATCCGCTCTCCACATTGCGGCTCACCCGGGTCATGTACAGGATGTTGGGGATGACGCTTTGCCCGTACACATCGGCCACGTAGGACCAGATCGCCTGGCCCATGAGCACGGCGTCCTCCCCTTCGAGCCTGTTGAAGCGGTCGAAGCGGCCCGCGAGGATGCCATCCCGAAGGCGGCTCGCCTGCATCGCGTCCATCGGACCCGACACATGGGCCACCAGCCCCTTGGTGTACCACTCGGGCAGGTTCATCAGCGTGCTGTTCTTGAGCACCTCGCGCCAGTTGCCCCCGAACATCATCTGGTCCAGCATCACCTGGGCCACCCCGCTGCGCACCTGCTGGTCGAGCCGGGCGTGATCGCCTTCGAAATACACGAAGACCTTGGTGCCCACGATGCGCGTCACCCCGCCGATGTTGTACTGCTCGTCGCCGGTGATGCCGATGTTGCTCTGGCGGAAGTCCGACAGGGAGTTGTACACCACGAACTGGACCCGCTCATCGAGGGCGATGTCGAGCTGCTTCTCCAGGTCCTTCAGGTGCTTGTGGCCACTGAGGGAGACATAGCGCGCCAGGTCGCGCCCGCCCTTGTAGAAATAGGTCTCAAGCCGGTCGAAGCGGTAGTACTGCCACAGGAACTCCTCGTGCTGGATGCGGTTCTTGCCGAACTCCTGCTGAGAACCGTTGTAGAACTGGCCCAGCGCTGGGGTGATCGCCAGCAGGGCGAACCACGGGAGCAGCGACGTACGGATGTTCCTGAGCACAGCGATGAAGATAACTACATTCGGGCGCCCTTGTTCGGCGCGCCCTGCGCGAAGTTCAGGCTTTTCCGGGCATGCTGCGCTGCGTACCGTTCATCTGCAACCCCTTTCAGGAGAACACCTGGCTGCTTCATGATGGCCGGGAGGCGTTGCTGGTGGACCCGGGCTGCTGGAACACGGCGGAGGAGCATCGGTTGGAGGCCTATGTAACGCAGCATGGCCTGCGCGTGGTGCGCTGCCTGAACACCCACGGCCACATCGACCATGTGCTGGGCAATGCCTGGGCCCATCGCCGGTTCGGGCTGTTGCCCGAGATCCATGCGGACGACCTGGAGCTGCTGCACCGGGCCCCCTCGATCGGGCAGCTCTACGGCGTGCCCTGCGAGGCCTCGCCCGAGCCGACGTCCCATCTGACGGACGGGGATGAGGTGTGCCTGGGCGACCTGCGGTTCGAGGTGATCCACGTGCCAGGCCACAGCCCGGGCCACGTGGCGCTGTACTGCCGAACGGCGGGCCACCTGGTGGGCGGCGATGTGCTGTTCCAGGGGAGCATCGGCCGCACGGACCTGCCCGGCGGCGACCTGGAGCAGCTGCTGCGGAGCATCCGCACGCGGTTGCTGGTGCTGGACGATGCGGTGGTGGTGCACAGTGGCCATGGCCCGGACACCACGATCGGCGCCGAACGGCGCGGCAATCCCTTTCTTCAGCCCACGTCGTTCCGATGAACCGGGCGGTGGCCCATGCACCGACGCACGGAACCTCCACACCGCCGGCTCCTCCCCTCCCCTGAGCGAACACCCATCTCGGCGCGCGGGGCCGGTGCCGATCACGGGTGGTAGCTGTCCGGCTTGTACACCTTCTTCTTCCCTTCCAGCGCATTGGGCTTGATCGCAGGTGGACAGGCGAACCCCTTGGGATACCGCAGGAACAGGAAGCGGATGCTCAGGATGAGCGGGCGGTAGCGGCTGTTGAACCACTGCAGTTGGCCGAAGCCCTTGTCCCCGGGCACCACGCTCACCACCGGGGTCTCCAGCGCGGGGATGATCAGCAGGCGGCCTCGCGTGCGGAAGCCATAGCCCACCTTCACGTGCGCCTGGCCGATGAACGGGGGCGGAAGCTCCTGATCGGCCAGCACGAACGGATCGCCGGTGTAACTGCGCTCACTGCCCACGTCGAGGTCGGCGTTCACGCCCAGGCTCAGCTGCACGAACTGCCGGTCGGCCGTTTGGAAGAACTTGTTGGCGTTCACATGAACGCTGGCATAGTGGTCGCGGAAGCGGCCTGAACCGGGCAGCACCACGGAGGAGCCCGTTTCGTTCGGGCCGAACCGCAGCACGCCGATGTGGTCCTGGCGACCGTTCAGGCCCTTGTAGGCCAGGCCGAAGTCCCAGTAGTCCAGGATCACCGGGTCGCGGGTGGCATGGAACCAGCCCACCTCCACGTAGGGTCCGAAGCGTCCGTTCGGATCGAAGGTGGCCGTGTAGCTGGTGTCGGCGTTGCGGAACAGTTCGCGTTCCTCGTCGCCGAAGCGGGCGAGGGTGTAGGTGGCCCCGAGCCCGAAGTACAGCCCCCCGCGGCGCATCTTGCCGTCCGTGGGGATGATCTCCGGCCGTTTGCGCTCGAACAGCCGCTGGGCGTTCAGCTGCGCGGGCAGAAGCAGCAGGAGCAGCAGACCGGCGAACGGGTGGCGCATGGAACGAAGGTCGGTGCCCATGGTCCACCAACGCGGGGACCATGGGGCAACGTATGAACGATCGCCGGTGGGTGCGGCAGCGATGGATGCATCCACTGGAAAGAACACATGGCAAGGCGCGCGTGCGTCAGGGTGGTGCACCAGGGCGGGTGGTGCACGCGGTGCGGGCGGGTGGCCCGGTCCGGGGATGCCTTCGGGTCAGTGCACCCGCTCCAAAAGCTCCAGCACCTTCTTCTCCACCTCCTCGCTCTCCCACTGCTCCTCGATGCCCGGCAGGGCGAGCACCTGTTCCATGATGCGGTCGTGGCGCAGGCCTTCGTTCCACGCGTCGGCGTAGGCGATGTCGCTGAACTTCACCTGGCTGTAGAGCGGCAGCCACTTGTCCGGGTGCTTCGCCTGCAGGCGGCCCTCGATCTTCTTGCGCAGGATGAACTGCGGGTCGGCCACGAGGTCGCGCATCTCCACGAAGTTGCGCAGGCTGAGGTCGGCGATGGCGTCGCCGTTGGGCTTGCGGGCCTTGCCGTACGCGTCGAGCACCGTGCCCCAGTTGTCGTCGCCGTGCGCGTTCAGCAGGTCGTTCAGCACCTTGCAGTCCTCGTAGCCGGCGTTCATGCCTTCGCCATAGAAGGGCACGATGGCGTGGGCGGCGTCACCGATCAGCGCCACCTTGTCGCTGTGCGTCCAGGGCGAGCAGCGGATGATGGCCAGGCTGCTCTGGGGGTTGCGGAAGTACTGCTCGGCCAGGTCGGGCAGCAGCGGGATCGCATCCTTGAAGTGCGCCTCGAAGAAGCGCTGCAGGTCCTGCTCGTCCTTGATGGTGTCGAACGAGAACTCGCCCTCGTGCGGCATGAACAGGGTGCCGGTGAACCCGCCGTCCTGGTTGGCGAGGCCCATCATCATGAAGAGCCGGCGCGGCCAGATGTGCAGGCAGTTGGGGTCCATGCGCGGCGTGCCGTCGGCGTTGGGCGGAAAGGCGATCTCCTTGTAGTCGTGCTCGATGTAGGTCTGGCTGAAGGTGAACCGCCCCTTCATCATGGCCTGGCGCACGGCGCTCGGGGCACCGTCGGCGCCGAACACGACATCCGCCTTGATGCTGGCGACCGAACCGGTGATGTCGTTGCGGAAGCCGCAGCGCGCATGGTCCAGGTCAACCTCCACGCACTGGTTGTTGAAGTGCAGGTGCACGTTGGGCAGGGCCTCGGCCTCGGAGAGCAGCACCTTGTTGAGCTCCGCGCGGCTGACGCTGTGGATCGCCCGTCCATCGAAGCTGTAGGGCAGTCGCATGAGCCCGCCGTCGCGGTCGTGCGTCATCCGCGCGTGCACCGGCACCACGATGCGTTCCACCGCCTCGTGCACCCCCGCCGCCCGCAGGGCCGTCCAGCCGCGGTGGCTCACCACCAGGTTGATGCTTCGCCCGGCGTACACGTTGGTCCGGCGTGGGTCACCCCGCCGCTCGAACACGTTGACGCGATGGCCGCGTTTGGCGAGGAACACGGCCAGGAGGCTTCCGACCAATCCGCCGCCGACGATGGTGATGTTCTTCATGGCAGAGTGCGAAGGTGAAAGGGTGCGAGAGTGCAACAGAGGCCCCCCATGCGCTCTCGCACGTTCGCACCAATTGACCGCGCGTTCATGACAGACACTCCTTCAGGACCTCTCCAAGTCGCCACACGTCCTCGAACGAATTGTACAGCGGCACCGGGGCCACGCGGATCACGTTGGGCTCGCGCCAGTCGGCGATCACACCACGTTCGGCGATGCGGTCGAAGAGGGCCTTGCCGTGGCCGTGCGCCAGGATGCTCAACTGGCAGCCGCGCTGGACCGCGTCCGATGGGGTGATCACTTCGAGGCGTGTGCCGGTGGCCTTCTCCACGTCGGCGATGATGAACGCGAGGTAAGCCGTCAATTGTTCGCTCTTCGCACGAAGCTGCGCGATGCCGGCCCGGTCGAAGAGCTCCAGCGCCACGCGGTGCACGGCCATGCTGAACACCGGTGCATTGCTCACCTGCCAGGCCTCGGCCGTGGGCATGGGCTTGAAGGTGCGCTCCATCCTGAAGCGCTCGTTCTTGTCGTGTCCCCACCAGCCCGCGAAGAGCGGCAGCTGCTTGCCGAGATGACGCTGGTGCACGAAGGCGCCGGCCACGCTGCCCGGACCGCTGTTGAGGTACTTGTAGCTGCACCAGCAGGCGAAGTCCACGTTCCAGTCGTGCAGCTTCAAGTGCAGATTGCCCGCGGCATGCGCGAGGTCGAAGCCGGCGACGGCCCCCACCGCGTGCGCGGCCTGGGTGATCGTCGCCATGTCGAAGGCCTGGCCCGTGTAGAAGTTCACCCCGCCGAAGCAGACGAGCGCCAGCTCCTCCCCCAGCTCATTGATCTTCGCCACGATGTCCTCCGTGCGCAGCGTGTGCTCTCCGGCGCGGGGCTGCACTTCGACCAGGTCGGTGGCCGGATCGCCGCCGTGGAAGGCGATCTGCGAGGCGAAGGCATAGGTGTCGCTCGGGAACGGGCGCGTCTCCGTCAGGATCTTTCCGCGCTTCCCTTCAGGCCGGTAGAACGACACCATCAGGAAGTGCAGGTTGCTGGTGAGCTGGTTCATGGCCACCACTTCCTCAGGAAGGGCGCCGACCAACCGGGCCAGCAACGGCGTGAGCTCCTCGTGGTAGCTGTACCAGGGATGCTTCGCCTGGAAGTGGCCCTCCACCCCGAAACGCGCCCAATCGTCGAGCTCCTGGGTCAGCGCCGCAGCGGCCGCTTTGGGTTGGAGGCCGAGGGAGTTGCCGGTGAAGTAGAGCGCGTCACGGTCATGGTGCCGGGGGAACAGGAACTCGTTCCGATAGGCGCGCAACGGGTCCGCCGCATCGCGTGCCTGGGCGAAGGCAAGGCTGTGCTCGAAGGTCATGGACGCCGCCAAAAGTAGGCCCACACCGGTACGCCGGGCTGACGATCGTCGTTCAAACCAGCAGGGTCAGGGCCACACCGAGCGGCGGAAGCAGCAGGGCACCATCCAGCAGAAGCCCGAAATGAAGGGCGCTGCGTCCTTCAACCGGGAGCGCCACCATCGCGGCGACCACGAGGTAGGCCACGGCGGCCAGCACCATGTCCATCGGCCAAGGGGCCGGCGCATCGACGGGCCGCAGCGCCCTGCCGACGAACGCCAGGGTGGTGAACACGCCGACCGGGTAGAGCATCAGGAGCGTGGCCAAGGACCGGGTGCCGGTCCCGCCCAGCAGCTGCGGCACGGTGAGCACCACATCGCGGTCGATCGCCCGGTCGCGCAGGTCGAACACCAGGGCCAGCGACAGAAAGAAGCAGCCTTGCAGGACGAACAGCCAGCCGGTGCCTTGCGGCGGGTGGTCGGTCGGTGCGAACAGCAGGGGCAGATGGACGGTGGTCCCCGCCCCACATCCCGCGGTGAGGAAAGCCCTGAGCAGGGGGACCCGCCCCAGGCCCAGGGGGCGTCCCCGCACCCAGCGCGCGGGCACCGCATATAGGAGCACGGCGAGGGCGACCGGAGCGCTGCGGAGCACCAGGTCCGGCAGGTGGTGAGCGGCCACCACCAGGGCGGCGATGGCGGCGATCGACGCCACGCCCACCAGAACTGTGCGATGACGCAGGGTCCACTGCAGCTGCGGCGCCACACCCAGGGAGGGGTGACCGGCGCGCGCCGTCCGCATGAACGTGTAGCCGGCGAAGGTGGCCAGGGCGGCCAGCAGAGGCGCCCGCCAGCCGCTCAGTCCCATCAGGTGCTGCATCAGCCAGGTCTGTGCCAAGGCCCCGCACGCGAGCCACACATGGCCGTAGATCAACACGCGGAGCAGGGGGCTGCGCAGGTCCGCGTCCATTGGCCCTAAGGGTCCAGATTGGGATTGATCACCAACTGGCGCACGGCAAGACCGACGGCCACGCCGGCCAGGGTGGAGTACAGCGTGCGCAGCACCCGCTTGGTGCGGCCCGCGCTGGCATACCCGGTGGCGTAGTAGGGATCGCCTTCCATCAAGGGGTCACGGATGGAGCCGCGCGTGACGTGCACACGGGGCAGCGCCATCACCCCGGCGTAGATCGGCGGCAGCAGCAGGGACATCACCTCCAGATCGAGCGCGACCACGGTGCCGGCACCGAAGACAAAGCCACCGATCATGGGCCACAGCGGCCGGTAGCCGTCGCGCGCATCCTGTTCACCCTTGATGATCCACCGCATCTGGTCCACGCTGTAGTCGTTGCCGAACACGGTGTCCATGAAGTACCACACCCGCTCATGGCCCAGGCTGTCGGTGACGCTGAACACGCTCTCGGTGGGCTCGCTGCGTTCGATGAGCCGCGCCCCTTTGGGCACCTGATAGCGGATCTCCAGGGTGCTCTGCCCGAGGACGCGGCCCTGGATGGTCTGGCCGTTCATCAGCAGGATACGGTCCTGGGCCCGGCCCCCCATGCACAGGAGCAGAAGTAGGAGCCAGAGGGAGCGCATCGGGAGCGGCCAAAGATAGGCGGTGCTGAACATCGCCCCGGCCGCGTTGTTGCTGGGAAGGAGCGCGCCGACCGGCCTCATCGGGGTGCGTATATTCGCCGCGCCTTCAGGCCACCCCATGAACACCGTCACCTACCACGAGCGTCACATCGGACCCCATGTCGCCGACACCCAGGCCATGCTGAAGGCCATCGGTGTCGCATCGCTCGACGAGCTCATCGCCCGCACCGTTCCGGCAGGCATCCGCGCTGCACACCCGCTGGCCACCGGCGATGCGCTCACCGAGCGCCAGCACCTGGACCACATGAAGGCGCTGGGCGCGAAGAACAAGCTGTTCCGCAGCTACATCGGCCTGGGCTTCAGCGGCACGGTGACCCCGCCCGCCATCCTGCGCAATGTCTTCGAGAATCCCGGATGGTACACGGCCTACACGCCCTACCAGGCCGAGATCGCACAGGGCCGCTTGGAGGCGCTGCTCAATTTCCAGACGATGTGCAGCGACCTCACCGGCCTGCCCATCGCCAACGCCAGTCTGCTCGATGAGGCCACCGCCATTGCCGAGGCCATGCACATGCTCTACGCTGCGCGACCGAAGGAGCTGGCCAATGCCCACAAGTTCTTCGCCGACAAGGGCCTCTATCCGCAGAACAT
>OEIV010000654.1_pt1 | contig 17998 bp, 16 predicted proteins | sample 1539231 | NCBI WGS metagenome assembly OEIV01 (sample SAMN03794762, study PRJEB22550) | activated sludge metagenome | feature: wastewater treatment plant; material: activated sludge; isolation source: Wastewater treatment plant of a petroleum refinery complex | place: Argentina: Buenos Aires ...
ACTTTATCCTGAATAATTCCTTTTTCTGAATACTTGACCGTTGTTAATGCGAATTCAGGATCGTGACCAAAGTATAAATACCAGTTTTCATTTGCCGCTAATTGTAAATATTTTTTCTTTTCCTGAACTGTTATCATAGGCTGCAGATCATATCCCATCACATATGGAATTCTAATATGCGAAATAAAAGGCATCAAATCAGCACAATATAAAATTGAGTTCGAAGAATCAGAAATTTTTATCATTTGCTGTGCAAACGTATGACCAGTAATAATTCTAAAAGAAATATTATCATCAAAATCAATCTCTCCATCTACAAGATGCAAAACTCCTTCTTTAACAAGCGGTTCAAAATTTTCTTTTATGTAACTTCCTTTGTCTCTGTCTGATGGATTCATTGCCCATTCAAAATTTTTCTTTTGAACAAAATATTTTGCATTTGGAAAAGCAGGAACAAGTTTTCCATTTTCATATTTTGTTGATCCGCCTGTATGATCAAAATGAAGATGAGTTAAAATTACATCCGTAATCTCATCAGTTTTTACTCCGCAATGTTCAAGAGCATTTCCAAGTTTAAGATTGGGATTTATACGATAAATACTTTTGGATTTTTCATCCCATTTATTTCCCATTCCGGTATCGATTAATATCTTTTTATCATCACTGAGCAGAAGAAGATTCCTGGTAGAAAGTGTAACTCGATTCAATTCATCCGGCGGATTCGTCTTTTCCCAGAGTGGTTTTGGTATTATTCCAAACATAGCTCCGCCATCTAAACCGATAAAACCAGAGAGTATGGTCTTTAATTTGTACTTGCCGATTTGCATAGAATTTTTTTGTTTGTTGAATTGAAGTTACAAAGCTTAAAAAGTAAAAAAAACTCACGAACTGATATGTAAAAGCAAAACATTACTTAAAATTTTTCGATAATAACTTGCAAACTGAATAATATTGTGCACTTGAGCAAATGTCTAAATCACAAAATTCGATTCTAATAAAGATGAACTCATATAACAGGAAAAATATTTGAATATCAAACGTTTTAATATATTAAATCAATTGGCAACTATCAGCAGTTACCTTCTTAATTGGAACATTTTTTGTCTATCAACACATTAAAAATCAGAATGATTATTAAAGTCTATGTTCAATAGGAAAGGAATCTTATGAAACAACAAACTCCATTATTTATTGCAATGGGAATACTTGTGCTTTATAGTCTAATTTTTCCGCAAGAAAAAATATATCAGGATATTCCATTAAGTGACTCTATAAATATTACAAAAAATAATAGCGAAGAAAAACAAATCGCCTCTATCAAAGTTGATTTTAGTAAGTCTCGATTGATACAATCTGAATCTGACTTGTGGCCAAGTTTAGAGCTTATATCAAATATCTACCTTTGATATTTGAACCATATACATAAGAGTTTCAGGGTTACAATAGGAAATATGATGGCAATGGTTTAAGTATGGTATTGTAAAACAATATTGTTCACTTAATAATACTTCAATGAGTATTGAGAGTGAAAATGGGTGGGTAATACTGTAAAAGTGTTTCAACTAAAATTAAAAAAGGGCACTACATAAGTGCCCTAAAAATATAAGCTTATCTTCCTATTCCGTCTAAGTATTCTTTTCTTTTTAATAAAGTATCAACATCCTCAACATGATTTGGATCAGGAACGCAGCAATCAACAGGACAAACAGCAGCACATTGCGGTTCATCATGAAATCCTTTACACTCAGTACATTTATCCGGAACAATATAAAAGAAATCAGTAGAATAAAATCCGTTTGCGCCTGAAGGTGCGGCATCACCATTTCCATAATGAGCACCAGCTAATTCCCAATCTACTCCGCCTTCATATATAGCTGTATTTGGACATTCAGGCTCGCAAGCTCCGCAGTTAATACATTCTTCAGTAATCTTTATTGCCATATTAGTTTCTCCTTTTAATTATTATCAGAATAAGGTAAATAAAAAATAATTTCTAAACTTGACTACATTTTAGGAAAACTAAAGCTCTTGTTCAAGGTACAAGTTAAAAAGATCTAAATTTTGCTGAAATTACCAACTTCCACTTGCACCACCGCCGCCGAAAGAGCCGCCTCCGCCGCTAAAACCACCACTGCTCCCACCCCAACTACTGGATCCACTTGACCATCCTCTGGAATGAGTCCCTGTTCTATAAACACCACCGGGAATAAATGGTCCTCCGCCCCGCATAAAAGAAAAAGCCACAATAATTATTATAATCAGTATAACAAATGGAAACCCTCCATTATCATCAGCATCTTCAGCTTTATATTCTCCACCTATCGCAGCAATTATTGAGTTAATGCCCTCATTTATGCCAAGGTAATAATCATTATCTCTGAATCGTGGCCGAATAACATTTCTGATAATTGAACTTGCTATTGCATCAGGAACTGAACCTTCTAAACCATACCCAACTTCTAATCTAAGTTCTCTATCATCTTTTGCAATTAGTAATAGAATTCCATTATCATTTTTTTCAGTGCCGATTTTATTTTTTGTTGCTGTTTCCTCGGCCAACATTTCAATCGGATAATTTTCGAGTGAAGGAATCATTAAAACAACTATCTGGTTAGAAGTTGTATCCTGAAAAGATTTTAATCTTTCGTTTAAATCCTGCAACTCTGATTGACTTAAAGTATTTGTTAAATCAGTTGCCCACATTTTAAGCTTAGGAATTTGTGGTTGAGCAAATCCAACAGAATAGCAAAATAAAAGGGATGAAAAAAAATATTTCATTAATTAAAATTCAACTTTAGGTGGAGTTTCTGCGCCCTGGATAGCCTTAAAGTATTGTTTTTCTCCGAATCCAAACATCCCTGCCATTATTGATGCAGGAAATCTTTTTATAGTTGTGTTGTATGACTGAACTACTTCATTAAACTTTTTTCGCTCGACAGAAATTCTGTTTTCGGTTCCTTCTAATTGTGCTTGAAGCTGTAAAAAATTCTCGTTGGCTTTTAATTGAGGATAATTTTCAACCGTAACTAATAATCTTGATAACGCTCCGCTCAATTCACCTTGTAGCGATTGAAATTTTGCAAATGCCTGAGGATCATTAAGAACTTCTGGTGTGATATTAAATTGACTTACCCTTGCACGTGCCTCTGTAACCTTTGTTAAAACCTCTTTTTCAAAATCAGCGTAACCTTTTACCGTATTAACAAGATTTGGAATAAGATCTGCTCTTCGCTGGTATTGATTTTCTACTTGAGCCCAGGATTGTATAACGGCTTGATCTAGTGAAACCATATTATTGTAAGAACTTATACCCCAAATAACTAACATTCCAACGGCTAAAAGGACGACTGCACCAATTGCACAGCCAATCATCATTCCTTTGTTTTTCATTATTACTCCTTAAAATTTCTTAACGAAAATTTGGATTTAAGAGGATTTTTAGATTTTAAGAATTCATCAGCAAAAATATAATACTTAATAAAGGTAAATGTACACTATTAAGTGCGATATTTTTTTCAAGGTTTTTCGCCTTTGTATTGATATTGCAAGTAATCCAACGCTTTATTTGATATTTGCAAGTTTTTCTGGATAGCAAATTTTTCAGCGTTTTGAATATTACCTGAATAAAAACGTAACCATAAAAAGTTTCCGATTATAATTCCATCGAAGACTCTATCTTCTACAAAGGCATTTATTGTTAAATATCCGAATAATATATTCCATCCAAGTGAAAGTGTACCGCTAACATACTCCCCTGTGTAAAATTGCCCGAGTCCAGGAATTAAATAAGAACTATATTTTGAAAAATTTACAGAATACATTTCATCATCAACAGTTTTGCAGAGTTCAGCTAAAGTTGTATCAAGTCTATTTTCATTAAAGACTTCAAAAGCTTTTTCCCATTCATCAGAAAAAATATAATTCCATCCAATCCAATAATTAATTTCCTTTTCTTTAGAAATAAATCTTGGATCATCCAACAATTCATTCAGGATTTTTTCTGCTTGTTTGGTCGTTCTCCGTAAAATATTTGTTCTTGCATTTAATATCCTACATAAAAAATATTCTTCATCATCCGAGTTATTTATTTCAGCAAGTGTCAAATATTTAATAGCTTCATCAAACTTTGCACCCGCTTTATAGGAGATCCCAATTAACAGATTTGACTGAAACGAAAAACTATTTTTTTTGTCAAAAAATTGCAGACGTTTTAATTCGGTTATTGCATCAAAATATTTTTCCCGATTAAATAATTGATTGGCAAATTCAAATTGCTGCTCCAAAGTGCTTTGAGCAACAACACTTGTCAATGAAGCAAAAATAAAAAGTAATATTCTTTTACTTGCAGAAATCATAATTAGGTGTATAATAGTTTTTCTCTTCCAGAAATAATTTAACTCCTTCATTAAACTCAAAATTTACTTTTACATTAAATATTTGTGCAGAGGCAACAGAACCGTATATATTTCCAACGTAAAAACCAGCTCCAAGAGCTGTAAATATCCATGCCCGAGTTGGATGATCGTGTTCAAAGTTTGTGTAGGCTAAGTATGTGAACAGTCCTGTTAACAGAAATGCTGTTATTCCATCACCATACTCTTTGGTATATATTTTTCCTGCTCCCGGAATAATTGCGGAAAGAACTCCCGCTAGTGCTTCACTTTTGTATGGTGGATTTTCCTTCAGATTATAAAAATTAGATAATGTTTTTTTTTCTTCATCCTCAAATGGAATTAAAAAGCTTTCCTTTTGGGGAAGCTCAGTTTTAGATAACAAAAGTGCTGTATTCTTTAATCTATAAGCATTGTTTGCATATAGTGATTTGGAGTTTATAAGTGTCTCCGCAAATGCATAAAAGACTGAATCAATATTTTGCAAGTAGATCGATTTGAGTAATTCAATTTTGCTTTGTTCATAAAATTGCGATGTTTTTTTTATCAAGCTAAGATTGTTGACTGCATTTTCACAATTGTTCATTGAAGAATATGCAATTGCAATTTTAAACTTTACCGTATCATCATCAACTGCTACTAAATATTTTTCATATTCATCAATAGCTCGCAAATAATCGTTATCGCAAAAAAGGAAATCAGCAAATAACTTAATGTTTTCTGGTGATTGAAAATCTATCTGCTGGGAAAATATTATCGAAGATAAAAGGACAGTTAAAGAAAATATTTTAAGCATTATTCATTTACATAAGTTTTGGCAGGAATGTAATTTATATTTTCATCCTCCAAAGTATATAATGACACAGGATCATAAAAGTGATTTTTACCATATCTTGGATAATGTTCATGCCTTCCAAAAATATTTGTGTCCCTTGTAAATCTATCGAAGAACATTACAACGCCCTGAAAAACATTTGTTTCTTTAATTGATTGAACCAGAAAACTTGAACAAGAAGGTTGGAAAGGACAATTAGCACCATCAACATCCGAAACAAAAAACCAATATGCATTTATAAAAGGTTTTACAATTACATCCGAAACTGATTCGATTGAAAGATCATATTCCCTTTCGAGATAATTATTTTTTAACTGATATGTCAGGTCAGATTTTTCCCATCTGACCCAATCTGTCTGAGAATAAATAGCCACCTGAGAAATAAATAGAATAAATAACAAATATTTTTTATTTATTATCAAGTAAAGCTCGGGCAATTACTACTTTTTGGATTTCTGACGTACCTTCATAGATCTCTGTTATCTTGGAATCACGCAAATATCTTTCAACCAGATATTCACGAACATAACCGTAACCACCGTGAACCTGGATTGCATCGAGTGCATTTTGTACTGCAACTTTTGAGGCATATAGCTTTGCCATTGCAGCTTCTTTAAAGTAAGGTTTGCCCGCGTCTTTAAGTGCAGCCGCTTTAAATGTTAACAATTTTGCAGCATCAACTTTTACTGCCATATCTGAAAGCATAAATTGAATTGCCTGGAAATTAGAAATCGTTTGTCCGAATGCTTTTCTTTCTTTAGCATATTTAACAGCCGCGTCTAATGAAGCTTCTGCAATTCCAACTGCTTGAGAAGCAATCCCAATTCTTCCGCCGTTAAGTGTATTCATTGCAAAGTTAAATCCTTTACCTTCTTCCCAAACGATATTTGCTGCTGGAACTCTGCAATTCTGAAATGTAAGTGAACACGTGTCAGAACTTCTAATTCCAAGTTTATCCTCTTTTACTCCATGATCAAATCCTGGAGTACCTTTTTCAACAACAAAAGTTGAAATCCCCTTATGAGCTAGATCTTTATTTGTTGTTGCCATAACCAAAACATAATCAGCAGTCGTTCCGTTTGTAATCCAGTTCTTAATTCCATTTAGACTAAAATGATCACCATCTTTATCTGCCATAGTCTTTTGTTTTGTTGCATCGCTTCCTGCTTCAGGTTCTGATAATGCAAATGCACCAAGTTTCTCACCCTTTGCAAGAGGTACCAAATATTTTTGTTTTATAAAGTCCGAACCATATTTTTCCAACCCGTAACAAACCAAGGAATTATTAACAGACATTATTACCCCAAGACTTGCATCAACTTTAGAAATTTCGATCATTGCAAGAACATAACTTAATGTATCCAGCCCAGCACCTCCGTAATCAGGAGAAACCATCATACCCATAAAACCAAGTTCCCCCATCTTCTTTACTATCTCATAAGGAAACTCTGCGGATTTATCTCTTTGCACGGCAGAAGGTGCAATTTCATTTAATGCAAAATCTCTAGCGGATTCTTGTATCATTAAATGTTCTTCAGTGAGATCAAAATTCATCTTAAATCCTTTTTTAATTTTGATAAAAACCTGTTAATTTTAACCCGATTGATTTTAGGGTTTAATTTATATCAAAAATAATGGAATAAATCTTATGTATCAATTAGGGGATTGATTGTTAATATGCTGAATAAATTTATTTTTTGACAAATCTTAGCTTGTGGTTAAATAATGATGGAACAAACTTCAACTGTGGAATCGGTTAGTAAGACAATGCTTAAGGGTTTAACCCTTAAAGAATTAAAAGACTTCTTTACTGCTGCGGAGGAAAAACGATTTAGAGGTGATCAAGTTTTTGAGTGGATCTACGGACATATGGCCGCAAGTTTTGATGAAATGTCCACCATTCCAAATTACCTTCGGAAAAAACTAAATCTTTATTGTGAACTTAATACACTTACCCTATTCACTTCACATCTGTCACAAAGAACCGGAACAAAGAAATACTTATTTAAAACTCATGATGATTTAGTTATTGAGGCAGTAGTAATACCAGACCCTAAAAGAACCACATTATGCATATCAACACAAGTTGGATGTCCTTTGGATTGTCAATTTTGTGCAACAGGATTAATGGGATATAAAAGAAATCTTTCATCCGCAGAAATAATGGATCAATTTCTAATGGTGTCCCGAGATTACGGTATGAATAAAATATCCAATATAGTTTATATGGGAATGGGTGAACCACTACTTAATTATGCAAACACACTAAAAACATTACAGATATTTGCTGAAGAAAAAACAAAAGACATTAGCTTAAGACGTATTACAGTTTCTACGGCCGGCATAGCTCCCAAAATAGTTGAACTTGCAGACAGTGGGTTGAAAGTTAAATTAGCATTATCATTACATTCAATGTTTGAAGAAACGCGAAATAAAATAATGCCGATAAATAAAAAATATTCTTTGGCAGAAAATCTTGAAGCTGTTAGGTACTATGCAAAACAAACGGATACACGTATAACTTTTGAATATGTTATGCTAAAAGATATTAATGACAGAACTGATGATCTTAATGCTCTTATAAGATTATGTAAGTCAATTCCTTGTAAAATTAATGTTATTCCTTTCAATTCAATTTCACATATGAGCCCAACTGGATATGCTCATGAACTACAGCCATCACAAAAATTCCGTGTAGATGAATTTGTTAAAACACTTAGAGAAAATGATATTGTCGTAATGGTAAGGTATACGCAGGGTGATGATATTGCTGCAGCCTGCGGACAATTAGCATATAAGCTTGATCACAGTAAAGCAGAGTAATGCGTAAGCTTACACACGATGAGATTTCTAAAAGTAGAAGCTCTTTAGATAAAATTCATACCGTAAAAAAGCTGCCTGTAATTGTTTTACTAAACTCGATCAGAAGTTCATACAATGTTGGTTCGATATTCAGGACCTCAGATGGGGCAATGATTGAAAAACTAATCCTTTGTGGTTACACACCTCATCCTCCAATAGATTCTGAAAACACAGGCAACAAGGATGTTTTAAAAACTGCCCTTGGCTCAACTCAAAGTGTATCGTGGCAATATATCAAGAATCCTGTTGAAGCTATTAATGAGATTAAAGCTCAAGGAATAAAAATTTGTGCACTGGAATTGACTGATAAAAGCAAACCTTATAACACAATAACTAACAATGATTTTCCAATTTGCCTTGTGGTGGGCAATGAAATAACCGGTGTTTCACAAGAGGTTTTGGATTTGTGTGATTATTCAATTGAAATTCCACAATATGGGATTAAACAATCTTTAAATGTTGCAGTAGCTTATGGAATTGCAATCTTCGAACTGAGAAAAATTTTTGACCAGAATAAATAAAAATTATACTGCAGCAGTAAAATATTCTTCCCCATTATCCTTTGTATGAATCATCAATAAATTTGCTCTTAACATTTTTACTAAAGTTCTTGATGCTCTTCTTTCAGAAATGTTTACAAGATTACTTAGTTCTTTTACACTAATTCTTTCTACTTTCGAAAGATATTCAAAAACTATTTTTTCAGTTGAACCAAGAATATATTTTTTTAATGCAGTCTGGTTGGATTGAGCACGAAGAATTCTGATCATTTCCTTACTGGCTTGCACACTTTTATCATTAACTCTTATTGTAACAATTGCATTTGTAATATCAAGATCTGATTTATAATCCTGGATACGATGTGGTTTTTTTGTTGATTCGGGAATTCTAACTATTACAATTTCTTTACCATCAATTTCTCTGTACTCAATTAAATATTCAAGCGGAGGTTCGCAGTAGTTTAGTGCAGCGTCTTTAACAAGTTCAGTGGTTTCTTTTTCGCTTTCCACCCCAACTATTTTTTTATCATCATCAACTCCAAATAAAACATATCCCCCTTTTGTATTTGCAAATGCAATCATCTCCCGGGCAATTTTATCGTGAGTTGAAAATTTTCTTTTGAACTCAACCTCAATATTCTCACCTTCTTCAATGAGATTTAATAATTCTCTGTATCGCATAATAGAAGGAATTTATTTTAATCTTTTAAGATTAATTAAAGTGTTTACGTGGATCCCAGAGAGGTTCATATTTCTTTTTCTGGGTTATCCCAACTTGTTTTTTAGGATCTGATATTTCATTGTTAAGGACTGGATTCGATTCCTCAACTAATTTAGTATCTGCAACAACATTTCCAAAAACTTCTTCTGTTAATTTTTCAGATTCTTCATCAGGGTTTAGTGCAATTTGAGTTGAATCTGATTTCAATTGTACTAAGGCATTTAAGCTGTCCTGAATTGCTTTTTGTATTCTGGCTTTTTCCTGTTTATAGATAGATATTTTTTGTGAAACTTTTTTAACATAAGGTGTAGTTGGATATTTTGCTATCAATGTATCATACACGGAAGCAGCAGAATCAAGAAGAAACAAATTATCCTCAAGAATAAAAGCAGATGCATATAATGCTTTAGGAGCTAATGGTGATTTCGGATATTCCTTATAAATGCTCCAGAATTTATCTATTGATCTGGAGTAATTAGTTTCAAGCATATAGTCTTCGGCAGAAGCATAAATCTCTTTTGCAGGATCATAATTTAAATCAATTAAAGGTAAATTTAATTTATTAGCTGCCGCATTCACAATATTTTTATCTTTATAATTTTCATAAATTATCCTGAAGAGACTATCAGCCTTTTCTTTTTCGTCTATCGTTAAATAATAACTGCCAATAGCATACAACGTATTAGGATAATAACTTGTTTCAGAATATTTATCTAAATTCTGCTGGTAAAGAAAAAAAGCAGAATCCGGAACATTTAAATCAGTTAAAAATAGATTTCCCAATTCCAGATTATCTTTAGAAATTATAGTCTTAGCTGAATCGATTGAGATCGATAAACGTTTTGGTGGATTACCTTTAAAGTCAAGACTATCAAGTTTCAATTGACCTGAATTTTTAAGATTCTGAAGTTCTTTATTCTTCAATTCATTTTCAGCTTCAATCCTTTTCTGTTTTCTAAATTCAAACAATCTATTTGAAATTCCAGCAGTATCAAAAGTAGATACTTCACCTATCTGTATTAAGCTGTCTACTTTAATCAAACTATCTTTAACAAAAATGGAATCTTTGATAAACGATGAATCGATTTTGCCAAGCATTGTATCAGTACCAACATCTTTCCAAATTTCCTGCATTTCTTTTTGCGCAAGAAATTCTTCAAGAATCCTTAATGAATCCGCAAGATATTCAGTTGAATCTTTTATAAAGATATCAATGTTCTGAGAATAATAAAGTTGTTTATCAAACTTGTTAATTTCATTTCTCAGTTTCGAATATTTTGCAAATAGAAGATTATTGCTTTTAGCTTTATCAACATATTCTTTAGGTGGATTAGATACAGCAGATTTTGAAAAATAATATCCGGCGCTATCGTAATTTAATAATTTCGCTCTGTACAACTCACCCATTTCAAAATTTGAGGCAGAAGAAAAAGGAGTGTTTTTATACGTAGTATCAACCATCCTAAACTGCTCAAGAGCCTGGTTATATTCACCAAGTTCTACAAGAGTTTTCCCAATTTCAAAATCAATCTCGTTATATGAATTTGAAAATTTATCTTCAGTCCGGATATCTTCAAATACTTCTAATGCTTTTTGTGTCTGTCCAGCATTACGTAATGCATTAGCATATTTGATTGTTGCACTAACTTCCAGATCAAAATCAGGAGAATAATCAAATACTTTTTCATATGCTGTTATTGCATTCTCTTTCTCTCCAATTAGTGTGTATAGATTACCCAACTCATAGTAAATCTGTGCACGTATTAAATCATCATTATAAACTTCTGCAAACTCAGTAGCAAGACTAATTGCTTTAGAATAGTCTTTTTCTCTAAGTCTGTATTTAATTTCATGGATGTAAGATTCTTTTATTATCAGATTATAACCTTCTTCAATTCCTTTAGCACGAACCTGTTCAATTAGTTCTAACGCCTTTGTAATTTCTCTTAATTCAAACGAATTTTTTGCCATCCATAAATTTGCTTCGGTTATAAGTTCATCATCATCAATATTTGTAGCAAGAAGTTCTTCAAATTTTCTATTTGATTTTTGATAATTATTCTGGTAATAAAATGATTTACCAAGCATCATCAGTGCTTCATCAACGTAAGCAGAAGTTGAGTAGAATTGTAATAGCTTAGAACTTTTTTCTACAACTTTAACTAATGAAGCTTTAGCATTACCAGGGATTATTAGAGGATCGTTGGAAAAAAGATCTCTTTTTTGCGAAAGTATTTCCAGTTCGGCATCTTCAAACAGGGTTGCAGTATTAAAGTAAAGATTAAAGTAAGTGGTAAAATTATCCCATACCGAGCATCCGCTCGCAATAAGCAGAAGAAATGATACAACTAAGAGTTTAATGGTTATGTTTCTAAAAATCATATAGATAAGCTATTAAACCTTCGGAAAAAGAAAAAGGCATTTTTTTTCTACAAAGCCTGAGTGCCGGATTCTTCAGTTCTGATCCTTATTACTTCCTGCACATCAGAAATAAATATTTTTCCGTCTCCTACCTGCCCAGTTTTTGCTGAACGAAGTATTGCATCTATAACTTTATCCAAGAAAGAATCGTCAACAACAATTTCTATTTTTATCTTTGGAATAAATTCAATTTGGTATTCACTTCCGCGATACGTTTCTGTATGGCCTTTCTGTCTGCCGTATCCTCGAACTTCAGAAATTGTAAGTCCATGTATTCCCTCTTCAATCAAAGCTTCTTTTACTTCATCAAGTTTAAAGGGTCTAATAATAGCTTCAATTTTTTTCATAGAAGACTCCGGTTATGATTTGCCGTGACATTGTTTATATTTTTTGCCGCTTCCGCAAGGACAAGGGTCATTGCGTCCAATTTTTTCTTCCACATGAATGGTTTGAACTTTACCTTCTGGATTTGTTTGAGGTGGGCGATTTGATAATCCAATATTCTCCGTACTCTGTTTACTTTCCATCATTCTTATTGGTGCAGTTCTCTTTCTTTGGACTTCTTCAGGTGCATGTGGGAAGAACTTAAATGCAAATGAGACCGATTCGTTTCTTATCTGATTCAACAATTCGACAAATAATTTAAAAGCCTCACCCTTATACTCTATTAAAGGATCTTTCTGCCCATATGCTCTTAATCCAATACCTTCTTTAAGATCATCCATTTCCCGCAGATGTTCTTTCCATTTATGATCTAGCACACTAAGTACTGCATATCTTTCTAATCTTGCCATCAATTCTGAGCCGAGCATTTCCTCTTTTCTTTTATAAAACTCATGTGCAGCATCTATAATACGTTTCTTTACTCCAGTCTCTCCAAGTGATTCAAATTCTTCGGGTTCAAGTTTAATATCAACAAGTAAACTCTGTAACAACTGCTCCCTGATAGCAATAACATTTACTTCTTCAAAATTCTTTTCAACAATTTCATCAATCATCTCCTCCATAAGTCCGAGCAATTCACTTTTTAGTCTATCACCCTGTAATGCTTTTTTTCTTCTGGAATAAATAACTTCACGTTGCGAATTCATCGTGTTATCATACTCTAATAATCTTTTTCTTATCGCAAAGTTATTCTCTTCAACTTTTTTCTGAGCGCGTTCAACAGATTTACTAATCATCGGATGCTGAATTACTTCACCTTCTTTAATTCCAATTCTTTCCATAACAGATGAAATTCTATCACTGCCGAATAATCTCATCAAATCATCTTCCAAAGAAAGATAGAATTTAGAAACGCCCGGATCACCCTGTCTACCCGCTCTACCTCTTAATTGTCTATCAATTCTTCTTGATTCATGTCTTTCAGTTCCAAGAATATATAGTCCACCTTTATCCACAACTCCGGCGCCGAGTTTAATATCTGTACCTCTACCAGCCATATTGGTGGCAATTGTAACAGCACCGAGTTCACCTGCATGTTGCACAACTTCTGCTTCCTTCTGATGCTGTTTTGCATTAAGTACATTATGCTGAACGCCCTTACGTTTTAACATTCGGCTTATTGTTTCAGAAACTTCTACTGATGTTGTACCTACAAGTACTGGTCTGCCTTCTTTTTTCAATGTTTCAATCTGCTCAATTATAGCATTATACTTTTCACGTTTGGTTTTATAAACCGCATCATCCTGATCATCTCTTGCAATAGGCCTGTTGGTAGGGATAACCACAACTTCCAATTTGTAAATTTCAAAGAACTCGCCTTCTTCTGTTTCTGCAGTACCCGTCATGCCGGCAAGTTTATTGTACATTCTAAAATAATTCTGAAGTGTAATAGTGGCAAGAGTTTGAGAATCTCTTTCAACTTTCACATTTTCTTTAGCTTCAATAGCCTGATGTAAACCATCGCTATATCGTCTGCCAGGTAAAACACGGCCAGTAAATTCATCTACAATTGCAATCTTTCCTTCATCAGTTACAACATACTCAACATCTTTTTCAAAAAGTGTATAAGCTTTTAATAATTGATTAAGAGTATGAATTCTATCGCTAGCTTCAGAATATTTTTTGTAGAGAACATCTTTTCGTTTAACTTTATCTTCGATCGAAATTGTCTCATCATTTTCAAACTTGCTTATTTCATATCCAAGATCAGGCAAAACAAAATATTCTTTTTCAAAACCGCTGCCTTTTGCAAGTTCTTCTCTGCCTTTTTCGGTAAGATCTATCTGGTTGCTCTTTTCATCGATAACAAAATAAAGTTCTTCATCAATGATGTGCATGTTCTTACCTTTTTCTCTCAGATATTCCATCTCGGTACTTTGCACTAACCTCTTTAATGATGGTTCCGAAAGAACTTTTGCAAGTTTATTATTTTTTGGTAAGCCGCGCTGTGCGCGGAATAATAAAACTCCCGCTTCTGTTTCATTTTTTCCGCCATTCAATAAATCCTCTGCTTGCTGAACTAGTGTGGCAACAAGATTTTTTTGAAGTCTGAATACTCTTTCAATTCTTGGTTTCATATCATTAAACTGCTGATCATCTCTATCAACAGGACCGGAAATTATAAGCGGTGTTCTAGCTTCATCGATCAATACAGAATCCACCTCATCCACAATAGCGTAGTTATGTTTGCGCTGTACTTGTTGCGATAAATCAACAGACATATTATCACGCAGATAATCAAAACCAAATTCATTGTTTGTTCCATATGTAATATCACAAGCGTATTGCTGTTGACGCTGCGCGGAATCCATAGTATTTAATATCACCCCAACTGTTAACCCATGAAATCTAAAAATCTCTCCCATCCACTCACTATCACGCTTTGCAAGATAATCGTTAACAGTAACAAGATGTACCCCACGACCAGTTAACGAATTAAGATACATAGGCAATGTAGCAACAAGAGTCTTTCCTTCACCCGTACCCATTTCCGCAATCTTACCCTGATGAAGTACTATTCCACCAATAAGTTGTACGTCATAAGGAACCATATCCCAGTTAAGTTTATTCCCGGCAACAGTCCAGCTTTTTCCAACCAATCGTTGGCAAGTTGATTTTACAACGGCATAAGCTTCCGGTAATAGCTCATCAAGAATTTCCTCATACTCATCGTTAAGTTTTTCTTCTAGCTCATCAAGTTCATCATAAGCGGTGTTGCGATCAAATTCTTCATCAGACTGCAAGCGAGTTTTTAGCTCGTTAATATTTTTTCTTGTTTCCTCAGTATGTGTCTGAATCTTTTCTCTAAATTCTTTTGTCTTGTTTACTAATTCATCATCGGTAAGATTTTTAATTGTTTCATAGTGGCTATTAATTTCTGTAACGATAGGCCATAAAACTTTAAGATCTTTTTCGTGTTTATCACCAAATAATTTTTTAATCAGTTTTAACATTTCGTACCCGTATCTCCATTAGTAATTATATATTGAAAAATTAAAGATAGATGTTCTGACATGCAATTTAAGAATTATTGGACAAAGAATTTGCCTGATATTTTAGATCAGTGCGTTAAAACATCAGGAGAATTTTAGAAATTAATTTATCAATTAGATAACTAATATTATGATCTATTATTACCTAAGTGCCTCAGCTATAGCATTTTCAACTATTGGCTCCATAACCTTGTAACCAGCTAAGTTGGGATGAACACCATCTTCAGAATATTCTTTTTTCAGCCCATTTCGCTGATCAGCCATTAAAGTAAAATAATCTACATAAATAATTTCGTTTTTGAGTGCGTAATCTTTTATCCATTTATTCAAATCAACAATTTTTTGTGCTGGTTCAAGCCCCGTTTTCCAAGGATAATCGTACGCAGGCAGTATCGAACATAATACAGCTTTGATATTATTAGCATTTGCAATCTCAACCATAGATGCAATATTGTCCTCAATCATTTCTAATGTAGATGGACCTGTGTTTCCGGCAATATCATTTGTGCCGGCTAATATCACAACAACTTTTGGTTTAAGATTTACAACGTCGGATCTAAATCGTACAAGCATTTGTGGAGTAGTTTGACCGCTTATTCCTCTGTTAATGTAGGATTTACCTACAAAGAAATTTGGGTTAACTTCAATCCATCCCTGAGTTATCGAATTACCAATAAAAACAACCCGATTTTCGTTATCTGCTGGTAAACCAATTTTTAGATTTTCTTCTTTGTATCTGTTAAGATTTGCCCAGTCATTATCTTGTGCGAATAATATTTCTTCCATAAATATAAAAGTTAGAATTATGTAAAATAAAAATTGAATGTGCTTCATAAATTTATACTCAACGTTCTTTCTTTAATAAACTAATGTTTGAATAGCGTGTGCAGGAATAACAACTTCAACGGCGCTTGAGGTACCGACGTATAATTTGTACTTTATTTCAAGATCACTTTGGTTCATCACAACAGTTACAATATTCCCACTTTCATTCAAAAAAGAAGTGCTTAGTAAATGACTTCTGCTGCTCACGGTGCTTATGCGTTTTGCATTTGGTCTGATAAACTTTGAAAAATGTCCTATGTAATAATAAGATGGAGTATAAATCAGCTCACCGGTTTTAGTATCTCCATGCAGCGGTGCAAAGCAAAAATTCTCGACGTGATTTGGTCCACCCGTTTCATCAAGCAAAATATTCCAATCAGTCCAGCCAACTGTTCCATTATTAAAATCGTTTATCATAGATCGGCCATATCGTTCAGCGTTTCTCCATGTTTGATATCCTTCCGGTCTAAAACTTTCTGCACAACCTTCTGTAAATAAAAGCGGTTTATCAGGAAATGATTCATACACATTTCTTACATTGTCGTACATTTCCTCACCACCAGCCCAGGATTCATACCAATGGAACCCAACACCCCATGTATATTTTGATGCATCCGGATCTTGCAAAATCGTGTTAGCTCTGTGGTTTATTAAATCACGGTTATGATCCCACACAACAATTTTTTTATCCGCCAATCCTTCTCGCTCCATTGTTGGACCAAGAAAGTTTTTAAGAAAATCTCTTTCTTCTTCGGCAGTAAAAATACACGATTCCCATTTTTGTGTTGCCATTGGTTCATTTTGAAGAGTGATACCCCAAACTGGAATTCCTTCAGTTTCATAAGCTTTGATAAACTTTGTATAATAATTAGCCCACGATTGAGCGTACTCAGGTAATAACTTTCCTCCTCTTAACATATTATTGTTATCTTTCATAAATGCCGGCGGACTCCACGGACTTGCATAAAACAACAAATTTCCTCCTGCTGTTTCAATTGCTTTTTTAATAAGTGGAATACGGAATTGTTTATCGTGCTGAATACTAAAAGATTTTAAATCTTTATCACCTTCAGCAACGTAAGTATAACTACCAGAGCTAAAATCACAGCTATGAATATTAGTTCGTATTAAAGTATATCCAATTCCTTTTTCTTTGTCATAGTACGCATTTAAAAGCTCTTGCTGTTTATCTGCGGATAATTTAGCAAACACTTCTGCTGATGCATCTGTTATGGCTCCGCCAATTCCAATAAATGATTGATATTGTTTTTGCGGATTCACAAAAACTGATACTTCTGATTCAATTGGTTGAGGAGTTTCCTGAAATTCTAAATTTTCGGTAAGAGTCAATCTATGATCTGTATTTGAAGCGGTAGTATATAATTTTACTTCACTGTTAATGATATATGGCGGTAGTGAATCATTTATATGAGATGATGTTGAGCATCCAAAAAGTATAGCAAATATAGACAAGGTTGTTAAAAATGTTTTCATATTTTTTTTGTATTGTGATTATGTGTTATTGTAATTACAAGTTTAATTTTCTAACAAAAAATTTTTATTAAATGTCTTGCTGAAATTAGTTAAAGGTTAAAAAGACTACAAGAATTTTATGAAATGTAATTAATAAAAAAGGCGACTCATAAGAATCGCCATAATTTAAAATTGTTTTTAAGAGGTTTATAATTTATTTGAGAACAATCATCTTCTTAGTTTGAGAGAACTTACCAGATTCCAACTTATATAAATATGTTCCGCTTGTAAGCTTAGCTGAATCAAAATTTACTTCATAAACTCCTGGGGTCCTTGTTTCATTTATCAGCACAGCAACCTCTTCACCAAGTATCGAGTAAATTTTTAGTGATGTGAAAGCTGTCTGTGAAATTGCATACCGAATTTTTGTTGAAGGATTAAAAGGATTTGGATAATTATCATAAAGTGTAAAAATTTCTGGTCTTAATCCAACGAGTTCTTCATCGATTCCGGTTACATTTATTACAGCTGAT
>OEIV010000656.1_pt1 | contig 17922 bp, 20 predicted proteins | sample 1539231 | NCBI WGS metagenome assembly OEIV01 (sample SAMN03794762, study PRJEB22550) | activated sludge metagenome | feature: wastewater treatment plant; material: activated sludge; isolation source: Wastewater treatment plant of a petroleum refinery complex | place: Argentina: Buenos Aires ...
TTGGTGCTGGAGTTCGCCCGGGAGGGCTGCAATGTCGTCAGCGCATCCCGGGATGTCGCCACGGGCGAAAGGCTGGCCCGCGAGGCGGTCGCACAAGACTTGCCCGGCACGGTGATGGCGGTGGCGACCGACGTCACCCAGCGGGCGAGTGTCGATGCCATGCTGGCCGAGGCCAGGCGGTGCTTCGGCTCCGTCGACGTGCTGGTCAATAACGCCGGTGGCGTCGATCATCCCTCGGCCTTCGCCGACCTCGACGAGGCGGCGCGGCGCTGGGAAATCGCGCTCAACATCGACGGCGTGGTGAATTGCTGCCAGGCGGTGGCGGGCGACATGCTGGCGCGCGGCAGCGGCAGCATCATCAACATCTCGTCCAACTCTTCCCTGCTCGGCGAGGCGGCGGCCGGGGTCGCCCATTACGGTGCCACCAAGGGCTTCGTCAATAGCTTGTCCAAGGCGCTGGCCTGGGAATGGGCGAAGCAGGGGGTGCGGGTGAACAACATCTGTCCGGGCTGGATCGTGCCGCACGCGGCCGCGGACGTCGGCGGCGGCAGCTTCTGGCATCGCTTCGGCTTCGAGCAACTGGGCAAGCCGGAGGACATGGAGCGGGCCCGCCAGGATGGCACCCTGTTCAACATGAGCGGCCTGCCGATGCCGCGCCTGGGACGCCCCGAGGACATCGCCCATCTCGCCCTGTTCCTGGCCTCCGATCGATCCAGCTACATCACGGGTCAATTGATCAGCGTCAGCGGCGGTGCCTACATGCCCTGATCATGGCCCCCGCGGCCGGCGGGGTTAGAATCTATCCACTGGGATGGCCATGAGCGACGGAACTATGAGCAAAGCCGAAAATGCGATTGCGCAGGATCGCCGACTGGCCTTGGCCGAAGTGGTGGATGGCCTGCTGGCCGACGGACTGGTGGAAGTCGACATCGCCGAGAAATTCAAGCGCGAGCGGCGCTATTTCCGCGGCGATATCCATCCGCTGGCGGTGATCGCCGAGCAGCGCTGGAAAACGCTCGCCGAGCCGCATCGCATGCTCGACCTGGATACGCTGACCGAATGGCTGGCGCGCTGGAGCGGCCTCGATTATTTCCACATTGATCCGCTCAAGATCAACTTCGCCGCCGTCACCGAGGTGATGTCGAACGCCTATGCCACGCGCTTTCGCATTCTGCCGGTCGAGGTGAGACCGCAAGAGGTGGTGGTGGCCACCGCCGAGCCGTTCCAGCGCGCCTGGGAGGCGGAGCTGGAACCCATCCTGCGCAAGCGCATCCGGCGGGTGATCGCCAATCCCGACGATATCGCGCGCTACCAGGTGGAGTTCTACAACCTGGCCAAGTCGGTCAAGGGCGCGCTCGGCCGCGGCGACGTGACGACCTCCGGCATTTCGAACTTCGAGCAACTGGTCGAGTTGGGCAAGACCAAGGGCAGCCTCGATGCCAATGACCAGCACGTCGTCCTGATTGTCGACTGGCTCTGGCAGTATGCGTTCGAACAGCGTGCGTCCGACATTCATGTCGAGCCGCGTCGCGACATGGGCGTCGTCCGCTTCCGTATCGACGGCGTGCTGCATCAGGTTTACCAGATCCCGATGCCGGTGCTCAACGCCATGACCAGCCGCATCAAGATCCTCGGTCGCATGGATGTCGTCGAGAAGCGCCGGCCGCAGGACGGGCGCATCAAGACCCGCATGCCGTCCGGACAAGAAGTCGAGTTGCGCTTGTCCACGCTGCCGACGGCGTTCGGCGAAAAGCTGGTGATGCGCATCTTCGATCCGGAAGTGCTGGTGCGCGACTTTGCGGACCTCGGTTTCACCGACGAGGACACCACGCGCTGGCGGCGGATGACCGCCCAGCCCAACGGCATCATCCTGGTCACGGGGCCGACCGGCTCGGGCAAGACGACGACGCTCTATTCCACGCTGAAGGAACTGGCGACGCCGGACGTCAATGTCTGCACGCTCGAGGACCCGATCGAGATGATCGAGTCGACGTTCAATCAGGTGCAGATGGTGGCCGATATCGGCATGAACTTCGCGTCGGGGATCCGCGCCCTGATGCGGCAGGACCCCGACATCATCATGGTTGGCGAAATTCGCGATCTCGAGACGGCGGAGATGGCCATTCAGGCGGCACTGACCGGCCATCTGGTGCTGTCGACCCTCCACACCAACGACGCGCCGACGGCGGTGACGCGCCTGCTCGATCTCGGCGTACCGGCCTATCTGCTGCAATCGACGCTGCTCGGGGTGATGGCGCAACGCCTGGTGCGCACGCTCTGCCCGAAGTGCAAGAAGGCGGGCGGCTTGCGGGCGGAAGACGAGGAGGCGTGGAATGTGCTGGTGGCACCGTGGAAGTCCGGCAAGCCGCAGAACCTCTATCTGCCGGTCGGCTGTCTCGACTGCCGGATGACCGGTTATCAGGGCCGCATGGGACTCTACGAGATCATGCTGATGTCGCCCGAGTTGCGCAAGCTCGTGACCGGCCAGACCGATCTGGCGCAACTGCGCGACCAGGCGACGCGCGAGGGCATGAAGCCGCTGCGCATTTCCGGTGCAAAAAAAGTCGCGGCGGGCCTCACAACCATCGAGGAAGTACTGAAGGGCGCGCCACCCGTTCACGGCGCGTGAAAGTCAGCCGTCGCGGCACGCCGATAAGTGGCTACAACGTGCGCTTGAGACAGTCGAGATAGGCGGTACCGTCGGGCGGCGCGTTATCGCGATTGGCACGCCAGACCGTTTCGCCCAGACAGTCGAGGATGTCGTGCAGCGCCGCGTGACGGTCGCCGTGACGACGGGTCAATTGCTCGCAGATCGCCCGGATGCCCGGCGGCTGGTCGATCGACAACTGCTCCGCGATGGCGAGATGCAGCGAGAGGTGCAGGAAGGGGTTGGCCTCGCCTTGCTCCGGCGTCCATTCCCGGGCGAGCGCCTGCTCGCCCGAGGCCAGCAGCGCGTGGTACTCGGGATGCAGTTCGGCGACGTCGGCGGCCATGGTTTCCAGCGGCGTCGCCGGCAGGCCGGCAACCCGCTTCCGCCAGGCCTCGGCGAGAAAGCGACGCACCTCGTCGCGGCTAGGCGTGAACATCGTGGTCCCTCATGGCGGTGGCGTCTTGTCCTTGCAGTCGCACAGGTCGGCGATGAGGCAGCGCCAGCATTGGGGCTTGCGGGCCTTGCAGACATGGCGGCCGTGCAGGATCAGCCAGTGGTGGGCGTGTCGGCGAAACTGATCCGGCACGACTTTGAGCAGCTTGGCCTCGACGGCCTCGACGTTCTTGCCGGGCGCCAGCCCGGTACGGTTGGCGAGGCGGAAAATGTGGGTGTCGACCGCGATGGTCGGTTCGCCGAAGACGACATTGAGGATGATGTTGGCGGTCTTGCGGCCGACGCCAGGCAGCGTTTCCAGCGCGGTGCGCTCGCCGGGCACTTCGCCGCCGTGCCGTTCCAGCAGCAGCCGTGTCATGCCCATGACATTCCTGGCCTTGATCCGGTACAGGCCGATGCTCTGGATGTGGGCGGCAAGCTTTTCCTCGCCGAGGGCGACCATGGCTTCGGGCGTCGGTGCTGCCTTGAACAAGGGGCCGGTAGCCCTATTGACGCCTTTGTCGGTCGCTTGCGCGGAGAGAATCACCGCCACCAGCAACTGGTAGGGCGTGGCGTAGCTCAGTTCCGTGGCCGGTTCGGGGTCGGCCGCGGCCAAGCGGGCGAACAACTCGGCGCGCTTGGCCGAGTTCATGCGACGCGGAAGCGACCGATGCGATCCTGCAAGGATGACGAACGGGTGGTCAGGTCGAGGCAGGATTGGTCGCCGGCGATCGCCTGTTCCAGGGTCGTGTCGATGCTGACGGCCATGCCGGTGGCGCGACCGGCGATGTCGCCGATCAGCGTCTGCTGCTCATCGGCCAGCGTGGCGATGCGCGCCATCAGCGCCGAGATGCCCTGGACGCTTGCCAGCATCTCCGCCAGCGAACGCCCGGCCTGTTCGGCGCGCGTGACGCCGAGTTGCACGTTTTCGCGGCTTTCGCCCATCGTGACAACGGTCTGTTTCACTTGCGCCTGGATACCGCTGATCACCTGGCTGATTTCCTCGGTGGCGCCGCCCGTTTTTTCCGCCAATTTGCGCACTTCGTCGGCGACCACGGCGAATCCGCGACCCTGCTCCCCGGCGCGCGCTGCCTCGATGGCGGCATTGAGGGCAAGCAGATTGGTCTGCTCGGCGATGCCGCGGATCACCTCGATGATGGCGCCGATCTCGTCGGAGCGCTGGCCGAGCTGGAAAACTTCATCAGAGGCGCGCGACACCGTTCGCTCGATGACGCCCATGCCGCGGATGGTTTCATCGACCACTGAAGTGCCGTTGCGCGCCACTTCGACGGCGCGCTGGGTCGAATCCGTAACCTGGCTAGCGGTGGCGACCACTTCCTCGCCCTTGCCGCGCATGTCCTCGAGGATGCCGACGATGCGACCGGTTTCCGCCTGCTGGGACGCGAAGCGTTCGCGCACGTCGCCGAAGGCATGCTGGATCGTACGGCTGTCACTATCGACATCATTGCCCAAGGTACCGAGATCGTCGATCAGCTTGCGCAGGGTGCCGGCCATCTGGTTGATGGCCTGGGCGATGGCGCCGAGGCTGTCGTCACCCTGGATGTCGCAACGGCGGGTCAGGTCGCCATTGCCGAGCGCCGTCGCGGCCGTGGCGACGGCTTGCAGGGGCGCGGCCAGCAGGCGATGGACGATCCAGTAATTGAGCAGGCCGATGGCGGCGCCGGCGACGGCGGCGGCCAGCGAGAAGCCCGCATGCGTGCCGGGTTGCCAGAGCACGAACGGATTGACGAGGAAAGGCAGGGCCAGGCCGAGGGCGAGCCCGATGCCGAGGTGGGCCAGGAGGACGTTGCGCAAGGTGCTCGATTGCATGATGAATGGGTCCAAGAAGGTCCGAAAAGGTCAGATGGCATCCGAAGATGAGGCTAACGCGGGATGGTGCCAGCGACGCGCCCGGTTGGCAATCGGGACTATGCCGTCAATTCCGGTCTTGTTCACATCTTATCCACGCACTATCCACAGCTTGTTCTATCGTCAATGAGGGCGGCCATGGGTAGACTGCCGCGAGATCTCCGAGGAGGAATGCCCATGGCCCAGGTCCGTTCGATCAACCCCAGCCCCGCTGGCGACCCGCAGGTGGCGGCGCTCAAGCTGCCGCCGCATTCCATCGAAGCCGAACAGTCGCTGATCGGCGGCCTGCTGCTCGACAACGTCGCCTGGGACCGCATCGCCGACATCGTCGCCGAGGGCGACTTTTATCGTGACGATCACCGGCGCATTTTCGCCCACATCCGCAAGCTGGTGGAAATGGCCAAGCCGGCCGACGTGGTGACGGTTTATGAGTCGATCGAGAAGAGCAACGAGGTGGATCAGACCGGCGGCATCGCCTATCTCGGCGAAATTGCCAACGCCACGCCGTCGGCGGCCAATATTCGGCGTTACGCGGAGATCGTGCACGAGCGGGCGGTGCTGCGCAAGCTGGTCACCGTTGGCGACGAGATCGCCGCCAGCGCGCTCAATCCCGCCGGACGCGACGCCAAGCATTTGCTGGACGAAGCCGAGCGCAAGGTGTTCGAGATCGCCGAGGCCGGCGCCAAGTCGGTACAGGGCTTCGCGGCCATCACGCCGCTGCTGGGCAAGGTGGTGGATAAGATCCAACAGCTCTACGACCGCGAGAATCCCTCGGACATCACCGGCGTGCCCACCGGTTTCACCGATCTGGACGCCATGACCTCGGGTTTGCAGCCGGGCGACATGATCGTCGTCGCCGGCCGGCCATCGATGGGCAAGACCGCTTTCGCGCTCAACATCGCCGAGCATGTCGGCGTCGAGCTACGCCTGCCGGTAGCCATTTTCAGCCTGGAAATGTCCGGACCGCAGATCGCCACCCGCATGTTGTCGTCGATCGGCCGCCTCGACCAGCACAAGACGCGCACCGGCAGGCTCTCCGACGATGACTGGGACAAGATGACCGTGGCGCTCGGCAAGCTGCACGAAGCGCCCATCCACATCGACGAAACCGGCGCCATCAATGCCTCCGACCTGCGGGCGCGCGCCCGGCGCCTGCACCGGCTGTGCGGCAAGCTTGGCCTGATCGTCATCGACTACATCCAGCTGATGACGTCGACCAAGGACAACGAGAACCGCGCCACGGAAATCTCCGAGATCTCGCGCTCGATCAAGGCGCTGGCCAAGGAGCTGGAGGTGCCGGTGATCGCGTTGTCGCAGCTCTCGCGCAAGGTCGAGGAACGCAACGACAAACGCCCCCTGATGAGCGACCTGCGCGAGTCGGGCGCCATCGAGCAGGACGCCGACATCATCCTGATGATGTACCGTGAGGAGTATTACAAGCAGGACACGCCGGAAAAGGGCGTTGCCGAGGTCATCATCGGCAAGCACCGCAACGGCCCGACCGGCACGGTGAAGCTGACTTTCCTCGGCGAATACACCAAGTTCATGAATTTCGCCCAGCCGGGCAGCTACTGACGAAAGTCAGTGACGGCGATGCGCCGTCCGCGTCCCCGTTAGCGCCATTCCACGAGCGAAATGCCGGCGCCGACCATGGTCTGGCGGTGGTTGTAGTCGATCAGGCTCTCGCCGTAGCCCGAGAACAGCGATAGATGCGCCTTGAGAAAGCCGGACATGGGAATCGACCAGTCCACGCGCACCGAGCCGCGCGACTTGTCACCGCCGCGCAATGAATGCCGGCCCTGCAGCGATACCACGTGGCCGCCGAAACGCCGTGCGTAGATGAGTTCGCCCCGGCCGACGTAATCTTCGATGTGGGGATTGTCGTCTTCCTTGTCGCTTTCGGGCAGTCGCCACCAGGGGCGGATCAGCAGAGTGGCGTCGTCGGTCTCCAGCCCCGTCTGCGCGATCACGCGGTTCCAACTGCGCGACAACGGGCGTTCGCGGCCGTTCGACTGGTGATTGAGGCTGATGCTGGTCAGTTGTCCGCGCCAATCGCCGATGCCGTACGGCGTGCGGAATGCCAAGATCGCCTCGGGTTCGTAGTTGGTCTCGCGGAACGGGCGCGACACCTGACGGTTGTAGACCTGCCAGCGCGAGCTTTGCGTATAACCGAACCAGAGATTGGCGCGGCCATCGAACAGATCATCCCAGACTTTCGACTTGAAACTAATCTGGAACTGCACTTCGGTGGGTTTCACCGATAGCGGCGAGTCCACCGAGTTGTCGTGCTGGGCGGAGACCGGTTGGCGATTGACATGGTCGGTATGGGTGCCGACCAGGAGGTGCATCGGCTTGTAGGCCTTGATCTCGAAGGTGCCGCGGGCGTCGGCGGGGTCGAGGTCCCAGGTCTCGGCCAAGCTGCGCCCCTTGTTGGCTTGCAGTCCGGAGCGCGTCGCCAGCAGCGTTTCCCTGTCCGCTCCCTGGTTCCGGTTGGTCGGCGAGGCCGCTGGCGTGGCCGCGCCGGGCGTGCCGGTTGTGGTACTAGCCGGATTCGGCGCCGGCCGGAACTGCCGGTCGTAGCAGCGCAGACGCAGGGTATCGTCGTCGATGGACGCGCATTCACTGGCGCCGGCCAGGGCCGATAGGCCGGCCAGACATGTGGTGAAGGCGGTTCCGGCTATTCGAGAAGCGATGGGGAAGCGGGAGGCGGTCATGATCGGGAATGGACTGAAAGTCAGCCGTGGCGGCACGCCAGGATTACAGCACCGGGACAGTGTTTTCGGCAAGGCAGAACCCCTCGGCGTGGCGCCGGAAAGTACAATGGAAAAATAAGCGCTTGCAATTGTGGTTCGCTTGGCCCATAGTAGCGGCCGCGATCCTCAAGTAGTGCCGTTGCTGTTTGGTTCTTTATCCGCGTTTCTGCGGAATTTCCCTTCATCACCCCGCTGTCTTGATGTTCGTCCCACCAGGGGCAGCCCCCTTTTTTTCGTTTCTTTCATGGATATTCAAGACATGGCAATTGGTACAGTCAAGTGGTTCAACGATTCCAAGGGTTTCGGTTTCATCACGCCCGATGGCGGTGGTGACGATCTCTTCGCTCACTTCTCCGCGATTCAGGGACAAGGCTTCAAGACCCTCGCGGAAGGTCAGCGCGTCAGTTTCGACGTGACGAGCGGCCCGAAGGGCAAGCAGGCGTCGAACATTCGCCCGGAATAGGCGGTCCGGCATGGCCACGCTGTCGCCGTGACGAGCCCGGCGCAAGCCGGGCTTTGTTGTTTTGATAACCCTTTCGGGAGCGCGTGTGGCCAAGGAAGAACTTCTCGAGTTGAGCGGGGTGGTAATGGAAGTGCTGCCCGATTCGCGCTATCGCGTCACGCTGGACAATGGCCACGATCTGGTGGCCTACAGCGCGGGCAAGATGCGCAAGCATCACATCCGCATCCTCGCGGGAGACCGCGTTGCCCTCGAAATGTCACCCTACGACCTCGGCAAGGGGCGTATCACCTTCCGTCACATCGAGGGCCGCCCCCCCGTTACCGCCGCCCCGCGCCGGCGGCGTTGAAGCCGTGAACAGTTCGCCCATTCTCGAGCACATCAAGAAGCACGGCCAGGTACGCGACGCCGAGATCGCCATGGCGCTTGGGCTCGGCCTGGCCAAGGTGCGTCACTCGCTGTCCGATCTATCGGCAAGCGGCCAAATCTCCTGCTGTAGCGTAACGCGCTTCCAGGATGGCAAGTCCGTCGAGGAGATCCTTTGCCGGGTCTCGGGCTATGTTCCGCCCGCGGCGCCGGGGCGCAAGCCGAAGCGCTAGTTGTCGCCGCCCTACAACACTTCGGCGGCGTGCTCGGCCAGACGCGATCGTTCGCCGCGTTGTAGGGTGATGTGGCCCGAGTGCGGCCAGCCCTTGAATCGGTCGACCACATACGTGATGCCCGAACTGCCCTCGGTCAGATAGGGGGTGTCGATCTGCGCGATATTGCCCAGGCAGACCACCTTGGTGCCAGGTCCGGCGCGCGTGATCAGCGTCTTCATCTGCTTGGGGGTGAGGTTCTGCGCCTCGTCGATGATCAGGAACTTGCTGAGAAAGGTGCGGCCGCGCATGAAATTGAGCGACTTGATCCTGATGCGGCTCTTGAGCAGGTCCATGGTCGCCGCGCGGCCCCAGTCGCCGCCATATTGGCCGCCGTGGGTGCCGCCGAACCCGGCGCTGGTCGCGCTGCCGCCACTCTTCTCGGCACCATCCGCCGGTTTGTTGAGCACCTCCAGATTGTCCTCGATGGCGCCCATCCATGGCGTCATCTTCTCCTCCTCGCTGCCCGGTAGGAAACCGATGTCCTCGCCGACTGGCACGGTAACCCGGGTGATGATGATCTCCGCGTAGCGTTTGCTTTCGAGCGTTTGCGTCAGGCCGGCGGCCAGCGTCAGCAGCGTCTTGCCCGTCCCGGCCTGACCGAGCAGGGTGACGAAGTCGATTTCCGGATCCATCAGCAGGTTGAGGGCGAAGTTCTGCTCGCGGTTCCGTGCGGTGATGCCCCAGACGGCATTCTTGGCATGCCCGTAGTCGATCAGCGTCGACAACACGGCCATCTTGCCATCATTCTCCCGCACGATGCTTTGGAATGGTTTGTCCTGGCCCGCATCCAGGTAAAGGAACTGGTTGGCCAGCAGGGTCTGGCACAGTGGGCCGCCGACGCGATACAGCGTGCGGCCATCCTCCTTCCACGATCTCATGTCGTGACCGTGCGTTTCCCAGAAGTCGGCGGGCAGTTCGAGCGTGCCGGGATACAGCAGGTCGGTGTCCTCCAGCACCTTGTCGTTGAAGTAATCCTGCGCCTCCAGACCCAGCGCCCGGGCCTTGATGCGCATGTTGATGTCCTTGGAAACGAGGATGACGTGCCGTCTCGGCTGGGCATCGCGCAAGTGGATCAGCACCGCGAGGATCTGATTGTCGCCACGCGAGGTCGGCAGCGAGGCCGGCAGGCCGCCGTTCATCGTCTCGGTCTGGAGATGGAGTTTGCCCGAAGCCAGTTGGTGGGAGGGCCCGGTCAGTTCGATGCCCTGCTTGATGGCGTGCTCGCATCCCGAGACGATCTCGTCGAGCAGACGGCTGGCCTGACGGGCGTTGCGCGCTACCTCGGACATGCCTTTCTTGTTGGCGTCCAGTTCCTCGAGCGTCATCATCGGCAGGAAGATGTCATGCTCCTGGAAGCGGTAAAGACAGGTCGGATCGTGCATCAGAACGTTGGTGTCGAGCACAAACAGCTTGGTGACGGGTTTGGCGTTCATGGCTGTTGCAGCTGTTCGACAGCCTTGAGTACTTCCGCGGCGTGACCGTCGACCTTGACGCCGCGCCATTCGCACGCCAGATAGCCATCGGCGTCGATCAGGAAGCTGCTGCGCTCGATGCCGCGCACGTCCTTGCCGTACAGCTTTTTCTTGCGAATGACGTCGAACAGGGCACAGGCCATTTCGTCCGTATCGGAGAGCAGATCGAAGGGCAAGCCGAGCTTGGCCTTGAAGCCTTCGTGAGACTTGATGTTGTCACGGGAGATGCCGTACACGGCGCAGCCGAATCGGACGAGCTCGGAGTGCAGGTCGCGGAACTGTCCGGCCTCCGTGGTGCATCCGGGGGTGTTGTCCCTGGGATAGAAGTAGAGCACCAAGGGTTTGCCGGCGTGGCCCGACAGTTTGAATTCGCCGCCCGTACCGGGCAGTATGAACTCCGGTACCTTGAGGCCAACGACGGATGCGGTCATGCGGCTTCCTTCCAATCGGAGAGAAATTTTGGGCCTTGCAACATCAGCGTACCGGACCGGCCGGAGATTTCACCGCGCACGATCTCGCAGCGAGGCAGCGCGGCCACGTTGAGCCGATTGGCAACGTCATTCATGGCGACAATGTCGTAACCTTGTTCCCGCCAGCCGGCCAGCAGCCGTTCCAGCACGTGGAGCAGCTTCATGCCTTCGAGTTCGGCGTGCAGCGTAAAGATATGGTCGCGCGGCGTCGCGGTGAGCGCGAGCAGGCGCTCGTGCACGTTTTCCTCGGTGGTGCCTTCGAGGCCGATCAGTTCGTCGAGCGTCGGTAGCGTGGTCGGCAGTTGCGGGCAGTGAATCGGTTCGCCGTTCCAAACCGGCACGAAGGGCGTCGTGCCGCGACAATCGGAGGCGTAGGCGAAGCCGAACCGTTGTGTCAGGCGCAGGGCATGTGGGTTCATCTGCCAGCCGGCGGCGCCGTGGACATGAGGGATTTCGCCAAAGATTTCCTCGTGGCGCTTGATGGCGCGCCGCATTTCGCGCTCGGTCCATTTGGCGTCGGCCTTCTCGACACCGTCCTGCCATCGGATGTGGTCCCAGCAATGGATGCCGACCTCGAATTCGGCGTCGCGCGTGCCGAGCAGGATGTCGAGGCAGCACCGGCCGATGTCCGGGCCCGGCAGCAATGTGCCGTACATCAGTGTCTTGACGCCGTAATGGCTGACCACCGAGGTGCGCGATACCTTGCCGAAGAAGCCGGGCCGAAACACGCGCTTGATGGCGCGGCCAGTGTGATCGGGGCCCAGTGAGAAAAGAAAGGTCGCGCCAGCCTTTTCGCGACGCAGCAACTCGACGAGGCGAGGCACGCCGATGAGCGTGCCGCGATAGGTGTCCGCGTCTACCTTTAGTGCAAGTCTTGGCATCAATCCATCAATTCGCAAGCGGCGGTATCGTCGCCACGATAGGCCTCGAAGATGCCGCGCAACGCGTCCTCGAAGAGCACGTTTGGCGCCCAGTCGAGATCGCGCATGGTGTCGTCGATCTTTGGCACGCGGTGCTGGGTGTCCTGGTGGCCCTCGCCGTAGTACTCGCCCCCGATTGTCTCGACGATCTTCATCAGCGCGTCGATGCCGTCGCTGACGTAGGTGAAGGAGCGCATTTGATGGCCGCCGTCGATCAGCTTGATAGGTTCGCCGCGGCCACTGCTCGCGCAGCACGGCGGCCGAACGGTCGCGGGGCTGCCATCGTTGATGAAGACGACCTCGTACGAGGCGTTCAACGCATCCAGGGCCGGATATAGGCGCGCGATCGGCGCCGGCAGAGCGACTTCCTCGTTGTAGGGGGGGATGATGATGGAGACTTCGGGGCTGGGCAGTGTGTTCATGGTTTGACAGATCTCGCCAGCGGATTGCGCACCTTGGCGCCAAGCACTTTGGCGCTCGCGGCGAGTAGTCTGTCGTAAGTCACCAGCGTTGCGTCGGCATGCTGGCTGATTGCGAGGTGCAGCGCATCGCCCGCGCGCAAGGGAAGATCGAAACGGCTGAGCAAGCGTTGTGCCTCCGTCTGGTGGTGGGGAGCGCAGGCGATCAGATCGCAGGACTCATGGACGAAATCGGCGATGGTAGCGAAACACCGCCTGGCGAGCGCCACGTCCATGCCATCGCGCCGCTGCTTGAGCGCCAAGGCCGAGGCGCATTCCGTCAATCCCCAGTCGCTGAAAGCCAAGGGTTGCCGCCGGGCGGCCAGCCAATCCTCGACCGGGCGCGAAGTTGGTTCGTCGATGAATAACGTCAGGACAACCGCAGTGTCGAGGTAGAGCATCAGTAGCCAGCATCGCGCACCGCGCGCACCAGCTCGGCAGTGGCGGTGCCTGTGGTCCCGGTCGTTTCCCGAAAAGCGCGAATAGCCGGCCAATCGGCCGAGCGCCGCGCTGGCCGAATCGGCGACAGCTGCGCCACTGGACGGCCGCGCCGGGTAATGGTTAGTTCCTCTCCGCTTTCTACACGAGCAAGCAGTTCCGATAGATGTGCCTTGGCTTCGGCGACGGTACAGGTGGTCATGGCAGGTAATGGTCATCTAGATGACTAATCTTAGCGCGCAAGCGAGGCTGCGGCAAGACAGGGCCTATTATCACACCGGTCTTCAGCACTCCCTGGGGGCAAGCTGGACTCAAGCCAACTGCGTTCTCCTTGGTTCCATGCCATCATGCTACGCTAGGTGCCCGCCGAAGCGCCACTTCACCCAAGCTTTAACGGAGATCAGCATGAGCGGCATGGAACGAATTTTTCAAATCGACCAGATTCTGGCCGGGCGCCAGTTCGTTCCGCGAAAAGAACTCCAGGAGAAACTGGGCGTTTCCTGGGCGACCCTGAAACGCGACCTCAACTATCTGAAGGATCGCCTCAACGCGCCCATCGTTTTCGACCGGGATCTGGGCGGCTGCCCTATTCGACGACCAGGGCGGCGCAGATGTCCCGGCCTTCCGCCATGAGGACATTGTAGGTACGGCAGGCGGCACCGGTGTCCATGACTTCGACACCAATGCCGAGGTCGATCAGGGGCTTCAGCCAGGACGCGGGCGGAAAGCGCTGGCGACTGCCGGTACCCAGCAGCAGCACCTTGCCGGCGACCATACCGGGACGGACTGCAAGGTCGGCCAGATGTTCGGCCGCGAGCGCTTCCGTTGGCCCCGGCCCCCAGTCGGCATCGACGCGGTCGGGCATGATCAACAGGCTGCGCTGGTGGCGTCGGCCGTTGATGTCAATGCGGCCGGGCGCATGGCCGGTCACGGTGAAGTGTCCGTTGGCAGCTGTGAGATGAAGTTTCATCGGCGCACTGGAAGAATTGGCGCCCATGACCTCGATTGCGGCATTGCATGGGCTTCTGTAGGATTATACCTTTTCCCTGATGGCCTCTCGGCCGGTGGGGCCGGTCAGAACTGGAGCCGTACCATGCAACCCGTTTCGAAGTCCGCCAAACTCGCCAATGTCTGTTACGACATTCGTGGTCCCGTGCTCGACCGCGCCAAGCAGATGGAGGAAGAAGGGCACAAGATCATCAAGCTGAACATCGGCAACCTGGCGTCGTTCGGTTTCGACGCGCCGGAAGAAATCCAGCAGGACATGATCCGCAACCTGCCGAATTCCGCCGGCTACACGGATTCGAAGGGGATATTCTCGGCGCGCAAGGCCGTGATGCACTACACGCAGGAGAAGCGCATCAAGGGTGTGACGCTGGAGGACATCTACCTCGGCAATGGCGTTTCCGAACTGATCGTCATGGCCATGAACGCGCTGCTCGACAACGGCGACGAGGTGTTGGTTCCCGCGCCCGACTATCCTCTGTGGACGGCGGCGGTCAGTCTTTCCGGCGGCACGCCGGTCCATTACCTTTGCGATGAGGCGAGCGACTGGCAGCCCGATATCGCGGACATCGAGCGCAAGGTCACGCCGAATACCCGCGCCATCGTCATCATCAACCCGAACAACCCGACGGGCGCGCTCTACCCGCCGGAAGTGCTCCAGAAGATCATCGCCGTGGCCCGCCGGCATGATCTGATCATCTATGCCGACGAGGTGTACGACAAGGTGCTCTACGACGGCGCCACGCATACCTCGATCGCTTCGCTGGCCGACGACGTGTTGTTCGTCACCTTCAACGGGCTGTCGAAGAATTACCGCTGCTGCGGCTATCGGGCGGGCTGGATGGTGGTCTCGGGAGACAAGAAGGCCGCCACCGACTACGTCGAGGGCCTGACCATGCTCGCGTCGATGCGCCTGTGCGCCAATGTTCCCGGCCAATACGCGATCCAGACGGCGCTTGGCGGCTATCAAAGCATCAATGATCTGGTGGCGGAAGGCGGCCGCATGCGTCGCCAGCGCGATCTGGCGTACGATCTGATTACGGCGATCCCCGGCATCACGTGCGTCAAGCCGAAAGCCACGCTTTACATGTTCCCGCGCCTCGATCCGGCCGTGTATCCCATCGAGGACGATCGGCAATTCATCCTGGAACTGCTGCAGGAAGAAAAGGTGCTGCTGGTGCAGGGCAGCGGCTTCAACTGGCCGAACCCCGATCACTTCAGATTGGTCTTCCTGCCGCACGAAGATGACTTGCGCGAGGCTATCGGCCGTATCGCGCGCTTCCTTGAACACTATCGCAAACGTCATGGCAACTGAGGCAATGAAACCTATCAATGTAGGCCTGCTCGGCATCGGCACGGTTGGCGGTGGCACCTGGACGGTGCTGACGCGCAACCAGCAGGAAATCACCCGGCGGGCTGGGCGGCCGATCCAGATCAGCGTCGTCGCCGACAAGAACCTGGCGCTGGCGCGCAATGTCACTGGCGGTGGTTGCCGGCTCACGGACGATGCCTTTTCGGTGGTCGCCGACCCGCACGTCGATATCGTCGTCGAGTTGATAGGCGGCTATGGCGTGGCCAAGGACTTGGTGCTGAAGGCGATCGAGAACGGCAAGCATGTGGTGACCGCCAACAAGGCGTTGCTCGCCGTGCATGGCAACGAGATATTCGCCGCCGCCCGGAGCAAGGGCGTCATGGTGGCCTTCGAGGCGGCGGTGGCCGGTGGCATCCCCATCATCAAGGCCCTTAGGGAGGGACTGACCGCCAACCGCATCCAATGGATCGCCGGCATCATCAACGGTACCACCAATTTCATCTTGTCCGAAATGCGCGACAAGGGCCTGTCGTTCGAGACGGTGCTGAAGGAGGCGCAACGCCTGGGCTACGCCGAAGCCGATCCGACCTTCGACGTCGAGGGTATCGACGCGGCCCACAAGTTGACCATCATGTCGGCCATCGCCTTCGGCATCCCCATGCAGTTCGACAAGGCGCACATCGAGGGCATCAGCAGGCTCGAAGCCGAGGATATCAAGTATGCCGAGCAGCTTGGGTACCGCATCAAGCTGCTCGGCATCACCAAGCGCAAGACCGAGGGCATCGAGTTACGCGTCCATCCGACGCTGATTCCGGCGCGGCGCCTGATCGCCAACGTCGAGGGTGCCATGAACGCCGTTCTGGTGCAGGGCGACGCCGTCGGCGCAACCCTCTACTATGGCAAGGGCGCTGGCGCTGAACCGACAGCCAGCGCCGTCATTGCCGACCTCGTCGATGTCACGCGCATGGCCACCGCAGATCCCGAAAATCGGGTGCCACATCTGGCGTTTCAGCCGAACGCCGTCGCCGATATTCCCGTGTTGCCGATGGCCGAGGTCGAGACCAGCTATTACCTGCGGCTGCGCGTCGAGGACAAGCCGGGCGTGCTCGCCGATATCACGCGCATCCTCGCCGATCAGCAGATTTCGATCGACGCCATGATCCAGCGCGAGCCGGCCGAGGGTGAGATGCAGACCGACATCATCATGCTGACTCACCTCACCAGGGAAAAGCGGATCGACGGCGCGATCGCGTCGATCGAGAAGTTGTCGGTGGTCAGGCGCAAGGTCATCCGGTTGCGGCTCGAGGAACTCGGCTGATGCGGTATGTCTCGACGCGTGGGCATGCGGACAAGCCCGAGTTTTGCGACATCCTGCTCGGCGGTCTGGCGCCTGACGGCGGTCTTTACTTGCCGGAGACTTACCCGCAAGTCACGCCGGCCGAGTTGTCGGAGTGGCGCGATCTTCCCTATCACGTGCTTGCCTTGCGCGTATTACAGAAGTTCATCACCGACATTCCGGCTTGCGACCTCAAGGCGATCGCCGATCGTACGTATACGGCGCGGGTCTATCGGCATTGCCGGCCAGGGCGGGACCCCGCCGACATCACGCCGCTGACCACGCTGGAACCCGGCTTCCACCTGCTCGAACTGTCCAACGGACCGACGCTGGCGTTCAAGGACATGGCGATGCAGTTGCTCGGCAATCTGTTCGAGTATGTGCTGGCCAAGCGTGGAGAGACGATCAACATCCTCGGGGCGACATCGGGCGACACCGGTTCGGCGGCCGAATATGCGATGCGCGGCAAGCAGGGGGTTCGCGTTTTCATGCTCTCGCCGGACGGCAAGATGTCCGCTTTCCAGCGTGCCCAGATGTATTCGCTACAGGACGGAAACATCCACAACATCGCCATTCGCGGCATGTTCGACGACTGTCAGGACATCGTCAAGGCCGTGTCGAACGATGCTGCCTTCAAGGCGAAGTACAAGATCGGCGCAGTGAATTCGATCAACTGGGCGCGCATCGCCGCGCAGGTGATCTACTACTTCAAGGGCTATTTCGAGGCGACGCAGTCGAACGGCGAGCAGGTGTCGTTCTGCGTTCCCTCGGGCAACTTCGGCAACATCTGCGCCGGCCACATCGCGCGCATGATGGGTCTGCCGATCAGACGCCTGGTGCTGGCCACCAACGAGAACGACGTGCTCGACGAGTTCTTTTCCACCGGCATCTACCGGCCGCGCCAAGCCGCCGAGACCTTCGTTACATCCAGCCCCTCGATGGATATCTCCAAGGCCTCGAACTTCGAGCGCTTCGTCTTCGACCTGGTCGGCCGCGATCCGGTCGTGGTCAGGGAACTGTGGACGAAGGTGGACGCAGGAGGCGGCTTCGACCTGAATGGCACGCCTTTCGTGGCACGTCTAGCCGAGTTCGGCTTTGTCTCGGGGCGCAGCACGCATGCCGATCGGCTGGCAAGCATCCGCGATGTCTGGACGCGCCATGGGACGATGATCGACACGCACACGGCGGATGCCGTCAAGGTGGCACGCGAACATCGCGAGCTGGGGGAAACCATGGTCGTGCTGGAGACGGCGCAGCCGGTAAAGTTTGCCGAGACGATTCAGGAAGCACTGGGCCGCGAGCCTTTGCGGCCGGCCGATTTCGTCGGCATCGAGGAACTGCCGCAGCGCGTCGAGGTGATGGCTGCGGACCTCGATGCCGTGAAAACCTACATTGTCAAATTCTGTGTCTGAAAAAGCCTTGGGGCGAGCGAGACCGCCAGACGACCTGGTCGCCTGCCATGCGCGAATCAGAGGTAGATAACCGCCGGAAAGACCGTCACCGCCAGCACCAGCACCAGCCATTCGAGATTGTGGCGGGCCAGAAAGCCGGTGAAATGCAGCACCAAGATCGTGATGGCGACGATGTAGTAAAGGATGAACAGCATCTCGTCGGTCTCTCTTTCCGTTGGGTTCGGGAATACTCCTGGCGGAGAGGGCGGGATTCGAACCCGCGTTAGGCTTACACCTAAACACGCTTTCCAGGCG
>OEIV010000657.1_pt1 | contig 17915 bp, 16 predicted proteins | sample 1539231 | NCBI WGS metagenome assembly OEIV01 (sample SAMN03794762, study PRJEB22550) | activated sludge metagenome | feature: wastewater treatment plant; material: activated sludge; isolation source: Wastewater treatment plant of a petroleum refinery complex | place: Argentina: Buenos Aires ...
CGTGGGGTGCGGGATCACCGCCTCGACACCGACGCGCACGCCCCGCGCGGCGGCGCGGCGTGCCTCCGCCACCGCGGGTTCGCAGGACGTGTGCACGATGTACACGCGTGCGCCCGTGGCCTCCGCGAACGCGCACAGGTGATGCACGCCCGACGCCTCGACATACGCCGGGCGTGATGGCTCGTGCCATTCTGGTCCGGTCTTTCCGGCGGCGAGCAGCTGCTTCTGCAGGAGCGCGACAAGTTCCTCATTCTCGCAGTGTGCCGCGACGACCACGCCCAGTTCGCGGGCCAGGCGCAGGGTGTCGAACAATTCATGGTCATCAATGCCGAGTGCGCCCTTGTAGGCGAGGAAGACCTTGAACGAGGTGATGCCGGAATCGACGATCTGCTTCAGGGCGGCCGTGGTTCGCTCGTCGAAACGCGTCACGCCCATGTGGAACGAGTAGTCGCACACGGACTCGCGGGCCTTGGAGCGCCAGAGATCACAGGCCGAGACCGGGTCGTCGGCGCGGGCGGGGCAGATCATCTCGACGAGCGTGGTGGTGCCGCCGAGGAGTGCGGCCCGCGACGCGCTGGCCCAGGTGTCCTTGGCGAAGGTGCCCATGAACGGAAGATACACGTGGACGTGCGGGTCGATGAAGCCCGGGAACGTGATGAGCCCCGCCGCGTCGAGAATGTCGCAGGGCGGGAGCGTCCACTGATCGATGGTGCGGTCGATGCGCGTGATCGTTTCGCGCTCGCAATAGATGTCGGCGGTGTAGTCCGCGGTGGCGGTGACGATCCGTGCGTTCTTGACAAGGAGCGGCATGGGCGATTGTTGGCCGCGCGGGCCTAGCGCGTCAGCGGCCCGTAGGTGTGGTGGTGTCTCACTTTGAATTCCCGGCCATGCGATAGGGGCCGCGCTTGTTGGCCTCTGTCCCAATGGTTGCCCGTTCCTTGGCCTCCAGAAGCCCGACCAGTTCCGAAAGCCCCCAGACGTGATTCGACAGGCCAGCTTCCATCGCGGGTGTCACGCGGAGCGTCTTGTGGATTCGACAGAAATTGTAGTGCATGAAGTGAATGGCGACGGCCGCGCGGTGGTTGGCGAGCTTTTTGCTAAACCCGTTGGTGAGGCGAGTGAACCGGCGCATGCCCATCCGCATGGTCAAGTTCTGGCGTTCGACGTGGCTGGTTGAGATGTGTTCCGTCTCGGGGCGTCCGCTGATGCGAACCGTTCGTGTTCCGACACACTCGCACGGGCTGTAGCGGGCTTCCTTGTCTCGGGGCTCGCCGTAGAGCTTCACCAGCATCGCGTAGTCGATCTGCCATCCGAAAGCGTCCTGGACGGCACGCTCGTACACCTGATGCCCGTCCGTCGTGAGTTGGCATCGACCGGCAAGACGATCCGAGAGGTCCATCATGAACCGGCCAGCGCACTCCGCGTCGCGGTCCCCGACCATCCACGAAATCATCAGCTTCGACTCGGCATCGAGCGCGGTCCACGTCCAAACGCTTCCGACTCCGGGCTGTCCGCGCATATGGGCCGGGAGATTCTTGTCCTTCGCATAGCAGAACGCCCAAATCTCGTCACACTGCACGCGCTTCGCATTGACGCCGCGAATATGCGCATCGTGGTATTCCTCGCACACCGGGCCGAAGTCGGCCACGAACTTCATCACCGTGTTCACCGACACGCCGACCATGCGGGAGATCGACCGAAGGCTGTTGCCTTCGACTAAGGCCGCAAGAATGGCGATTCGCTTGTCGGTCGGGAGAGTATTCATACTGAACATTGTACGTGACCGGTCTAGAAAAGCAACTCAAAAAGTACCGATGTACGGTACATCGGCACTTGACGAGACGCAAGTTACGCGATATCGTGTCCCCAACCTGGAGAACTGGTGTGGGACCGAACACAAGCAAAACAAATACGCCTGGTGATGAAATAGAGCGGAGGCTAACGGAGCGGGGGTGGACCCATGACGATTTGGCGTATGCCATTGGAAAACACAGGCCACTCGTCACCAGTCTGGTCTCTGGGAAAAGAGGAATCACCCCAGAACTCGCGGTACTCATTTCAGCGGTTCTCGGAGACTCCCCCGACTACTGGATGCAGATAGAAGGGGTGCGACAACTGAGCCTGATTCCGCACGACAGCGGTTCCACCGCATCCGAAATGGCAAAGTTGATTGATTTAGTTCCCGTGAAGGAAATGGAACGGCGGGGATGGATCAAGCCAACGCGAGACACCAAAGAACTCGAGTCGGAAATCAAGCGGTTCTTTGAGGTTGAATCGCTGGAAGCAGAGCCATCCATCTTTGTTGCTGCTCGAAAATCGAATCCAGAAAGTCCGCTAGATCGTCAACAGCGTGCGTGGGTTGGTCGTGCCCGCCAGCTGGCATCCGCGCATCCTGCCAACAAATACGATCCAACGAGAATTCCAGAATTGGTTGGACAACTCAGGAGGCTTGCTGCCTATCCGAGGGAATGTTCAGACGTGTGCGAAGTGTTGAGGCAGTATGGAATCAGGTTCGTTGTGGTTGAACCGCTTGAAAGGTGCCGAATCGACGGCGCGGCATTCTGGGTAAGCGACTCTCCGACTATTGCCATGTCGCTTCGACATGGCCGCATAGACGCATTTTGGTTCACTCTGATGCACGAGTTGGCGCACATCATGCACAATGACGTTGCGTCCGTTGATTCCGACCTCGCGGGGAAGGGGCAAATCCCTTCTCGTATGAAACCCGATTCCGAGCGCAAGGCCGATGAAGCAGCAGCCAACATGCTCATCCCGAGGGAAGAGCTAGAATCGTTTGTTCGCATGTTCTCCCCCCTCTATTCAAAGACTCGTATTATTCAATTCGCACACAGGGTGAAAATTCATCCTGGGATCATCGTTGGGCAGTTGCAGCACCGCGCCGAGATTGGGTGGGACGCGGGACGCACCATGCTGGTCGATGTTCGTGATTTCGTGACATCCAGCGCATTGACCGATGGGTGGGGAAAGGAAATCAGCCCAGGTACATTTGAGTAGGAGCGCTAATGCCAAGAACTAAAGCCGGATACGACGAGTTGATGCAGCGGATTTTCCACGACTTCAGCGCAACCAAAGGCGATGATCCCATCGACCTCGACGAGTGCTTTGAGAAAGCCAGGGCGGACAGACTTTGGGAGCGCCCCCGCGAATCAGATCGCGCGATTTTCAAGCGAGACATGTCGCGGGCGCTAAGCAGGCAGAGGATCACAGACGCCAACGGTAACTCGATCCGCCCGAACCTCGCGCTTCGGATCAAGAGACCTGACGGCCAGGGGTACTTCCACTTCTGGGGAGAAATGCTCCGAATGAAGCCCCGGCATGTCGAAATGTCCCTGAAGCAGAGGCTGTTGAGCATAGCCGGGCGCGCCATTCAGCTAGACCGCGACACGTCATACTACAACGAAAACAACGTTCACGGCGCGCAACTCGAATTCGATTACAACTTGCAGCCACACGTCGAGAACGCCAGAAACCCAACGGAATACCCGGACGAGCGACCAGAGGACGATGGAAAATCTCATCCAGCGTGACCCCATCGCTTCTTTGCGGCCTTCTTGGCGATGGCTTTTCGCTTCGCGGGACTGAGCTTGGCAGCACGAGCCTTGCCGCCCTTCAACCCACCCAGCCGCCCGAGTTCAACGGCGGCTTGGTTTTTTGTTGGGTCGGGCGGCGGAACCGCCGGGGTCTTGGGCGACTCTCCGATCGCCTCCAAGAGCGTGCGGCGTGCTGTCTGGTTCGCGTCTTCTCGCTTGCTTGACCGCTTTGGCATACGCCTACTGTACCACCACTGCTGGGCGCTGGCTCGCCAACCTGCGCGTGGAATCCATATCGCAACTGCGGCCAGCGCCCAGCCGCTATTCAAAGCGCGACACTACCGTAGGTGTCGGGGCGGCGGTCGCGATAGAACTGCCAGACCTCGCGGACCTGGCGGATGAGGTCGAGATCGAGGTCGGCGACGAGGACGTCGTCCTTGTCGCGCGGCGATTGAGCGACGATCTGCCCGCGCGGATCGCAGAAGTACGACGAGCCATAGAACTCGCCGATGTTCCAGGGCTTTTCAACGCCGACGCGGTTGATGGCGCCGACGAAGTACTGGTTGGCGACGGCGTGGGCGGGCTGCTCGATCCTCCAGAGATACTCCGAAAGCCCGGCGACGGTCGCGGAGGGGTTGAAGACGACCTCCGCGCCCGCGAGGCCCAGCGCCCGCGCGCCCTCGGGGAAGTGGCGGTCGTAGCAGATATAGACGCCGATGCGACCGAAGGGCGTTTGGAAGACCGGATAGCCGGTGTCGCCGGGCGTGAAGTAAAACTTTTCCCAGAAGCCCGGGTGGCAGTGGGGCAGGTGGTGCTTGCGGTACTTTCCGAGGAGCGAGCCGGTGTGATCGACGACGGCGGCGGTGTTGTACAGCACACCCGTCATGTGAAGCTCGCAGATCGGCGCGATGATCACCATCTTCAGCTTCCGGGCGAGCTCACGGACGAGCGAGATCGTCGGGCCGCTCTCGATCGATTCGGCGGCGGCGCGCCAGCGGTCGCTCTGCTCGGCGGCGAAATACGGCGAGTTGAAGAGCTCCTGCAGGCAACAGACCTGCGCACCCTTGGCGGCGGCCTGCTCGATCAGCGCGACGTGCTTGTCGGTGAGCTCTCGCTTCAGGCGATCGACGGGGAGCGAGGCGTCGAGCGTGCAGGCGGTCTGGATGAGGGCGGCTCTGGTAACGGTCATTTCTAGTCCCGGAGATGTCGGCGCCGTGGCGTCGGAAACGCCGGGTCGCCTCGCGTGATTCTATAAGGGACGTGCGTCCGGGCGTGCGGCGAGGCCGACCAGAGGGAAAGGACTTCGCGGCGCGGATTCGAGAGGGCTGGCGCTCGATCGACATCGCTTGGAAGGCGTCGTGCGTCGCGGGCGGCACCTTCACGGAACGATGGGAAGGCATGGAGACGGCCGCGGCTCAGTCCTCGTCGTCGTTGAGCATGCGGTGGGCCGGGGTGTCGAGGTCGTCGTACTGACCCTGGCGCGTGGCCCAGATGAACCCCCACACGGCGGCGGCGGCGAGCACGATCGCCAGCGGGACCACAACGTAGAGCACGCTCATCGCGGACCTCCGATCTTTTCGGTGTTGAACGTCCTGGACTTCATCGCGATCGACAGCACGGTCAGCGAGCTGAGGGGCATGATGAACGCGGCCAGGAGGGGCGACACCATGCCGCCCATCGAGCCCGCGACCGCCAGAATGTTATAGATCAGGCTGACGCGGAGGTTGCCGCGGATGGTGTTCATGGTCTTCCGGCAGCCATCGAGCAGTTCGACGACGCCGGCAAGGTCGGTGCGGGTCATGTAGACGCTGGCGGCGGAGCGGCTGGCGTCGGCGCCGCCACCGACGGCGATGCCCACGTCGGCGGCGGCGAGCGCGGCGGTGTCGTTCACGCCGTCGCCCACGAAGACGGTCGAGCCGGACTGCTTCTGGCGGACGATGTCGAGCTTGTCGGTGGGGGAGAGGCCGCCGCGGGCCTCAGCGATGCCGAGTTCCCGGGCGACGCGGGCGACGAGCGAAGGGTGGTCGCCCGAGAGGATCGCGACGCGCCATCCGGCGGCGTGGATCGCGTCGATGGTGGCCTTGGCGTCGGGGCGGATGCGATCACCCAGCGCGATCCAGGCGGCGAGTTTGCCCTCGAGCGCGACCGCGACGGGCGTGTCGCCGTTCTCCGCGATCGTGCGGGCGGTCTCACTCGCCGCGGGATCGAAGAGAATTCCGAGCGATTGCAGGAACGCGGGCGAGCCGACGGCGAGCGCGCGGGAATCGACGACGGCTTCGAGCCCGCCGCCGATGGTGTTGCGGAGGTCGGAGACTTCGTGGGTGCGGGCGTCGTCGAACTCGCGGGCGATCGCGTTGGCGAGCGGGTGGTTTGAGTGCTTCTCGAGCGCCGCGATCAGCGGGCGGAGCGAAGGGTCGCCGTTGTAGGCGGTGACGCCGGGGCGGCCTTCGGTGAGCGTGCCTGTCTTGTCGAGGTAGATCAAGCCCGGGCGGGTGAGCAGTTCGATTGCTTCGCCGCCCTTGATCATCATGCCGCGGCGGGCGGCGCGCCCGGCGGCGATGGTGAATGTGAGAGGCGTGGCAAGGCCCAGGGCGCAAGGGCAGGTGACGACGAGGAGCGCGACGGCGCGTTCGACGGCCTGCGCTGGCTCGATGAAGAGCCACGCGATGCCGCCGACCAGGCCGGCGATGGGCATTCCGATGTTGAAGTACTTGGAGAGGCGGTCGGCCTGCTGGATGATCGGCGCCTTGCGCGCGGAAGCGTCTTCGGCGAGGTGGAGCAGGCGCCCGACCTTGGTCGATTCGCCGGTCGCCTCGACGCGGACGCGGACTGTGGAGGTGAGGTTGATGGAACCGGCGACGCACCGATCGCCCGCGTGCAGAGCGATCGGATGCGATTCGCCGGTCATCAAAGACAGGTCGGCCTCGGTGTCGCCCGAGAGGATCACGCCGTCGACGGGGAAGGTCTCGCCGGGACGGACTTCGACGGTTTCGCCGGCGACGAGCGCTTCAACCGGCACATCGGCGACGCCGCCGCCCGTGACGCGGCGGGCAACAGAGGGGGTGAGGGCGAAGAGTTCGGTGACGGCGTCGGAGGCTCGACGCTGCTGACGTTGCTGCAAATAGCGCCCGGTGAGAAGAATGAAGACGAGCGCGCTGAGTGAATCGAAGTAGACATCGCCGACGCCGGCGATGGTGCAATAGATGCTCCAGATCGCGCCGACGACGAGGGCGAGCGTGATGGGGACGTCGAGGTGGGGCGTGCGTGTCTTGAGGGCGGCCCACGCGCTGGTGAAGAAGACGCGGCCGGGCCACGCGAGCGAGATGGCGGAGAAGCCAAGCGAGAGCCAGCGGAAGTAGCGGGTGTGGGCCGGGTCCATGCCGGAAAAGAGCCCGGCGTAGAGGCAGATCGCCAGCAGCATGACGTTGCCGAAGCAGGCGCCGGCGACGCCGATGCGGACGAGTTGGCGGCGATCTTCGGCGATGAGGCGTTGGCGGTTGCCGCTGCCGCGTGCGGGGTTGGGCGGGTAGCCGATGGCGTCGAGCGTTCGGGCGATCTTGGAGAGCGTGATCTTGGCGGGGTCCCAGCGGAGGTCAACGCTGGCGCGGCGCATGTTGAGGCGGGCCTCGATCACGCCGTCGGCGAGTTTGGGGAAACGCTCGACCAGCCATACGCACGCGCCGCAGTGGATGCCGGAGAGGAGGAGCTCGGTGCGGAGCTGGCCTTCGACTGGGCTCGTCACGTGGATGGCGTGGAACGCGGGGTCGTCCATCTCGGCGTAGGAGCGATCGGTGGACTTGACGGGGGCGGAGGCCTGAGCGTCGAGGCGATCGCGGATCGCGTAGTACTTGTCCAGGCCGCAGGAGTGGATGATGGAGTACGCGGTTTCGCAGCCGTGGCAGCAGAACTGGAGATCGCGGTCGTGGGCGACGAGGCCGGAGGGAACGTCCAGACCGCAGTGCGAGCACGCCACGCGCGCGGCCGGAGGATTGATCGTGCTCTCGGCGATGGCGCTCACGCGATCACTCCGGGTGGCACAAGGGGCAGGTGGGCTCGGCGGCGGGGCGGGAGAGGATGGGCCACGAACGCCAGCCCACGCACGCGACGCCCGCGATGATCATGACGATCGCGGTGGCGATGGGCACGTGGCGGCGGAGCGGGGCGGCCAAGCGGCGGAGGCCCACGCCCACGCTGGTCATCACGGGCACGGTGCCCAGCCAGAACGCGGTCATGACGAGCGCACCGTCGAGCGGGTGCGCGGTGCCGGCGGCGGCGGTGACGAAGGCGTAGAGCCAACCGCAGGGAAGGGCCGCCGACAGAAGTCCGATGATCGCGGCGCGAACCGCTGCGGGCAGACGCGAGGCGGTCGCGTGGATGCGGGAGAGCTTGCTCGCGAGCCCGCTCGGGAGCGAGAACGTGGACTTTGAGAGACCGAACCACTGCGCGGCGACGATGAGCCCGGCGACGATGAGTATGAGCCCACTGACGATCGCGGCGACACGTTGCACGCCGACGAGCGCGCCGCCGAGTTCAAGCACGCGCCCGAGCGAGCCCGCGATCGCGCCGAGCGCGGCGTAGGCGACGAGTCGCCCGAGGTTGTAGATCGTCGCCAGCGAGAGTTCGGCGACCAGGTGGCGACGGAGCGGCGTCTGCTCGCGAGTGATTTGGACGGGAGCGGATGGGGCGCTGGCGATGGCGGCGAGCGGGCCGCACATCCCCGCGCAGTGCAGGCTGCCGAGGAGGCTGGCGGCCAGCACGCCCGAGAGCGTGGCGATCACGGGCGACCCCCGGGCGTGTTGGGCAGGAAGACTTCGATGTTGCCGAACTCGGAAAGTTCGATGTCCTGCTGCTGGGTGAAGCGAGCGCCCCCGGCGTCAACGACGAAGGAGAGCCGCCACAATCCGGGACGATCGATCGCGAGCGCGGCGGTGAGCGGTTCGGCGGCGGCGGCGTCGATCGTCGTTTGAAGCTTGTGGTTCGGATCGGCGAAGGGGAAGGCTTCGATCGAGACCTTGCAAGTGCGGATGGGCTCGCCCTTGCCATCGAGGAGCGAGAGAGACAGGTCCGCGCCGGAGTCGGATTTCTTGAGCGACGGGACCAGCTTCCAGCCCAGCGACGTGTTGAGCGACTGCTGGCGGGCCGAATCGTCCCAGTGAAGGGCCTTGCGGTAGTAGTCGCTCTCGACGGGGGAGCGGGAAACCTGCGACGCGTAGACGGTGATCGCGACGATCACCATGTTCGCGCCCAAGAGCGCGAAGATGGCCCACGGCCAGAGGTAGTTCTTGACCGATTTGGCGGGGGCGGGCTCGTTCATCAGTGGGGCTGTTCCTTGGTTTCGTCGTCGTGCTTTTCGTGCTCGGGAGAGTCCGTATGCATGGACTCATGAGCCTTCTTGCTGGCGGCGTCGTGCATCGAGCCCGGGCCGACGAGTTGGAACGTTCGCACGAGTTCGGTGTCCTTTCCGCCATTGATCTTAATCGCGGCGGTGGCCTTGCCAAGCTGGAACTGATCGCGAGCGACGGAGATCACGATGGGGAATTCGCGGATCTCGCTCGGGGCCAGGGTGAAGGTCGTGGCCTCGATCTTGAGGTTTGTGTGTTCGAGCGGCGTGACATGCAGCTCGACCGGCTGGTCTTCGCGGTTGACGAGCTTGAGGCGGGCGTTGTTGCCGATTGTGCCGTCGGGGAGCTCGATGAAGGGGGCGCCGCGGGTTCGGAGGAGGGTGGCGTTGAAGGGCGTGCGGGTGAGCAGGGTGGTGACAAAGCCGGTGATGAGGATGCAGAGGATGAGCGGGTAGACGACGATGCGCGGGCGGAAGAAGCGACGCGGCTCGCCTGCGATCTCGGCCTGGGAGGCGTAGCGGATGAGGCCGAGCGGTCGCTTGAGCTTGGCCATGACGGAGTCGCAGGCGTCGATGCACTGGGTGCAGTGGACGCACTCCATCTGCAGGCCGTTGCGGATGTCGATTCCGGTTGGGCAGGTCTGGACGCACATGCCGCAGTCGACGCAATCGCCGATGACCTTGAGGCTGAGGTCGCCCGGCCCGCCGGTGTGTGGGGCGGGCTTCTTGCCGCGGGGCTCGCCGCGGTTCTTGTCATAGGCGACGATGAGCGATTGGCGGTCGATGAGGGCGGACTGGAATCGGCCGTAAGGGCAGACGACCAGGCATGTCTGCTCGCGGAAGAACGTGAAGTCAAACATCATGAGGGCGGTCACGATGGCCATCACGGCGAACGCGGTGGGGTGGTTGACGGGTGACCGGGTGACCCAGATCCTGAGCTGGTCTACGCCCACGAAGTAGGCCAGGAAGGTGTGGGCGAGGTAGCAGGAAACGATGAAGTACACGCCGAGCTTGAGAAACTTGCGGGCGGGCGAGTGCTGGAGCCAGCCCTTCTTGGCGCGTCCGGGCGTTCCCTCGAAGAAGCGTTCGATCGGACGGAAGACGTATTCCATGTAGACGGTCTGCGGGCAGCCCCAGCCGCACCAGACGCGCCCGAAGATGGCGGTGAAGAGGAAGATTCCCAGGCCGATGATGAGGAGCGTGAAGGCCAGGAGGAGTGTGTCGGTGGGCAGGAACGTGTAGCCGAGGATCGTGAAGCGGCGGGCGATGATGTCGAGAAGCACGGCCGGCTTGCCGTTGATGGTGAGGTACGGGATCGCGGTGAAGATGGCGATGAGGAGATATGCAACGGCGCGGCGCGCGTGCCAGAACTTGCCGGGGCTGGGACGCGGCTTGAGCCAACGGCGCGAGCCGTCGTCATTCAGCGTCGAGAGGATGAGCAGGTCCCCGTTCGGCGCGGTGCTGGCGGGGGGTTGGTCCTTCGGGACAGCGGACATTTCGAGCTCCGGGGAAAGGGACTCCAAATCGCGGGGGACGCACGCGGCTTCGGGCCCTCTTACTTCATGGGCGCGGGCCAGGGCGGGATCGGATCACCCTCGGGGGCCTTGGGTGCGGCGGGGGCGGGGCCTCCCAGGGGGGGGGCGGACCCCCCGGGAATCCCGCGGTCGTTCTGGTTGAAACGGGTTTTCCAGCTGGGCATGACGCCCGCGTTGGCGCCGTTGGTGATGACGTTGAAAATGTCGTCCAGCTTCTTGACGTTCTTGTAGTTGTCGTCGGTGAGGTTGACGCCGTTGATCCCGCCGCCGTCTTTGCCGTGGCATTGGATGCAGGTGGACTGATAGAAGCCCTGCGCGACGTTGAGCATCTGTTCGTTGCCCATCATCTTGAGGATGGTGGCCTCGTCGTTCTGAAGGTCGCCCACCGAGCTGAAGATGCGCTTGTACTCGGCGGTCTGGGCGGCGGCCCAGCGAGATTGCGGCGTGGAGGCGCGGGGGTTCATCTCCCAGTAGACGAAATAGAAGAACGAGAACGCGATGGTGGCGATGAAGATCGCGTGCCACCAGCCCGGAGTCGGGTTGTCGTACTCGCGGATCCCGTCGTACTCGTGGTCGCTGAGGAAGTCCTTGACAGCCATCGATGGCTCCTGCGGCCGCCCTTGGCGGGCGGGTGCTTTGTTCGAGGATGAGTCGGATCAGTCGTCGCTGAGAGGAATGTGACCGTTGCGGTTCATTTCGGCGCTCTGGGCGGGTCTGAACACCCGCCAGCAAACGGCGCCGAAGACAATCAGGAAGATCACGAGCGCCGCGATCGGAAAGGTGGTGAGCTTGAAGTGGCTGATAAGTTCGCTCACTTGAGGCCTCCCGCCGACGCGGTGGCCGGCTTGGCGGGCTCGGCCGGCGGCGGCTTGCTGATGTCCGTCCCCAGGCGCTGCAGGTATGCCAGCAACGCGATCGCCTTCTTGTCTCCCATGTCCGCATATCCCTGTTGAGTCACCAAGGTGTCGGCGAGTTCCTTGGCCTGCGCCTTTGCGGCCTCAATTGCCTTACCTTTTTGCACCAGGTCGCCGTAGGGCACGCCCAGCATGGCCATGGCGTCAACGCGGCCCTGGATTGACTCGAAGTTCAGAGCGTCCTTGAGCAGGTGCGGATACGCCGGCATGATCGAGTCCGGGATCAACTGACGCGGGTTCTCCAGGTGGCGCATCTGCCAATCGTGGCTCTGGCGGCCGCCTTCGCGGGCCAGGTCCGGCCCGATGCGGCGCGAGCCCCACTGGAACGGATGGTCGTAGACGAACTCGCCGGGCTTGCTGTACTCGCCGTAGCGACGGGTCTCGGCCCAGATCGGGCGGATCATCTGCGAGTGGCAGTTGTAGCAGCCCTCGGAGATGTAGATATCGCGACCTGCGAGCTCGAGCGGGGTGTACGGCTGCACGCTGGCGATGGTGGGGACGTTGCTCTTGATGAGGAACGTCGGCACGATCTCGAAGAGCGAGGCGGAGAAGATCGCGATCAAGACCCAGATCGTGAACTTCGCGGGCTTGCGCTCCCACACGCGGTGGAACCAGCCCTTGATGTACTTCTGGTCCACGTCCTTGGCCCATTCGGTGCTCGCGGTGATCTCCGTGGGCTGCGGGGGCGGATCGATGAAGACCGGGCCAAGCGCCGGCGCTTCATGCACCGTTTCCTCGTACTTGGCGGGACGGGCGGCCCAGGTCATGACCAGGTTGAGGAGGCAGAGGATGCCGCCGACCAGGAAGAGCGTGCCGCCGATGACGCGGATCCAGTAGAACGGCATGAGCGTCATGACGGTCTCGACGAAGTCGGGGTACTGAAGTCGCCCGGTCTCGTCGAAGGCACGCCACATGAGGCCCTGGGTGATGCCGCCGGTGTAGATGCCGAGGATGTAGAGGGCGATGCCGATCGTCGCGAGCCAGAAGTGGGCGGCGACGAGCTTCTTGCTCCAGATCGGAGCCTGGAAGAGGCGAGGCGCGAGCCAGTAGGCCATGCCGAAGGTGAGCAGGCCGTTCCAGCCCAGGGCGCCCGCGTGGACGTGGGCGATGGTCCAGTCGGTGTAGTGGGAGAGGGAGTTGACGCTCTTGACCGAGAGCATCGGTCCCTCGAAGGTCGACATGCCGTAGAAGGTGATGCCGACGACGTAGAACTTGAGGATGGGGTCGGCGGCGACCTTGTTCCAGGCACCGCGGAGGGTGAGAAGGCCGTTGATCATGCCGCCCCAGGAGGGCATCCAGAGCATGACGGAGAAGAGCATGCCGAGCGTGCTGGCCCACTGCGGGAGGGCGGTGTAGTGGAGGTGGTGGGGGCCGGCCCAGATATAGATGAAGACGAGCGACCAGAAGTGGATGATCGAGAGGCGGTAGGAATAGACGGGCTTTTCAGCGGCCTTGGGCAGGAAGTAGTACATCAGGCCCAGGAACGGCGTGGTCAGGAAGAACGCCACCGCGTTGTGCCCGTACCACCACTGCATGAACGCGTCCTGCACGCCGGAATAGACCGACCAGCTCTTGAGCCAATCGGCGGCGGCGGGCGTCTGGCCGGTCTTGAACATCTGCACCAGGGCCAGGGGGAGCGAGAGGTTGTTGAAGACGTGGAGCATCGCGACGGTGACGATGGTCGCGATGTAGAACCAGAGCGCGACGTACATGTGGCGTTCGCGGCGCTTGGCGAGGGTCATGAAGAAGTTCACGCCGAAGAACGCGACCCACACGACCGCGATCATGAGATCGACGGGCCACTCAAGCTCCGCATATTCCTTGCCCTGCGTCAGGCCCAGGGGGAGCGAGACCGCGGCGCAGACCACGATCAGCTGCCAGCCCCAGAAGTGCAGGTTGCTCAGCTTGTCGGACCACATGCGGGCCTTGCACAGCCGCTGCGTCGAGTAATAGATCGCGGCAAAGAGCGCGTTGCCCGCGAACGCGAAGATGGCGGCGTTGGTATGGAGCGGGCGGATTCGCCCGAAGTTCAGGAACGAGGTCGTCGTCAGGAACTCAAGCCACGCGAGCGGCTTGACCCCGCCGATCTCCCAGTTCAGGGCCGGGGGCAGCGCCAATTGGATGGCGGCGATCACGCCGACCAGAAACGCTACGACGCCGAAGACGATCGAGGCAAAGAGGAACTTCCGGACCACGGCGTCGTCGTAGACGAACCGCTCGATTGGTCCGGTTTCCTGATGCGGGGAAAGTGACGCTGCGCTGCCGTCTGTGGCCATGAACCGCTCCTCGTGCTGCCAACCCCTTCGCCTGTCGAATAGTGGATCGAATGGTCAGCAAGGACATCTTTACGAACTTTCTCCAATCTGTCAAGTCACCGGCCTCAGATCGGTCGGGCGGTGGCCTGGTTCCACAGATTTTCGGACTTAGATCTGTTCTGGTGCCGAATCTGGAGTGTCAAGCTCTTGACATGCCGATCAACAATTGGTAGGCTTTCAATTGTTCCCCGGGGAGTTGTTTTATGCTGAGTCAAGGTGTCGGATACGCGGTCACGGCACTCGGATACATCGCGGCGGCCGGCGGTAAACCCGTGCTGGTGCGAGAGATCGCAGAGTCGGGCGATATCCCCGCGCCGTACCTGGCCAAGATCATCAACGCCCTTTCGAAGCGGGGAATTGTTTTGACTCAGCGAGGCGTGGGCGGCGGCGTAACTCTTGCAAGGCCAGCGACCGAGATCAATTTGTTTGATCTTTGTGCGGCATTGGATGATCCGGTCGTCCATCCGATGTGCATGCTCGGCAACGCCGAGTGCTCCGATGACCGAGCCTGCCCGGCCCACAAGTTCTGGAGCGGCGCCCGCCAGAAGGTGTACGACTTCCTGCAGGCGACCAGCGTGGCCGACATCGCGGCGTTTGAATCACGCCGGCGGTGGTCGAAGGTGACGGAAAAGGTGGCCGAGAGATTGGCCGAGCGGAATTAGACATCGACGCGGCGGCTCGGTGACCAAGAGGACCGGGCCGCGGCGAGTGACGGAATTTGAATCTCTCCTCTAAGTTGAGCCCGCCGGCGTGAATCACGGCGGGCTTTGCTTTTTGGATCGCCGAGTTTGAGCCCGACCGCAGGAGTCCGCGGGCGTGCTCGTGCCCGAGACATCGCTCGTGGCGCTTCGCGCCCAAGTAGTCTGTTGGAATGAGCGATCCCAGGGATGAACGAACGAGCGGGACGGCGGGCCCGGCGATCAAGGGTGTGCCCGCGGTGTGGGCGTCCTTGGCGTGGGGCGTGGCGCTGCCGTGCGCGGTGTGCCTGGTGGGCGCGTGGATCGCGGGGACGAACAAGGGCGCGGCGGGGTGGTTCCTGCTCTTGTGGCCGATCGCGGCGATCGGCGGCATGGCGATGGGGTGCATGGCGCTGATGCAGCGGCTGGCGCGGAGCAGGATGGCGAACACGCAGATGTTCCTGCTGACGGCGCTGTTCGGCGTGCTGTGCCTGGCGATCCAGGGGGCGATGGCGCTGTGGCTGGGCGGCGTGGTGAGGGGGAAGTGATGATGCGGCGTGCGGACTGCGTTTACGATGCGAGCACGTGGCAGTCACTTCTCGACCGAGGGCTCGGGCGGGGTGAGATCGAGGTTGAGCAGTTTCTCACCTGTGAGCGCGTCAAAGACCTGGGCCGCTTCTGAGAGCCACTCACCCCCATTGAACCCGTCTTCGACTCGAATCCGGGTTTGGGCCACGATGCGTGGTGGGTTCGAAACAAGAACGGCACCGCTTGCCTTGTCCAAGCTGATGGTGGCGATGCGCTCGCCGTCGGACGTGCGGTACACGCCGATGGTGGTGGGGCCGACTTCATGGTCTTTGCTCGCGCGAGGCCACGCAAATGCGGCGAGCGTTCCGTCGCTCGTTTCGCCGACAAAATCGCACGGGCCGCCTGTCTTGACCTCGCGCGTGGGCTGGTTTGCATAGGGAATCTACAAGAACGAGGATTCGAACTCGTCGGTGAGGAAGACGCACGAGCGAGCGGCATGGAGTTCCGGGAGCTCGCCGTGTCCTTTCACGGCGAGTTTGCGATTCCTCTTTTGATCGCGGAAATCGATCACGGTGATGGTGCAAGTGTCGCTGCCCCGATCGCTTGCCCAGCTCACAAGCGGGCTCTTGATGGCGACGGCTCCGGTGGCATCCGGCGAAACCTCTACCCACATCTCCGGCACAGGCATCGGAGCGCCGTTGCCTGTTTCGACGTCAATGAGCACGAGATTGTTGTTCGTGAGGCAAACGAGGGTCTTCCCGCCGGGCAGGAACCGGGAAGGTGCGAAGCCGCCAGGGCCCAGAGAGAAGTCGCGCGGCGGGTAAACCTTCGTCCGCGCGGGCGCGGCACCGAAGAGTGCCACGAGCGATACGGGCTCCCATCGTGACATGAGGCACGCGACGAGTCGACCGTCGTCTGAAACCGTAAAGTCCTTGGACGACACCAACCAATCACGTTCGGCACCGAACGGGCGGCATGACCCCAATCGTCGGCAGTTCGAGGGATCAACGGATTCGATCGTGCCATCCTCGCGAATTAACACGAGCATGTTTCCGGCGCTGATCGCTTCCACGATGCGCGGCCCCAAGTACTCGCCCGGCTTCGCGAGTACAACAACCGGAGTGGTGGGATCCTCGACTTCGAAGCCCTCCAGGACGGAGTCCGCAATGCCGATCTTCCATGGGCCGGGTCTGAGGTGGTACCCATCCAGCATCGTGTGGGCCCGATCGGTGAAAACGCGGAACTCCTCGGTGATCGTCTCGCCAGGCGTGAGGTACACGTACTTCGAGTCCATGAATCCATGTTCGGCATGTCCCAGGCAGTCGAACGAGTCCGCATGGTTCCCTGCGGGGTCTGTCACCCGGATCCGATCGGGCCAGTCGGCGATGAGATGGATGCGAGCAGTACCCTTGTTTGTAATAGAAATTCGCCCGTTTATGGTCTCACGAAACTGCCATGCCGCGCGTGAGGGTTCGATCTGGACACGGATCGGGCTTGTGACCGCGGGCTTGGATGGAGGACGGATAATCTCGTTGGCTTCATTTCGGAGCGGGTCGCGCCGCGAACCGGTGTAGGAAGCCCAATAGCAGTCCGGGTGGTCCTTGAACCGAACCGGCGGGTCGGGGATGGGCCCGGGCATCCGGTGAAAAACGCTCAATTGGAAATCGCTTTCAGGGTTGAAATCCTTGTCGATGTTGGCTCGCTTTACTTCGTCCTCGGTCAGGGAGAAAAGCTTGCTTGCCAGCCGATCTGTCCATGCATCCAGCGTGCCGACCCGATCGCTCGCTCTCGTGTGCACCTCTTTGGCGAGGGCCACGATATCAACGTCGGTGCCGATTTCGATTCGCCATTCGTAGACTCGCCCGTCTATTGCACGCACGCTGACCTCGACGCGATCGGGGACCATGGCGTTCGCCATGGTGCGGAGGGAGTCGGTGACTTTGGCGGCGGCGGCCTTGAGCTCTGCATCCTTCGTTTGGGCCAAAGCCGCGCCGGGTGCGATCACGAGAAATGCCATCAGCCATCGGACCAGCGATCGCACGCCGCGGCCCCGTGCGAAAGCGACGTGCCAGTGGAGGGACAGCCGATTGAGCAGTTCAGCGCCCTGGGTCTGCATGGCGAACCCTCCAGGTCAATCGCTTGATATAGCTCATTCTATCGGCAAGGAGGATCCGCAGGGACGCAAAGCTGCGTGACGATCACCCGCGGGCCGGGCCCATCAGCGTGTCGGGGTGTTCCTGCAGCAGTTTGACGATCTCCGCCAGCGCCAGGGCCGCGGTCGCGCCGTCGACGACGCGATGGTCGCAGGCGAGGCTGAGCGGCAGGAGGTTGCCGACGAAGAGCCCGCCGTGGCGGACGACCGGCGCGTGACGCGCACGCCCGACCGCGAGGATGGCGACCTCGGGGTAGTTGATGATGGGCGTGGCGAATCGCCCGGCGTGACTGCCCACGTTGCTGATCGTGAACGTTGAGCCGATGAGCTGCTCGCGCGGGATGGTGCGCGAGCGGGCGGCGGCGGCGACGGCGGTGATCTGCCGCCCGATCTCGAGCACGCCGAGCGCGTCGCAATCGCGGATGACCGGCACCATCAGGCCGCTGTCGGTGTCGGTCGCGATGCCGATGTGGACGGCGCGGTGCTGGATGATGAAGGCGTCGGCGTCCTTGTTGTCGGACTCCTCCACGGTGGCGTTCATGGCGCGGAACTCGGCGCGGGAGAGCACGCGGGCGACGGCCGAGGCGACGAAGGGGAGGAAGCTGAGCTTCTCGCCGCTGGCGGCGCCGAGCTTCTTGCGGAGCGAGTCGAGCGCGGAGACATCGGCCTCGTCCATGACGTTGAAGTGGACGGCGCGGTTGACGGACTCGCGGAGGCGATTGGCGATCGTGCGACGCACGCCGCGGAATGGGATGCGGACGGTGTCCTGGCCCGCGGGGAAGGACGGTGAGGGCTTGGGGGCGGGGGCGGCGGCGCGGGGCGCGGAGGTTTCGAAGGCGTTGGTCGAGGGGGCCGGCGCGGGGCGGGCTGCGGGAGCCGGGGTTGAGGCGCGTGCGGCGGGG
>OEIV010000658.1_pt1 | contig 17895 bp, 16 predicted proteins | sample 1539231 | NCBI WGS metagenome assembly OEIV01 (sample SAMN03794762, study PRJEB22550) | activated sludge metagenome | feature: wastewater treatment plant; material: activated sludge; isolation source: Wastewater treatment plant of a petroleum refinery complex | place: Argentina: Buenos Aires ...
TTCATCGCCTCGTAGGCCATGCCCGCCGACATCGCGCCGTCGCCGATCACCGCGATGACGTTGTTGTTCCCGCCTTTGAGATCGCGCGCCACCGCCATGCCGAGGCCGGCGGAAATCGACGTCGATGAATGGCCGGCGCCGAACGGATCGAATTCACTTTCCGCGCGCGTGGTGAAACCGGTGAGGCCGCCCGGCTGGCGAAGCGTGCGGATGCGATCGCGCCGGCCGGTGATGATCTTGTGGGGATAGGCCTGATGGCCGACATCCCAGATCAATCTGTCGTCCGGCGTGTTGAACACCCAATGCAGCGCCACCGTCAGCTCGACGACGCCGAGGCCGGCGCCCAGGTGGCCACCCGTCACGGAGACCGCGTCGATCATCTCCGCACGCAGCTCGTCGGCGACCTGACGGAGCTGGGTCTCGTCCAGCTTGCGGAGGTCGGCGGGCGTGTGAACCTGATCGAGGAGCGGCGTCTTGCTGGAACTCATCACGGCTTCCGTAAATCGGTGCGCTTGATTGCCCTTATGTCATACCTGAGCGCGACCGCAAGGGCGCTGAGCATCGCAGCCCCGTGGTCCGCGGGCCGCACGAGCATCGTGGCAGCGGAGCAGCAAATCATCTTCAATTCATCCTTACAGAATGACGTTGGCGATGACCGGTCGCATTGCAATGCCTTGGATCTCGTAGTCCGGGGATTCTCATCCGGTAGAGGGGCCGGCTGAGAGTACCGTTTATCGGCGTAAGGCTCTTTGTGAAGTCCGGCCCGCCACACATTTGACCGGCAAACTGGCTGCGTTCCCACAGGGCTGCCAACTCGTCGCACCGCGCGCGCAACCGCCCACGCGCTGATCTGCGACAGAATTACCGGCGCGGCCGGTTGGCCGCGCGTCAAAGTCGCATGAAACCAAATGATGGCGAGAGAGCGACCGCTGAACGGGGTGGCGTGACGCGCGGGGGAGGTTTACTGCGGATCGAGTGGCTCGGTGCCGCGCGGCGTGCCGTCGGCATTGAACGTGAGCTTTTCCACCTTCGCCTCGGCCTGCTTCAGCAGGCGATCACAATGCTCCTTCAGGGCTTCGCCGCGCTCGTAGATGACGATGCTTTCCTCGAGCTCGACGTCACCGCGCTCAAGCCTGCCGACGATCGCCTCGAGCTCCTTCAGCGCCCGCTCGAACGTCATTTCGCGAATATCGGCGTGGCGCGCATGCGCCTTGCTGGTTGTGTTCATGGCTCGATTTGCCCTTGCTCGAACAGAAGCGCGAACGCGCCCGGCCGGTCTCCCGGAGGCCCCGCTTCGGCACGCCGGATGCCCACTGCGCCGTGGTGCCGTCGGGACGGCTCCGCGCGGACGCCCATCCTGCTGACGCTCGAATGCGCCCGTTTCAGTCCGCCGCGCTCATCAGCGTTTTCACGTGCACGCCGACCGAACGGGCGAGCGCCGTCAGGTCATAGCCGCCTTCGAGCATCGAGACCACCCGTCCGTCGCAATGCTTGTCGGCGACTTCGATCAGCTTGTCCGTCACCCACAGGAAATCGCTCTCGACCAGCTCGAGGCTCGCAAGCGGATCGTCGCGGTGGGCGTCGAAACCGGCCGAGATGAGAACGATGTCGGGTCCGAAGTTCCTCAGCGCGGGCAGAATGCGGCTCTCGAACGCTTCGCGGAACGCCTCTCCGCCGTCACCCGAGCGCAGCGGAGCGTTCCACAGATTGCCGACGCCCGTCTCCGAGAGAGCGCCCGTGCCCGGATAGAGCGGCATCTGATGCGTCGATGCGAAGAACAGGTTGGGATCGGTCTCGAAGATGTCCTGCGTGCCGTTGCCGTGATGAACGTCGAAATCGACGACGGCGATACGCTCGGCGCCGTGCTTGGCGCGGGCGTAGAGACCAGCGATGGCGATGTTGGAGAACAGGCAGAAGCCCATGGCCCGCGTCGCCTCGGCGTGGTGTCCGCACGGGCGAACCTGGCAGAAGGCGTTGCGCGTGCCGCTCGCCTTGTCCATCACGCGGTCGACCGCTTCGAGCCCGGCGCCGACCGCACGCAGCGCCGCCTCCCACGAGCCTGGCGACATGACGGTATCTGGATCGAGGTGAACCTGATCGCCGTCGTCCGATGGCCGCGCCCGCTTGATGGCGTCGAGATAGCTCTTCGGGTGGGCGAGCAGGATCTGCTCCTCGACGTCGGCGCGCAGTGGCGCCTCCTCGCGTTTCAGCCCGTTGAACAGCTCGTGCTGGAGCACACGGTCGATGGCCCGCATGCGATCAGGACGCTCGGGATGGCCATAGCCGGTATCGTGCTTGAGAAAGCAGGGGTGCGTGAGGTGGAGGGTCGGCATGGAGCTGGCGTTTCCTCGCGGTGGAGTGTGTGGTTCGAGTGCACGACATTGCTGATGGTCGTGCATTCCACGAAATTAATTCAGTTCGGACGTCACGTTGGCACCCGCGTCACGAATGGGCGCGTCGGGGCTTGCGTCCCGGCCGGCGGCACCCGGCTCTCACCCCATGTTAGCGGAGCGGACCGGAACTGTCACAAATGCCTGTCGCAGAATTGGTTAGCCCATTCGCATGAGGCACCGAGGGGACCCTCTCAAGCCTGGAGCATCGAAAGCGGGGCGATCTTCACGCCCGGCGGCGGGCGGCTTTCGGCCGGCACGAAGAAATCGGGCGCGAGCGGCATCGAAGGATCGAGACGGTAACGCTCGAAATCGGTCACTCCGCCAACGGTGTGAAGCAGCGTGTCGTCGATCAGGAACTCGCCGGTGAACGAGCGCGAGGGCTGGCTGAAGATCAGGTGCGCCGCGTCCGCCAGGATCTCGGGCGAACGGCTCATGCGCATCAGACGGTCGCCGCCGAGGATGTTCTTGATGGCTGCTGTGGCGATGGTCGAGCGCGGCCAGAGGGCGTTGACGGCGACGCCCTTGGGACGCAGCTCCTCGGCGAGGCCCAGCACCGCGAGGCTCATGCCGTACTTGGCGATGGAATAGGCCACATGCCCGGCGAACCATTGCGGCTTCATGTCCAGCGGCGGCGAGAGCATCAGTACATGCGGATTATCGGCCTTTTCGAGATAGGGCAGGCAGGCCTGCGTCGTCACCAGGGTGCCGCGGGTGTTGACCTGGAACATCAGGTCGAAGCGCTTGGGATCGGTTTTCTCGATCGGTGTCAGCGCGATCGCCGAGGCGTTGTTGACGCAGATGTCGATGCCGCCGAACGTTTCCGCGGTCTGCCGTACAGCGGCCGCCACCTGCGTCTCGTCGCGGATGTCGCAATGGACCGCCAGCGCCTTGCCGCCCGCCTTCTCGATCTCGGCGGCGGCCGTGTGAATGGTGCCTTCGAGCTTGGGGTGGGGTTCCGCCGTCTTCGCGACGATCGCCACGTTGGCGCCGTCGCGCGCTGCTCTGAGGCCGATGGCGAGCCCGATACCACGGCTCGCACCCGTGATGAATAGCGTCTTGCCTTTGAGCCCGGCCATTGCATTTCCCCCAAAGTCGTTTCGCATCGTTTGTTGTTGGACGCCGATCCTACAGGGCGTCGCGATAAACGCCAGCATGCCGTGCCAGCTTGTAGTGCCCGGCATGGCGGAGCCGGACAGCCGTGCATCATCCCCCCGCTGGCCGCAACTTGCGGGCGATCCAGCGGACCGCCCTCACCGGCGCCGTCAGCACCATCCAGAGCTGCTCGAGCGTTCCGATCAGAATGGCCCAGAGCCCAGCGGGAATCCCGACCAGGGGCAGGAACACAAGCAGGAACGCCAGGCCGCGAACCATGCGAGCCGCATAGAACCCGAGCGCGCCCGAGTATTCCGCTCGATCCTCGGCCGGCCACAGCCGTGCCCACCAGCTCCGCGTGTAGCCGAGCCCGACCAGCCCCATCACGATGCCGGCGAGGTAGAGCCATTGCACGGACGAAGGGATGCCTGGAATGAACCGCATGGCGAGTTCGTCGCGGCGCTCCTTGTCGGCAGCATCGACCTTGATCGCCTCGATGACAACGTTGCCGAGTGCGTTGGAGACGAGCGACTCCGCCCAGTTGCCGAGGCCCTCGGTCGTCGGCCCCGGAGCCGAAACCAGTACGATTTCGAGCCGCGTACGACCGCTGGCGGCGGCGGAGGCCTCGATCTCGAGTCCGCCCCGCCCCTTGCCCAGCGTTTCGAGAAAGTCGCCGAGGTTGTCACCCCCGAGCGCGTCGCCGAGCCCCTTCACCTCGACCGACTGCCAAAGCCAGTTGCGCGCACCAGGCTGCACGGCCTTCGTCGATTGCAGCACGACCACGTCGACGTCGGCGGCGCGGGCTGCGCCGAGCAGCTCGTCGAGGCTCAGCGCTTTTTCTCCACCCGGCGCCTTGAAGTGGAGCAGTTCGCCCTCGACGCGGCCCGTCACGACGAGGGTCTGCCCTTTGATCGAGGAAAGCGCGGCAGGAAGCTTCCACGGATCGATCTGATCCACCATCGCCGCCTTGGTGGCAGGCTCGATGCGCGGAACGGAGGAGAGCGTGTGACGTGCGCCGGGCTCCAGCGAGACGACGCGCACGCTGGTCCGCTTGATCGGACGCGCAAGCTGCCAGAGCGCCTCGGTGAACGCGTGCTCTTCGCCAATCCGCAGCCTCACGTTCGGCCGCACCTCGGCGGCGAACCGGTGGGGGGTATCGGCGAGCCGTGCCAGAGGGAACGCGCGACCACCGCCCGCCAGCATGTGCAGCTTCGCGCCCTCCGGGAGCGTTTTGACGAGATCCGGCCGTTGGAAAACCGTCTCCTGGCTGAGGTAGAGGTCCAACTTGGCGCCTGGAGCGCTCTCCGGCAGCAGCGTCGCCGCAATGCGCTCCATCTCTGCCGGATTGGCGGCGGTGAAATGCTCGCCGCTTCGATTGGTGAAGCGCCAGTGCCCTTCCTGCGTCGCATGTGCGGCCAGCGAAGCGGTGCCCGGTGCCTCGGTCGGAAGCGTTTTCATGTGCCGTGCGAACGCACCGGCGATGTCGTCTCCCGGTAGCCCATGGCGCAGTGCGCTGCCACCTACGCCGCCGGCCTCGTCCGCGAGACGGCCGATCTTGGATAGCCATCCGGCGTGCGCCGCGGGCGGCATGCTTTGAACGAGCAGCGCGAATGAGAAAAGAGCAGCGGAAACGCGCGCGGCGCGACTGCGAAACATGAGCTTCACTCCGAGCCCGCTCCCCGCGGGCCTGCGCCTAGAGTGCGATCGCACTTTGATGAAATCACGCTCACGATCGATCAGAATCGTGAAGCACACTCTACGCCATGAAACCAGGGTGCGCTTCATGCCATCGACGACAGCCCGGCGCGCCTCGCTTCTCGACCGACCGCACCTTAGAGCGCTATCCGATCAGACGGAACCGCGAGCGGTTCCCATGATCGGATGAAAGCGCTCTATCCCTTAGATTCTAGAGCATCTTTATCCGACCGCTCATCGCCAACGCGATTCCGTGCGGTCGGATGATGCTCTAGGTGCCACCGGCCAGTTTCGAAAAGTCCGGCGGGCGCTTCTCGACGAACGCCTGGAATGCCTCCCGCGCCTCCGGCGAGCGCAACGCCTTTACGAAGATTGCCGCTTCGTCCTCGATGCGCCGCGAAACTTCCTGAATATCGCCGCGCATCAGCCGCCGCGCCGCCGCGAGCGCCGCCGGCGGCTTAGCCGCGAGAACCGCCGCTGCCTTGAGCAGCACGACCTCGAGATCATCCGCCTCGACAACGGCGTTGACGAGGCCTGCTTCGCGCATCCGCTCCGCCGAGAACGCCGCGCCGAGCACCAGCATCTCGAACGCGCGCCCATACCCGAGACGCCGTGGCATCAACAGGCTCGACGCCGCCTCCGGCACCAGCCCGAGATCGACGAACGGCGTCTGGAACCGCGCATTCGCGGTCGCGTAAACGAGGTCGCAGTGGAACAGCAGCGTCGTGCCGACGCCGACCGCCAACCCTTCGACGCCGGCAAGCATCGGCTTCTCGACCTGCGGCAGCAGCGTGACGAAACGCAGCACGTTGCGCAGCGTCGTACCGTCGTCGCTGGCGGCAGCCAGGAACTCGCCGATGTCGTTGCCGGCGGTGAACTCTCCACCGGACCCGATGAAGGCGTGCGCGGCAACCTTCGGGTCCCGCTCGCCTTCGGCAATGGCATCGGCGAGGGCGCCGTACATCGCGCCAGTCAGCGCGTTCTTCTTGAGCGGACGGTTGAAGCGCAGCAACTGCGCGGCACCGACCCGCCTCACCTCGATATCGCTCATGCTCACCGTCTCACGCGCCGAGTTTTTCAGCGGTCGTTTCGAGAACGACGTCGCCACCGCCCATCACCGTTTCGGCGAGGCCCGCCGCCGCTGTCAGAATATTCTCGGCAAAGAAGCGCGCCAGGGTCGCCGCCCTCGCTCCGTCACCTTCGCGCGCCGCCGCCACGGCCGCTCGGCCGAGATAGACGCCGCCCGACGCTATGCCGAAGAGACGCAGATAGGGCGTCGCACTCGCCATCGCCGCCTCGGGATTGGACTGCAGCTTGCCGCCCATCCACATCGTCGCCTTGCCGAGTGCACCGACCGCCGCCTGCAACTTCGCCGCCAAGGTGCCGAACTCCGGCCGGTTCGATCCGGCGATCTCGGCGACGCCCTGACCGAGTTCCTCGAGATAGGCTTTCACCACGGCGCCACCCGCCAGCGGCAGCTTGCGCCCCACGAGGTCCATGGCCTGGATGCCGTTGGTGCCTTCGTAGATCGGCAGGATCCTCGCATCGCGTAGATGCTGTGCGGCGCCGGTCTCTTCGATGAAGCCCATGCCGCCGTGGATCTGGACGCCGATCGATGCCACCTCGACGGCAATGTCGGTTGACAAGCTCTTGGCGACGGGTGTCAGCAGCGCCGCGCGCATTTCGGCCATCTGCTTGGCGGCCGGATCGGTCGCCGCGTGTGCCGCGTCGATCTCGCCCGCCGTCGCGTAGCAGAGCATGCGCGCGGCATGGGTCAGCGCCTTCATGGTCAACAGCGAACGGCGGATGTCGGCGTGTTCGATGATCGGCACCATCACGCCCGGCTGACCGCCGAGCGCGGAGCCCTGGCGGCGCTCCCGCGCGTAGGCTTCTGCCCGCTGCGTCGCCCGCTCGGCGATCGCGACGCCCTGCACACCGACCGCCAGTCGCGCCTGGTTCATCATGATGAACATGGTATTGAGGCCGCGGTTCTCGGTCCCGACCAGCCAGCCGATGGCGCCGTCCTGCTCGCCGTACTTCATCACGCACGTCGGACTGCCGTGAATACCGAGCTTGTGCTCGATGCCGGCGCAGACGACATCGTTACGCGCCCCGCGCGAGCCATCCGCGTTGACGAGATATTTGGGCACGAGAAAGAGCGAGATGCCGCGCGTACCCGGGGGCGCATCTGGCAGCCGCGCCAGGACGAGATGAACGATATTGTCGCTCATCTCGTGCTCGCCGTAGCTGATGAAAATCTTGGTGCCGAAGATGCGGTAGGTTCCGTCGCCTTGGGGCACGGCCTTGGATCGCAACTCTCCGAGGTCCGAGCCCGCGTGCGGCTCGGTGAGATTCATCGTCCCCGTCCACTCGCCCGAGACCATACGCGGCAGATAGGTCGACTTCAGCTCGTCGGAACCTGAGATCATCAGCGCGTGGATCGCGCCCTGCGTCAGCAGCGGGCCGACGCCAAACGCCATGTTGGACGAATTCCAGACCTCGCCGACCGCCATCTGTGCGATCTCGGGAAGCCCTTGTCCGCCGTATTCGGGCGGGCACGGCAGCGCGCTCCACCCGGCTTCGGTGAACGCCTTGTAGGCTTCGTTCCAGCCCGGCGGGGTGACGACCTTACCGTCCACGAGCCGGCAGCCGTGCTTGTCGCCCTCACGGTTGATCGGCTCCAGCACCTCTGCACCGAATTTACCGGCCTCCTCGATCACGGCCCGCAGCGTCGCTGCGTCGAGATCGCCGTAAATGCCGGCCTCCATGCGTGCGTCGAGGTTCGCCGCCGTCTTGAGGGCCGCGAAAATGTCGTCTACTGGAACCTGATAGGTCATGCCCTGCCTGCTCCCTCGCCCATTGGCCTCAAGTTTTGGTTCTTGCCGCCGTTCCAGTCGGTCCTCGTGCCTGGGAGGCGACCGGCGGCAGATTTGGTTGAACGCACGTTAGGCCGAACGAGCGCGCGGCGAAAGCAGCTTGGTTGACCAAATCGTCAAGCTGCGCCGCAAACCGGCTTGCGCTGCACCGCATCGATAATCCGCCCGAGGATGCCCCGCCACTCATGCCCGTGAAGCAACCGACCGGACGCACCATCGAGGAGGCCGGCGCATCGATCCGCGCCGGGCGGCTCGTCGCGTTTCCGACGGAGACCGTGTACGGGCTCGGCGCCGATGCCACCAACGCGCGTGCCGTCGCGGAAATCTTCGCCGCCAAGGGCCGCCCTGCGTTCAACCCGCTGATCGTCCATGTCGCAAGCCTCGAGCAGGCGGCGACGCTCGCCGAGTTGACCACGACCGCTCAGGCGCTCGGTGCCGCATTCTGGCCAGGGCCGCTGACCCTTGTCGCGCGGCGGCGTGCCGGCGGCCCCATCGCCGATCTCGTCACCGCCGGCCTCGATACCGTCGCCTTGCGCGTGCCCGCCCACCCCATCGCGCTGGCCCTGCTGCGCGCGGCGGGTGTCTCGATCGCCGCACCATCCGCGAACCGTTCGGGACACGTGAGCCCGACGCGCGCCGAGCACGTCGCGGCCGACCTCGGCGACCGCGTGTCGATGATCCTCGACGGTGGAGCGTGCGCGCATGGCCTCGAGTCGACCGTGCTCGACGTGACGGACGAAAGCGGCTGCGTGCGGCTGTTGCGCCTCGGCGCGGTGACGGCAGAAGCCATCGAGGCGCATCTCGGCCTGAAGCTGGTCCGCGCGACGGTCAGCGGGCACGGCGCGGACGACAACGGTCTCCCCGTCTCGCCCGGGCAGTTGCTGAACCATTACGCGCCGCGCGCCCACGTTCGGCTGAACGTCGAACGGCCGGCGCCGGGCGAAGCACTGCTGGCGTTCGGTTCCCCTGTGCCAGCCCACGACGGTGCGATGCTCAATCTCAGCCCCACCGGCGATCTCGTCGAGGCCGCCGCGGGCCTCTATGCGGGTCTGCGGGCGCTCGACGACACGGGGGCGGCCTCTATCGCCGTCATGCCCGTTCCAAATGTCGGGCTCGGCGAAGCGATCAATGATCGTTTGGCGCGCGCCGCTGTGGGGCGGCTACCCGAGCGATCGTAGCCCGAGCGCGAAAAGGGGCGGCACCCGTACCCGCTCGGCCCGCGCGCCTCACCATACGTCTCGCACCACCGCTCAGCGGCAGACCGCATGCCAGCAGTTGCGCATACACAACGGTAGCGCGCGGGCGCAGGTCTCGTCGGCGCACGGCCCGCCGTAATCGCGGAAGCAGTTCTCCCGGCACGAACGGCATGCTGCGACCGACACCGGTTCGACCAGGCTCGGCGGCACATAGGGGCGCTGCAGCGGAAACGACATCGCCGCCTGGGCCTGGGCGGCAAGGGGCTGTGCCGCAACAGGCGGCGCGACCGGGCCCGGAAGCGCACCAGCGGGCATCACCGCCCCCGGTCCAGTCATGTTTACCGGAGGCAGGGCGGCGGGTGGGTTGGCCGGTGTGGCCGGCACCTGCTCTGCCGCGGCGATCGGGGCCGCCGGCTGCGCGGTTCCCTGGGCAAAACCCGGTGCTGCAACAAGAAGCGCCGCCACCAAAGCGGCGCCAAGCCGCAGTGCAATGCCTCGAAAGACCGATCCTCGCCCGCTTGCGGGCATCGACAACGACATGGCATTCCTCCCGAAAGGATTTCTCGATCCGGGAGCGCGTGCGGGCGCGACGCCCGCGCACCACGCCAGATCGAAACCGTTGCGCGGGTAGCCGTGCCGAGCATGGTCCCGCGTTCTTTGCGCCAGGATGCCACCGATGGCGCGATTTGAAAGTGAATTCGCCCGATCGGCGTGAACATGCGCGGGCACCGGATGGGGTCCATCCCCGCCATCGCACCGCAGCAAATCCGCGCCCCGCCAGGAGAACCAGATCGTGAGCCGCCCGACCGACATCGCCGCGCTTTCCCCGCCCTCTCCCGAGACGATCGCCCGTCTCGTCGAGGTCGTCGGACCGTCGCACGCCATCATGGAGCCGTCGGATCAGGTGCCCTACCTCCGCGAGTGGCGCGACCGGTACATCGGCACGACACCAGTGGTGCTGCGCCCCGGCTCGACCGAAGAAGTCGCGCGCATCCTCGCCATCTGCAACGAGGCCCGCGTCGGCGTCGTCCCGCAGGCAGGCAATACCGGGCTCGTCGGCGGCCAGATCCCGTTCGAGGACGGGCGCGACGTGGTGCTCTCGGTCGGGCGCCTCAACCGCGTGCGCCACGCCGATCCATCCGGCCAATCGCTGATCGTCGAAGCCGGCGTCACGCTCGCCAACGTGCAGAAGGCAGCGGAGGACGCGGGCCGGTTGTTTCCGCTGAGCCTCGCGGCCGAGGGTAGCGCGCAAATCGGCGGCAACCTCGCTACCAACGCGGGCGGCGTCGGCGTGCTCGCCTACGGCAACGCGCGCAGCCTCGTGCTCGGCCTCGAGGTGGTGCTGGCGGATGGCCGCATCTGGCAATCGCTGAAGACGCTGAAGAAGGACAACACGGGCTACGACCTGCGCGATCTCTTCATCGGCTCGGAAGGCACGCTGGGGGTGATAACAGCGGCCGCGCTCAAGCTCTACGCGCGCCCGGCCGAGAAGGCGACGGCATTCGCTGCCCTCGACGATCTCGACGCGGTGCTCGAACTCTTCAAGCGCGCCGAGCAGACCGCGGGCGCACATCTGACAGCGTTCGAGTTCATCTGCCGCACGGGTGTGGAGATCGGCGTCAGGCACGTTCCGGGCGTGCGCTCTCCCTTCGCCGAGATACCGCCGTGGTCCGTTCTGATCGAGATATCTTCGGGCGAAGCGGACGGCCGCGCGGCGGCGCTGATCGAAACCGTTCTCGGCGACGCCATCGAGGCCGGCATCGTCGTCGATGCGGCGATCGCGCAATCGATCCAGCAGGCACGCGACTTCTGGCGGCTGCGCGAAGAGATGTCCGACGCGCAGAAGCACGAGGGCGGCTCGATCAAGCACGACGTCTCGGTCGGCATTTCCAAGATGCCCGAGTTCATCCGCCGCGCCGACGCACTGATCGAGAAGCTCTGCCCCGGCGCGCGTCCCGTGCCATTCGGCCACTTCGGCGACGGCAACGTGCACTATAACGTCAGCCAGCCAATCGGCATGGACAAGCAGGCTTATCTTGCCCGCTGGGACGAGATCGCCGAGGCTGTGCACGAGCTGATCGTCGAAATGGGAGGCTCGATTTCGGCCGAGCATGGCGTCGGCCGCATGAAGCGGGGCGAACTCGTCCGCTTCAAGAGCGCGGTCGAGATCGACATGCTGCGTTCGATCAAGCACGCGCTCGACCCCGTCGGCATCCTCAACCCCGGCAAGGTGGTGTGAGGCTAAAACAACAGGGTTCGCTCCGTGGCCCGTCGCGTAGACGATGACAGGATCCGGTCGATCATCGGCGAGGTCGAGAAGCCGTCGTTTGTCTGGCAACAGCAATTCGACGGCTTCGGCGAAACACTGCACAAGCTGGCGCGCTGCGATTGGAATGCCGTCCCCGAACCGGACCTCTGGGAGTATTTCAACGACCTCGCCTACGTCGAACACCTGCAGCCCGAGCTTTTCCGGCACCTTTTCCCGTCGTGCGTGAAATACTGGTACGACACGCTGCTCGACAACCGCACTGCCGAAGCGGGCTCCGCCGAATTCCACCTCGCACTGCATCGCGGGCGCATCATCGGCAGGATGCTCGACGACCAACAGCGCTCACGCCTCTACGACATCTTCGTCGATGGCCTGCTCGACCGCATCGATGCCGAAGACGGAAGTTGGTTCGGCAGCCGGAGTGCGGCCGGTCACAGCGCGATCTGGCGGTTCAACTCACTCGGCTATATCGCGCCACTCACCGATCTCATCTGGCAGCGATGGTGGACGCTCGACAGCCGCGGCAAGTGCATCACCGCGGTGATGTACGCTTCGGGCCTCATCTATATCGACGCCGACAACCCGATCTATCCGGAATGGACGCCGCAGAAGGGCGGCGGTGGCCCCTACCTCACCGAGTCCGACTGTACGATCTATGATGCCGGATGGCTGCCCGAAAACATCGCGGCACTCGAGAATACCCTCACCGTTGATTTCATCCTCGACCGCTTACGTGTTGCCGCCGGCAGACTCGCCGACGATCCCGTTGCCGCGACAGCCTCTCGCATCGCCGCCGACGCGCAGCAGCGGCGCGAGATCATCGAGATCCGGATCTCCGACCTCTTATCCGAGATGGGAAGGCCCGCTCTCGATCATGCGCGCTGGTGATCGCCTGTCTCGCGGAGCCAGCTCGTCTCCGGTTCCGCTACACACCGATCAGCCGACCATCCGCCACGTGTCGCCGTCGTGAGAAGGCCGGCCGCAAGCCAAGTCTGCAAGTACTGCGCGACTCGCAGTGGCGCGTGCTCCGCATCGTCATAGGTCGCCGCCAGCTCACAGAGAACACCGAACGCGACGCCCTGCGCCGCCTCGCCCCACAGCATCGTTTCCTCTTCGCCGAGCGCTCTCACTTTCGGCGTCATTTCCTCGCGCCAGATCAACAGGCGTTCGACATCGGGCAAGCCCTGCGCACTCGGCGGCGTTGCGTCCGCCTGCAACGCCATCCAGATCGCAAGCGCGTTGGTCGTAAGATCGAGGCGCCGCGCCGAAGCATGCGGTGTGAAGCCCAGCGACGGCCATGCTTCGGGCGGGACCGTTGCCAGCGCTTCGAGCGTCAGAACGTCGTCGCTGGGGCTGTCGAAGGCATCGTTGAGTGCTTTCTCGATGGCCGCGAGTTCGGCCAGCTCGGCATGCGCCGAATAGGGCTCCGTAGTCGCCACGAAGCGCGGCAGGTGACGCGAGAACCAGCGCGCGTTGGGTGTAGTCGACGGATGGGCGGCAACGTAGAGACGCGCCATCCCGTCGAACGCTTCGTCACCGAGATAGCTGGCGAGAGCCGGATGATCGTTGCGCACGATCTCGACGAGCCGCGCGGCGTAGGCGTGGCGATAGACGCCGAGCAGCGTTTCGCGCCCGGTCCGCGAACTATCGCGGATCAGCGGTAACAGGTCATCGTCACCAGCGACAACCGCGCGCTGGAATATCGCCTGCAGTTCGGCGAGCGTCATGCTGGCGGACCTCTCAGGCATTGTTGGCGCTCGCCGTCGCATCGACGCCTGCCGCACTACGCAGCTCCGGCAGCATCTCCTCGGCTATCGCGCGCGCGATCGAAAGCTCCGCGACCATATCGGCGTAGGGCGGAATATCGTCGTCGCGCTCGATAATAGTCGACACGTGGCCGAAGCGCTCGACCGCTGCGCGATAGAGCTGCCACACCGGTTCGGGAACGAGCGCGTCGTGCGTGTCGATGATGTGCGAGACGTTGTGCTCGTGGCCGGCGAGATGGAACTGCACGACGCGATCGCGTGGAATACCGTTGATGAAGTCGAGCGGATCGAACTCGTGGTTGAAGGCGCAGACGAACACGTTGTTGACGTCGAGGACCAGCCAGCATCCGGTGCGCCGCGTCATCTCGGCGAGAAACTCCCACTCCGGCATGTCCGACTGCGCAAAGCGCACATAGGACGAGACGTTCTCGATGGCGATAGGGCGGCCGAGATAGTTCTGCACCTGATCGATCCGCTCCACGACGTGATCGAGCGCCTCCTGCGCGTAGGGAATGGGAAGAAGATCGTGCAGATTGACGCCATGCACGCCCGTCCAGCACAGGTGATCGGACACGAATTCCGGCTCGAAGCGAAGCGCGAGATCCTTGAGAGCCGCGAGATAGTTGAGGTCGAGCGGCGCGGTGGACGCGATCGAAAGCGAGACGCCGTGCAGCACGATGGGATAGCGTTCGCGAATGCGCCGCAACATCTCCAGCGGCTGCCCGCCCGGCACCATGTAGTTCTCGGAAATCGCCTCGAACCAGTCGACTTGGGGCTCGGCGCCGAGTATATCGGTGTAATGCTGGGGCCTCAGCCCCAATCCGAAGCCGAGATAACGCGGACGTTCGGAGCTTTTCACGGCGTGGCGTGCCGCGTTCCCGTTCTTTCCGGATCGATTGATCTTCCCCATGTGACTTGCCGCGCGCCTGAGCTGAAGTGGGGCGGGCGGCGGCAGAACGCATGCCCCCGCCGCCCACCAGTGATTGCAATTGAGATCGAAGCTGTGTCGTGCGGTTAGATCTTCTTCTGCAGGATCTCTTCGAACTTCGCGTCCTTGATCTTCTCGCACTCGGCCTTGGTCATGGACAGGAAGCCCTTGCCCTTGCAGGCGTTGTGCCCCTTGCACGAGTTGCTTGCCGACTTGCAGGCGCCGTGGCCTTTGCAAGCGTTGGCGCCGACGCAGTGGCCCTGCGCTTCAGCGCCAGCGGCGGACACCTGCGATGCGACGACACCGGAGAGCAGAAGCGTAGCGGCGGTGGCGGCCAGCGCAGCGCCGGAACGAGCAGAGATCTTCATGGGGGAATCCTCGAATTTCGAATTGTGCAGGAGAGCCGTTCACGGTGCCTGGCCCTCCGTGGATCGCGGCACCTGCAGGGAAATTCGGGGCGGCCGGATCGTTCGTTACGAGGAAAGGAGTTCACGATGAAATGCGGGGCCGGACGCAGATCGTTTGAAACGAAACGCCGCGCCGGGCCGTATGGGGAGGCTATCCCTCTCGGCCTTCGCTGCCGCCGTTGCGCGTGATGCGCTTGATTTCCATGATGCCGCGGTTCAACTCGGCGCCGAGAATGACGATCACGGCCGTCACCTGGAAGAAGATGAGAGCAACCATCACCTGGGTAAGGCCGGCGTAGAAGCGCGAGTAGTCCGAGAACGCGAGATAGTTCGAATAGAGGCCCGCGGCCGCGAGCCAAAGGAACGTCGTCAAAAGTATGCCGGGCCACACGTCGGCGAAGCGGCGATGCCCGGCCGTGATCCACAGGTGCAGCACGGTGAGCTGAACGATCATGACAGCGGCGCCGACGAGGTAACGCACGGAAGCCGTGAGCCAGGACGAATCGAGGATCTGCTTGACGAGCGATGGCTCGAACCGTGCGGCGAGGCCCGGGCCGACGACCACGAGCCATGTCAGCAGCAGCATCGACACGGCCGAGACGAACACGAACAGCATCGAGAGCGCGAGCATGATGAAATAGGAGCGCGTCTCGCGCTGGCGGTAGGCGCCATTCAACGCCGCACGCAAAGTTTCGACAGCGCTCGTCGCGAAGAACAGCGCGATGCCGCCGCCGACGGTCAAAAGGTCGATACGCGTCCGCCCCATCAGGGCGTCGACCTGCGGGGCCAGCGAGCGTGCGACATCGGGGGGAAGAATCTGAAACAGGCCCTCGATCGCCTGCGCCGCGAGTTCCCGGCCGCCGAAAAGACCAGCGACGGCGCCGAGGAAGATGCAGAACGGAAACAGCGAAACCACCGCCGCATAGGCCACCGCGCCCGCCATGGCGAAGCCGGAATGCTCGTACAGCCGGTAGACGGCCTCGATCAGGGCTTTGTATCGCTTCATATTTCTCGTTCGCGGTTGACGTTGGCCACCCAGCAGGCCGGAAACCTTCTATTCAGACCAACGCACTCCTGGGAAGGGGGACGCGGCGATAAAGCATGACAGGTGCGCCCGGTCTGCACCTTCCGTTCGGCGCTTTGGCGGCGTAAGCAGCGCCAGCGGAGGCCGTTCCAGCCGCGCCGCCGCGCCGAACCTCCCTATCTCACATCCGCCATGCTTGCGAGAGACCACCTCGCCAGAGAGCTGCCTGACCGATGCTGCTTCGCTTCGCCCCCATGCTATTCGTGCTGCTCTGGTCGACGGGCTTCATCGGCTCCAAGGTGATAGGCGAGCACGCCGAGCCATTCACTGCGCTGTCGATTCGCTTTGGCCTCGTGCTTCTCGTTCTGGCCCCGATCGCATATTTCGTGCCCCGCCCCACGCGCCAAGCCGCGCGTGACGCCGGCATCGCGGGCGCTTTGATCCATGCGCTCTACATCGGCGGCGTCATGTGGGCGCTGCGCGACGGCATGCCGACCGGCATCGTCGCCATGGTCGTCTGCCTGCAACCGGTCCTGACGGCACTCCTCGCCGGTCCGCTGCTCGGCGAAACCGTATCGCTACGCCACTGGGGCGGTCTTGCCCTCGGGCTCGCCGGCGTGGCGCTCGTGGTCGGGCCGAAGTTGGCGGCCTCAGCGCCGCTCGGCACTTCGGACATGAGCCCATGGGCCGTTCCGGCGGCGGCGATCGGCCTCGCCGCGATCACGCTCGGCACGCTCTGGCAGAAGGCCCGCGGCCAATCCGGCGATTTGCGCGCCTTGGCGTTCTGGCAATACGTCGGCGCGATGGCGCTGTCGTTGGTGATGGCGCTCGCCTTCGAGACCATGCACGTCGCTTGGACGATGGAGTTCGTGCTCGGCATGGCGTGGCTGGTACTCGTGCTGTCGATCGGCGCCATCGGCCTGCTCTTGATGCTGATCCGGGCGAGCGCGGTCTCGCGCGTGACGAGCCTTTTCTATCTCGTGCCGGCCGTCACAGCACTGATGGCGTGGGCCATGTTCGGCGAGCGGCTCGGCCCGGTGCAGCTTCTGGGCATCGCTCTCGTCATGGTCGCGGTGCTGCTGATCGGCTCCTTGCGGCGGACCTGAGCAAATCCGCGCTCGCGGCGACGACGCGCGTCTGACCCAAGTTTGCTTTGACCCAGGCGCTTTATTCGAGCGCCGCACCGGTCTAGGGTGCGAAGCGTCGAGGCGAACGCGCCCAGCGCTTCGTCAACGCCGTTTCGCCGCACTCGGATTCCACGTTGCGCGTGCGGCGGACGATCGCTCTGGATCGCGCGATCCAGCCCCTATCGAAGCCCTCCAGTTGCGGCGCCATGTCCATCGATCTCGCCGGCCACATCGCCCGTCTCTCCGATGAGCGCGCCAAGCTCGAAACGTTCCTCGGCCGACACGCCGGCTGGAGCGCTTGGCACACCGCTGTGGCGGAAGGCGCGGGCGGGGCACCGCACGCCGCTCGCCTCAGGGCCGAGGCGGAAGTAGACCTCGCCGGCAACCCCGTTTTCACGGCCTGGCACGCGCTCTCAGCTGCAATCGAAACGCTCGAAACTCTCCAATCGCTTGGTGCCATCGTCCCGAACTCCGAAGTCGTGGATGAAGGGGACGTGGCTGACAGGGAATTTGCCGCCGCGCCCGTTGAGCGCGTGGTCGACGTTACCGCCACGCGGGCCGCCAACGAGTTGCATGTCGCAACAACGAAACCAGAAGCGCAGGACGATCGAACGCCGCCGCCGGAATCACTGGTGCCTGAATCACAGGTGCCCGAATCGCTGGCGCCGGCCCTCCCGTGCTCGGTTGCCTCGCTGCCATCGGCGCTGCACGACGCCGGTCATCTCCCCCACGCGCCATCACGCTGCCAACACGCCGCCATCATCCATCCCGGCCCGCCGGACATAGGCCGCTCGGCGGATTCAATGTGGTCGGCACAACGCCCGCCCGACGACCTCACCCGTATCCGCCGCATCGACCGCACGACGGCCGAAGCACTGACGGCGCGCGGCATCCGCTTCTTCGATCAGATCGCCGCGTTCAGCCATGCCGACGTGCGCACGCTGGCCGCCGCCCTCAACCTCGGCCGGCGCATCAGCCAGGAGAACTGGATCGAGCAATCCGCCGTTCTCGCGAGCCGTGCGGCGACCGAGCGGGCACGCAGGCTCGCCGAGGCGCGCACGAGCCCGTTGCGCGGCGTGCCATCGTCAGGCGCCGAGCCGAACCTGCCCAAAGGCGCCGAGC